>Ga0310690_10013342_pt1 | contig 10011 bp, 7 predicted proteins | sample AusTroGonzalo_MG_2_FD_207661 | JGI IMG/M metagenome (GOLD analysis project Ga0310690, IMG submission 207661) | Bovine rumen microbial communities from tropical cattle in Woodstock, Queensland, Australia - Gonzalo_04 (v2) (version 2) | ecosystem: Host-associated > Mammals > Digestive system >...
TGAAGAAGTAATCCTATAACCCTTTCCCCTCCCATGTAGGGAAGGGGTCCCCTTACCGCTCTCCCCTCCCAAGTAGGGGAGGGGCTGGGGGCGGGGTCAGTAATAAGACACCAACCCTTACACCCCGCCCCCAGCCCCGCCCCTTAGAGGGGTGGGGAGTTGAGGGACCTAGTGACCACCCCTTAAAGAGGGGTGGGGAGTATAACAGGAATATGTTACACGGAAATCACAGAAGGTTTAGCGCTTTTCTGTGATTTCTGTGATTTCTGTGTGAATTAAAAAAACGTTCGCAAAATTTGGCGCTTTGCCCACTTATTCGTAACTTTGCACGCAGAAATCTTTTTTAATCAATTATATGAATACTAACCAGCAATTCAGAGTCTTTACGGCACGTACAGCCATCACGCTGCTCGTTGTGTTGTTCGCCAACGTTACGGCGTGGGCGCAAGGGATATTAAGAGAATACGTAATATATACTATTACGGACCCAGATAATCTCGAGGCGTGTGCCTCGGTGGTTGAGCAAAAGGATCGTGCTTCGGTGACTATTCACGACCAAGTGACAATTGGTGGAAAAAACTATACCGTGACAAGCATTGGTGATGGCGCTTTTGCGGGGTGTGCCAGCCTTAAGGACGTCATCATGGAGGGTAGCGTGCCACCATCGCTTGGAACAGGTCTTTTCGAAGGCTGCGATAAGCTCAGAAATATTATCGTGCCAAAGGAAGCCTACGACAGCTATGTTCAGGCTTGGTGGGATAGCGGATATCTAGACCTTGTTAAGTTCGACAACGGCAGCGGTTTAATCTGCTACTGCGGCTACTGCGGTGGTGAGGATGGCGGTAAAAACCTGATATGGCGGCTAACCGATGAAAGCGAGAACGGGGAAGATCCAGACGGCATCCGCGAGACGCTGACCATCAGCGGTAGTGGCCACATGGAGTTGTATAGCCCAATTCCTATAGACGAATATTTAAATCCTTTCCTTGCCCCTTGGTACAACCATCGTGAAAACATCAACAATGTCAATATTGGGAACGGCGTGACCAGCATCGGAAACTATGCCTTCTATGATTGCTGCGAGATTGGAGCTATTACCATCCCGTCAGCGGTGTCCGAAATCGGTGAAAAAGCTTTCTATAGCTGTCCTAATCTTACTACCGTTTTTATGCAGAATGGCTATGCCCCTATGCTTGGTGCTGATGCCTTCAGTCAAGATGTCAGTATCATCGTGCCGATGGGTGCTGGCTATGGCTATTGCAATGCCGATGAAATGTTGGGATGGTCTGGCTATACCAGTCAGATTTGTTATGATAATGGCGTAAGTGTGATGTGCGGCCCCCACCTTACATGGTATATCGACGAGAACGATGTCCTATTTATTAACGGACCATTTATCGAAAATCTTGAAGACCCATCGAACTCATACCAAAACGCCGACCCAGAAACGATGTACAACTATGATACTGGGGGGACTGACGAATCTATAGATTATTCGGTTGCGGCTCCTTGGTGCGATTACCGATCAACCATCAAGGAAATCTGTATTGACGACAGAGTGAGCAATATCGGCCATTGCGCCTTCTATGGCTGTAATGACGTCCAGACGGTATACCTTCCTCAAAAGCTACAGGTAATCGGCAATAGTGCTTTCGAGGGATGTATCTTGCTTACATATATTGATCCCAATCCAGACACCGGCAACACCATCCCTGCTACTGTGACCAGCATTGGCAACAGAGCCTTTTTGAATTGTAGTAGCCTTCAAACGATTGAAATCCCCGCAAACGTGACCCGCATTCACGAAGAAGCTTTCATGTTCTGCTATGCGCTTAGTTCGGTGAAAATGCATTCCGAAGAACCGCCAACATTGGATGATCATGTGTTTGAGGATTGCGATGCCCTCAAGCAAATCATCGTGCCCGATGGTGCTGCCTACGCCTACTGTACTGCCGTGGGGTGGGGTAGCTACGCCAGCATCATTGAAGACATGTATGGAAACGGTGCTATGTGTGGCGACGATGTCCTGTGGACCTATGACAGCGAGAGCGGTACCCTTACCATCAGCGGTACGGGGCCGATGTGCGACTACGACGCACCAGACGATGATGAACCGAAAGTTAGTCCGTGGTATGACTCGCATAGTATCGCCACAGTTGTCATTGGTAGCGGTGTGACACGTGTCGGCAGCAATGCCTTCTCGTATTGTCATAATCTCAGCAGCATCACCATCCCTGCCTCTGTGACGAGCATCGGCGACAAAGCTTTCTATGGATGCAATGAGAATGCTGAGTTCGCAAACTTAGTGGTCACTGTCAAGGCCACTACGCCTCCTGAACTGGGAGGAGGTGTCTTCGAAAACATTGACTACTGTGGCAGGATTGTTGTGCCTAACGGCTCACTCGAAACTTACGCCAATAACAATTATTGGAAATCACTACTTTTCTATTTGGAAGACCAGAACGGCAATAATGCCTTGCACGGCTACTGTGGCGCCTCCAATGTGAACGGCGGCGAGAACGTTACATGGAGTTACGACAGGCCGAACAGTGTTCTGACTATTAGTGGTACGGGCGATATGGATGACTATTCCAGAGGTGAAGACAAAGTCCCATCATATTATGAAATCTTAAGGGATAAAGCATGTGTGGTTGTTGTCGATGATGGCGTGACCAGCATTGGCAAGGATGCATTCGCTGACTTCACTGAACTTAATATTCTGACTATCGGCCGTGATGTGAAGAGAATCGGCGACGGTGCCTTCAATTGTTGCCCCTGGCTGACGGATGTCGTCTTTCCTGACGGCTTAACCACTATCGGTGCGAATGCCTTTAGTTATGCCTTCGTAGGTGATGAATACTGCGATTTTGTGCCGCTTACTATTCCCGCTACCGTGACCAGCATCGGTGCCTGTGCTTTTTTGGGAACTAACCTGAAGGAAATCGTTGTTGAGGCCAGAACACCGCCGGAAAGCGATGAGGGTATCTTCGCCGATTGCAATCAACTCAGTAGCATCACAGTACCCTACTCAACTTTGGTAGCATACAAGACGGTTTGGAGCAGCTATGCAAAAAAAATCGTGCCATCAGAGGTGCCAACAAACATGTTTGATACTTCTGGCAGTGAGAACGATCCCTACGTCATTAACACCATTGATCAGCTCGACTTTGTAACCCACTGCGTCAATAACAGGTTGGGTGACTATGCCAAAGCCACAAGTTATTACAGGCTTGGTGCCGACCTCAAGTATACCTATCTGGATGACGATGTGCCCAACTTTACGGCAATCGGTACTCTTGACAATCCATTTGAGGGGCACTTCGACGGCGACGGCCACACCATTAGCGGCATCCGTATCTTTATGGGTGGCAAAAGTACAAGCACAGATAATAATCAGGGACTCTTTGCTTGTATAGGTAGCACTGTCGGCAGCAGTGCCGAGGTGAAGGACGTTACGTTAGACGACTGCCGCATCACTGGTTATAAGAATGTAGGTGGCATCGCAGGACGTAATAAGGGTACCATTACGGGCTGCCGCGTCACCAACACCGTCACCATCAATGCCGTTTCCAGTACTGCAAATAATCATGGCGGTATCGCGGGTAGCAACACTGGCACCATCCAAAACTGCATCAGCTCGGCAAATGTCATCTCTGACCCCGACTTGAACAGCCTCTGGTACTATGGCGGCATTGTGGGCAACAACGGCAGTTATATCTTGAAAGGCAATAAAGTACTGGGAGCCACCGTGACCTCGACTTCTAATGGCACGCATGGTGCTATTGCTGGTAATGGCAATGACGGTGGTACCTATCAAAACAATCTCTATAGCAATTGCACCGTTGGTGAAGAAACTAACAACATTGGTATCGGCAATTATATTATTAAAGGAAGTTCTATCGGGGCGACCGATATAGTCAAGAATAATGGAGCTCGCCATGTCGATCGTGGCGATGCTAACGCCGATGGCAGTGTTTCGGTCACAGACATTGCAGTGGTGGTAAACGAAATCTTGCAGATTTCCAACACCATTATTTCCTTCTACGGTGCCGATGCCAATGACGACCTTAATGTCACCGTCACCGACATCGGCGTTATCGTCGACATGATTCTTGGCAACAGCGGTGGCAATGCCAGTGCCCGCCGGATGACTGACGAAGGGCCGGAGCCGCAGTAATGTCATGTCACACGGAAATCACGGAAATCACAGAAAAGTGCCCCCAGATTACCGGTGTTATTTCAGTGATTTCCGTGATTTCCGTGTGACATTACTAACCTACGGCATAGGCTTCGTAAACTCATTGACCTTTTTGTGCTTGCTGATTTGCAAGTTGGTCTTTGGGAAATATTCCCCTATGAGGTTGTAAAGGTCGGGGTCGAACTGCTGGAGCTCCTCGCGGGTGTTGCACCAATTATGCTTGCCGTCATTATGGGGCATCTCGGCGTTGACGTTGAACCAGTCCTGCACGGCTTCGGCAAAATACTCTATTCGGTCGGTCTCGCGGTAGGTGCCGGCAAGAATCCCCTTGGCCTTTGCCTGTTCGTAGAGCTTCTGGAGCCTGTCGTCGAAGGTGCTGTCCACCTGGATGATGCCGATGCAGTGGATGGCATGGGCAAACTCATGGATGAGAATGTCCTCGGCGTGGTACTTGTCAATCTGGTAGGCCAACACGTTCTCCTCGGCACAGCTGGTGAGCGGTTCCTCAATGGTGCCACCGAGACCACGTGCCCGCAGATCCCAGTTCAGGGTGGTGTCGTTGACAAGGTAGTGGTGCTCGGGCAGGTCGGTGGTGCCTTCATAGCGAGCCATGATGGCCACCCTGGCATTGGAGCGCTTCATCGCCTCCAGAATCTTCGGGTCGAGCATCGACGTCATGGCGTAGAGCGTGCGGTGGGCAGCGACGAAGGCCGAGTCGGGTACGCGCCATGATGAGACGAGCGGCAGTCCGTTGACATCGACATACTTGGTGTAGAACTTGTCGTAACCTAAGGAGTCGGGCACCGACGTTACCACACACTCTGGCACGTCGAGCACCTCCTCGTCGGCATTGGCTTCCGGTTTCGGTGAGTTCTGGCAGGCTGCGAGGAGCAGGAGTGCCATGATGGGAGTAAATGACTTCATTGTGAGTATTGTTTTTGTTATATCAGGGTGGCAAAGATACGAAGTTTATGCAGCAAAATCAAAGGATTAACACAGATTAATATTTTATTGTGTGTAATTATTCTGATTTTTTGTAACTTTGCGCTCAAATCGTTAAGTATAAATTCGTAAATAGTAAAACAAAATGGCAACATTAACAAACGACAAACTGGTCATCGTCGGCGCAGGCGGCATGATTGGTTCAAACATGGTTCAGAGCGTGCTGATGCTCGGTCTTACTCCCAACATTTGTCTGTATGACATCTACGAACCCGGCGTTCACGGCGTTTACGACGAGATGTGTCACTGTGCCTTCCCCGGCGCAAACATCAGCTATACCGTCGATGCCGCCGAGGCTTTCACGGGTGCGAAGTACATCATCTCCAGCGGCGGCGCTCCCCGTAAGGAGGGTATGACCCGCGAAGACCTGCTCAAGGGCAACTGCCAGATTGCCGCTGAGTTTGGTGAGAACATCAAGAAGTACTGCCCCGACGTGAAGCACGTCGTCGTCATCTTCAATCCTGCCGATGTGACAGCCCTCACGGCTCTTATCCACTCTGGTCTGAAGCCCAACCAGCTCACCTCGCTGGCAGCCCTCGACTCCACCCGTCTGCAGCAGCAGCTCGCTCAGGAGTTCGGCGTACAGCAGGACAAGGTGACGGGTGCCTACACCTACGGCGGTCACGGCGAGCAGATGGCCGTCTTCGCATCGAAGGCTAAGATCGACGGCAAGCCCCTCTCTGAGCTTCCCCTCTCCGACGAGCGCTGGGCTGAGATCAAGCACATGACCATCCAGGGCGGTAGCAACATCATCAAGCTGCGCGGTCGCTCTTCGTTCCAGAGCCCTGCCTACCAGGCTGTCAAGATGATTGAGGGTGCCATGGGCGGCGAGCCCTTCAAGTGGCCTGCCGGCTGCTACGTGAACAGCGAGGAACTTGGCTTCAAGAACGTTATGATGGCTATGCCCACCGTTATCGACAAAGACGGCGTACACTTCACTGCCCCCGAAGGCACAGCAGAGGAGATGGCTGCTCTTCAGGCTTCGTACGAACACCTGCAGAAGATGCGCGACGAGATTATCGGTCTCGACATCATTCCTGCCGTGGCTGACTGGAAGGCAGAGAATCCCAACCTCTAAAAGCTAAAAGTGAATAGTGATAATTGAATAATAATGGCATTAATCAAGTCATATCGCGGTCTCGCCCCCAAATGGGGACGAGACTGTTATTTTAGTGAGAACGCAACGATTGTCGGCGACGTGACGATGGGCGACGAATGCTCCGTATGGTTCAATGCGGTGGTACGCGGCGACGTGGCTCCCATCACTATTGGTAACTGTACGAACATTCAGGATGGCAGCTGTGTGCATGTGACCCACGATACGGGTCCCACCCATATCGGCAACTATGTCACCATAGGCCATAACGTGACGGTTCATGCCTGCACCATCCATGACAATGCGCTGATAGGCATGGGCAGTACGTTGCTTGACGGCTGTGAGGTAGGCGAGGGGTCTATCGTGGCTGCCGGAGCCTTGGTGTTGCAGAACACGAAGATTCCTGCCGGAGAGATCTGGGGCGGTGTGCCGGCAAAATACCTGAAGCCGGTGAGTCCCGGACAGACGGACAACGCCAAGCATTACGTGGCGTACTCGAAGTTTTATTTGGAGGATGAATAACGTGTAGAGCGTAGGAGTGGAGATGAAGAAGTTCCTGTTTGGTTTAGTGGCAGTCGTGCTGCTGTTGTCGCCGCAGAGGATGGCGGCACAGATTGATATTCCTGATACGATACCGGGAAAAGGCTTTTTTATAAGTCAGCTGAATCTGGCCAAGCATATCATGGACTTCTTTGTTGACAAGCGCGATGCATCGAACGCTGAGAAGCTCGACTCCAACTACATTGGCTATTATCCTGAGAAGCTGTTGTTCTCAAGCGGTCTTGCCCAGTCGGGCGGGTGGCTGTCGATACAGGACGAAGACAGCTCGTTCAAATTGGGCAGCGACGTATCGAGGGCCCTCAGTTTGAGAGCCTGCTATCGTGGGTTGGCGATGGTATTCGCCTTGAACCCGTTCAACATGTTCGGCAATACCGACTCGGAGTTTGATATCAGTTTCTACGGCGACAAGCTGGTGCTGGACTTTGTCTACCAGAACTCCAATTCAATGTCAGGCACCTATTCAGGCGTCTACTCTCCTACGAATGAAGTGGTGGAAGAAACGGCGTATTCGCTTGACGACGGAATTATCAATCGCCGATTATTGTCGTTTGGTGCAATGTATGTGTTTAACTCGCGCCGTTTTTCATACGCTGCTGCTTTTGACCAGACATGTATTCAGAAACGTTCGTGCGGCAGTATCTTGCTGGGGGCAAACTATCTGTACAACCGTTTGCGAATAGATCTGGACTTTCTGGGTAATGTCTATATGCGAAGCAAGATGTTCGGCATTGGCGGCGGCTATGGCTACAACTTTGTGCTGCCTAAGAGATGGCTCGTCAGTGCATCGGCACTTGCCGAATTTGGGGTGTGGACCCGAAATTACTTTGAGATGTCTCCGGATTTTGCTGCCTATATGATAGGCTCCTATTTTGAGGAAGGTAAGGAAATTCCTGCTGACTTTCAACTTGAAGATACGTATACCTACGACAATATACCTATCATCTTGATTCCCCGTTTAGCTGTCGTCCACCACTTTGGCCGTTTCTTTGCCGGTTTCACCGGCTTGGGGACTTTCCACTATGAGAAGAACGACGGCCTAAGTAACTACAACTTTGTATTCACTTCAAACCTCCTCTTCGGTCTACGACTGTAGGGATAATGTCGGCCACTACATATTCTGACTGGGTGCCGATGCGGAACTTGCCGCCCCAGATGCCGATGCCGGAAGATACGTAGTAACGGGTGTTGCCACGCTGATGGCTGCCCCAGGAACATTCGTAGATATGGTCGGTAATCCAGGAGATGGGCCATACCTGTCCGCGATGGGTGTGCCCACTGAGCTGGAAGTCGATGCCAGCAGCCTCGGCGCGGTCGAGGTTGTAGGGCTGATGGTCGAGCACGATGGAAAAAGCCTCCCCCTGTCCCTTCCCAAAGAGAGGGTTCTGAGATACCAATTCCTTGATGGGCTTGCGGCGCATGTTCATGCGGTCGTCACGGCCGATGATGACGATGCTGGAGTCGATGACGGCGGCCTCGTCAATGAGCAGGTGAATGCCGGCATCACGGAAGAACTGTTGGGCCTCGGGCGAGCCGCTGAAATACTCATGGTTTCCCAAGCAGGCATAGATGGGAGCCTTCAGACGGTGGAACTCCTCGGCCATACGTTCCTCTTTTAAAGGGCGCATGCTGCCGTCGATAATGTCGCCGGCAATGAGCACCAAATCAGGATTCTCGGCGTTAATCATATCTATCCAGCGTGCCAGTTCCTTACGTCGGTTGTGATAGCCTAAGTGGAGGTCGCTCATCATGACCACCTTATATTCATGTGCCAGTTTTTTCCCTGTCGGCAGTTCTATACGCACGCGTACCTTATTATTATAATGGATGTTGCCATAGACGAAGAGTACGACCATGAACACGAGGATGATGGTTGCTGTCCAGCCGTTATGGTAGAGCCATGAACGGGGTACGAGGCGGACGAGCCGTCCTAAGTCGAGAGCGAGGAACAGCATGACCAGATAGAGCATGATGAAGATGCTGGACGTGGACACTTCGTAGCAGGCGGAGGCCAAGGGTAGAGGAAGTGTGTCGAACCGCCGGCCGAAGTTCAGGAACAGCATGAGGAATGAGCCTATGACAAGCGTGATGACAAGGCAGCGCCAAACGGGAGGCACAGGCAGCAGTGTCCAAATGTGCCAAGTTAAATATGCGCCGCCCAATAAGGGAAGCGCCATAAAGATAATCATCCACATTTGAATATGAAGTCTAATATAGTAGATGTTGCTCCAGAACGTCTCTTGACGTAATTGCCAGCAGCCTGCCCTGACTGTTGCAGGGCTCCGGAGTCGCTATTGAAACGGTCCATGATGCGGGCGAAGTCCTCGTAGCTGCTGATTTCCAGTCCACCGCCACACTGCTTCAGCTCCTGGGCCTCCTGGAACTTCTGGTTCTCGGGACCGAAGATAACGGGCTTGCCCCAAACGGCTGCCTCCACCGTGTTATGGATGCTTACGCCGAAACCGCCACCCACGTAGGTGACGTCGGCATAGCGATAGATGCTGGAGAGAAGCCCGAAGCAGTCGATGATGAGAACATCATAGGGCTCATGGGTCTTATGGGGCTCATGGGGATTTGCTAATTGGGTGTAGCGGGCAACCTTTCGGTCGCCAAGCTTAGAGATGATCTGCTGCAGGTGATCCTCGCCGATGACGTGGGGAGCAATGATGAGCTTCCAGTCGCGGTGCTCGTTGAAATAGCGGATGAAGATGTCCTCGTCGGGTGGCCAACTGCTGCCAGCAACAAACACCTTCGACTTTTCATCCAAAAAGCCTTCGACTACCGGCAACTGCTTGGCAGCCTCCTTGATTTGGAGCACGCGGTCGAAGCGGGTATCGCCGGTGATGGTGACATCGGTGATGCCAATCTTAGCCAACAGTTCGCGGCTTACCTCGTTTTGAACGAAGAAATGGGTGAAGCACCTCAGTACCCGGCCATACTGGTAGCCGTACCACTTGAAAAAGACCTGGTCGGGACGGAAAATGCTACTGACGCTGTAGGTCGGAATGTGCCGATGCTTCAGGATATGCAAGTAGTTGTACCAGAACTCGTACTTGATGAAGAACGCCATGACGGGGCGGATGGTGCGCAGGAAACGCCGGGCATTGGTAATCGTGTCGAGAGGCAGGTAGGTAATGATGTCGGCACCTTCGTAGTT
>Ga0310690_10013343_pt1 | contig 10010 bp, 5 predicted proteins | sample AusTroGonzalo_MG_2_FD_207661 | JGI IMG/M metagenome (GOLD analysis project Ga0310690, IMG submission 207661) | Bovine rumen microbial communities from tropical cattle in Woodstock, Queensland, Australia - Gonzalo_04 (v2) (version 2) | ecosystem: Host-associated > Mammals > Digestive system >...
CATGTTTCTTGTTTTTGCCCGCTTTCGCAGGCGAATTAACAAGGACACACTCGCTTCTTTACCTATCTATTCACTTTTCAAGATACAAATGCACGTTTTTCAACGTGCTTTATAATACTAACACACAAAAGACCTTCTGTCAATACTTTTTTCAAATATTTTTCAGCTTTTTGCACTTTTTTTGGCACAAAATCGCCTTTTCTTGTTAGCATAGACATTATATCCACCTCAAAAAAGATTGTCAACTGATTTTCTAAAGTTTTTTCAACAATTTTTCACTTCTTTTTGTAAGCACTGCCGCGCGCTCGCGAATGCCGTCGAAAAACGCAATATATTGTGGTTTTATCTATCAATATATAGTTGCCTCTGCATATCTTCGATTTTTCGCAAAATCCTACTCCCGCATGGTAGCGCTCGCGCGTGCGCACAGCGCGCGCAACGCACCCGTGTTACGCCCGCATACGCGTGCCCCCATGCGCGCGTTTTATATTTTGATGGGGTTTCAATAAAAACCCACGGCGAGGTGTCGCTCCGCCGTGGGAATAATGCGATTAGATCACTGCCCTATTCTTTTAATTTGTCTTCTATCTTTTTGAGTTCGACTAACCAGTCGGACTCTTTGTAGCTCAATTTGTACACGCCCAAGAGGAACACGGCCATATTCTCCCAGTAGTTGCTCATTTGTTTGAGACCGGGCTTTAACTTGCTGTATTCGCTCTGCGCGACCTCAACCTCGACGGTGGAGATACCGCTCTCGACGGCAGCCTCAAACAAGTCACAGTCGGTGGGGCAGTACGCACGATTGTTCAGCCTCTTCTGCTGATTGGTAACGTTGGCAAGATAGGCCGCCAAATTGAGGGCTTCTTCGGTAGTTTTTTGACTACGCACATTCGTGCTCTTACGCGAGACGCCGTACATCTTGACCCCCGAGAAGCTAACGAGTTGGCTGTCCTTGCTGTCCTCCGCAAAGCGGATGGTGGGCAACATGGCCACGCCGAAGTTGGCGCCCAACGCCTCTTTGAATTGGCTAATCATGTGGGGTCCGGAAATCATAGCCGCTACGCGACCATTCTTGAGCGCAGCATATTGGTCTGCCTTGGCGATGGAACCCAATTTCTTCTTACTCTGGAGGGAAGCGATGTAGCGGCAAGCCTTGATGGCGTAGTCGTTGGCGAGGTCCACACTGGTGGGGTCAACGCCCTGCTCGCCGAAAATCTCGACGCCCGCGGTGTAGAGGAACATAGTGGTATAGTAGCTGTCGGCCATATCAATGCCCAAGTTGAAGGTCACGCCTGCGATGGAGGCGTTGAGCAAGGTATCCATGCTCGCCACCTGCGCGGCCGAGACCAACGACTTGTTGTAGTACAAGAAGCAGTTCTCGTAGCTATAGGGGATAGCATAGTACAAACCATTGTATTGCGCGGCCATGCGCGCTACCTCGATTTGGTTATCGATCTGCGCGGTATAGGCATCGGAGATAGTAGTCAATGCGTCACAATAGATAAGGTTACCCAACTGGTCATTGGCAAACGAGAAGACGTCCGCAGCCGCGGAGGGGTCTTGCAACGCCTTGGAGGCTACCGTATCTTCGCCCTGCTTCTCCACCGTGAACTGGTAGGTATTATCCTTGTATTTCTTCTTGTAGGCGGTGAGCATCTCCCAAATCATATCCACGTCCTCTTCGGCGCACCATACGCGCAAATTGTAGACAGAGCCATCGCCCGTGCCGTCGTCGACGGCCATACCAATAACACCGTTGTTGCCGCCGATGGGGTTGCCAAGGGTATCCGTCAAGGTGTCGAACTTGGCCGACGCGCCGCGCGCGTCTCTATCCAAGGAGTCCCAATCCTTGTCGCCGAATAAACGCAATCCGTCGGGCGTAGAAACATCCTCGCCAATCGTATAGACGACGATATCCTCGACAGTCGTACCGATAATGCCGCACAACGCCAAGCCATTGGGGTCGACGGAGGTCAACGCCACGTCGGAGAAATCATTAGCGCCGTCAAACACAATAACGCACGCACTGCCGACGTCGCCGACCACAGCGCCCACACTTTGGTAACCCGTAACGCTACCGTCAAAGGTACAATCCTTGATGACGATATTGTAGCATTCTGTGCTCTTGCCATCTCCATCCATATCGCCCGTCTCTTGCGTGCGGCGAACGAAACCGATAAGACCGCCGCAGGGACCGTAAAGTTGCGCCTCGGGACCACCGATAACGGTGGCGGACACGTGGCAATTCTCAATGGTCAACGTGCCGTTGAACAGTCTGCCCTCCTTGGAAGACGCACCAACGTAGCCGACGAGCCCCGCCGCGGTGGCGGCGCCCTTGATGGTACAGTTATCCTCTACCACGATATTGCGCAAAGTGACGTTGGTGGCGGCAGAAGGCGTATCGATGACGCCGCCCACAACGCCGATGGAGTTGCGGCTGTGTTGCAGAGTGGTCAAGCTCATATCGTAGTTGCTACCGGGTTGGTCCATGGTCAAGTTGCGGAAGGTCACGTTCTCGATGACGGCATCGCCGTAGACGGTGCCAAAGAAACCGGTGATAAAGTATTTGCCGCCGTCACCGTCGAAATACAGCGTGTCGAGATAACCGGTACCAGAGGTCAACTTGGCGCCGTCGATGACGATGGGATGCTCTGCATCCGTGGTGCCGAAGTAGCCCGAGAAGTGCTTGACGGGCTTCCACTCGTGGGCGCTGGCGTCGAGCTCGGTGCCCGCGGGCAACAGTATAACGACATCATCCTCGAACTTGCCGCTGTTAATCTGCACGAATGCGGTATAGACGTATTCGCTGGCGGCTTTCTTGGCGGCGGTGATTTCGGCAGCGGAGGCACCTGCGGAGGTGTTGACGCTGATATAAATCAGGTTGGCTTTGACGTCGCCCGAGCCGGTGAGCTCAGCCACGTTGCTGTTGCTCAACTGGGCGATGTACATATTGGCAGAGCATTCTGCACCCACTTCGTTGACCAACCCTTTGCCCCCGTTGAAGTAGAAATCTTGATCGTCAATCAACCCCAAAGCGGCACGAATGGTGGCATTGCTCTCGATGACTGCGCTGATGCTTTCTACTATGACGTCAGGCACGCCGCCAATAGATATACTTGCTGCTTCGCTCTTGGCGCCACATTGCGTACACACGCCGTTTACATATTGATGGTCAATCATAGCAACCTCGGTCTGTGCGACCAAAACGGTACCGCATACCGAGCAGTGCTTGCCCTCGGTGAGGCCCGTAGCCGTGCACGTAGCCGCCACAGCCGCATCTACCACTTCGGTATGGTCTTTGGCCGGGATTACCTCGGTATAGGTCTTGCCGCAATCGGTGCAAACCGTTTGGCGCGTACCCGTCTCCACACAGTTGCTATCGCATAAGACCGCCCACTCCCCTGCCACGTGCATGTGTGTAGTGAAATCGACGTCTCTCGCAAGGATGACGGTATAGGCCACGGTGCGATCGCCATCGGCAATGCGCACATAGAAGACGTTATCTCCCGCGAAAAGATGCACGTCGGGCGAGATGGCCGTGGTCATAGCGGCGTCGGAATACACCGTGACGGTCGCCTTGTCGGAAGACAACTGCATATCGGAGAAGGAAAAGGATTCGGAAGGGGCGGTCGCACGCACCAGGTGCGTTTCTTCTTCTACCTGCACGGACGACACCGCGCCGCCCAATCCCTGTACCGCCAAGGGACGTTTGGCCCACACGAACACGCCCAAACAAACGAACAATACCACGAGACACACGAGGATGCAAGCGATGACGACGCCAATCAAAGCGCCGCGAGACAAACGATTGCCTTTCGATGCGAAAACGCTCTGCTCAACAGGCGCAGTAGACGCGCCCTGCTGTGAGCCGTTGACCAACTCGTCCAAAGTGCAATCGAACACTTTTGCCAACTTATCCAACATCTCTACGTCGGGCACGGTGTAGCCCGTCTCCCACTTGCTGACCGTCTTGTCCGTAACGGACAACATATCGGCAAGTTGCTTCTGCGTCCATCCTCTATCCTTGCGCAATGCGCATATACGCTCCGACAATGCTTTATAATCCATAAGATGTCACTCCTTTTGCTTCGGTTTCGTCTTGACCGACGATTTAATTATATCATAGCGCCTCGCTCGTTGAAAACCCTTTTGTCCTCTCAAATATCACGAACCACTCTATCTCCACACTCTCCAAAACGGAGAATTGGCCAAAAATACACAAAAATACCCCCACGTTGAGGGGTATTTGTCACAAGATGCAGATTGGAGTTAAAACTGTGCCCTACCCTACGCCAAGTCGGTGAGGGCAATCACCATGAATGTGGTGGTGCCGAAGACGTAGACGTAGCCGTCCTCGACCACAGCGCCGTCAATCCGCAAGCCTGCCGAAAATGGGTAGTGCGTTGCCGTCCTCGTCGAGGGGCATGGCAAAATGTTCCTCCTCCAGTCGCCAATCCAACGCGATAGACGTACCGATGAGTCCGCGCAAATCCTCTTCTCCTAACGCCATCAGGGTCGCGGATGTGTAATCATTATATACCAAATAATGCACTTTTGTCGGCCCAAACACGTCGCCGATGGCCACGCCGACGCCTTGATACCCACTGAGGCGACAGTCAAACACCACACCGTAAAGCGTTACGTAGAGATGTTCGTCGTAGTTGCCATCCCCGGTCATGTCCATTTGGCTAAGCCCGATACTACCGACCGCACCACCGCATGGAGAATATACGGACTCACCCGTGCTCGAAATATCGGCGGAAATCCGACAATTATAAATGTAAACGCTGCTATATTTGCTCAACCGAACGGTCGTATCTATCGTCGACCGATAAAAAGCACCCGTGTATCCGACGAGACCCGCAGTCACGCCTCCTCCACGCACCCGACAAGTATCATCTACCGTGACGTGTTGAATGTTGGTATTTCTATATATCAAAACCGTTCTCTCGTATGCGGGAGTTACGTCCATCACGGCGCCAATTGGCGCCGCGATGCAAAGTGGTTGCCCCTCGGGCGCGACTGCATCTATGCTCAAGTCGGAAAAGCGCACGCCGAACATATACGCTTGATTCATAATCCCGATAAAAGAGGAGACGTACAAATTGCGTGACCTGCCGCCGATTGATACGGATTCGTTATACGTAACGCCCGATTTCACCCGAACACCCTTGATAACGGCGGGGATATTCTCGGCGACGTCGAGGGCTCTACCACGAACCGTGCCGAAATAGCCGCAAAAGTATCGGAGCGTCTGCCATTCGTACGCGGATACATCCAACGTGATGCCCTCTTGCAACAGAATGACGGTGGTATCGGGCAGTTGTCCCGCGTTGATGCGCGCAAACGTCTCGTATAGGTACGCGCCCGCCTGGCGCTCCGCCACCGCCTTCTGCGCGTCGGTGGCATCATCGGCGGCGTATATGCCGATATAACACGCATACGTCGCCACCGAACCATCCGCCGTGTGGGGCGTATCATCCGTATAGATGTAGCCCATATTGGCAAGGGCATATGCGGCACCCTCCCCTTTTTGGCTCCATTCGCCGTCATAGGTATACGATTGACCTGCGGTGAGATTCAACCAAACCCGCACGCTCTCGCTATCCCGAATGGCGTTGGGGATAGGGTCATACTTGGCGCCGCAATAGACGCACGCGTAATCTCGGTATTTGTGCTTGAGGCGCGGGGTCACTTTTTGGCGAGTAATCACGGTATAGCACTCGGCGCAATGCGCACCCTCGGATATGCCCCCGGTGGTGCAAGTGGAGGGGACGGCCTCGTCGATATATACGGTATGTTCTCTAATGGCGGGAATGACCTCGACGACGAGTTGCCCGCATTGGGTACACACCCCCTGCCGTGCGCCGTCCTGACACCCGGGCGCGGTAATCATCTCCCATTCTTCCACTCGGTGCGCCACTTCCGCAGAGGGCGCCTCTTTGCACGCCGCGAAGAGGCAAACACCTATGGCAACAAGGATTATGATACTCAAACAAAGGAATACTCTACGCATCTCGTGCCTCCCCGCCAATCAGTGCAAATCACATAGCGTCAACACCTGTAGCGAACTCTCGCCGAAAACATACACGTAGCCGTCTGCTATCGCCGCACGGAAGGAGTACGCTTGGCCACCCGGCGACAATATTTCGGCAACGCGCAGTTGCCCGTCCGTATAGGAGCAAATCACATATACGTATTCGCCGACGGAACCTTCGTTGGTATACGCCAACTTGCCCTTTTCTTCGGACCAAGCGATATTCATACACGAATAACGGCAAGGAATACCCACCAACCCTTCGTCGGCATTCAACAAAAAACCTTTGTATTCAGTGTAAAGAGAATAGGTCTTTTTAAGATATGACCCTTTCTCGTCATACACTTCTTCGCCGCCGAGAATCAAGGTGCACAAGGATTCGACATCGGTATCCGTCTCCCGATAGAGTTCCAGTTTGACATCATCGGCAGTCTCTTTCCCTATCCCCAACATGGTATCGTCCGCAAACGGCACCAAATAACCGGAAAAACCCGTTATCGTGCCCGTATCCACCGAAGTGATATGCGCGTAATCGGTCAAGTCGAAACAGTACACGGGGTCAACGATTCTCGTCACCGTCACTTTGGCCGTGCAAATATAGGCCTTATCGCCCGTATAACGCACCGAACGGACGCTCTCGCCGTCGGGGGCGAAACGCGTCACTTTGCCCAAAACCTCCCAGGTGCCCACGGCAAAGCAGGTAAGGTTGGCGTTGGCACGACGACTTAGGATACGACTTTCGTCCGCTGCCCAAACATAATCCACCACCGTACTCGCCACGCGCAAGACGCCCTCGTGCTCATCCATCCAGTATTGATTGGTCACTTGCCCCTCTACCACGAAGGTGCCCTCCAAGCGCAACGTATCGCCCGAATAGTCTATGCACGTGATATAGGTCAAAGCGCCCATCTTGTCGAACGTCACCGACCAACCGTAGGCGATGTAGGCGCGTCTGTCGGACACGTAAACAGTGGGACGGGCTCCGTCTTTCAAGACGGCGCATTGCCCGATAAGCGATAAGTCTTCACCGAATGCGGTCATAACCGAATAGTAATAATCGTTCACCTTGAACGGGCAAACGATGGCGTCGGGCGCGATGAGCGTCTTCTCTTCGCCCTCGACGTAAGGGACGTAAGTGGCGGGGTCATCCAAGTGATTGCGCGAAACGGAGTAGGAGGTGAAAACCAGCAGTTTATCGCCCGCAAGCCGCGAAGACGTATGCTCCCCGCATACGAGTTTGGTATTTTTGACGTGGATGTCGTCCAAATCGGTCAAATCCAACATGACCACCGCCGTACGATTAATCGAATCAGAGACCACCACGTACGCGGTGCGGCAATCATCGCTCAGATACATATTATAAGAGTATAATGTGCTCACATTCATGCCGAAAGGCAGGAAAACGCAGGACCCATTGCAAACGGTTTGCAACCCCGCCTTGCGGAACACGTCGAGTTGCAAGCGGCGACGATAGGTGTTTTTCTTGATGCCGCTGGGATATAACTCGATATCCTCGTCCGTCACCTTGACGCTTAGGCGATAAAAATAGTGGGTGCTCTCTTTGAGTATATCTCCCTCTTTGATGTTCGGGACTTGCACGTTGGAGTTCTCGATATAGGCCTCGCCATCCCCTTTTGAAGACGAGACGTCGCCCGAACTGGATATAGCGGGCGAATAGAAAGAGGAGGAAGAGGAACTGAGATTGTAATAAGAGGACTCGACGTACGTCTGAGAAGAGGCCAGTGCTCCATCATAGATGTACGTCTGAGAAGAGTCCAGTGCTCCATCAAAATGTATAGAATAATCGCTAACCTCGACACCGCTACTGTCATCGATATGCGCCTTGGCGTCGTAGGCGTCCAACACGTTGCGATAGGGGGACTCGGCGGCGGCCTGTTGCGCGCCCTGTTCTAGGGACGCCTCGTGCGCATTGTCGGTAGTTTGCCCCGATTCTCCGCCCGCCGCGGGGAGAAGGAGCGCCAAACACACGGTCAACACCACCAAACAGGTCATAGCGGACGACGCACTCGCAATAAAAACGCGGCGACGCTTCCTTTTCCGCTCCTCCACTTTTTCCATCAGGCGCTCGGTGCGCTCTTCATAGGTCATCATAGTCAAACCCCTCCTTCTGCAATGCGTTCTTTAAGGCGACCTTGGCGCGCGCCAGCAAGTTGTAGACCTGTTTGACGCTTTTGCGCATGATACGAGCGGTCTCTTCTATCGAAAAGTCCTCGAGATATCGTAGATACAGCGCGTTGCCGTAATCAGTAGGCAAGGACCGAATACAACGATAGAGCACCCGCTTGCGCTCCGCTTGGATGGCGTCCGATTCCACGTCCTCAGGCATAGATACGTAGTCGGCCTCGTCGAGTGACGTATGCCGTTGATGATGGCGTAGATAGTCCATACATCGACTGCGCACCATACGCCACAAATACGTGATGGGCGGCGCCTTACCGAAGGGACGCGTCACGTACACGGCCATGGCGTCCAGTACCGCCTCTTCGGCGGCGTTGACCTCGCCGACCAAACAAAGAGCATAGCGCACCAACTCATCGCTGTGTGCGCGCACCAGTTCGGCCATCTCCTGCGGAGTGCGGCCCTTGGTCGTTTGGGGTTCTGCGTCCATCGGGTCACCTCACTTATATACGGTCATGGGAGCGATTTTACTCACCTTTTTTGGTGGCAATCGCAGAATTTGAGTCAATTCTCCACGTCTTTTCTCTTTTTACGGACATTTTGAAAAAGGGGCGCGCTTTCTTTGCACCGCTAATCGCCGCCAAGAAAACTCACCCCCTTAACGTCGAGAACAATCGACTACTCCAAGTCGGTGAGGGGCAATACCTTGAATGTGGTGGTGCCGAAAAGGTAGATGAAACCATCGGATACCGCCGCGCGGGTGTAGCTGTCCACGCCGCCCTCGAAGAGTACGGCCTCGGCAAGGCGCAAAGTGCCGTCGCGGAAGGTGAACAAGAGATAGGAGGGTTTGTCCTCATAGGACTGATAGTAGCCCTCGGCACTGTAGAAGTAGGTGGTCGCGTAGCAGGGCATACCGAAGACGCCGTCCGTAGCGTCAATCAGGAAACTCTTGTAGGTCTCGACGCCGACGTAATCCTCCACGCGCACCAAGCGGTCCTGTTGGTCGCACACCTCCCCGCCCAAGGTGACGGAGGCCACGGAGACGACCTCTTGGCCCTCCTCGCGATAAAGCTCCACCTTGAGGGTGCCGTAGGATAGTTTGCCCACGCCAAGCAAGGTGCCGTCCGCGAAAGGAATCAGCGAGGTGGAATAGCCGTCGATGGCGCCCGTATCGGTGTAGGTGATGTGCGCATAGTCCGAGAGGTCGAAGCAATAGACGGGGTCGGTAAAGCGGATTATCTCGGCCGTGCAGACGTAGGCCTTGGCGCCCATGAAACGCGCGGACTGCACGCTCTCGCCCTCGGGCGCGAAGTTCTCGACCTTGCCGACCAAGGTCCAATCGGATACGCGGTAGCAGTAGAGCGACGCGTTGACCGCCCAACCCCAAGAGACGAACTTGATGGTGCGGTCGTCGGTATTGGTGTACGTAGACGCCGCCACGCGGAAAACGCCCTCGTACTCATCCATCCAGTATTGGTCCTCCACCACGCCGTATATCTCGAGGTTGCCCGCCACGCGGAACTGTTGGCCCCACTCCACGCATGTAATATAGGTATAGTCGCCCTTGGCGCCCTCGCGGGAGCGCCAAGTGGACTCCCTCGCCGCCAAGTAGGCGCGGCTTGCGTTGACGTAAAGCACGGCGTTTTGGTCGTAGCCGAGCATGGCCACCTGCCCGATGGGAGTCAAGGACGCGTCGAACATGGTGAGCACGTCGAATTGCATACTATAGGCGCTCTCGGGGCAGACGATGTCGTCCGCGTCGGTATAGGTGCGGCGGTCGTTCTCCTCTACGTAGGGGATATATGTCTCGGGCTCCTCGAACGTATAGTCGTAG
>Ga0310690_10013344_pt1 | contig 10010 bp, 7 predicted proteins | sample AusTroGonzalo_MG_2_FD_207661 | JGI IMG/M metagenome (GOLD analysis project Ga0310690, IMG submission 207661) | Bovine rumen microbial communities from tropical cattle in Woodstock, Queensland, Australia - Gonzalo_04 (v2) (version 2) | ecosystem: Host-associated > Mammals > Digestive system >...
TATGTTTGATGCCGTCTGTAGTGATGCGGCAGTAAACAGACATGCTGCCAATCTAAAGTTGCAGTATAGATTCTAACGATAAAAAGAAAGAGCGTATGACAAGTATTCAACTGGATATGATACAAACAGCCGGCATTGGTGGCCTGGCTCTCATCGTCGGTATGATCTTGACGCGAAAAGTAGCTTTTCTCCAAAGATTCTGTGTGCCGTCACCAGTGAGCGGAGGTATCATCTTCTCATTGATAACCCTGATACTCTATGGGGTGTTCCATGTGGAGGTGTCGTTCGATGGCACATTGAAGGATGTATTTATGCTGGCTTTCTTTACCAGCGTTGGTTTCCAAAGCGACCTTAAGGTCATCAGGCAAGGTGGTAAACTCCTGATTATCATGCTGGTCCTGTTGGTCGTTATTATTGCCATGCAGAACATCATGCCATTGGGCATTACCCGCCTCATGGGGGTTGATCCTCTGATAGGTATGGCAGCTGGTAGTATATCCATGACTGGCGGACATGGTACCGCAGGCGGATTTGCAAGCGTACTCGAAGGCTTGGGCCTGCAGGGCGCAGGAACAATCGGTATGGCAGCAGCCACCTTTGGTCTGATATCCGGCTCTATGATTGGCGGTCCATTGGCAGAGCGGATTATCCGCAAGAAACTGACGCATGAACAGATGCAGCCACAAGATGAAGAGATTGATCCGGCCATGGCAGGTATTGAGAGCGACGAGGCATCCCCCACAGGTCGTATGAAACGTATCAGCTCGAACGAACAGGAGTTCCAACAGTATGCGAAGGCTACTTATTGCATTATCCTGGTCATGGGTGGTGGTACCTTGTTGAGTTGGTTATTCGCAAAGACGGGTATCACGTTCCCCACCTATTTTGGTGCTTTGATCTTAGCTGCCATTGTTCGTAACACCATCGGATTCGTCAGTTACAAAGATGAAGGTAAATGGGAGAAGGCAGAAAAACTGCTTGACATGGAGCGGATCATCAGTGTTGGTAACATCTGTCTGTCTCTGTTCCTCGGTATGGCCATGATCTCCCTCAAGCTTTGGGAACTGCAGAGCTTGGCCCTTCCGTTAATCGTTATCCTGATATCTCAGGTAGCGATGATGGATTTCTTTGCCTACTTCGTAGCCTTCCCCCTGTTGGGTCGTGATTACGATGCGGCCGTCTTGTGTGCAGGCATATGCGGTTTTGGTCTTGGTGCCACCCCCAACGCCATGGCCAATATGAGTGCTGTATGCTATAAATACCGCTATACAGTCAAGCCATTCCTCATCGTTCCGATCATTGGTGCCATGTTCGCTGATCTGATCAATACAGGAATCATCACCCTCTTCCTGAATCTTTTGTAAGAACAAAAAGGTGCAGCCCGTTAATGACTGCACCTTCTTTGATTATAATAATGTGAATTACTTAACCTCCTCGAAATCGGCATCTTGGATGTCTTCTGCCTTCGGGCCTTCCTGCTGAGCCTGCTGCTGGCCACCCTGATAGGTGTCACCACCGGGCTGACCTGCTGCGCCACTCTGCTGGTACATCTGTGCTGAGGCAGTCTGCCAAGCCTGGTTGAGGGCTGCGATGGCAGCATCGATAGCAGCTACATCACCTGCCTTGTGGGCATCCTTCAGCTGCTGCAGAGCCTGCTCGATAGCAGGCTTGTGCTGGGCAGGAATCTTATCGCCAAGCTCCTGGAGCTGGTTCTCCGTCTGGAAAATCATTGAGTCGGCCTGGTTCATCTTGTCCACACGCTCGCGCTCCTTCTTATCGTTTTCAGCGTTCTGCTCAGCCTCAGCCTTCATGCGGTTGATCTCGTCCTGAGACAGACCAGATGAAGCTTCGATACGGATGGCCTGCTCCTTACCAGTAGCCTTATCCTTGGCAGATACCTTGAGGATACCGTTGGCATCGATATCGAAGGTTACCTCGATCTGAGGAATACCACGACGGGCGGGAGCGATACCTGTCAGATTGAACTGACCGATGCTCTTGTTCTGAGCAGCCATGGGGCGCTCACCCTGCAGTACGTGGATGGTTACCTCTGTCTGATTGTCAGCAGCGGTAGAGAATGTCTCGCTCTTCTTGCAAGGAATGGTTGTGTTGGCCTCGATCAACTTAGTCATCACACCACCCATGGTCTCGATACCCAGTGTCAGAGGAGTCACATCGAGCAGTACGATGTCACCTACACCACCTTCCTTGTTCAGGATAGCACCCTGGATAGAAGCACCAACGGCTACCACCTCATCGGGGTTCACACCCTTTGAAGGCTCCTTACCGAAGTAGTTCTTAACGAGTGTCTGCACAGCAGGGATACGGCTTGAACCACCTACGAGGATCACCTCATCGATATCAGCAGTTGTCAGGTGAGCATCAGCGATAGCCTTCTGACAAGGAGCCAGACAAGCCTGGATCAGATCGTGTGCCAGCTGCTCGAACTTAGCACGTGTCAGGGTCTTCACCAAGTGCTTAGGTACACCGCCTACAGGCATGATGTAAGGCAGATTGATCTCGGTGCTGGTAGAGCTTGACAGCTCAATTTTGGCCTTCTCGGCAGCCTCCTTCAGACGCTGCATAGCCATGGGGTCGTCCTTCAGGTTGGCACCCTCGTCGTTCTTGAACTCCTGTACCAGCCAGTCGATGATCACCTGATCGAAGTCGTCACCACCCAGGTGAGTATCACCGTTGGTAGAGAGCACCTCGAACACACCGCCACCAAACTCCAGGATAGAGATATCGAATGTACCACCACCCAGGTCGAACACGGCAATCTTCATATCCTTATTAGCCTTGTCAACACCATATGCCAGGGCAGCGGCGGTAGGCTCGTTCACAATACGCTTTACGTTCAGACCGGCAATCTGACCAGCCTCCTTCGTAGCCTGACGCTGAGAGTCTGAGAAGTAGGCGGGCACGGTAATCACGGCGTCAGTCACCTCCTGACCCAGATAGTCCTCGGCGGTCTTCTTCATCTTCTGCAGCACCATGGCACTGATTTCCTGCGGCGTATACTTACGTCCGTTGATGTCAACACGGGGATATCCGCCCTCATTTACTACATTATAAGGTACGCGCGAGATTTCCTTCTCGGTCTGCTGCCAGTTCTCACCCATGAAGCGCTTGATACTGTAAACGGTGTTCTTCGGGTTGGTGATAGCCTGACGCTTGGCAGGATCGCCAATCTTACGCTCACCGTTCTCTACAAAACCAACGACTGAAGGTGTTGTGCGCTTACCCTCACTGTTGGCAATTACTACTGGCTCGTTACCCTCGAATACGGCAACGCAGCTGTTGGTAGTTCCTAAATCGATTCCAATAATCTTTCCCATAATTCTTATCTTTTTTTAATTATTAATTTCTAATTATCTCATTATCTAAATATCTCATTTTCACATTTTCTAGGGTGCAAAGCATGTGCCAAAATGTCTTTTTAAGGGAAAAATCTTTTCCAATACGACATTTTGTCACATAAAATTTGGTTTTTCGCAAGAATAAATTTATCTTTGCAGTCAGAATTCTAAATAAAACTATCGATAGTCATGAAAAGAATTATTTTATCAGCCTTTATGGCTTTGGCGTTTTTGGCCGTTTCAGCTCAGGACAATCCCTACATCGTGAAGACCAAGGGAGCCAAGAAGAGTGCCAAGACCCAGATGGCCGACGAGTTGGCAGCCGCCCAGCAGGAGCAGGAGGATGCCCAGGACTTCCTCGGACAGCATTTTAAGTACTACAGTCTCTGCGACTGGAAGGAAGGCATGAAGTTCATGGTGATGCCCGAGAAGTACGACTTGGTTGTGAAGACCTTTACCGACGCTGCCACCGGCAAGGAGGTGAGCAGCATGCCCCTGAAGTATAAGATTATGGTGTACAAAGGCTGGCATGAGAGCAGCGACGGACACTCGCGCATCGATTTCGAGTGTCAGGACAATGGCAAGAAGTATTACTACGAGATTCCCAGCGGCTCTTTCGAAGATTATTGTTACCAGAAGACCGGTGTGCCCACGCTGGCCTACCTGGGCGATGTCGACATAGCCCGCGAGCAGCTTTTGGGCAAGACGCTCTACACCAAGAGCCAGTATTACCGCATTGATACCGAGTACGATGGTGAGGGTTATCAGGATGTAATGGTAGACAAGGATATGCAGGTCACGGTTACAGCAGTAGGCGTAGGCTCGCGCAACTACCCCGTGAAGATCATCGTTGAGGACGATGAAGGCAATGAGTTCTTCCAGAATGTAGCCATCTCGAAAACCAACTGTGGCATGCGCGACGATGAGTTCATCATGGACGAGGCCAAGTACCTCTTTACCAACTCCTTCGAGCTCGTCGAAGATGTGATGAACATCAACAGCTACAACTACCGTGTTTACATCGGTCGCATCATCCACACCAAGTATCCTACGAAGATGCTCAACGAGAACACCAAGAAGCTGCAGTCCATCCCCCGCTTGGCTGAGTACCAGCTCGAGGCTGTCAATCCCCATAAGAACGACGACAAAGCCACGATCAAGCTGAAGAACACCACGCTGGGTACCTATTTCTATACCGACATTGTGCTCGACCAGCAGAATGCCGAGAAGGAGGAGGACTACTTCGGCTATCTCTTCGCCCCAGGTCCTGGTAAGAAGGTACAGACGTCAGAGGGTTCTCGTGCTATGATCCGTGGTGGTCACGTAGGTATCGGCTTCTCTGAAGACGAGGTTGAGATGGCTGCCGGTGAGCCCGAGAAGATCGAGTATGGCGAGAATGGTTACTATAACTGGTTCTACCAGCGTTCTAATAATAAGATTCTGGTGGTTCACTTCAATGGTTCCGGTACGGTAGAGAAAACCACGGTTCGCGATGGTAACCTCGCTGCCCCAGCAGGTACCAAGGCCGTTGCCAAGAAGAAGCTATCCTCCAAGAAGCGCACTTCTACCAAGAATGCCACACCGATTAAGGACTAAATAAAATCCCCAGCCGATTGGCTGGGGTTTTTATTATTTATCAGCGATCGCAGACATGATCTTCTGCTCGAGCTCATCGCAGAGCTCGGGGTTATCCTTCAGGAGCTCCTTCACGGCATCACGACCCTGTGCCAGCTTCGACTCTCCGTAGCTGAACCACGAGCCACTTTTCTTGATGATGCCATACTCCACACCCAGATCCACGATCTCGCCAACCTTTGAGACACCCTCGCCGAAGGTAATTTCAAACTCAGCCTTACGGAATGGGGGAGCCACCTTGTTCTTCACCACCTTCACTCTTACCAGGTTGCCTATCACATTGTCGCCATCCTTAATCGATGTCACCTTACGGATGTCCAGACGTACAGAGGCGTAGAACTTCAGGGCATTACCACCTGTGGTAGTCTCGGGGTTGCCAAACATCACACCGATCTTCTCTCTCAGCTGGTTGATGAAGATACACGTGGTGTTGGTCTTCGAAATGGTTGATGTCAGCTTTCGGAGGGCCTGACTCATCAGGCGGGCCTGCAATCCTACGGCCGAGTCGCCCATGTCGCCCTCGATCTCTTTCTTCGGTGTCAGAGCAGCCACAGAGTCAATCACAATGATATCGATGGCACTGCTTCGTATCAGCTGGTCGGCAATCTCCAGGGCCTGCTCACCGTTGTCGGGCTGCGATATGTAGAGGTTCTCAATGTCCACGCCCAGTTTCTCGGCATAGAAACGGTCGAAAGCATGCTCAGCGTCTATGAAGGCAGCTATGCCGCCTGCCTTCTGACATTCTGCTATAGCGTGAATGGCGAGGGTGGTTTTACCGCTCGACTCCGGACCGTAAATCTCTATGATTCTTCCCTTGGGGTATCCGCCTACGCCGAGTGCGGCGTTCAGACTGATCGAGCCGGTGGGAATCACGTCTACGTTCTCCACCTGTTCATCGCCCATGCGCATAATCGAGCCCTTGCCGTAATCCTTCTCAATCTTCGACATTGCGGCCTGCAGCGCTTTCAGTTTCTCCTGTTGCGAGTTCAAAGCCTCGCTTTCTTTTTCCTTAGCCATTTCTTTTTCTTGTTGGTTTTATTTGTTGTTAATTATGTTTCTTACAATTCGATATCAATATCGAATTGCTCATGCCAGGGCAGGCCCTGGGCATTGAGCTGCTCCATGAACGGATCGGGATCGAACTCCTCCACGTTATGAACACCCGGTTTGCGCCAGATGCCCTTGCAGAACATCATTGCTCCGATCATCGCAGGTACACCCGTGGTGTAGCTCACACCCTGCATACCCGTCTCCTCATAGGCCGCACGGTGACTGCAGTTGTTGTACACATAGTACGTATGCTCCTTGCCGTCGTTGCCGATACCACGGATTCTGCAACCGATACTCGTCTCGCCCTCGTAGTTCTCGCCCAGCTCCTGCGGGTTCGGCAGCACTGCCTTCAGGAACTGCAACGGCACTATCTTTACCTTAGCCGTGCCTGTGCCATCAGCCAATGGAGCCTCGTACTCCACCTCGTCTATTCGACTCATGCCAATGTTCTGAATCACCTCCAGATGCTTCAGATACTGCTGGCCAAACGTCATCCAGAAGCGGGCGCGCTTAATCGTCGGGTAGTTAATCACCAAGCTCTCTATCTCCTCGTGGTGCAGCAGATAGCTGTCGCGGGGACCGATGTTCGGGTATGTCAGGTCCTTGTGAATCTCCAGCGGCTCTGTCTCCACCCATTGTCCGTTCTCCCAGTAGAGTCCCTTCTGGGTTATCTCGCGGATATTGATCTCCGGGTTGAAATTCGTGGCGAAGGCCTTGTGGTGGTCACCTGCGTTACAGTCCACAATGTCCAGATACTGTATCTCCTTGAAGTGGTGCTTGGCAGCATAGGCCGTGTAGATGCTCGTCACACCCGGGTCGAATCCACAACCCAGTATGGCTGTCAGTCCTGCCTTCTCGAAACGCTCACGATAGGCCCACTGCCATGAGTACTCAAAGTGTGCTTCGTCCTTCGGTTCATAGTTTGCCGTGTCCAGGTAGTTGCATCCGCAAGCCAAACAAGCGTCCATGATGGTCAGATCCTGATAGGGCAGTGCCAGGTTAATCACCAATTCCGGCTTGTAGTTGTTGAAGAGTGCCTTCAGCTGTTCTACATCGTCTGCATCCACCTGAGCCGTGGAAAGCTCTGGGAGTTTTCCCGTCAGCTTCTTCTTGATAGCTTCCACTATCGCGTCGCACTTCGCCTTACGGCGACTTGCAATCATAAACTCAGTAAACACATCAGCGTTCTGCGCTATCTTAAACGCTGCCACAGTGGCCACGCCACCTGCTCCAATCATCAAAACTTTAGCCATAATATTTCAATTTTCAATTTTCAATTTTGATTCGTCAGCTCTGCCGATGAAATGCCCAGCGCCGCCATCAGCGAGTAACCCAGTATCTCTTGCTTGAAGTTCCCTCCCGGCATGGGCTCCATGGCGAACACCGTGATGCGCTTCTCATCATCGGCGCGCTTCAGTGTCTCGCGTACCTTATTATATATAGTAGCGTTCTCCGCATTCGGAATCACCATCAGTCGTTTCACCTGTTTCTGTTCCGCTATCAGTTTCAGGGCGTCTATGAAATAATCATCCCCGCCAGGGATGGGCTCTATCGGATAGGCACCTATCTCAAACTCCCCCAGCTGGTCTTTAAACGCCTTGCCATTCAGCTCGTCATAGCTCCCTGGCTCGAAGTTCTCCATCGCCTTCTTCTCTTTGGCGTGTACCAACACCACCAACGTCTCTTGTTGGATGTCGGGTTTCAGCCCACCATCCAACGAAATACAGTCCACCCACTTTGCGAAGTCCGCCTGTGGAATCCTGCGGCCCAGCATTCTTTCAAAGTTCACGATGAGGTTAAACGCCACCCTGTCCACGTAGTCCGCATCCACCAGAATCACGTTTTCGCTCCATTTTATATCTTGTACGTTGTTGTTCATCTCTGAGGTGCAAATTTACGAAGAATTTCCCGAATGCCAAAACATTTTTCTAAAAATCATAATTTTGGGATTAAAAATCAAAAATCTAGGTCGTCTCTCCGAAAATCGTCTTATCTTTGCAGCGGTAATAAAATACAAGTATTCAGCAAATACGTTATGAAGAGTATATTAGAAAATCATGCGGCTCTCGAGGCCGAGGTTCTTAAGATAGCCGAGGTAGCCGGATACCTGTGGCAGAACGGTTGGGCCGAGCGCAACGGCGGCAACATCACGGTGAATGTTACCGATCTTGTCGACGATGCCATCCGCCAGCTCCCCGCCATTAGCGACCCCATCCAGATCGGCGTTACCCTTCCCGCTCTCCAGGGCGGATACTTCTATTGCAAGGGCACTGGCAAGCGCATGCGCGATCTTGCCCGCTGTCCCATGGCCAATGGTTCCATCATCCGCATCCTGCCCGACTGCGCTTCGTATGTCATCATCGCCGATGAAGCCGTGATGCCTACCAGCGAGCTTCCCAGCCATCTTACGGTGCATGCCTCTCTGATAGAGCAGGGCAGTCCCTATCGCGCCACCGTTCATACTCATCCCATCGAGCTCGTGGCCATGAGCCACTCCCAGAAATTCCTTGGCAAGGATGTGCTCACCAAGATACTTTGGAGCATGATTCCCGAGACCAAGGCTTTCTGTCCGCTGGGTCTGGGCATTGTGCCCTATCAGCTTCCCGGTTCCAAAGCTTTGGCCGATGCCACGCTGAAGGAATTAGAGGATTACGATGTTGTCATGTGGGAGAAGCATGGTGTCTTCGCCAAGGGGCTCGACGTGATGGATGCCTTCGATCAGATCGACGTGCTCTCCAAGGCAGCCAAGATCTACATCAACGCCCGTGCCATGGGCTTCGAGCCCGAGGGCATGAGCGATGAGCAGCTCGCCGAGATGACCCTTGCCTTCAACCTTCCGAAATAAGAGCTTAAATATTGGTAAATAGTTAATTGGTAATAAGTATTCCTTAAGACTGAAAACACGGAACAAACTACTGACAGATTATAAGTTAGTTCACTATCCCCCGCCGCTGCGAAGCGTTGGGGGATTTGTTATTGTATGGTAATTGTTGTTACAGGGCGGAGGTAAGTACCTGGAGAACCATTATTGTATACGTTGGTGGAATTTGGAATAAATTGTTTAACAACGTTTTCATCAATAAAATAATACTTATCTGACATTTGAATTCTTTTACTAGAATCATTATTGTATTTGAGATTTATGTTAGTATATGATGATCTGATTAAATCTGTTTCTTCTTTAGTCATAAGGCGCCAATTAGTAGAGATAGTTGGTTCCCAAGTAGCAAGTTTAGTATTAATGTTATTTAAAAGTGCCTCTTGATCACTTTTGTTACTATCATCAACAATGTTTTGTTTCTGGCTTGGGGATAATAATGTTACCTGATTTCCGCTAACTGCCAGTACGTAGCAACCATTATAAATATCTCCAACGGCGGGGACGTCTGTTGATGGGGTGGTTTGTTGCTCTTTGTTCTCATCATCGAAATTGAAGTCTACGGTTTCGTCTTCGTCCCAGGTGGCTCCAACGATACTGGTTGAGAACGAGAGGTTGGGTGTGCCGTTGTTCTGTGTGTAGGTTCCAACGATGCTGAGCTTATGGTTGGCATTGAGACTCTTGTTCATGGCGTAAGAGAAGTTGTCGTTGTCGATAGTCACAGTAATAGTGGGATTACCGACAGAGGGCAGTTGGAAGTTGGCCGATGGCTCTGATTTCCAGGTGGTGCCGTCGGCTTGTTTCTCCAGAGTGATGGTACAGATGCCCTTGTCGCCCTGATAGTCGCCATTCAGGAGAACTGACTGGCGTAGCGGACTGATCTTGACACTGACGGCTGTGGCTTCGGCAGGAACATTGTTGATGGTGATGCTTTTTATCTGTATGACTTTACGCTCCATAGCCAGCTCTACACTGTTATTTCCTCCTTCGGAGAGTGTGATGGAGGCATGCGACATCATCAGATCGCCATAAACTTGACCAGATTGCAAGGTGACAGCACTGCTCTTGGACGCTTCATTCTGGGAAGG
>Ga0310690_10013349_pt1 | contig 10009 bp, 11 predicted proteins | sample AusTroGonzalo_MG_2_FD_207661 | JGI IMG/M metagenome (GOLD analysis project Ga0310690, IMG submission 207661) | Bovine rumen microbial communities from tropical cattle in Woodstock, Queensland, Australia - Gonzalo_04 (v2) (version 2) | ecosystem: Host-associated > Mammals > Digestive system >...
ACCGGCTTGCCGTCGTCGATGCGCTTCATGGTGCTGTCGATCCAGCCGAAGCACAGCGCCACCTCCACGGCGTCCACGTAGCGCACCACCCCGGGGCAATCCGCCGACGCCCGGTTCACCCGCAGCCAGAAATCCGGCACCGTGGCGTGATGCTCCAGGTACCACGCGTACAGCTCCTCGCGGGTGTGTATGTCCAAAAGGTTGGTGACTTCCATAATTTACAAATGCCTGGGAAAATCCATTTTCTCGTGCAGGACACGGACGATACGTACTTTGGAGAGTGAGAGCACGCGATAGAATATCACGTGCTTACCGCAAGGATAGCCTCGGAGTCCAGGCCGATAATCATCATAGGGACGGCCGATCTCCGGTTTATCCGCAAGCCCGCGACACTCCGTGAAAAGCATCCGGACATAGTCTTCCGCCTGCTTTTCCGACCACTTTTCTTCCGTATAGTCGGCAATGCTGCGGATGTCCTTCTTCGCCCGTTCGGACAGAACATATTCAGCCATTCTTTGCCCTCCAGCCCTCTTTCAACTCAGTAATAAACGTCTCTTCGTCGAAATCCACCACGTCCGGGCTGGCATCTCCCTCGTCGATGGCGGCACAGAATGCCGCCAGCTTTGCCTCGTCCTCTTCCATATGACGCAAGGCAGCACGAATCATCTCGCTGACATTGTTATACCTACCCGATTCGATACCGGCCTGGATGTATTCTTCGAAGTGGGGTCCCAGAGAAACCGTTACAGTTCTTGCCATTGTCATCATGTTTTGTCCTCCACAAATGTAAGAATATTTCTTACACAATCCAAGATTAACTTCATATCTCATATCTTTTGCCTGCAAGGTAAGGAGACTTATCCGTTTAACCAAAGTATAAACGTTTAACTAGCAAAGTGCTGGCACGTAAATAGTTACCGCAGTATAGAAACGGAAAATTGCAGCATTTTTGAAAAAGACACTGGGGGGCACCTTGATTCAGAGCACATTACAAGAATTTTCCGTTTCATACGGATCGCGCAAAAGTGCACAAAAAAGGCCGATGCCCAGTGGCAACGGCCCCTCTGCTTTCTAAAGCACCATCTTATAGCAGTTAGTCTCGTAGCGCTCGAAGCCCAAGGCCTGGTACAGCTTATTCGCCGCCACTCGCGCGGGATTGGAGGTCAGCTGAATGTGATGCGCCTTGTTGCCTCTTGCCGCCTCGATGAGCGCCGACATCAGCTCCTTCCCGTAGCCGCGGCCCCGGCACTTCGCACTCACGACCACCGATTCAATATCGGCAATCGCAAACTCCAGCGTGTGCTTGATGCACAGCGTCCCCGCCGCGATGATGCGCCCCTCGTCCCGAATCACGTACACGTGGACATTCGCATCCTCCATCGCGTTTTTCAGCAGCTCCTCGCTGCAGAAACTCGTGGCCGACAGCTCGTGCATCAGCGCATCGAGGTCGGAGAGATCCTGGGGGGTATATGTAGTTAATTCTTCTATCATATCCACAAAGATAGCGTTCTTTCCCGGTTATTAGCTCTGGAGATCATGTATTCGTGATATATCCTTCTTGATCATACCCCATCTGAAAGCGGTGGATGAGTTGCACCAGGGGTTCCAGGCGGGGATCGGCGATATCCATCTGCCCAAAACGGGCGAACTGAGTATCATACCGCTCGCGGCTGCCCCGGGCAAGACACGTTTCAATGTCATCCGGGACAAAGAAGGCAGCACGCTCGCCAAGGTGCCGATAAAACTCCGTCAGGAATATATGGATCCCTGCCAGATCAAAGTCCCCGAAGTGGACATACTGGTTTGGAATCTCCTGCAGCCAGTTTACCAAGTCCTTGGACTGGGGATAACGGGACACCAGCAGGAGGGGCGGGACACCGCCCTCTCCGAACTGTTCCCGGATCTGCTCCCAAACGGCCATCTGCCGCTCAGGGAGACGGAAATTCTCCATATTCTCCACCCCCACGACGATGGCATCCGACGGAATGCGGAAGTGATGGAAGTCGCTGATATAGAGAAAACTGCCTGGGCATGGACATAGGAGCAGCTTGCGCTCCCCCAGCCTGACGCTCAGCGGGCTGATGACATTCACCGGAAAGCCCGGGCAGGAGCGCAGGGCCACGGCCTTGGAATCCCCCGTCAGCCGCACCTGCTCTGAGCGCGAGGACGGATTCCGGAGTGTTTCCACAGTTTCATCCAGCTTCTCCGGCTGCAGTCCTTTGCTGCGAAGATATACATCATAGGCAGCGCGAGACACCAGCTTCAGCGACTTCCGGCTACCGTGCACAATGCTGCGGACACCTCCTTCGAGGAGCAGTTCTTCCGCCACATCGGCCGGGAAACGGCTGTAAGGGACGGTCTCCCCCGCACGCAAGGCGGAGAAAGCCTGAATCAGCGACGCCTTCATTCGATGACCGCCTCCTTCCGGCTCAGGAGCGGGCGGATCACCGTATGGTTCCCTTCGTCCTTGCTCAAAAGATAAGTATGCCGATAATCGGCCACATTGTACGGCACCGGCGAGCCGTTCACCAGGAAGATGTTCCGCGCTCCAGCGAACTCCAGGATGCCCTTGACGTTGCGGGGATGCAGGCGGCCGATTTCGTCCATCACGCAGTGGATCCGGAAATCGGAGAATCGGCCGGATACACGATCCTTGAATACGTTGATCAGCATAATATTCACCATTGCTTTCACCAGCACGTCCGTACCGTCGGAGCCCACAGAGGAGATTTTCTCCACCCAGCCGGTGTCGTTGTCGTTCTCCGTGATGCGGAACTGCAGCTGGAAGGTGTCGCTCAGGGTGAGGCGGCTGCGCATCGCGTGCTCTCCAGTAAGCAGCTTCATCAGCGACAGCAGATGTCCGACGGCCGCGCTTCGGTTTTCATCCCGGCAAGCCCCGGAGAAGAGGTTCACCTGCTCCAGGTCGAAACTATGCTCGTCGGCAAAACCCTTAATCTGCTGCAACAGGAGAACCATTTTATCGGCCGAGGGTACCTGCCTCAGTTCGATGCTTTTGACCGCGCCAATGAAGTTTTTCTCCTTGAAGTCGTAGTTGATGTCCTTGATGATGCCGGCAATCTCCGAAGAATTGCGGGAGACCTCGTCCATCTCGTGGGAGATGCGCACCAGAAGGTCCGTATAGTGCCCGCTGGTGCGGCGGCGGAACTCCTCGATCTTGTCGCTCTCCAGGAATTCGGCCAGCGAGGCGGCAAAGCTGCGATACTCCTCGTCCGTCCGGTTGTCCGTCTTGAACTCAAAGATATTGCCCGGGCTGAAATGGGCGGTGAACGCATTGACACTCTGGAAGAAGGCCGATTCCAGGTTCCGTTTTTCGGACAGCACCCGGTGAATGAGGTCGATGAGCTGGCGACAGGTCTTCACCGTCTTGCTCTCCCGACCTTCTGGCAGGAGGGGCAACGCATTGCTCTTTTCGAAGTTGTCGGCCTCCGATAGGCCCTCCTTTAATTGCCGAAGGTTTTCCCTCAGCTCTTGAAGCGCCTGCGTGCATCGCTCCTGCGCCTCCTCCTCTTTCCGCCTTCGAAGCTTGTAACGCTCTGAAAGCGAAGTCTTTTTCCCTTCCACCTTGGTCTTTTGCGAGAGCAGTTCATCCCGTTTGTCCAGCAGTTCCTCCTTGTCTTTCCGGTAACGGAAAAGCGTCTCCTTATTTGTTGTAATCTTCTCCAGCCGTGCCTTCAGGACCTTGATTTCCTCTTCGCATTGGGCCAACGCCGAGGTATCGGCTCCCTGTCCGGATAGCTCGCGGGAACGCTCCTTCGCGAGCGCCTCCAGGGAAGCCTTCAGCTGGGCCTCGCGCCCGGCAATTTCCGCATCCACGGCAGCGAGGGCCTCATCGTGCTGCCGCTGTAAAGACTTGCGCTTCAGCACATCCGCCTTCCCGGCCTTCTGCTTTTCCGCTTCCTTTTCTGCCAACATCGATTCCAGCGCCTGACGGGCGAGGACCTTTTCGGAGGTGACGGCCTTCAGTTGCTCCCTGCACTTTTGCTGGGCCTCTTCCCGCGCCTTCTGCGTCTTATCCTGCAGTGTAGAGAGGCGTTTTCCCGCTTCCTCCAGCTTCGCGGGCAGCATCAGGGCAGCCGTCTGCACCCCGGAGAGTTCGTCTTTCAGCTGCCGGATGCGGGCATTGTTCTTTTTCCGAAGGGCCGATAGCGCGGCTTCCTTTTCGGCCAGGAGGTTCTCCAATTCCCCTTTCTTAGCATCGCGCTCCTTCTCCAGCTGCTGTTTCTCCTTCATCAACTGCACGGGCGTACGGACGTTCATCTTGAGGGAGCTCAGATCCAGGTCCACGCCAAAGAGCGTATCTCCTTTCGTAATCGAAGGATACAAGTTCTTGGCATAGAGCACCGTACGTTCGTCGGCCACTTTGCCGATGGTTTCCTCCCAGCCGGGTTTATGCTGAGACAGCCACTGGATAAGGGAGCCATCCATAGAGGCCAGAAGTCCGTCAATGTCGGCTATCTTGGCATCTAGTTCACCGATACGGAGGCGTACCGCGTCAAGCCGGTCTTCCCACTTGCGAGTTTCCGTATGCTGATGATACTCACCCTCTTTTGTGGCAGCCCCGATGCGGGCTTCCAGCTCTTTTACGGCCGCTTCCAGCCGCGCCTTTTCTCCGCCCAGGCGGGTCATTTCAGCCCGAGCCGCCTCCGTCTCCTCCCTGTACGGGTCCAGATGGGCCGACAGGGCCAGCTGCTTATCGGCCGCCGCCACCCTTGCCTGCAAATCTTCCAGCAGGCTTTCCTGGGCAGAAACCCGGTCTATATAAGCCTCCTCGACGGCAGTGAGTTCCACCTGCAGGGAAGCCGACAGCTTTTGCACCTGCGCATTCAGCTGTGCACCTATTTCTACCTTCCTCCCCTGCCGGGCAGCCTTCCAGCTGTCAAAGCCCAGTCGGAGTTCCCGCTCCCGATCATTGTATTTGGCGGTGATGTCGGTATATTTCTTTGTCAGCCGGTCCTTCAGCGACTGAGCAGATTCCAGCGAAGCCTTCAACGCAGGCTCCTGCCCGTCTTCCTCTATCAGCTCCTGAATATGAAGCGCTTCGTAGTGCTTCCTGAGCTTCGGGATCTTTTCCAGCTTGTCATTAAGCGCCCCCAGTTCCTGCTCCAGGGCCGAGAGCTCGTGGCTGAACTTATCCTGCAGCTGCTCCAGCTTTTCCTTGCATTTGCCCAGTTCGATTTCCGTATCCTCCGCCTGCTTTTCCAACAGGGGGATACGCTCCAGGGCAAAGTGGCGGGCAAAGCGCAGCTCCAGCAGGGAGCGCGTGAGTTCATCATCCAGATACAGCAGCCGGCGGTACTGCTCCACCACTTTCTCCCCTTGCCGCCGAACCGTCACCTCACCGGCCTTGTTCTTCTGGAACCACTGGGAAATGTCGTTGTACTCCCGTTCAAAACCCGCCAGCTGGCTGCGGAAATACACCAGGTCGATGCCCGGTTCCTCGTCCCCCAGCGAACGGATGATGATATCCTTGATGAAATCGGCATCCACCTTGGCTCCCAGGAAAACGTTCTGGAGACTCCGCGGAACATTCTGATACTTAGCCGTTTCCATAATACAGTAACGAGCGAATTCCTTGCCCGTAGCCCGCTTGTTCCCATACAGGATATCCCGGTACTCCTGATATTCGTCCACGATGCGGGTCATCGGCGCCCCGTCCAGACGCCCGCGGATAACGGACGAATCGGCCGTCACCTCGCCCACCGCATCAATCAGCCATTCCTTTTTGAAGGGCGCGCCGATAAAGCGGAACACGCTGTGGGCATGGGAGCGGAAAACCAGCACCGTGAAGGCGCCGAACTCGCTTTCCACCTCATAGGCGATGTAGGAATTGGCCCCCGGGAGGTAGAAATCGTCAAAGGACTTCTTCTCCCGGCTGATTCCCAGGTGCAGTTTGTCCCCGGTGTAGAAAAACAGGATGGCTCGGAGCACCGTGCTCTTTCCAACGCCCTGCGTACCAATCAGATGCACGTTTCCGTCCAGTCGCACCTCTCCGTAGCGGATGTTGGCGCTGTTTACAAATACAATCTTACTGAGCTGTCTCATTTGCCTCCTCCTCGCTGATGGTCAGCATTTCTACCAGACCCTCCAGGAAATGGAAGGCCGATGTTACCTTATAAATCTGCTCGAATTCATTCTCCAGCTCCACAAAGCCGGCCTTTTCCATATCCTCCACTAACGCCTGCACAGTTTCCCTTGCACTGTGCTGGCTGGGATAGAGCTTCTTCGCCTTTTCCTTGAGCTCCACATCGGCCGAAATGGCCTCCGTGATATTGGAGGGCGAAAAGCGAACACCCGTGGAGAAACCGCTGTGGAAGGTCTTCACGAAGTCCAGACGGTCGATCCACGCGCCCAGTTTCACCAGCCGGGCGGTGAGCTCCGTCCGGGACTCCTCGCGGGAGAAATGGAAGTAGCCGTTCCCCTGTTCCAGGACAAAGCCAATCCCCTGGTAATAAGCTTTATACTCCTCGAAGTTCTCTTCGATGTAATCGTACAGGCGCCGGACATCGGCCCGGGCACTGTCCTGACAGATGAACCCTCCCCGGGAAAGTAGTTCGAATATTTCTTTGGTCTTGATCATAGTTTTATATTCACGGGGCCACGGGCGGCCACGGTTTTGGGAACACACATTCTCTCTTCATTATTTTGGATAGATTAATGGATAATCATAATTTGCGATGCTGCCATAGTTCTCTGTGATAACGAAATCTTCATAGTATTCGGCCGCAAGGCGGCAGAAAAGGGTGAGGCGGTCTTCTTCCGTGAGCGGGTCGTTGAAGTGGTAGGCATTCAGGAAGGTCATCAGGTCCTCAGAGCCGCCCAGGAAGGCGCTCCGCAGCTGGAAGGTGTTGAGCATATCCTTCACGACGGCCTGTTGCGAGAGTTCTTCGCCGGTGAGGGGCACGGGGTCCATCTTGCGCTTGGCAGTGGGATGCCGGAGAGCGGCGTGCGCATCCCTCAAGGCGGCGATGCCATCGGACCTTGTGGTGAGCGCCTCCAGCGACGGGAGGTTATTGAACCAGGGGCGCTTCTCCAGGAAAGCTGGGCGGTGCGTCTGCAGCGACCAGATCACATCCGTCGCGCTCTCCCACACCAGTTGGTCCTTCAGGTACTTGATGCGGCGGATCTTCTCCACCAGCCGCTGCTCGGCTTCGATCTTGTTCAGATAACGGATAATCTGGCGGTCCAGCTCCAAAAGGCCGTGGTAAGACTCTGTAAGCGAAGCCTTCACCTCCGTCACCGTCTCCTTCAGGTGCGCATCCATCGACAGGCCGAAAAACACCCGCTGGCGCTCGTCGAAGAGCTTTTCCGCCTCTTTGATGAGAAGGGCAATATCGGAGCGCTTCTGGTCCAGCATCTCCAGTCGCTTGCGCTTGACAGCATAGTCCCGTTCGTTTTTGTAGGTGCTGTCGATAGCGCGCTTGAGGTCGATAACGTTGCGGTGGGTAGAGAGGGCGATGTTCCGGAGAATGTGCAGGATCTCCCCCATATAGCGGTGCCGACGGGCCTCCGAACCCACCGTGAGCCAGAGCTCGATGTTCTCGTTCAAGGCGTCGATATGCTGCTTCACGGAGAGAACGTTGATCTCCTCGTTCACCTCCAGCACCTCTTCAAAGAAGCGCAGGTAGGTGTCCTCCAACACCAGCATGCCGCCCTCCGCCTCGCGGATGACGCCGTGTTCCAACAAATACTCCAGCCGGCGGCTGTCCTGGGATAGGAAATGCTCCAGCGCTTGCTCCGCACGGAGCGAAGGCGCTTTCCTGCTTGTAAACAGGAATCTAAGTATGTCTTTTTCCCGGGAGATGACGCGCAGCAGAGACTCGATGTCTCTAAAAGCGTTCATAGTTCCAAACGGGTAAATTTTATTTTACCCATGAGCAAAGATAACGCATCCGATTAGGAAAAACAACAGAAAACAAGCTTGTAATCGCTTGTAAAGATCAAATAATAATCTATTGCCAGATAACCATCAGTTGGTCCAGCGGGATGCGGCGCGGATGGCCATTATAACCCTGAATCTTATAGTGTCCCGATGTCTCCGGGAAGAGCTCTTCCAGCCTGGCGTTGAGGACAGATGTCTTCTCACTGAATGAATTATCGGCCAGATCCATCATCCGCCGGATGCGCTTTTGTCGCGTTTCGGAATCTGTATATGGAAGGATAACCGCATAAATATCAGCAAGTTCCTTCTCAAAGAGAGCCCGTTCCTTGAAACGGATACCCTCCGGATGTCGGAGAAAGAGTATGAAAAGCGCCTTCAGCAGCGGGCGTAGAGGCAAAACCGGACCCATGGGTGCATCCAGTCGGATAGTGTACTGCCGGTCGATATACAGCCGGGATGGCTCCGGCTTTGATGCCAAGGGGGTGTCTTCCAACTCCCGGAGGCGTTCCTGCACACTTGCCATAAGCGCCAGCAGTTCTGCTGCTTCCATTCCATCCAGCATCCCCGAATAATCCGCCGCCGGCTCTTCCAAATTTCCCGAGAAGAGCAGGGCCCACGCCAATCGCGCCTGTATAGCGACCATCATCTCCATATGCCCCAAAATACGCAAAAAGAATCGGCATTTCAAAACGATTACAAGCTTATATTTGTTTTTTTGCGCCATTGTTACGGCCGATATTTGCAAAAAAGACGGCTCGATATGGAGGCAAAGAAATCTATAAAAATAGTGATCCACAGGAGGTTACGTGGCCTATTCCTGATAGATGGGAATTGCGCCGAAGTCCGCCTCAACCCCATAGAGAGCACGCTCTTCAGGCTATTCCTTGCCCACCCGGAAGGCATAGGCTCAGAGAATCTTCTGGTTTACTGGAAAGAGCTCGTTGCACTATACGGACACGAGTCCGTTTATGACGAAAGACTCCGCCAGGAAGAAGCGATGGAATCACTCTGCTCCGAATCCAAAACCGTCTTTTACTCCAACATCTCCCGCATCAAGCGCAAATTCGTGGAGGCCCTTGGCTCCCGCAAAGCCGCCGGCTACTACATCAAGAGATACGCCGACGGCCTTTACCGTACCAAAGCGACGCTGAAGCAAACAGAATAATCACTTAAATCTCTATAACCGCACTACCGGGATAGCCGTTGAACGCCTCCCTCAGCGTAGCATCAAGCCATTTCACGCACCGCTCGTGCAGGCCGTCCAAGTCGTTAGCCGATAATGCTCCGCACACCAGTCATAAAATGGCCGCTTCGTCATCTTCAAATCCCTCAGGTACGACACATCCCCGGCCAACACAAGCACATCCCCTGCGGGCACAATGCCCCCACCTATTTCCAGAAGCCCCCGGTTCTCATAGAACTCCAAATGCAAATCAGACGCGTATTGAATATTCATGGTATTCCTCCTTTTTCTGCAAAGTTACGGCCGATTGAGCCCTCCTGCAAACCCTTGCAAGGTTTGCAATAATTTGGGAATCAGGAGAATAATCCTAATAACAATTCCCCGGAGAACTGCAAATCTCTGCAAAGTCGCAAAACGAAGCAAACCAAAAGTAATAGACCGATGCCCACCGGCCTATTCATCAATCATAGTTGATATGATACCACCTTTAGAGCACACACGCCCAGCCGAACTTTCGGACAATTTCCTTGAGCAGATTCCTGTCCTGAATCGGGATTGTGACTGGAATCGTCTCTTTCTGGCTATCGCGTTCTGTAATCCCGGCAGCATCCAGATTGTACTGCGTCTGAAGATTCATCCACATATCGGCAGGAATACCCAGGGCCTTTTCCAGCCTCACAGCCATATTCAAGGAGACCGACCGCTTGCCCGAAATCGTTTCACTGATGACCGAAGCCTTAATGCCGGTCATCTCAGCGAGTTGTTTCTGTGTAAGCCCCCTTTCTTTCAATTCGTCTTTGATGAGTTCCCCTGGATGTGTTGCCACAAAGGGGATCTGTGCCTTGCTACTCATAATGCTTGGATATTTCCTTTAACAATGCGTTTACGATGATTCCCTGTTCATCTGGCGAACTCCTGAAAAGAAG
>Ga0310690_10013352_pt1 | contig 10007 bp, 6 predicted proteins | sample AusTroGonzalo_MG_2_FD_207661 | JGI IMG/M metagenome (GOLD analysis project Ga0310690, IMG submission 207661) | Bovine rumen microbial communities from tropical cattle in Woodstock, Queensland, Australia - Gonzalo_04 (v2) (version 2) | ecosystem: Host-associated > Mammals > Digestive system >...
CGGGGAGACGGAGCGGCGGGACAAAGCGGCGGGGCCGGGGCTTTCGGGTCGGCTTACCTGGAAACGAATCTGGCAGCCTGCGACACGATTGCGGCGCAGATCCGGCTTCGGAACCTGGGCGGGATCATCCTGATCGACTTCATTGACATGGAGAGCGAGGAAGACCGAAGACGGGTCGAGGAAAAGATGCGGGAGGTATTGGCCGCGGACCGGCGGAAGACGGTGGTTCACGGGTGGACACGGCTCGGAATTCTGGAAATGACACGGAAAAGAACATGAGATTGCGGAGTATGGGAGAGAGGACGGAAACGGTATGGTCAGGGCTGGGGTGACTGTTTCAGCGGAGGAGATGGAACGGCAGAAGAATTTTACGGAGGAAATCCGGCAGATGCCGGGGCGGCCGGAAAGTTTTTATGTCGTTACCTACGGGTGCCAGATGAACGCCCACGACAGCGAAAAGCTGAGCGGAATGCTGAAGGAAATGGGCATTGCCGAGGCGGAGGATCGGGAACAGGCGGACTTCGTCATTTTCAATACCTGCTGCGTTCGGGAAAACGCGGAACGGCGGGCGCTGGGGAACGTGACCTGGCTGAAGGAGGTTCGGAAGCGGAATCCCGGGCTGATCATTGCCGTTTGCGGGTGCATGATTCAGGAGCCGGGGATGGCGGAAAGGATCCTTCAGCAGTATAAGTTTATCAATCTGGCGTTCGGGACATCGAACCTCTGGAAATTCCCGGAACTGCTTTACCGGACGCTGAACACGGACCGGAACACGGTTGTGGTTGAGAACGAGGACGTGATTCCGGAAGGGCTGCCGATCGCGCGGGCGCGGAAGGAAGCCGCATACATCACGGTTATGTACGGATGCAACAACTACTGCAGCTATTGCATTGTGCCGTATGTCCGGGGGCGGGAGCGGAGCCGGGAGCCGGCCAACATTCTCCGGGAAGCGGAGGGGCTGCTTGAGGGCGGCGTTCGGGAGATCATGCTGCTCGGGCAGAACGTGAACAGCTACGGGAAGGATCTTGCGGGCGGCGGAATGAGCTTCGCGGGGCTTCTGCGGGAGCTGGATGCTATGGGGATTCCGCGGATCCGGTTCATGACGAGCCACCCGAAGGATCTGAGCGATGAACTGATTGAGACGATGGGGAGCTGCGGGCACATCCTGCCGCAGTTCCACCTGCCGGTGCAGAGCGGGAGCGACCGGATTCTGAAGGAAATGAACCGTCACTACACGCGGGATGTGTATCTGGACCGGGTTCGGAAGCTTCGGGAGGCGGTGCCCGGGATCGGGCTGAGCACGGACATCATCGTCGGATTCCCGGGAGAGACGGAAGCGGATTTTGCGGACACGATGGCGCTAGTGGAGGAAGTCCGGTACGACAGCGCTTTCACGTTCATCTACTCCCCGCGGGTCGGGACCCGGGCCGCGGAAATGGACGGGCAGATCGATCCAGAGGTTTCCAAAGACCGGATTCAGAAACTGATCGCGCTGCAGGAGGGGCTGCAGCAGGAAACGATGGCGCGGTTTGTCGGAACGGAGGAGGAGGCGCTGATCGAGGGATTCAGCCGGCGAAGCACGCTGGACGTTTCCGGGAAGGGGCGGCACGGGATTTCCATCACCGTCCGGGGCGGCGCGGAGGATATCGGAAGGATTCTGCGGTGCAAAGTGACGGGGCTTAAGAATAACACGCTTACCGCGGAGAGAATGGACTGAGAAAGAAGGACTTGGACGATGGGCATCTCGCCTATGATGCAGCAGTACCTGAATATTCATGAACAGTATCCGGACTGTCTGCTGCTTTTCCGGCTCGGGGATTTTTACGAGCTGTTTTTTGAGGACGCGAAGGTGGCCAGCCACGAGCTGGAGCTTACGCTGACGGGAAAAGACTGCGGGCTGGAAGAGCGGGCCCCGATGTGCGGCGTGCCTTTTCACAGCGTCAATACCTATATTGAGAAGCTGATTGAGCGCGGGTACAAGGTCGCCATCTGCGAACAGATGGAGGATCCGGCCCTGGCAAAGGGACTCGTCAAACGCGACGTGGTGCGGGTGATCACGGCGGGAACGGTGACGGATCCGGTCATGCTGGACGACCGGATGAACAACTATCTGATGGCCATCTTTGCGGACGGAAGCCGGGCCGGGATTGCTTTCGCGGATGTTTCCACCGGAGAGTTTTATGTCGCGGAACCGGCGCCGGCCATCCTGCGGGCGGAGATCCTGCGGACAGCGCCGACAGAAATCATCTGCGCCAGCCAGGCGGCTTTGAAGGAGGCGGCCGGGGAATTTCCCGGGATCGTGGTCAGCGAACAGAACAGCAACTGGTTCCAGCTGCACAACGCCGGAGAGGTGCTTTGCGACCACTTCAAACTGCCGCACCTGGCGGGGCTCGGGCTGGAAGAGCATCCCTTCGCGACGCGGGCGGCGGGGGCGCTGATGAAATATCTCGGGGAGACGCAGAAGAACAGCCTTGAACACATGACAACGCTGCGCTTTGCCAAAAGCGGCAACCGGATGCTGCTGGATCCGAACACGCGGCGGAACCTTGAACTGACGGAGAGCTTGCGCTGGAAGGGAAAGAAAGGGACGCTGCTGAACCTGCTGGACAAGACGAGTACCGCCATGGGCGGACGGCTGCTGCGCAGCTGGGTGGAGCAGCCGTTACTGGACCGGGAGGAGATTAACGGACGGCTGGACGCCGTGGAAGAGCTTGTGCGGAACCGGATGATCGGGATTTCCCTGGCGGAAGAGCTGGAAGGCGTTTACGACATGGAACGGCTGCTGAGCAAGGTTTCCTATCGGAACCTGAACGCCCGGGACTGCCTGGCCCTTTGCGCCAGTTTCAAACGGATTCCGGGAATCCGGGACCTGATCCGGGAAATGACAGGCGCGGAGCTGAAGGGCATTTACGGGGCGCTGGACCCGATGGAGGATCTGACGGCGCTGCTGGAGGCGGCGATTCATCCGGACGCGCCGATTCAGATTACCGAAGGCGGGATCATCCGGGACGGATACAATCCGACACTGGACGAATACCGGGAGGCGCAGAAACACGGCCGGCAATGGATTCTCGACATGGAAAACCGGGAACGGGAGGAGACCGGGATCCGGAATCTTCGGATCCAGTACAACAAGGTTTTCGGATACTACATCGAGGTGACGAAGAGCTTTCTGAGCCAGGTGCCGGAGCGGTATATCCGGAAGCAGACGCTGACGAACGCGGAACGCTTCATGACGCCGGAACTGAAGGAAGTCGAGCAGAAGATCATCGGGGCGCAGGAGCAGAGCGTGCGGCTGGAGCTGCAGATTTTCGGCGAGATCCGGGACCGGATTGCCGGGGAGATTTCACGGATTCAGCGGACGGCGGAGGCGGTCAAACGGCTGGACGCCTATCAGAGCCTGGCGCGGGTCGCGGCGGAAAACCGGTATGTGCGGCCGGAAATCGTTACGGACGGGACGCTCTCCATTACGGAGGGACGACATCCGGTGGTCGAACAGAGCATTCCGGAGAACAGCTTTGTTCCGAACGACACGCTGCTGGATCCGGACGAGAACCGGATGATGATTATCACCGGACCGAACATGGCGGGCAAGAGCACATATATGCGACAGGTGGCGCTGATCTGCCTGATGGCACAGATTGGAAGCTTTGTGCCGGCAACGGAGGCCCATCTGCCGGTGTGCGATCAGATTTTCACCCGGGTGGGCGCCAGCGACGACCTTGCCAGCGGCCAGAGCACATTCATGGTCGAGATGAGCGAGACAGCCTATATCCTGCGGAACGCAACGAAGGACAGCCTGATCATCCTGGACGAAATCGGACGGGGAACGAGCACCTTCGACGGGCTTTCGATCGCGTGGGCTGTGGTCGAATACATCTGCGACCGGGAGAAGATCGGCGCAAAGACGCTGTTCGCCACGCATTACCACGAGCTGAGCGAACTGGAAGGGCACCTGGAGGGAATCAAGAACTACTGCATCAGCGTCAAGGAGCACGGGGAAGACGTCATCTTCATGCGGAAGATCATGCGGGGCGGCGCGGACAAGAGCTTCGGCGTGCACGTGGCCCGGTTGGCGGGAATTCCGCATCCGGTCATCGTGCGGGCCCATGAGATCCAGGCGCGGCTGGAGGTCAGCGACATCAACCAGAACACCATCGGCCAGAACATCCTGGGCGACAGCAACGAAAACCGGAAGAACGAACAGGTGGACATGTTTGAATACCGGAAGATGGAGATTATCCAGGAGCTGCAGGAGCTGGACGTCATGGCACTGACGCCGATCGACGCCATGAACAAGCTGTTCCTGCTGCGGGAGAAAGCGCGGAAGGTTTAGGGTTTCAGGAGAAACGGATCGTGAAGCGTGATTTGGGGTCGGAATTTCCGGGCCGGGAGAGAGGAGACGGTACTTTATGGGAAAGATTCGGATGCTGAGCGACAGCCTGATCGGCAAGATTGCCGCAGGGGAGGTTGTGGAACGCCCGGTTTCCGCTCTGAAGGAACTGATCGAGAACAGCCTGGACGCCGGAGCGACCGCGGTGACGGCGGAGATTCGGGAAGGCGGACTTTCCTATATCCGGGTGACGGACAACGGGTGTGGCATTGATGAAAGTGACCTGCGCCTGGCCTTTGAACGGCACGCCACCAGCAAGATTTCCAAGGAACCGGATCTTTACTGCATTCAGACGCTCGGGTTCCGGGGAGAGGCGCTGGCCAGCATCGCAGCGGTTTCCCACGTCGTCATGACCACGCGGACGAAGGCATGCGATACGGGCCTGAAGGTTACGAACGAGGGCGGGAAGATTCTGAAGATCGACGAGGCGGCCTGCACCGTCGGAACGACAATCACGGTTACGGATCTTTTCTTCAACACCCCCGTCCGGAAGGGATTCATGAAGAAGGCTTCGACAGAAGCGAGCGCCGTTTATGAGCTGATGAACCAGTTTGTGCTGAGCCGCCCGGACGTGAGCTTCCGATATATCAGCGACGGAAAAACCATGCTGCACAGCCCCGGGGACGGGCAGCTTGAATCCGCGGTCGTGACGGTTTTCGGCGCGAAGGCAGCGAAGACCATGCGAAAAGTGGACGGGGCAGCGAACGGGATCCTGCTGAAGGGGTTTGTCGGCATCGGGGAGAACGGCCGGGGAAACCGGGGACAGGAATATTTCTTCATCAACGGGCGCATGATGCACAGCGGGATTCTGTCTGCGGCGCTGGAAACCGCCTGCCGGGAGCGGGTGATGATCGGGAAATTCCCGGTGTGCGCGCTGCAGATGACGATTGCCTATGAGGCAGTGGACGTCAACGTGCACCCGAACAAGCTGGAAGTGCGGTTCCGGGACGAGGCGGCGGTCAGCGACGCCGTGATTACGCTGGTGCTGGAAGCGCTGAAGGATCAGGACGCATTTGAGAAGCCCGTACTGATGGATCTGGCGCCGAAGGCGAAGACGGAGCCGGCCGCGCCGCCGACGGAGAGCGTCCGGGCCGGACTGACGAAACCCGACACAGCGGGCGGGAGAATCGCGACCGTGACGGTGGCGGAGAAAGTGCCGGAGATTGCTGTGGCTGCTGCGGACGGCGGGGTTCTGCGGGAGGCGGCGGAGATGCGGCCTTTCGTGCGGCCGGGAACCGGGGCGGCTGCGCCTGTTGGAACAGAACGGACAGGTCAGCCAGCAGTGCCTGCAGGAGCGGGATTACCGGATTCGACGGCTTCGCCTGCGGCTGCGCCGATCCAGGCGGCACGTCCCGGCGGATTGGAAACAGCGGAATCGACGGCTTCGCCTGCAGCTTTTGCTTCGACTTCAAAGAAGCCGGAAAACGCGGAGCAGATCAACACCATTCTGCCGGAAATCCGGAAGACCATGAAGGTTTTCGGGGCGCTTTTCAATACTTTTATCCTGGTGGAATACGAGGATCAACTGCTGATGGTGGATCAGCACGCGGTTCACGAGCGGCTGCTTTTTGATCGGCTGATGGCGGAACAGGCGGGACAGAACATGGGGCAGGAACTGCTGGTTCCCCTGGTGATCAGCGTATCCGGGAAAGAGATGGCACTGATTGAGGAAAACCGGGAGGTTTTTGAATCCATCGGGCTGGTGATGGAAAGCTTCGGCGAACACGAGGCTGCGGTGCGCACAATTCCGATGATTCTCGGGGAGACGGAGACTGAAGGTTTTATCCGGGAAGTGCTGGACGAGGTGGAACGCTGCGGCAGGCTTGAGCTTGAGAAAAAACGGGCGGCGATCCTTCAGACCGCCTGCAAGCACGCCGTTAAGGGCGGCGAAGCACTGACAGAGGACCAGCTTCGGAGCATTCTGGATGAAATGATCGAGAAAAAGGTCACTCCGACGTGCCCTCACGGGAGACCGCTAGTGGTCGCCATCACCCATCGGGAACTGGACCGAAAATTCAAGCGGATTCAGGGATAACGGGAATGGAGAAGAAGATTTTTTGCCGGGCACTGACCGGGCCCACGGCCAGCGGAAAGAGCGACATCGCCTTCCGGATGGCTGCGGCGCACGGATGGGAAATCATCTGCATGGACAGCATGCAGATTTACCGGGGTATGGACATCGGTACGGCCAAGCCGACTCGGGAGGAACAGGAGACCGTTCCGCACCATCTGCTGGACATCTGCGATCCGCGGGAAAGATACAGCGTATCCCGGTATGTTCAGGACGCGGAGCAATGCGTCCGGGAGATCGCTGAACGGGGGCGTGAGGCGCTGTTTGTCGGCGGGACGGGGCTTTACCTGGAAGGAATTGTCAAAGGCATGCGCCTCGGGAGTATTCCGGCGAACGAAGAACTGCGGGCGGAACTGCGGGCGCTTTCGGAGGGAGAGGAAGGCCGGCGGCTGCTGGATGAAAGATTGCGGAAATGCGACCCGGCGACGGCGGAGAAGCTGCCGCTCAACGATCTCCGGCGGCGAATCCGGGCCATTGAGGTTTCGGAAAGCACAGGGATTCCTTTTTCCGCACAGCCGGAGGCCGCTGCGGAAAGCCCCTTTGACTGGATCCTTGTGAGCACCTGCATGGAACGGGAACACCTTTACGAGAGAATAAACCGACGGGTGGACCGGATGATGGAAAGCGGGCTTGCGGAGGAGGTCCGGCGGCTGCTGTCCGAAGGCGTTCCGGAGGATGCACAGAGCATGCAGGCCATCGGATACAAGGAGATGGTTCCGTATCTCCGGGGAGAATACACGATGGAAACGGCACTGGATGAGATTCGAAAACGGACGCGGCATTACGCCAAGCGGCAGATGACGTTTCTCAAACGGATTGAGGGCATCCGGTATGCAGACAGCGAAGCGGAGGATGCTTACGCACGTATTGAAGAGGCTTTCAGGGTTTAGGGTTTAGGGGGGATTCCAATGGATCAACGGATTTCACGCATTATTTCCGAGGCGGAAGAAGAGCTGGGGCTTCTTTTTGAGGAAATCGACCGGAATGAGGAGGCGCGGACGCGCCAGGTGCTGGTGGCTTTCCGGGAGGAAGGGGTCAGCTACCGACATTTCGCCGGGACGACCGGATACGGATACGACGACATCGGGCGGGACACGCTGGAGCGCATCTACGCACGAATTTTCCACACCGAAGCAGGATTGATGCGGCCGCACATCGCCAGCGGCACCGCGGCGCTGAGCCTGACACTGTTCGGAATGACGCGGCCCGGGGAACACATCGTCAGCGCAACGGGCATGCCCTACGACACGCTGCTGAGCGTCATCGGGATCGGGAAGAAACCAATTCCGGGATCGCTTCGGGAAATGGGCGTCGGATTTGACTGTGCGGAGATGAAGGACGGGAAAATTGACCTTACGGCGGTTGAAAGCCTGATCCGGGACAACACGACGCTGGTAATTGCCCAGCGGAGCCGCGGATATGCCTGGCGGCCGAGCCTGATGCCGGAGGCTTTCCGGGAACTGGCGGAGATGATCCATACGAAGCATCCGGGCGTGCGGCTGATGGTTGACAACTGCTACGGCGAGTTTGTGCGGGAGACGGAGCCGACGGATTTCGGGGCAGACCTTTGCGTTGGCAGCCTGATCAAAAACCCTGGCGGCGGGATTGCCCCCGCGGGCGGATACGTGGTCGGACGAAAGGACGGCATCGAACGAATCGCCGGCAGGCTGACGGCACCCGGGCTGGGACGGGAACTGGGGAGCTATGAAGCCAGCTACCGGCCGTACTACCAGGGGCTCTTCATGGCGCCGCATACCGTGGCGCAGGCGCTGAAGACTGCCATGCTGACGGCGCGGGTGTTTGAGAACCTCGGACTGGAAACAACGCCGCCGGCCATGGAGCGCAGAGCGGACATCATTCAGGCGATCAAAATGGAAACGCCGGATCGGCTGGTGGCCTTCTGTCAGGGGCTTCAGGCAGCCAGCCCGGTGGACAGCATGGCGGCGCCGGAACCCTGGGACATGCCGGGATACGACGATCCGGTCGTGATGGCGGCGGGAACGTTTGTGGCAGGCGCCAGCATTGAACTGAGCGCGGACGGGCCGATGCGGCCGCCATATACGGCGTACATGCAGGGCGGATTGACTTTTGCGCACGGGAAAATTGCCCTGGCGGAAGTGCTTGACCGGATGATTGCCGGGAACTGCCTGTAATTACGTTTTTCAGAATCCCAAGAGGATCTTTAAGAACAGCAACACCAATACAATCAGAATCACCGGGCGCATAATCCTTGTTCCGTTGGAAAGCGCCAATCCCGATCCAACATAATTTCCGGCCATATTGCAGACGGCCCCGGCGAGCCCCAGCAGGAAAACTACCTGTCCGTTCAACAGGAAGATCACAAGCGATGAAAGATTAGAGGTCAGATTGATGACTTTTGCCTGTGCGTTGGCTGCAGAAACGGACATTCCGCCAAAAACAGTAAAGGCGATGATCAGGAAAGTTCCTGTTCCGGGTCCGTAGAATCCGTCATAGCCGCCGATGATGAACGCCGAAAGAATACAGACGATCAGCGTCCTTCGGTTGAAAACAGGGCCTTCGCTATGATCTTTGAACAGATGACGGTTCAAAACAAAAAAGGCAGCGATCGGCAAAACCGCAAACAGAACGTATTTCATGATTTCTTCGCTGACAAGCAGGGAAAGGTGCGCACCCAGGGAAGACCCCGCAAGGGCGGCAACGACAGACGGAACCGCCAGTTTCAGGTTTATCAGTCCATGCCGCAAAAAACGGAACGTCGAAAGGGAAGTACCGCAAGAAGACGACAGTTTGTTTGTGGCAATGGCCTGATGAACCGGAAGTCCCGTCAGGATATAGGCGGGCAAAGAAATCAATCCTCCTCCGCCGCCAATCGCATCAATCAGGCCGGCGAGAAACAGAAGCGGACAGACAATCAGAAAAGAAACCGGGGTCAGCGGCATCATTCACCCTTCTTTCTGCGCTTCTGGACTGTTCATTCAGCGCGATGCACAGTATATCATCTGAAATAAGAAATGTCATCCTTCTATATCATCCAGATCATCCAGGTCATCGCTCGCGGTGTTTCTGAAGGCATCCGGGAAAGATTCTCTCAGCATTTTAAGCTTTATACGGTTAAGGCAAGAACACACTCTGTCGAATACGGCGGACACGAAAGAAGAGATTGAATGAATGCGGTTTTTATGCTATGCTGAACATAAGAATCATGTAAAGGAAGAGGAAAAACGATGGAATTTATTGACGGAGCAGATATTGATCAGAACATCCTTGAACAAACCAATCCTGTTTTCAACACTGCAAAGATGACCCTGTTCCAGCTTGCTGATGCAGGAAACAAAGATGCGGCAGCGATCTGCGAAAAGCTTGGACTGACAAGAGAAGGAACGCAAAACAGCAGAACGACCACGGCATCCACCGAACAGATGGCAGCTGCAGCGCTGCTGATTGAAACACGGTATCGGACGATGGGCATCCTCGCTGAAAAAAGCGGGTGTGATGTTTGTGTTGATCTTCCATGCGGATATACTCCCAGGGCCATTGAATTTGCTGAAAAGAATATTCCGT
>Ga0310690_10013353_pt1 | contig 10007 bp, 8 predicted proteins | sample AusTroGonzalo_MG_2_FD_207661 | JGI IMG/M metagenome (GOLD analysis project Ga0310690, IMG submission 207661) | Bovine rumen microbial communities from tropical cattle in Woodstock, Queensland, Australia - Gonzalo_04 (v2) (version 2) | ecosystem: Host-associated > Mammals > Digestive system >...
CAAGGTGATGGAAAAGCTCAAGGACGCCGACGAGGTGGCGTACGTGCGCTTTGCCTCCGTCTACCGGCAGTTCAAGGATATCAATACCTTTATGGATGAACTGAACAAGCTGCTGCAGGAAAAATAATATCCTGTAAAGTATATCTACTTTACAGGATATTCCCCCAGTCGAGCCGCGCCTCTTTTTTCAGAGCCTCCGCGGCGATGGACAGTTCCTGCAGGGAAAGGCGCAGTTCCGTGCGATCTTGTTCCTGCGCCGCGGCTTCGGCACAGCCCAGCGCGGCGGAAAAGGCGTACAGATCGTCGTGGGAGGCGATGAGTCGCTCATACGATACGGCGCCGTACCAGCTTTCGCGGAGCTTTGAGAGCGCCGAGAGGACACCTTGCCAGTCGCCGTCCACGGCGCACGCGTCCGCCGCGGAGATCATCTCCTGCCAGCGGTCACTGCGGCTTTGCTGGAAAAGACTGACAAACACCGCCAGCGCCAGCAGGAGCGCCAGTGCCAGCAGGGAGAAGCGATGGATCTTCATGTGTTGCCCTCCTTTAGGATACAGGTGGTTTGGCCGGCGCCGTCCACGCTGAAGTAAAAGACCTGACGGGTATTTTCGGCGCCGCTTTGGCGCACGGCGCGTTCCAGCCATGCCCGATCGTATCCGGCGGCGGTGAGCCGGTCGGTGAGGATGCGCCCGTCACTGATGACAACGGAAGGGAACGCCACGTCGTCCGGCACGGCGATCCCCAGTTGACGCGGCGTTACGGGGCTGTCCTGCGGATAGGGCAACACGGAGAGTTGTCCGCCGGTTTCCAGCACGGCGAATTTGACCTGCCGGGGTTGTGTGATGCCCTGTGAGCGCAGTTCCTCCATCAGTTCGTCCATGGTCAGACGGTTGCGGCGCATGGCGTTTTGCATGATACGCCCGTGGTCGATGATGATCGCCGCGCTGCCGCAGATCAGCCGGCGCATGCGCACGCTACGCATACTGGCGTAGCTTAAAAGGGTGGAGAGCGCCAGCAACGTGATGATCGGCACGATGCCGTGGAGCAGGGGAATGCCGAAATCCTGCATGGGTACGGCGGCCAGATCACTCAGCAGCATGGCAAGTACCAGCTCGATGGGCTCCAGCTCACCCAGTTGGCGCTTACCTGCCAGACGAAGACCCGCGATCAGCAGAAGATACAAGATGGCGGTGCGGAAGATGGCGGTCAGCATGAAAGATACCCCCTTTTGCGGTAGTATGTGCCGCAAGGGAAGCAACTATCAGGGAAACGCGGCAAAACGCCGTTTTCTATATGCAAACAGTGAAAACGCAGAAAGGGAAAGGAGATTTACAGGTACGTCCTGTCACAAGCGCCAGCGCCCGCGGTAAGCGGGACGACGAGGAGGAGAGAGTATCGAAGGTTTCGGCGGAAGCTCTCCCGCGGGATTCGGCCGCGTGACACAGCCGACAAATATGCGGGTAACCGCAAAACAGAGGGGCTGTGACCGAACGGAAAGGCAAATGATCTGCGTGTTTGTCCTTTTGATTGCATGCGTTACCTATTACAATCAGGAGGAAACAAGTATATGTGTGGAATTGTAGGATTCGTGGGCAAGCAGGACGCCGCGCCCATTTTGCTGGACGGTCTGCGCCGGCTGGAGTACCGCGGATATGACTCGGCGGGGATCGCCGTATGCGGTGAAGAGGGGATCGCCATCGCCAAATCCCGCGGGCGGCTTCAGGTGCTCAGTGACGCTACCCGCGGCGGCGCCGATCTGCCCGGCGTGATGGGCATCGGGCATACCCGCTGGGCGACGCACGGCGAGCCCAACGACATCAACGCACACCCCCATTTGAGCCGCAGCGGCAAGATCGCGGTGGTGCATAACGGTATCATTGAAAACTATATGGAGCTGAAGATCAGCCTGCTGGAAAAGGGCTATACCTTCCGCTCGGAAACGGATACCGAAGTGGTGGCACAGCTTCTGGACTATTATTACGAGGGCTGCGGCGACTTTTTCGAGGCGCTCAACTGCACACTCAACGCCGTGGACGGCGCCTATGCGCTGGGCATTATCTGCGCCGATTATCCCGATCGGATCTACGCGACCCGAAAAGACGCGCCGCTTCTGCTGGGCTACGGTGAGGGGGAGAATTATCTCGCCTCCGACGTGACGGCTCTGATCCGCTATACGCGGGACATCGTGTATATGGACGACGGCGAGGTGGCGGTCCTCAGCGATAAGGGGATCCGGCTGTATGACAGGATGCTCCGCCCCATGGAGAAGGAGCATCACCACATCGACTGGGAGATCGACGCGGCGGAAAAGGGCGGCTACGCCCACTTCATGCTCAAGGAGATCATGGAACAGCCCCGCGCCGTACGCGAGGCGACTGCCGCCCGCATTCAGGACGGACGGATCGTGTTGAGCGATCTTTCTATGACGCCGGAGCAGATCCGTGCCATCCGCAAGCTCTATATCGTGGCGTGCGGATCCAGCTACCATGTGGGAATGGTGGGCAAGTATAATCTGGAACGGTTACTGCGGCGCAACGTAGAGGTGTGTCTGGCGTCCGAGTTCCGGTACAGCGACCCCATTGTGGGCGAGGGCGATCTGGTGATCATCATCAGCCAGTCCGGCGAGACGCTGGACACCATGGCGGCGCTTCGGGAGGCGAAAAAACGGGGCGCCCGGATCCTCTCTATCGTCAACGTGGTGGGCTCGTCCATCGCACGGGAGAGCCATGACGTGCTGTATACCTGGGCAGGTCCGGAGATCGCCGTGGCGACGACCAAGGCGTACAGTACCCAGATGGCGGTGCTGAACCTGCTGGGACTGTATTTCGGCGACGTGATGGGTACGGTGGATTATGAGACCTATGAAAACGCCGTCAGGGGGATTTTGGCACTGCCGGAGCAGATGGAGACCATCCTGGCTAAGAAAGACCAGATCCGCGAGATGGCGAAGCTCTGTGTCGATCACGACGACGTGTTCTTTATCGGGCGCAATCTGGACTATGCGCTGTCGCTGGAAGGCAGTTTGAAGCTGAAGGAGATCAGCTATATCCACTCCGAGGCGTACGCCTCCGGCGAGCTCAAGCACGGTACGATCTCCCTGATAGAAGACGGAACGCCGGTGATCGCGCTGGGGACTTACGCGCCGCTGTTTGACAAGGCAATGAGCAACGTGGTGGAGGTACAGGCACGGGGCGCCAAGCTGATCGCCCTGACCACCGACAGCCACGCCGCCGCCATGGCAGAACGGGTAGACGCGGTGATCTCCATTCCCGACACGGAGGCGATGCTCCTGCCCCAGCTGGGCGTGGTGCCGCTGCAGATGCTGGCGTACTATATCGCGCTGGAGAGGGGCTGTGACATCGATAAGCCCAGAAATCTCGCCAAGAGCGTCACGGTGGAGTGACACATACCGCTATATGGAAAGAGTGCCGCAGGAAATCTCATCCCGCGGCACTCTCTTTTTTACGCCGGAGGACTTACCGGCACGATTCACAATGGGTGGCGGGGGCAAGAAGGGCGGCGTCGTAGGGGATGCCGTTTTTCCCGTAGTAGTCGCGCAGGGCGGCTTTGACCGCCTCCTCCGCCAACACGGAGCAGTGGAGCTTATGGGCCGGCAAGCCGTCCAGCGCTTCTACCACCGCCTGATTGGTCAGCTTCAGTACCTCCGAAAGAGGTTTGCCCTTGATGAGCTCTGTTGCCATGGAGCTGGAGGCGATGGCACTGCCGCAACCGAAGGTGTTGAACTTCACGTCTGTAACCGTGTCGTTTTCGATTTTCAGATAGATCTTCATAATATCGCCGCATTTGGCGTTGCCCACTTCGCCTACGCCGTCGGCGTTCTCCAGCTCGCCTACGTTGCGGGGGTGAAGAAAATGATCCATGACTTTTTCGCTGTATAGCGCCATATCGTTGCTCCTTTCTCACAGAAGGTGGGGTTTTGCGCCCCGTTCCAAATCTTTCCACACGGGAGACATCTGCCGCAGATACGACACCACCGGCGGAATGTGTTCTAAAAGATAGTCTATCTCCGCCGCCGTGGTGTATCGGCTCAGGCTCAAGCGCAGTGAGCCGTGGGCCACTTCGTGGGGACGTCCGATCGACAGCAATACGTGGCTGGGGTCCAGAGAGCCGGAGGTGCAGGCACTTCCCGAGCTGGCGGCGATCCCTTTTTGATCCAGCAGGAGTAACAGCGATTCACCCTCAATGCCCTCAAAGCAGAAGTTGACGTTGGTGACAACGCGATGAGACCGGTCGCCGTTCAGGGCGGCGTGGGGAATGGCGGATAATCCGTCGATCAGCCGCTGCTGCAGGGGATACAGGCGGCGGTGTACCTCCTGGCACATCCGGCAGCTCTCCTCCAGCGCCGCCGCCATGCCCACGATGCCGGCGATGTTTTCCGTGCCGGCGCGTCTGCCCCGTTCCTGGGCGCCGCCTTCGATCAGCGGCGTGAGAGGAACGCCGCGCCGGACGTACAGCGCGCCTGCGCCTTTGGGACCGTGGAATTTATGGGCGGAAAGGGAGAGGAGGTCGATGTGCATCGCCTCCACGTCAAGAGGAATATGACCTGCCGCCTGCACCGCGTCAGTGTGGAAGAGCACGTTCTTTTCCCGGCAGATGGCGCCGATCTCACTGACCGGCTGGATCGTGCCGATCTCGTTATTGACAAACATAACGCTGACAAGGCAGGTATCGGGGCGGATCGCCGCCTCCAACTCTGAAGGACGCACCAGACCGTCCTCGTGTACCGGCAGAAGGGTGACCTCGAAGCCCTGCTTTTCCAGCTTTTTGAGCGTATGCAGTACGGCGTGATGCTCAAAGGCGGTGGAGAGGATGTGCCGCTTGCCCTGCCTTGCGCCCAGCGCCGCGGCGGAGAGAAGCGCCTGATTGTCACTTTCACTGCCGCCGGAGGTGAAGAGGATCTCCTTGCTGTCGGCGTGCAGAAGACGGGCAACGGTTTGCCGTGCCGTCTCGATCGCTTCGGCGCTTTTCTGCCCGGCGCTGTGCAGACTGGAGGGGTTGGCGTATAACTCCTGCCAGCAGGGAAGCATGGCGGCAAGGGCGGCGTCGCTCATGCGGGTCGTGGCGGCATTATCCGCGTAGACAAACATAGAACAGGATTCCTTTCGTAAAACTTACCTAATCGGTAGGCATTATCAGTGTAGCACAAGAAACCTATCAAGTCAATAGGTTTTTCGGCCGCGACGCATGGCGGGAATGGCGGGGCGCGGCGGTATAAGGACAGCTTATCTTTAGCATTTTAAATTGATGCGAAAAATTTGCAAAAAAGAGGTTGACAGGGGAGGGCGGGCGTGCTATGATACCAACAATCCATCCGGCGGATGGAATCGTGAGGAAGGGAGAAAGCATCTGATGAAGCGTCGCAACGCCATGATGATGTGGGAGATGTGCATGGATATGTCCATGTGCATGCGTCGTTGCGTGCAAAATCGTCAAGTGCTTTCCTGAAGCGCCGAAACCGGGCGCGATGCCGTTTACCAGAGCAGCGGAAAGTCATTTGACATTCCGCTGTTTTTCGTTTATGATAAGGAGGTTAACGGCATGAAGGTTCGATTCGGGCGGCGAATGTGTCCACAGGGACACGAAATAAACAGGTAAACCCCGCCGGCGGGGAATATGCCGGCGTAAGAATAGGAAGAAACAATTTGAATGAAAAAAGGAGCGAACAAACATGAAAAAGCACATTCGTATCGGAGCGTTGATCCTGGCGCTCACACTGGTTGCCTCTCTGGTTTTGACCGGCTGCGGCGACAAGAGCGATAAGGGCGGCGAGAGCGGCACCAAGACCATCCAGATCGCCGTACCCAACGACACCACCAACGAAGCCCGCGCGCTGCTGCTGCTGGAGGCCAACGGCATCATCAAGCTCAAAGAGGGCGCCGGCATCACCGCCACCAAGAACGACATCGCCGAGAATCCCTACAACGTAGAGATCGTTGAGGCGGAAGCGGCACAGCTTCCCAACATCCTGCAGGATGTGGACTACGCCGTCATCAACTCCAACTATGCGCTCTCCGCCGGTTTGAATCCCGTGGCGGATTCCCTGGTCATCGAGGGCAGCTCCTCCGCCTATGCCAACATCCTGGCTGTGAAAGAGGGCAACGAGGCTTCCGACGTGGTGAAGGCGCTGGTGGCGGCTCTGGAGAGCAAGGCTGTGGCGGATTTCATCGCGGAGAAGTATGAAGGCGCTGTGGTCAGCACCATCGACAACCCCGGCGACGGTTACGACGCTGACGTGGATTACGAGGCGCTCAAGGGCAGCACCATTTCCGTGGCCGCTTCCCCCACGCCCCATGCCGAGATCTTGGCGGTAGCCAAGGAGATCCTTGCCGCCAAGGACATCACGCTGGACATTCAGGAGTTCAACGACTACGTGGTTCCCAACACGGTGGTGGAAGACGGTACGGTGGACGCCAACTACTTCCAGCACGTTCCCTATCTGGATGACTTCAACGCCGAGCAGGGCACCCACATCGTGTCCGTCTGCGCGCCCCACGTGGAGCCGATGGGCCTCTATGGCGGCAAGCAGTCCGACCTGAGCATTCTGGGCAAGTAAGTAAAAACACATCTACCGCATCCGGAGCGCCTTGGGCGCTCCGGATCGCGGCGCGTTAAGGAGCCTCTCCATGATCGAGATCAGAAATCTATATAAGACATTCTCCTCCGGCGACGATAAGGTGGACGCCTTGCAGAACATCAATCTGACCATTGCCGACGGCGACGTGTACGGAATCATCGGAATGTCCGGCGCCGGCAAGAGTACGCTGGTGCGGTGTATCAATATGCTGGAGCGCCCCACCGCCGGCACCGTGACGGTGAACGGACGGGATATGGGCGCGCTTTCCAATGCCGAACTGCGTCAGGCGCGGCGGGAGATCACCATGATCTTCCAGCAGTTCAACTTGCTGATGCAGCGCACTTGTTTACAAAACGTCTGCTTCCCGATGGAGCTGTCCGGCGTGAAGAAGGCGGCGGCGAAAAAGCGGGCGATGGAGCTTTTGGAGCTGGTAGGTCTGCCGGACAAGGCGGGCGCGTATCCGGCACAGCTCTCCGGCGGTCAGCAACAGCGGGTTGCCATTGCCCGCGCCCTTGCCACCGATCCCAAGGTACTGCTGTGCGACGAGGCGACCTCGGCGCTGGATCCCAACACCACCCATCAGATCCTTTCGCTCATTCGCGATATCAACGATAAGCTGGGTATCACGGTGGTGGTCATTACCCACCAGATGAGCGTGGTCAAGGAGATCTGCAAGCATGTGGCGATCCTCGACCACGGCACTGTGGCGGAGGAAGGGCTGGTGAGCGCCGTATTTGCCGCGCCTAAAAGCGAGGCGGCGCGCCGGCTGGTCTATCCGGCGCGGGAGGGCGAGATCATCAGCGATCCCGGCAGTGAAACGAAGGTGCGCGTGATCTTCGCCAGCGCCGCCGCCGCGTCTATGCCGCTGGTGGCGCGTATGGCGCGGGAGCGGAGCGTCATGGCGAACATTATTTCCGCCAATACCCAGCCGATCGACGGCAAAACATACGGCGATATTCTGTTGGGGATCCCCCATGAGCAATTATCCGCCGCGCTGGATTTCCTGCAGGGGATCCCTGAACTGACGGTGGAGGAGGTGAGCGACCTTGTATGACAATCTCTTTTCCGAAAAATCCCTTTCGGACGCGCTACAGTGTTTGCAAAACGAGATCCCCTTTGCCATCTGGGAGACGTTTTACGTCACGGTGCTCTCTACGCTTCTGGCGCTGGTGATCGGTCTGCCGCTGGGCGTATTGCTGGTGGTGGGGGAGAAGAAGGGCGTTCTGCCGCTTCCAAAATGGGTCATGCAGGTGCTCAACGTGATCATCAATCTCCTGCGCTCCATTCCGTTTTTGATCCTCATGATCATGGTCTTTCCGTTGAGCCGTCTTGTCATCGGTACCACTGTGGGCACCACTGCCACCATCGTGCCGCTGGTGGTGGCGGCATTTCCCTTTATCGCCCGACTGGTGGAAAGCAGTCTCCGGGAGGTAGACCCCAACATCATCGAGGCGGCGCAGTCCATGGGCGCTACGCCCATGCAGATCATCTGCAAAGTCATGGTGCCGGAGAGCGTGCCGTCCCTTTTGAGCAACGTCACCATCGCGCTGACCACCATCCTCGGTTACAGCGCCATGAGCGGTATCATCGGCGGCGGCGGTCTGGGTCAGATCGCCATCAACTACGGCTACTATCGCTACAAGTATCTGGTGATGCTGATCGCGGTGGTTCTGCTGATTTTACTGGTGCAACTCTTCCAGAGCATCGGCACGCGTCTGGCGGTCAAGAGCGATAAGCGGCTGAAGCATTGAACAGGCAATTGAAAGAACGGCGGATCGGGCGAAGTGCCGGTCCCCGTTCTTTTTTGCCGCCGTTTGCCGGAGGAGTTGCATCTTTACAGGGCGGAGATAATATGGTATAGTCATATCATTATACTGGTATGCTATGGCATTGCGGCGAGAGGAGGTGCGTGCGCCGTGGGTGAAAAACAGCCGGTCAACCAGATCCGCGTGGGGGCGATCCTTTCCTATGTGTCCATGGCGTTGAGCACCGTGATCTCGCTGGTGTATACGCCGGTGATGATCCAGCGGCTGGGGGATAGCGAATACGGACTGTATCAGGCGGTATTGCCGATCGTGTCGTATCTGAATCTCCTGAGTCTGGGGCTGGGCAGCGCCTATGTGCGCTACTACTCACGCGCCAAGGTGGCGAAGGACCGGCGCTTGATGGCAAAGCTCAACGGTATGTTCCTGCTCACTTTCGCGGCGCTGGGCGTGGTGTGTCTGGCGGTGGGATTCACACTGTCGCTCCACGGCGACGTGATCTTCGGCAGTAAGGTGACGGCGGAAGAGGCGGCGCTGGGCGAGCGGCTGCTGCGGATCATGACGGTGAACTCCGCCGTGTATCTGCCCTTGAGTGTTTTCAACGCGCACGTGACCATCCATGAGCGGTATATCTACCAAAAAGCGCTCAACATGGCAAAGCAGGTGCTCAATCCGCTGTTGATGATCCCTCTGCTGCTGTTGGGATTCCGTTCCGTGACGCTGACGGTGGTAACGCTGATCTTTACGCTCGTTACCGGCGCGGTAGATATCTGGTACTGCTTTACAAAGCTGAAAATGCCGGTATCGTTCCGGCACTACGATCTGTCGCTGATGCGGCGGATGTGCGGCTTTACGTTTTACGTTTTTCTGGGTATCGTGGTGGATAATTTCAACTGGTCCATTGACCGGCTGCTGCTTTTGTGGTTCCACGGCAGTACGGCGGTGACGATCTACACCGTGGCGGCACAGTTGAACGTATACTATCAATCGTTCTCCGCCGCGGTGACCAACGTGCTGACGCCGCGGGTACACCGGCTGGTAGCGGAGCGGCGACCCGCAAGGGAACTGGATACGCTGTTTATCCGCGCGGCGCGGCTTCAGTTTATGCTGCTGGCAGGGATCCTGATGGGGTTTGTGGCGGTAGGCAGGACCTTTGTGACCACCTGGGCAGGCGGCGATCGGTTTGCCATCGACTACTTTGTGACCATCATGCTGTTTCTCGCCTCCATCTGGAGCAACACACAGTTGGTGGGCTATGAGATCCTCCGCGCCAAGGGACTGCACCGATTCAGCGCGTTGCTGGCGGCGGCGGTGGCACTGGGCAATACGGTGATCTCGATTCCCCTTTGCATCCATTTTCAGGCGCTGGGCGCCGCCATCGGTACCATGATCTCCAGCACCGTGGGTATCGTGGCGCTGAACTGGTATTTCCACCAGTACGCAGGGTTGGATATTCCCCGATTCTGGCGGCGGATCGCTCGACTTCTGCCCTCTATGGCGATCCCTATGCTCTCGGCGGTGCTGATGGCGCTGTTCGCGCCGGTGCGGGGCTATCCGGGCGTGGTGCTGTGGGGCGCGGTGTTTGTGGCGATCTATGCCGTGTTTATGTGGCGCTTCGGCATGAGCCGCTATGAACGGGAGCTGGTGTCCGC
>Ga0310690_10013359_pt1 | contig 10005 bp, 4 predicted proteins | sample AusTroGonzalo_MG_2_FD_207661 | JGI IMG/M metagenome (GOLD analysis project Ga0310690, IMG submission 207661) | Bovine rumen microbial communities from tropical cattle in Woodstock, Queensland, Australia - Gonzalo_04 (v2) (version 2) | ecosystem: Host-associated > Mammals > Digestive system >...
CAGCAGGCTCTTTCCAAAACGGCGGGGACGGCTGAGGAAGTAATACTTGCCGGTTTGGGCCAGTTTATAAATAAGGTCCGTCTTGTCCACATAAACATAATTGTCTTTGCGGATGCTTTCAAAGTCCTGTATGCCGATTGGATAGAGCATGATGCGAGGAGTTTGTCAATCTTTGCAAAGATAAACATTTTTCTCTTTCGATGAAAGTGGGCAAGGTGGTTGACGGCGAACGGCTGCCGGGAGGGCAGCCGCTCGAGGTTAAAGGTTATCGCAGCCGGGGCTGCTGAGGGAATAAATACGTTAATCCCATTGGTAACCGGTGTAGGTAACTACGAACTGATGCAAACGTAATGATAAGTTGTTACGATAGAACTCTAGTGTAAATTCAGTGGCATCACCCTGCCAAGTAGTTGTAGAACCTGTACCGGTTATTGATCCAGTACCTGACGCATAAGTATCTGTAACTGAACTAGGGGCTCTTATTCCAGCGGTGAAAGTGAACACAACCTTCGTTATTGTGATAACCTTTTCATTATCTCTGGTAAAATGAAGAGTGGTACCAGAAGAAAGGAGGTTCAAATAAGCGGTTCCGCCAGTAGTGCCATATGTGCCGTCAATCTGATTAAACTCAGCGGTTATACCACTAATAGTTTCAGTCAGGTCAGAGGTGCTATATAATCCACTCCCACTACCCGGAAGAACGCCAAACGTGGCAGTTTGTCCCGTCTTCGGAGATGCATGGCGCTGGGTTATATTAATAGATTCCGTGAGGGAAGTGGAACTCTGGGAACCTGTAACCTCGACAGTATAGACAACGTCGGCATTCAGCGAGTAGTTAATCGGCATGCTGCTCAACGTTACACTGACTGCGGTAGGGCCGGTGGGGCTTCCGCTGGCAGGGCTGAAGGAAGGCGTACCGCTTCCGCCGCTAAGTGCAAGTGTCCAAGGCATGTCGGACACCACTTCAAAGGTAGCGGAGGTGACATTACCCGCAATAGAGCTGGTGTTGCCGGAAACTGTTCCGCTGGTAGGAGTGATGGTCAGAACCGGTGTGCCGGACTGGGTAATGGTGCCGGTACTGATCAAGACGTCGTCTGTGTTGAAGAGTTTCACAGTAAAAATACGGTCGGATCCAGGCGTATTCATACCCAGGCCGGTGGCAGTGACGGTAGTACCGGAACTGTGTGTAACGGCAGAGGTGAACAGAGGTGCGCCTGCAGGGTCGTCATACACCTTAACCACAGTGTCGAAGGAGGCTGCCACATTTATACGGGCGGATGTCTGACTCATCATGATATTGGCATCCGTCACGGTGAGGGTTGCCGTGCCTGCGGCCTGGTTGATGGTGGCGATCCTCGAGTGGGAACCATTGTCGGCCGTAATTGTGTAGGTTACAGGAACCAGCACATTGTTGGCGGGGACGGAAACCGTAATGTTGGGAATAGAGACGCTGAGTCCGGTTGCACTTCCAATGGAAGGAGTAACCGTCACGCCCGGAGCGGAGATTGTCCATGCGGCTTCCGAGACAAGGGTGAGAGAAACATCGGTTGCCCCGTTCCCAATATCGTTTGTAGCCGGAGTCAGCGTGAGCATCGGCGTACCAAACTGGGTGATGGTGCCAGTACGGATGACCGTACCGGAGGTGTTGCAGAGCTGAACCGTGAAGGTTCGGTCTAAACCGGTGCTATTTGCGCCCGTGGTGGCCGCGTAATCCTGGTTCAGGCTCTCATTGGCAGGTATACTTTGGGAGAATACTTCCGCGTTGTCGGAATCCCGGATTACCTTGAGCACGGTGTCAAAACTGGTGGAGGCCACATTCACCGTTGCAGAGGTCTGGCTCATCGGAATCTCGTCATCCACCACGGTAAGGCTGGCGGTACCCGCCAACTGGGTTACCTGGACATCCCGATAGAGGGAACCCGATGCGTTGGACATGCGGATGGTCAGGAGACGGTCGGTCACCGTTTCATTGACAGGAATCTTCACAACCTTGATTTCTTTACCGCTTGTGGGAGCATAATAATCGCCATAATCCAGGGAATTGTAGATTACTTCGCTTGCTGCAGTAAGAACCTGCAATTTATAACTGGTTGCAGAGGATACAATAACATTCAGGTCCTGGAGAGTTGAGCCTGTCCCGTGTGCCACAGAAGTAGAATTAGTGGAAAGTGACATACCCACACCTTCTACGGTTGCCGAGGCCGTACGGTAGATATCATCCTCCGTATTATGCAGGACCAGTTTGTAACTGATTGCGTTATCGGTTTCGTTCTTGGGGAAGGTAATGCTCACTGTCTCCCCGGAAGTAGCCGTTGCCCCGGAGCTCGGAGAAAAGGTAACGCCGCCGGCTGTTTCACCGTTGTTCAAGGTTATGGACAACGTCCAGGCTCCCTCTGACTTCACCGTCACAGTATGCGTGGGAACAAAGCTGGGGTCATCTACGTACTTGATGGTTTTACTGGCGGGCGTAATCATGTTTTCAGAGTCCGTATCCAACAAAACATGGGGGTTATTCCCACTTGTTTTAGCGAAATACTCGTTCTGAACATAAACCGTTGTACTCGTGAACGCCTTGGTGGTCACGAAATCGCAGTTCAGAATCAAGTCGGTAGTTTCGGACAGTTCCGCATTTTTCTTTATTCTCGCGTACTCCGACCAGTTGAGCGTACGGACGAAATAATAAGAATTGGAAGTTCCGTCTATAATTGATTTAGCCACACGCACCGGCATCGACTCCGTAGAGGCCGGGTTGAGGACCCTGCTGCTGTCTTCGATCAAGATTTCCATCGGAAACATGGACTGCGTAAAATTCGAAGGAAGCTTGATGCCGAGTGTCGTCGGCTGGTCGGCTTCCGGAGCCACCACATCCGGAGTCAGGGTAAGCGTCACGCTTTCCGGATTGAAGGTACGGATGTTCACCCGACGGCTAAGACGGGATTTGACCGTTACTCCGTCGGTCTCGTACAAAGTGCCGATAAGTTTGAAGGTGGAAGAAAGCTCGGAGGTGCCGGGGTCGTTCAAATAATAGGAAACAGTGCGTGTTTTGAGGCCACTCGTCTCAGTGACGTCTGAAGAAGACACCGTCCAATATACTGCACCTGTATTCTTAATGGCATTCCCTCCTTCCTCCAGTTCGATGGAAACATTGCCGTTAAGCGGAGTGCCGTCACTTTTCGCAAAAGAAAACTTGAAACTTTGCTGAGCTTCTGAGTAAACGAGATCGTAGTAAGGCTGAGAAACGATAAGACGAATCTGGCTGTTGGCGACATCCGCGAGGGCCTGCGTATCCATCGAGAAGGAAAAACTGTCGCCGCTATTGTGCTTGGCGGCCTGGCCCGGCTTGTCAAACCCTCCTACTGCAACCTCTGTAATATTGATGTCGTACTTGTAATTCCTGTACAGGGGGATATAGGCATCTTTGTGTGTAATGTCAAGACGATAGTATTTTGCCTGGACCGCACCGTTCGCCGCCTCATACTCTGCAAGGGTTGAGTATGACCCAAGGGATTCCACCCATTTGGCTTTCATCAGGATGAACGGAGCAGCGGAATTGGTAACGGCACGTTCATACACATAGATGGATTCTCCCGCACCAACGGCCACTCCGGCGGCGTCGAACTGCGACGCCGTTTCGGGGATATCGGTGTCCAATACGGGGTTTGCGGGGTAGCCGACATAGGTTTTCGGCGTGGACTCTCCCGTCTTGGTCCAGGTGATGAGTCCATTGCTGTCAATTGTCTTATCGGAATAATTATCCACCCAGTCCCCATGGTTGGTGCTCCATATAGCTACAGAGCCGCTCTCAGGCATGTTACAGAGCGTATAGGAAAGAAGCTCGAAATTGGCGGCAGTTTCGCTGACCGTTACGCTGGCAAAATTCCTGACAAGTTTGATATTGGAGAATGCCGCCGTCGTAGTGGCAGTGGGGGAATACTCATTCGCGGAATCAATGATATAAAGCCCGGTGATAGGATCTACCTCGGCCCGGATTCCGTCCGGGAGATACAGGCGTTGCCAATAAGCGCCATTGCCGTCCGAAACGGACAGGTTTTGCATCAGGGTATTCTCGTATGCGTTGAACGACAAGGAAGAAGGCCCGTTGGCAATGATGTGGACATAACGTTCATCGGTGGAAATCGGCAGCCGGACGATGAAATAATAGGTCCCTTCCACCCCTCCGGTCGTTGACGCATCCGAGGAGAATGAAGAAAGGATGTTCCCACTCGCATCGCAGGGCATCGCGCTGGTATAATCCTTCAGGTAGTGTGAAGAGCCGAAAACCGCCACGTGGATGCTGGAGATGGCCGGATTCACACCCATTTCCATTCCCTCGACCGCCTTGGTCCCGGCCTGCAGGACCACGGGCTGTTCAAAGGACATGATGATGGGTACCCTGGGCTCCGCATCCTGCCCGTCAAGCTTTTCCGATAACTCCTTGACGCAGGAAACGGGCAGCAGAAGCAATGCAGCAAACAGTATGGATATGATTCTTTTCATAGCTTGATAATCTTTGTTGCTTTAAGGTTGAAAATCCAACCAACTATTTGAGGTTGCACCAACGGGTTCCGAGCCCCAGTACCACGTGTCATATACACAGCGGACCGAAGCCAAGTACTGAGTGTTGACATCAGAGCCCTTTTGATAAAAGAGGTAGCTACTACTACCTAAGGACACTGTACTCCCTTTAAATTCTGCTGTACGCGTTACATTGGTATATTTAATGGTAAACTCGCCATCTATCTTTTGGAAGCGGTTGTTATAAACCATATCAACTCCGGATCCGGTTGTCTCAGCCAAAAAGATTTCACTTCCGGCCGCCCAGTACCCCCAGATAGGGTCTGCATTGAAGAGCTCCGATATCTTCCCATCTATGCTGAGCTTCTGAAGGAATTTGACCTCGGCAGGGGTGGGAAGACGCCAGCGTCCGGCGGGATAACCATGTTCCTGGTAGGCTGCACATCTTTTCACGGCACCTTCATAAGTGACAGGAGAAGTCTTTCCGTAAGAGGAGGCACAAATGAACTCCGGAGCAATCACGTTCTTTGCATAATCCGCAGTAGGACGATAGTCGGTCAGTTCATGCCCATTGGTCCCACCGTTTATCTTAGTTGTTGACGTGTTGTACGAAACAACTTGGGTCACGGGAACGCGGGGATCGCCGATGACAGCATCGAGGGTTTGGCCGTCAACCGTGACTGGCAGTTGAATGACAGTGGCCGAAACTTTATAGATATTGGGATTTTTGTTTTCGCCACTAGAAGGATTCATCGAACCATAAGGCGTTCCCAGAGAACCCAAAAAATGGGCATGGTTACTTGCGTTAAGAGTGTTCGTTCCCGAATTATCCCAAATATTTGTTGTAGTCGTACTAGTACCAGTACTAGCAGTTGACGGATTTGTATTGCCGTTTATGTAAACGTAACGTGTACTGTTATTCGTAGCCTCATTCTGCGGTATAGTCTCAATAAACAACGGCGGGTATTGGGTCACATTCACCGTTTTGTCCAATTTCGTGTCTGAACCTGCCGACGTCAAATGAAGTTTAATTCTGAATTTGAATGGCGATACATGGTAATTGGTTAAGTCGTAGTTGGTCTTCAGCACATGCGACAAGGTGAAATAATCCTCCCCCTCGGACAGTGTGTAAAAATCGGTGCCGGAATTCTGGGGGAGATTCACGTTCGCGCCACTCAAGAAATCGGTATACGTTGCTTCCTCTACAGTGAAAGTCACCGGACCGCTAGCGAAATACGGAATCTCAATGGAGTTGCCATAGAATGCAAGCGTGTAATGAGCATCGTTCACTTCCAGGTAATAAGCCGGAGCCAATACGGATTCAATATCCGGAGCGTTGGACCAATTGGCCACCGTAAAAGAAGCTGGTTTCAAAGTTACGGATGCATCATCGGTATCGCTACCCAGTTGCGTCACATCCAGGCTCAGATGATACCAGCTGTTGCTTTCAAACTTATCGGTAGGAAGCATTACTTTGTAATAGAACTCCTTTTGGGACGAAGTTGTGACAGATCCGTTCGAACGAGTCAATTTCCAGGGGACAATCAGCTTCAAATAAGGTTCATCGGTGTCCCCATAACTCCATGTTCTCGGATAAGTGTAAAAAGCCGTGCTGGAAAAAGCCGTCGAATAATCTGCCTTTCCGCTAATGAGGGTATTGTCCAGGTTCGGTTCGTAATCAAACAAGCTTTCTGAAACGGAGCCTAATTTAACGGTCTTCGAACCATTGCAAAGATAGACACGGATATTGTTGCCGTCGGTCATCGGCACCCAGGTCTCCGTGCCGGCGGCATTTGTCACCTCATCCTTAAGATAGAAATCCATGGTAACCTTGCTGGCCAAGCGGTTCAGGTTGATTGTTCCCGAACCTGCCAACTCCCCGGTGGCACTCAAATTAGGGGTAACTGTAATTGAGCCGGTCATGACCAGGTTCAAATTGTCATTGGAAGAAGGCACGATGCCGGTCGCAGAGAAAGTATGGTCCGAGCTGTCGTCCATTAAAATATTCTGGAGTTCTTCCAGGGTACGCCGGTCTGACGCATCAGCGGGCGCACCGTTCACTCCCAGTTCCGCCAAACGGGATGCCGGGAAATTCACAATCACAAAAACCGTGTATTCTTTGGCAGACAAAGACCCGTATCCTCCATCCAGGGCAGTCTGAATGTAGAAAGTGAATTTGGATGACGTTTTCGGCTCTGAATGCCCTTTGTAGAGATATTTGTTGGTAGTTGCAGGGTCCAGGTCGAACAGGAAATAATCTACGGTATTAATCTGGTTCTCGTTGCCGACGCCAGGCCTGGGGGTCTTGGTAACGATGTCTCCGCAATCCAGGGTAATGCGGATTCCTTCTTCTGCCGGCACCCCATTCGGCTCTAATCGTCCGCAAGCGGCAAAGCAGAGGAGCATTAAGACAAAGGCTATGGTATTGGAATGTTTCATATCACAACGGGCTAAGGAACAATAATATTGAAAATACCATCGCGCTGGAGTTCGGAATCGAGGGAACAATCGCGGTCACCTGAATCCAGCATCTGGGAAGCTGTAAGGGAGAAGGCCAGTTCACTGTGATAACTGGAGGCAGGGTTCTTCCCGTCGGCAATGGAAATATAGAAATCAATGAGTTCCCCGGGTGCAATGTCTGAACTTCCCGGGCCGATCTGGCCGTTTTGGGGAGAAATAGTAAAATTATGTTCCGTATCCCCTGTAAAATTGATATGGAAAGTGCACTGGGTTGGCGAGTAAATCTTGAACATGCCATGGATGGGCTTCAATCCTCCGGTACCGTTGGAAACGAACTCGATATCAGTCCCATTGATATTGCAGGAGGACGGATCCCAACCCATCCAAGTGGCTACCACAGACTGTTTTTCAGCAGTAGCGTCCGCTTTTTCTTCATAATCCCAGTCGAGTACGTTACTGGTCATCTTCAGGATACCGCCCCTGTAAGTAATGGTGTACTCATATTTGTTGCCCGCTTCCCAGGATGTGCCCGCCGGGAAAGACAGAGTTGATGTACATAAGGGAGCAGAATTGTCACTGCTTTTCCTATACTGGACCTTGATGTTGGTGCTTTGGAGCTCGCTCCAGCTCATCGGCCAGACATAGTAAAAGACCTCTTCGCTGGTTTTGGGACGCGTTTGCTGCGACAAGACATCGAGGGGGTCTGAAGTCTTTCTGTAATTTGACAAGCCCAAATCGGCAGCCCAGCTTGCAAATTCACCGACTTTAGCCACGTTGTCATACGCAATTGTCGGATCTCCTTCCGTGGAGAAATCTATAGTGGCCGATTTGGCATTCTTAAAATTCTCCAGAAAAACACGTTCCACATAAATTGGCTCGTCGCTGGAACTGGCTTCGTCATGTATCTTGAAATAAATGGCGACTTTGGAGAAAAGGTGCTTGAAAATCAACGAGACGTCGCTGTAGTCATTTTCGGAAGTGTTCCTCTTGACAACCTGGGAATAAAGGAAGTCATACTGAGTCACGGAGTTTGTCATCGCCTTTTGAGGAATTGACAACTCAGGTGCAGTTGCGCTAAGACCGAAACCGGACCCAAAGAAGTTCGTACTTGAATAACTGTCATCGTTCTGGAGCCAGCCGAAGAAACAATGCTCCCCGATGGACCACGGGTAGGTCTGCTCGATGCCATAACCCCAGGTATATTCCTTGGTGTAGTATTCCAGGGTGTTCTCGAGATGGTAAGTACGACCATTGAGCCAGTCGCGAATCTGGAAAACATTATTATTCGGAGTTGCCTGCAGACCGGCTTTCGTCTGCACAGGGCCGGTGAAGCGAATTCCCTCCGCAGTAGTACCTGAACTGCTTTCCGTCTTGTTGCATGCGGACAGGACGGACATCGTCAGGAAGACGGCAATAAACAAATGATTAGTCTTCATATCCTTATTCTACAGCTATTTCAACAGGAACCTGATCGGTCCACTTCTCTTCGTACGGACCTTCAAAAGTGATTTTCCAGACGGCACCCGGGATGAGCAGGCCGGAAATGTTGGCTTTCACGCGGGCCGGGAAGGGAATCCAGTTATCATTTTTCTTGAGATTCAGGCTGAGCGTGCTCTCCACGCCAGCGTTATCCTCAATCGTGAATCTGATGCGGACGCCCGTAATGGGAAGCGGTAAGGCGAAGAGCTTGAAATTCACTGATTTGGTTTGGCTGATGGAAGGAAAACCTCCCGCAAACGATGCCGTTATGCTCTGGCCGCTCTCGGGTGAGGAAAAACTGGGAGTCATGCCGCTGCCGAAGGTAGTCACGGCGGTGCCGGAGAGTGCCACATCCTCTGAAAGGCCGGATGTCGTGGTCTCCATCACAAAACTCTTGATGACAACTTTGCCGTTGGCACCCACCGTGAAATCGAAGGTAGTCACGGCCGGGTAGAAGTCCAGGTCGACGATGCCATTCGAGGCAGGTTCATCCAGATGGAGCCCTGCCACCATGTAGGCCTTGGACATGTCGGACGTATAATAAAGAACCCCGTCATTCTCTGTTTGGTAGGTCACCGTCTGGGTAGCCGGAATGCCGGCTGAAACCGTGTGGTCGCCGATTGTCAACGTGGACGGATAAGCAGCCCAGAAATCGTGGGGGACCTCGCCGCCCCACTCCAGCTCATCTGTGGAGCCATACAACTCGAGCTTCGCGAGGCTGTTGCGATTTCTTGCGCTTATTTCCTCTATCTGATAGGTCTTCTGGACCGGATCGCCCACCAGACCTTCATACGACATGATCAATTGAACTTTGTCACCTGCAACCCAGTCGATGCGTTCGAAATCGCCTGCCTTTTCCCCACTGTAAGCAGTCTTCGTCGATGCCGACTCGGCATGGCTCGTCGCACGCACCTTGATCGACTTCCCCGTGAGGAACTTTGTACATGATGCCAGCGACAGCAGGCACATAGCTGCCGCAAGGGCTCTCATCAGTTGTTTACCTTTCATAATAAATACTACGCGTTATGCCCCCCCGTTCTGAATGAACGAGGTTCCAGAAAAATCATAGGTTCCCAATTTCTGGCCGATGCCCTCCGTCCCCACCTGCTCGTTAGAGATGGAGCAGTGGGTTACCTCATAGCCCGCCAGTAGCTTTTTAAACAGATACTTCGTTTTCATAGTTTTAGTTTCTCCCGGCGATGAGGTCGGATAAGAGAACTACTATACTAAATTTTAAACAAAATTATGAAATCGTGAGAAAAAATACAATACTATAAGCAAAAATGATAGAAAAAGAAACAATTTTATAAGACCCGGGGGCAGATTTGGCCTGTTTCGCCCCCGGGAGACGGGAACGGCATAGCCAGTGCCGACAAAAATCGTAAGAATCATTTCCCGCAAATGCCCCCGCTGCAACGCCGTTTTTTATCTGTTTCTTACGAATAATCGGTTGAAACCGTACAGCCACCGTTCGTCCCTTTTTACGTTTCAACCGATGATATCGGGATTATTGATATATTTTTGCGGACAGTCATTTTTAAACACACTGTC
>Ga0310690_10013360_pt1 | contig 10005 bp, 10 predicted proteins | sample AusTroGonzalo_MG_2_FD_207661 | JGI IMG/M metagenome (GOLD analysis project Ga0310690, IMG submission 207661) | Bovine rumen microbial communities from tropical cattle in Woodstock, Queensland, Australia - Gonzalo_04 (v2) (version 2) | ecosystem: Host-associated > Mammals > Digestive system >...
ACTCTGACCCCCCCCCCGCAACATCATTTTTCACCCAGCTTACTCAAGACACCATCGCGTCTTCGCCCAGCACGACTCCGGATCGTCGAACGTCCAAGTATCGCACGAACACCTGCCCCTGCAGAACGTGACTTGGTAAGGCCCGCTCGTCACGTTTATGTATACCTGCCTGTCGGCCGGGCCCTTGATCCATAGCTCGAACCGCTCTGGACTGCGCTGTACAACCTTCTCGGGTTCCCAGCCCTTTGGGGCACACGACAGAAGCCTAGCCAACTGGGTTTGCAAAGTCTGGTCTGCTGAAACAAGATCCGAGCTCACATCCAGCTCCTCCCAAGCCACGTCAGGAATATCAGGAACAGCAACCCGACGAACAGGGCCGACAGACAATCCCGGAAGAGCCTTCTTCGGGATCTGACATGTATCAATCTGACGGAGCAGTTCTTCAAATCCGTATCGATGTTCATGCAGAACCTGCCGGTTATATCGCACCAGGCCCTGCGGTGCCCGATGCCGGCCTTGCTGATCTGTCTATATTTGCAGTGGGTATATTTACGGTCTGAAGGCATGCAGACTTTATACCCCTGCATCCCGGCAGTTGTAAACCTTCCTTTTACAACTCGTCTACTCAATCATCAAATCGCCCAGGTCGGACAGGTGGTCCATGAGCATCTTGACCGCCCACGTCGCCGAGTTGGTGACGCCGTGCGTCCTCGTTTCACCCTCTTCCAGCTCGAACGCATACTTGCCGCCCCGGGTGACGGTGATGGCGAAGTAGGACGGCCCGAACATGTCCGTGTTGGCGTAGAACCGGAAAACGGGAGTATCTTCGTGGGCGGCGTGATGGATTTCGGCGTATACGAGGCTTTTCTCGGCCGTGCCGCGCTTGCCAAGTTCGAAATTGCCCGCCGGGAGGGCCTCCACGAGCTTCCTGCCGGCCTGGTAGACGCAACAGGAGAGAGGCTCTGCCCTGTTGCCATCCCAGCCGCTGACGCGGTGGTGGTTCAAGAATCCCGTCAAACTGTCTCTCATGAGTGTACTCACTTCTCTTCCTTTCATTTTATTGCATATCAGGGCTCTTCCAGCCCCGGTTCAACCTCTTCCAAAGCCTCTTCGTTCATTATACTGCACGGGAAACCTTCTTCCAATTCCGCCCACGTCACCGTCTCGCCATACTTCCAGGGTTCCCGTTGCCGCGAGATGAGTTCGTCCTCCCTGAGGATAAGCTCCCTGGCATCCTTGCAGCCTACGAAGAGGGCGGCGACGAGGAAGAGCGTCCAAACTACGATTTCGGTCAGCTTCTTCATTTGTCAAACAGGGAGATCAGCAGGTTCAACGGCCAGAAGAGCCCGTACAGCAGGGCGACACCGTACTCCTTCAGCACGGCCCAGGAGCCGATGCCAGGCCAATAGATCAAGTTGCACCAGAGCAGCAGATGGAGCCCGGAGGCGACGAAACACGTGAAGATATACGTGAAGAGGACGACGTATCTCATCAATACAATTTACCCTTGAAACATCAATAACTGGAAAAGACGATCATATTGATCCTTGCTCAAACGTGGTGCACGCTGCGGTGTAACACCATCCGCGGCAAGATGAAAGCCACTTCGAAATGCGTCCCGAACAATAGAAACATTTCGATTATTACTTGCGATAGGCTCTAATTCGGAAATAACGCCATTCATGAACTGAGCTGGATTATGTCCCTGCATCTGCGCACCATATCGTTCAGCCCGGTTAAATAACTTATGGAAAGCCTCTTGGTCATATATTCTACCGGGCCCTGAGGGGGTTAAATCAGGCGCGGTGTTTGCAAGCCGCAATAAACGAGATTTGATCGCAGACACCACGTCAGCGCGAATTGGTGAAACTTTTGAAGCCGAAAACGCTTTACCGGCTGCGTCGAAGGGAAGCCCGCGTAAACCTGCAGTAGCCTGTTCATAATCGGGAAAAATACCCAAAAGTCTTTCATTGCCATGTGTTCGCCGTACAAAACGTTTAAGGTCAGAAAGACTAACACGAGATGTTGCTGCCGGAACATTTGAAGCCACTGAAGCAACCGGCCTGCGGCCAGCCCGCAAGAACTTCAACATCTTCAAAATAGAAGCAGTCTTATTCATCACAGTCCTCCAGGTTGAAACACTTTTTTGATAAGTTTTTTGTTCATCAATACACCCACTTTTTCCCGAATTGCGCCGGGTTCGGAGGATTGCCAAGCTCCACACCCCTTGCCATCGCATGCTCCGGCTGCAGGCTGTGGATCTCGCTGGTGGCGCCCCGGTGCGCCGCGTTCAATATGTTCGATTTCAAATACGTTCCGCCCAGCTGGTCCACCCAATCCTTTTCGTGCCGCGAAATCAGTTTAAGTGGTGTGGCCTCGGGCTCGAACATCGGCGGGTTCGGATTGACGTAGATGCTGTTGTGCCCATGCCGCTGGAGCTGCTTGGCAACGTTGCGCGTGATGCGGGTGCCGATGGTGTAGTGCATAACGGGTTCTTCGAGGTAGGAACCGATCGAGTCGTTGACGGCGGACATCTTCGAATCCTGCCTCGGACGATAGGTGCTGGCGAGGGCGCTGTACGAGACAACGTCGTCCGGCAGGAAATCGCCCACGCCCTCGTTGCCGCTGACGCGCACGTTGTCCAGGAAACCCCTAACGAGCACTTCCATGTTCCTGCGGTTGACGGCATAGCCGGAATCCTTGTACGCCTTCGTGGCGCGGTTCATGAGGTAGCGGCGACCCTCCCCGATACCCTTGTACCGGACAACGTCGGCAGGGTTCATGAGACCCGTGGAAAGCTGGTCGCCGGCCTCGACGTAATCCCCTACCTTGCAGCGGGGCTGTGTTTCGGAAATGACGTAATGCTTCTTGCCGTTGACAATGATGTTCCAACCGCCCTGGGGCGCCTTCTCGACGGACTCGACATTCCCGGTCACGGTTGCGACGGCGGCACGGTGCGGGAACTCCTTCGGGATCTGGAAGAGCTGGTCGATGATGTCGAAGCCGGCATAGGTGTCACCGTCATCCTGCTTGCCCTTGCCCTGGGAAACACCAGAACTGTGCTTCGTGTTCAGCGATCCTTGGGCGATTCGTTCAGCCAAAGCGGAAGTAGCCTGCAGGCCGACGTGGGAGCCAATTTCGGGGAACTTGCCGGTTTCACGGATACCCGCGCACTTGGCACAAAGACCTTCTTTGCAGCCACAGGTGAGAGGAGAGCGAACAAGGATCTCATCGTACTTGTCCTTCAAATCCTGCATGACTTCCTTGGTGATGACCGTGCCGGCTTTATACGGAGGCGCATCTGCGCTGAGAACGGAGCCCAAGTTATCCAAGTCGTCAGGCTTGACCGGGATACCGTTCATAGTGCCACAGTCGTTGTCAGCTATAACCAAACGCATGACGGCGCGGTTATATTGCTTGCCTAAAGCACCCGCATCTCTCGTTGCAAATTTGGTGGAAATGACGCTTTTTCTTGCACCGTAAGTACCTGCCCAATACTCGTGTGGACTTAGGCCTTCTGCAAAAGAATGCTCAATAAAAATTGGAATCTGTTTGCCATGTGTATCCGTGTAAGTACCTGGGGAGGTCTGCAATGAGACGAGCTGTGCCGGGGATCCGCGGGCCTTCGACGCGACCTGCAGGGCGAACGGGTTCTGGTTCTGGAGGCCGGCGTTGTACGTTGCGTCCGTCAGATACACGCGGATCTTGTCGTTGAGGGCCTCGATCGCACGCTCCTTCTCCTCGGGCGTAGCGGTCTTGTCAAGCATGACAGCCGCTTTCTGCTTGCGCAGATGCGCCAGAACCTCGGCGCGGTCCTTGACGGGACTCAGCGTGTCTGAAATCGACAGAGTGACGCCTTCGTCGAAGGAAGACTGGGCACCGAGCATGACGAGCTTGTTGCTCGTTTCCTTGCAGAGCTGCGGGTCTTCGTGCGCCATGCGTGTCAGTACGGCCTTGGCCTCCGACGCACCCATGCGGCGGTTGTAATCCCGGTATTTCTCCGGGAGCGCCTCGTTCACGAGAAGTTGTCCTACCGTTGTCTGCAGCATATCCGATTCCTCACCCCGGAGGCCTGAAACTGGCTACGCCCCGGGAGACGCCGTTTGATACAACGGACGGGCCGATCTTGTCCAGCCACTTCTTCCCGATTTCCTGCTCCAGCATCGCCGGGACGAGCTTCTGGAGCGTGGCTTCGTCTGTAAGGTCGATCTTCTGGTCGGGCTGGGCGCCGTACAGCTTTTCGACAGCCTTCGTGTACTTCGAGGTGTCGTTCTCGCTTGTCGGGGCATACCGGGAAACGACTCCGGGAATCGTCGAGATGTTGTGCTTCTTGCCGTAGTTGTACAGGACCCGCGTCATGCCCCGGATTCCGTCCTCCGGAGTATTGAACGAGAGGAACTGCGGAGCCTTGGGAACACCGGTTGCCCCGTACCACTTCGTCCTGCCGTCCGAGCGCAGGTTACCCGGGTTGTTGTTCAGGTAGCCCGCAGGGGCGCCAGGCTCCTTCGCAGGGAACTTCGGAACCGGGGGGGCTACAGGAGCAGGGGTTGCGGGCTTGGGCGCAACAGGAGCGACGGGAGCGGGCTTGGGGGGGATTTTCAGGACCTGGCCCGAACGGATGCGGTCCGCACTGGGCAGCTTGTTGTACGAAACGATGTCCTTGACGGAGACACCGTACCTGGGGGCGATACGACCGAGGATCTCTCCAGGAGCAACCTTGTGCTGGACGAGCTGGGCCTGGGCACGCTTCTCGAAGATGCGCTGCAGGACGAGATGGGCGGGGTCTTGCATGTCCTAGCCTTTCAGTCCCTGCACGCGGGCGAGGGTTTGGACGGATATGGCAGGGGTGATGTAACCGAGGCGGATAAGATGGGATTCCCAGTCGTCGTCGCCCTTGGTCGTAAATACCCACATATCCTCGTCGAACTGCTTGAAGAAGAGCGCCATGAGATTGCCGTTGCGGTCGTAGAACTCCAGGACCGTGGCCTTGTTCGTCGCGAAGACGGGCTTGATGCCTTCGAGGACGCGGATGATGCCGGGAGCTTCTGCCGGGATGCGGATGTCCATCTAGGGCCTCTGTGCGGCGAGGGCGGGTGTTGCGGGAAGGTAGGTGGGGCGAACGGCTTTGGAGGCGCCGCCGATTGCGCGGAGCTGTGCCGGGGCGGGGGCGACGGAAGCGCCGGCTGCGAGGTAGGGCGTCAAGGCGGGTGCGACGGCCTGTGCAGCGGAAGAGACGGGCTTGGCGACAGCGTTTGCGGCCTGCGCTACAGGGCGGAATACACCTGCACCTGGAACGGCGCCTGCTCCTGCAACGGAGGCAAGGGCGGCAAAACCCGCACCCATGCCCAAATTGCCAGCCCGCATCTCGTCCAAAGAGTTCAAGGCCAGCCCGCCTGCATTGCCAGCCCTGTAGGCTACCGCCGGATTGGCAGCACCGCCCAGGGCCTTTGCGGCAGCAGGGGCGGCATGCATGGCGGCACCGGCGTCGGCGAGGAACCGGAAGCCTTGGCGGGCTGCGTTGAGTTCCTTTGCGGTGCGGGAGGTGCCCTGGCCGTACGTGGAGGGGAAACGGGGGTCCGTGTTGGGGTCGTAGTCGTGGGCGGCACGGATACGGCCCGAGAGGTTGTGCAAACCCTGCACGCCGGATTCTATCGCACCGTTGACGGCTTCGTTCGCCTTGCGGCCGAAAAGCCTAGACAGCGGACTCACCATCCCCCCTGCGACGTTGGCGACATCTCCTGCGGCGTCCGCAAGACCGGCACGGGCACCGTTGTACGCGACGCCGATGGGGGACATGCCTACCCGAGCTTTCAGGTTCTCGATGGAATCCCGGGTCGTCTTGGCGCGGATGGAGGGCTCGGAAGCCTGCCGGAGGATGTCGGGATGGATGGCGGGGGCCTGCCTGGGCTGCGGCTTTACGACACCGAGGCCCTCCATGGCGCCGGCGAGCTGCTGGCGGTTTACGGAAGGCCTGGGCGCCTCCTGCACCGGAGCGGGGGCGGGACGCACGGGAACGGAAGAGGCGCGGTAGACCGTGTTGGTCTGTGCCTCTTTCCCGAACACGCCGCGCTGACGGGCGTATTCGAGAAGCCCCTCTACGGCTGCCCGCTTTCCGAGCATGTCAGCCGAGCTGCTGCCCGCCCGTGATGGCGTTGAAGATCGCGTCGACCTTGGCGTTCAGCTGGGCCTGGTTGTCCGAGACGGGCCCGCCGTCCGTCGGCTTGGGATCGGCGCCGAACTTGTTGCTGGTGCAGAGGGCGACGATCTGTTTGACGAACTTGAGGAATTCCTCGGACGTCATCGAGATCATGCTGCCATTGGGAGCGGGGGCAGGCGCCGGAGGGGGAGGCATCCCGCCGGCCATTGCGGGATCCATGCCGGGAGGGGGCATACCGGCGCCCATCGAGGGATCCATGGGAGCTCCGCCCATCGCGGCGGGGTCTCCCGGAGGCGGCATTCCGCCCATGGCGGCCGGATCGCCACCCATCGCGGCAGGGTCGCCGCCGGGAGGGGGCATGCCACCGCCCGCGTCGCCGCCGGGCATCGGGACGAACGCGATTTTCTCTGCAAGAAGGGCTTTTACCTCGTCGAGGGTTTTTTGGTTGATTCCAGACATTGTTCTGTACTCCGGTTGTTACTTTTAGCCTACGATAATCGGGTCGTTCGCCTTTATCAAACCTTTTCTGTACGCCTGCTTGGCTTCTTCGGCGGTCTTGAAGCGGACGGGGGGCTTCTTCGAAGCGGGCCGCGTCAGGGCATACAGCCCCAGGGCCATCTCCTGCCGTGGATTCTGCATGGATTCGCGCAGGTCGGTAAGGCTGATGAGGTTCTTGCTGGGCAGCATCTTCTCGTAGGCGTTCTTGACGGCGGCCTCGGAAACGGGGACGTGGAAGTTGACCGTGTTGGAGAGGATAACGCCCTCCGTGGACATGAAAGTTTCATACCCCGGGACCGTGAGGTCGTACCCGGTCTCGACGATGCCCGTCTTCTCGACCTTGACGACCCTGTGCCACGTCACCGGGCTCTCCAGCATCTTGACGAACATCTGGTACTGAGGCTCGGCGAGCAGGCCCTGGGAGGGAACGTGCCGGTTGAAGTACCGTGCGAGGCCTGTCAGAACATCTGGGAAAATAGGATTATCCAAACTGCGGGCAAGCCGGCGGGCTTCCTTCGTCTTTTCGTCCCCTGCGCCGTAGGCCGAATAAGGCTGGACACCTTCGATGCCCACCAAAATGACCGGCTTCACCCAATCCGGCACCTGGAAGGCTTCCGTGTCCTGCCCGTGCTCCTGCAGGAGGTCGTCCAGGACGTTCTGGGCCTTCTCGAAGTCGTCCGAGTACCGCTTCTGCATCTTCTCGGCGATCTCCTTGATGCGGAAACCGCAGCTGCGGGTGACGTAGCCGCCCCGCTTGCAGCTCTCGAAGATGGTGTGGTAGAGGTTGCAGTGGTGTTTCTGGGAGATCCACCGCGTCAGGAGGCACCGGGCGCTCTTCGGGACGGGGATGAAGTCGTTCTTGGCGCTCTCGTCGGAAAGATCGATGTCCGCATTGAGGATTGTCTCGCGCATTTCCTGCAGAGGCAGCTTCTTGAAGATGCCGGAGCGCTTCACACCGACGGAGCTGACCGAGAGGATCCAGTTCTTGTTGCCGGCCCCCGTCACCTTGCTGAAGCTGACCGAGGCATGCACGCCCAGCAGCCGGAACACCCTTCTTGCTTCCCGCATCAGCCGGAGGCTGTTCGACGTCATGCTGATCAGGAGCTCGGGCTTCTCCCGCCCATCGGTGTGATACGATACACTGCCACAGGCGGCCAGGAGCCCGCAGGCCAGCCCTTCGAGGAATTCCCTGTCACCGGAGTGGAACCACCCCGGCAGATGCCGCTCGGAAGCATCCTCGGCGTACATGGCCAAGCCCAGGGAGGACAGCACATTCTTCTTGATGCCCGCGTTCTTGCAAACCTCTTCCAAGCTCTCCTTCAAAACCTCTTTTCCAGGTTCGGGTCCACGCACCGCGACGACGCCCGAAACGTATCCGAAATTCCAGTCCATGCCGATTCCGGCCTCTTGCGAAATCGCCAATGTTTTGGGGTCAATCTTGAGGTTTGCGTGTAAGGGAACCAAGACCTGGCTGGACACCGGGACGAGGACCTTGCGCTCCAGGGCTTCCGAGGGTGTCATGCGGGACAATTCGAAGCCGAAACCGCCCTCCGGGTCCAGCCCGTAGATGCCGCGGGGGTCGTCGTCGGTGTAGATCTGCTCCCCGCCGGACAACGTCACGATCTCGACGGCCTTGTCGCGGTGCACGCTCCAGCCTGCAACCTCCGCCATGACGATCTTGCGGGTGCGCTCGTCGTAGGCGAAGACGTGTATACCCTTGGGCACCTCGTAGAAATCGATGTCGTATTTGGCGTCGCGGCGCCGCCCGATCAGCTTCCCGTGCGGAAAGTCTTGCAAATCAACGGGATACACCGTGAACTTTTCCTTCACCAGCACGGTGGACTGGCCGCGTTTCGTCTCCGCCATGATGCTCTCTCCTCTACCGAGCGTCTCGAACTGTGATTTAATTTGCGGCAAAACCTTAGCGGAAATGCCAACAAAAACGATGTTTTTCTGATAATCACCATCGAAGTCACCATTGCAACCAGCCAGGACCAATGGAGATACACGGACGACCGAGCCACGAGTCATAAATGGTTGATATGCAAGGAGATTGAACTTATGCCAGGTTGGAGCCCTATCCATGAGGACAGGCCTGCTCCGCATCTCGTCCTCCAATGCCCTCCTTGCCGCGGGATCCCTCTTCTCGATCATCTCCAGCGCCTTGAGTCCTGGAACGTTGTTTCTGGTAAGCCTGCGGAGAATGAAATCCTTGTAGAGCTCCCACGCCTTGTCCTCCGGGATGCCGATGGTATCCATGTCCAGGTTGGGATTGGGTGCGATGGCTCCCCTGCCTACCATGTCCATAGGCTTGGACAGCACGCGGGACTGGTAGAAGCCGAACTTGGGGCTGCCGTTGCCCGTGATGGTCCTGAGAGCGCCCTTGAGGCCCTTTGCGGCTCCTTCCGGGGTGATGGGGTCTCCCAGGCCGAAAGCGGCTTGTACGGCCTCGTAGAGGGTTTCACGCTCGTCCTTGAGATCACGGTCGGGCAAATCCTTGCGGAGGGCTGCAAGGGACTTGGAGGATTCCAGGACATCCCGGTAGAGTTCGTTGATGTCGGCGGAGAGGAGGGTGTCGCCCAGGCGGGATACGGGACGGAAGACGGGGGGAAGGACCGGAACCTTGGTGATGATCCAGTCCTTGGGGGAGAGGTTCTGCTTCTTGAGGGCGGTAAGGTAGCCCAGGCATTTGACGGCGTTGTCGCGCTTGGAGGATTTGGAGGAGGAGAGGATTTGTTTCTGCCTGGCGATCTCCTTGTCGATGTCGATCTTGGAAAGAGCTTTTTGGAAGGCCTTGCCGCCGTATTCGCCGTCCAGGTCTTCGCGGCCGGAGAGGATGTCGCGGAACTGGGTTTGGGAGAGGCCGAGGAGGCGGCGGATGGGCTCTTCGAAGACGGGGTTGGGGAGGGGTTCAGAGAGGTCGATGTGCGTCCACTTCTTCCCCAGGAGGCCACCAGCCTTGGCGGTGTCGAAGAGGCCATTGGCAATGGGGTTCATGTCCTTGTCGATCATCTGCGCGTCGGAGATGGCGCCGCCGGAGAGCTGCTCGATGTCCTTGTCCGTCATGGGCAGGAGGTCGAGGTTGTTGGACCCCCGTTTCATTACGTTGATGCCGCCGGCCTTCATGAGGTTGATGAACTTGTTGTACACGAAGGGGACCTGCGGTTCGGGGAGGGGACGGCCGAGCTTGAGGGCCTTCCAGTAGTCCTCGTTCTTGGAGCCGCGGACGACCTGGGCGTCCTTGAGGACATCTAAAGCACCGTGGCAGATGAGGGCGGTATTGTCCATCATGCTCATGCGCTTGGCCTGTGCGCCTTCGCCTCCACCCTTCACGGGGAGCTCGTCGGAAG
>Ga0310690_10013362_pt1 | contig 10004 bp, 5 predicted proteins | sample AusTroGonzalo_MG_2_FD_207661 | JGI IMG/M metagenome (GOLD analysis project Ga0310690, IMG submission 207661) | Bovine rumen microbial communities from tropical cattle in Woodstock, Queensland, Australia - Gonzalo_04 (v2) (version 2) | ecosystem: Host-associated > Mammals > Digestive system >...
ACGCTTTCATGGACATTCCGGGGCTTTTGACGGCGTACCTCCCTGCCAGCGTGGTACAGATGGGCAAATTGGTCTTTTCTCCGGATGCGTTGAATCTGGTGGTGCTGGTGGAAGAAGGCAGCTACGCGGAAAGCTACTGCGACGACAATGTGATTGAATATGTTTACAGCAAGGACGGCGCCGCTCCGGTGAAAGAAGACAAATGAAGGAAAAGAGTTTTAAAGAAAAAGTATACGAAATGCTGGAAGGCGGGCTGCACGGAAGCCCGATGGCCAGAGTGTTCAGCTGGACCGTGATCATCCTGATTCTGCTGAGCGTCGTCTCCATGGTGGTGGAATCCTACGAGGAAGCCCATCATCGGGTCGGCGGATTGCTGTGGGTGATGGAAACCATCACGGTGGGCGTTTTTACGCTGGAAGTGGTGCTGGGGTTCTGGACGGCGGATCTCCGGTATCCGGACGCGAAATATCCCCGTCTCCGGTTCCTGGGGTCTTTCATGTGCATCGTGGAACTGTTGGCCATCCTGCCCTTCTACCTGGGGCTGATTCTGTCTGATCCCGGGTTTCTGGAGATAACGCAGGTATTCCAGCTGCTTCGCCTTTTGCACCTGCTCAAGTTGGGGGAGTATTCCCCGACCATGCGCGCGCTGGCTGCCGCCTGCCGCGCCACAAGCCATTCCTTTCTGCTGTGTGCGGTCGTCTGTTTCTTTGGCATGCTGGCGGCTTCGATCGTGCTCTACAACGTGGAAAAAGAGCAGCAGCCTGAGGTTTTCTCCAACGTGCCGGCCTGCCTGTGGTGGGCCATCTGCGAGGCGGTGAACATGCGAGGCGTTGGCGCCTATCCCATGACCGTGATCGGGCGATTCAGCGCCATGGCGGTGCGGCTGCTGGGGCTTGGGATGATTGCGGTGCCGGCGGGGCTGTTGGCCTCAGAGTATCGCCGGGAACGGGCGAAGCATCTGGAGGAAAAGGATCCAAAGGCCTTCTGCCCGCATTGCGGGAAGCGCCTCAACTCAGACGATCCTTAACCATCGTGAGGGCGATCCGCTTTTTCTTCTCATCTACGCTGACGACCCAGACCTTCACCACGTCGCCCACCTTCACGACCTCGGAGGGATGGCGGATAAATCGATCCGCCATGCGGGAGATGTGTACCAGGCCGTCCTGATGAACGCCAATATCCACAAAGGCGCCGAAGTCGATGACGTTCCGGACGGTGCCGGACAGCTCCATGCCGGGGGTGAGATCCTTCATATCCAGCACATCGGTGCGCAGAACGGGGCGGGGCAGTTCATCGCGGGGATCGCGGCCGGGCTTAAGGAGCTCGGAGAGCATATCATTCAGTGTGGGCAGGCCTACGCCGATTTCCTGCGCCAGTTTTTCATGACCGTACCGGGCAGCGCGCTGCGTAATATCCGGTACGCCTTTTTTGATGTCCTTCAGATCATAGTCCAGCTTTTCCAGCAGGGCCTTGGCCGCGTCGTAGCTTTCCGGGTGCACGGCGGTGGCGTCCAGGGGATTTCGGCTGTCCGCCACCCGGAGGAAGCCGGCGCATTGCTCGAAGGCCCTGGGCCCCAGTTTGGGCACTTTTTTCAGGGCTGCGCGGGAGGGAATGCCGTTCTCCTCCCGATAGGCGACGATGTTTTTCGCCAGGGCGGGACCGATGCCGGCCACATGGGAAAGCAGCTCGGCGGAGGCGGTGGAAACCTCCACGCCCACCTGGTTCACGCATTGCTCCACGACGCCGTCCAGCGCCTCGGTCAGCTCGTTTTGCTTCAAATCATGCTGATACTGCCCGACGCCGATGGCTTTCGGATCGATCTTGACCAGTTCCGCCAGAGGATCCTGCATGCGCCGGGCGATAGAGACCGCGCTGCGCTGGGTCACGTCGAAATCCGGGAATTCCGCGGCGGCCAGCTTGCTGGCGGAATAGACAGAAGCGCCGGCTTCGCTGACGATCATATAGGCAACCCCGGGCAATTCCGGCAGGAGGGAGGCGATGAACTGTTCGCTTTCCCGGCTGGCGGTACCGTTGCCGATGGCGATGGCGGTAACGCCGTATTTCTTCACGAAGCCCCGGATCAGCCGGGCAGCCTCTTCTTTGCCACGCTCCGCGCCCGGCAGGGTGAAATATCCCACGCCGGTGTCCAGCACCTTGCCGTTTTCATCAATGACGGCCAGCTTGCACCCGGTGCGGAAGCCCGGATCCACGCCCAGGGTCACTTTTCCCTTGATGGGTGGCTGCATGAGCAGCTGATGCAGGTTCTGGGAGAAAACCCGAATGGCGGACACGTTGGCTCGATCCGTCAGCTCGCCGCGGATCTCCCGCTCCAGGGAAGGGAAAATAAGCCGGCCGTAGGCGTCCTCACAGGCGAGGGTTACCTGCTGGGCGGCGGCGTTGCCCGCTCGGACAAAGGCGCGGGTCACGGCGCCCAGCGCTTTTTCCTCCGGCACTTCCAGGGCTACCTTCAGGAATTCCTCCCGCTCGCCCCGATTGACCGCCAGAACCCGATGGGCGGCGATGGAGCGAACCGGTTCGCTGAAGTCATAGTACATGCTGTAGACGCTGTCCTCTTCCTTCGCCGCTTTGGTGCGCAGAACGCCTTCCCGCATGAACATATCCCGCAGCTCCCGGCGGATGGCCGCGTCGTCGCTGACTGTCTCGGCGATGATGTCCCGGGCGCCGGAAAGCGCGGCCTCCGCGTCGGGGACCTCCTTTTCCGGATCAATATACTTCGCGGCTTCCGCCAGGGGATCGCCGGGCTGCTGCAGCATCAGCCAAAGCGCCAGCGGTTCCAGCCCCCGCTCCCTGGCGACGGTGGCCCGGGTGCGGCGCTTCGGCCGGAAGGGTCGATACAGATCCTCCAGCTCCGACAGGGTGGCCGCGGCGGCCAGCTGCGCTTTCAGCTCGTCGGTCAGCACCCCGAGGTCTTCCAGCGTTTTCTCAATCTCCTGGCGGCGCTTTTCCAGATTTCGCAGATATTCCAGCCGCTCCGCCATCTCCCGGAGCACCTGATCATCCAGGGAACCGGTGGCCTCCTTCCGGTACCGGGCGATGAAGGGAATGGTGTTGCCCGCGTCCAGCAGATCGATGACGGCCTGCACCTGCTGCGGGCGGAGCGAAAATTCGCGGGCGAGAAGAAGGGCGAAATCCATTTCGAAAAACCTCCTGAAATAGCTTGGAGTTAGGAGTTAGGAGTTTTTCTTGCTCCGTTCCGGCTCCAGGCAGGATAACCGCTATATTTTATCACCTGTTCTGCCTCTTTTCAATCCCAACAAGAATGAGTATAATGGAAAACAGGATACCTCCTACTTCCAACCTCCCGCCTCTTACCTCCTGTTTCCACTCTCCACTCTGCAACCTGAAGGGAAGGATACGCGAATGGCCCGGGAACTCCAGACTCCAAACTCCAAACTCCAAACTCCCCGGCGCGGCGCGGTTTTCGGACTGGCGGCTCATGTGGACGCCGGGAAGACGACGCTGTCGGAATCGATGCTGTTTCTGTCCGGGGCTGTCCGGCGACAGGGGCGCGTGGATCATGGGGATGCCTTTCTCGATACGGATCAGATGGAGAAGGAGCGGGGAATTACCATTTTCTCCAAAGAAGCCCGGCTTCAATGGAAAAAGACGGAGATTACCCTGGTAGATACGCCCGGGCATGTGGATTTTTCCGGGGAGACGGAACGGGCGATGGCGGTGATGGACGCGGCCATTTTAGTGGTGAGCGCCCCGGAAGGCGTGCAGTCCCATACCCGGACGTTGTGGGAACTGCTGGAAAAAAACGGGATTCCCACGGTGCTGTTTGTGAATAAGATGGACAGCTTTCAGGGGGATCGGAAAAATCTGTACGCCATGCTGACCGGGGAACTGTCGGACAGGGCGGTGGTTTTCCCGGACCCGGATCCGGAAAAGCTGGCAATGGCGGATGAACGCTGCCTGGATGCCTATCTGCGGGAGGGCGCCGTGTCGGACGATCTGCTGTGGGCATCGATCCGGGAGCGGAGGCTGTTTCCCTGCTTCTTTGGCGCCGCGCTGAAGAATGAAGGTGTGGAGGAGCTGCTGGATTTTCTGGCTTCCTGGGAAAAGAAGGAAACCCCCAGGCAGGACTTTGGCGCGCTGGTGTACAAGGTAGCCCGGGATCCGCAGGGGGCGAGGCTGGCGTTTCTGCGCGTGACGGGCGGGGTGCTGAAACCCCGGGATCTGCTGACCCTGAAATCTCCGGAGGGGGAAACCGTCTGGGCGGAAAAGGCTGCGGAGCTCAGGCTGTATTCCGGCGCGCGGTATACGTCCGCCCAGGAAGTGCGGGCGGGGGAGCTGTGCTGCGTGGTGGGACTGAGCCAGGCCAAACCCGGGGACGGACTGGGAACGGAGGAAAAACGGCGGGACAACCAGCTCAGGCCCTGCTATGTCTGCCGCCTGATTCCCGCCCAGGGGAGCGATCTGCATTATGTGCTGGACTGCCTGCAAACGCTGGAGGAAGAGGAACCGCTGATTCAGACGGAATACCTGGAAAGGCAGCGGGAGATCCGCGTTCACTCTATGGGAGAGGTGTATCTGGAGATCCTGAAGCGGCGGATGAAGGATCGTTTTGGGCTGGAGGTGAGCTTTTCAGCGCCAGGGGTGGTATACCGGGAAACCATCGCCGCGCCGGTGGAAGGCGTCGGACATTATGAACCGCTGCGGCATTACGCGGAGGTACATCTGCTGCTGACGCCGCTGTCCCGTGGCAGCGGACTGCAGTTTACGACGGAAGTGAGCACGGACGATCTCGCCCTGAACTGGCAGCGGCTGATTCTGACCCATTTGCGGGAAAAGGTGCATGTGGGGGTGCTGACCGGCAGCCCGATTACGGATATGAAAATCAGCCTGGTGGCCGGGAAGGCGCATCTCAAGCACACGGAGGGCGGGGATTTCCGCCAGGCAACCTATCGGGCGCTGCGGCAGGGACTGATGAAGGCCTCTTCCCTGCTGCTGGAACCGGCGGTGACGATGGAAATCAGGGTACCGGAGGAACATCTGGGGCGGGTGATGAGCGACCTGAGCCAGATGGGCGGCATCTTCGGATCGCCGGAGGATGCCGGCGAGGGAATGAAGCGGTTGACGGCGGAAGCTCCCGCGGCGGCCTGTGCGGATTACCCCCGGCAGATCAGCATTCTGACGAAGGGAAAAGGACAGGTGGCGACTGCTTTCCGGGCCTGGAAGGAGTGTCCGGATCAGGAGGAGATCGTCGCGCGGATCGGATATGATCCCCAACAGGACCTGTACAATTCTCCGGATTCGGTCTTCTGTTCCCACGGCGCGGGGGTGACGGTTTCCTGGGATCAGGTGGAGATGTTCATGCATCTGCCGTCGCTGAAGGAGAAGCGGGAGCAGCAGGCGGTCTCCGCGCCGCGGATTATCCAGAAGTCCGTTCAGGATTCGCGGGAGGAAGACGCGGCGCTGCAAAGGATCTTTGAAAAGACCTATGGACCCGTCAAAGCCCGGCAGCTGATGCCTCCCGCCCGGGAGGAGAAGGAAGAAAAGGCGGAGAAGCCCGCGCTTCAGACGCCGGCGGAGAGCCAGCCGGAAATCCTCCTGGTGGATGGATACAACGTGCTGTATGCCTGGGAGGAATGGGAAACGCTGATGGCGGAGAATCTGGAGGGCGCGCGGCTGGCGCTGATGGAGCTGATGTGTAACTATGCGGGGGCCACGGGGAAGCGGGTCATTCTTGTCTTTGACGCCTACCGGGTGAAGGGAAACCCCGGGACGGCGGAGCGGTACAATAACATCTTCGTAATCTATACGCGGGAAGCCCAGACGGCGGACGCCTTCATCGAGCAGACGACCTATACCGGCCGCCAGACGGGGCGAATCCGGGTGGTGACCTCGGACCAACCGGAGCAGCTGATCGCCGTCGGTAACTCCGCCCTGCGCACTTCCGCCCGGGAATTTCGGCGGGAGGTGATCCGGGTGAAGGGGAGTATCGCCGCTTTCCTGGAGAAAAACAACCGTTTCCGTCATGTGGGGGCGATGGAAAAGGCGTATAAGGATGCCTGGAAACGCAGCCGGAAATAATTCTGTAATTTGGGGCTTGACGATTTTGCAATCCTGTGTCAAAATAGAGAGGAAAGAAAAACGTTTGTCCGGGGCGAAAGAGTTCATACACCGTTCATATAACTGTCACAAAGACCAGTTATCATAAAAACGACTAAGACAAGGAGGGCGAACCAATGTTTGGAAGCGGCAAGGTACAGGGACTGGAGAGCCAGATTCGGGAGCTGACCGGGAAACTGGAAAAGGTCAACCAGGAGAAGGCTGAACTGAGTCGTCGGCTCGAGGCGGAGAAGGCCCGGGCGGCGGAAGTGGAGCGGAAGCTGATCGACACGGACTTCGAAAAGCTGAAGGAAGAGGCGCGTGTTTCCAAGGTGGAATACGAAGGCCTCAAAGATCTGTACACCCGGAAGGTTCAGACCTTCGATTCCTCAAAGGAAGAAGAGGAACAGAAGTTTGCCCGTGAGTCCGCGCTCAGCCGGTACAACCTGAAGAATGAGATTAACGCGGTCAAGCAGGAGAATCAGGGAAAGGTTGCCGGGACGGTGCAAACCTTCGTCGAAAGCTATAACTATTACATGAATCAGATCAAGATGCTGATGGACGCGTTGAGCAATGTGGCGGTGCGGACCAGTGAGGTCATGTTCGACAATCCTCAGGAAGATCTGAAGGCAAACTTCGGCCTGCAGATGGTGGAGGAGCTCAAGTCCCAGACCGACGCCATAAACCGGGATTCCGGGGATCTGATCGTGATCGGCGCGCCGGAGGAGAAGGAAGAAGAAGAAGCCGCGCCGGAGGCTGCTGAAGCGGTGGAAGAAGCTGCGGAAACCGCGGAAGGAGCGGCTGAGACGGTCAAGGAAGCGAAAGAAGCTGTTGAGGACGCGGCGAAAGATGCCGCAGAAACCGCCGGGGATGTTGTGGAAGACGCGGATAAGATCGCCGAAGAGGTGGCGGAAGATATTTCGAACGCGGCGGATAAGGCAGCTGACGCTTCTTCCGAAGTTGTGGAAGATGCGTAAGGAAACCGCGGAAAACAATCTGAAATCAGAAAGACCTGTCATGACCAGCCTGGAAACGGGCTGGTTTTTTGACAATTTATGGTTGCGTTTCAGGAGAAGAAACAGTAGAATAGTGAGCAATCGGGGATGAGGAACGGGAGAAAAATCCCCTGTTTCGATAAAGGAGCCTGTACAGAGAAGATGAAACTGATCTGGAAATACATCCGCCCCTATCGTTTTTTCATCCTGGCTGTGATGCTGGTGAAGCTGGTGGGAACCTCCACCGAGCTTCTGATTCCCTATGTGCTGGAGCATCTGCTGGATCATGTGGTTCCCGAGGCCCGGGATTTCTGGCCGGTGGCGGCCTGGGGCGGCGTCATGCTGCTGCTGACGTTGCTGACCCGTGTGCTGAATGTGACCGCCAACCGGATGAGCGTCCGGGTGGCCCGGAACGCGACCTTCGCCGTACGCAGAGATCTGTTCCATACGGCGCTCAACCTTTCCGGCCGGCAGATGGACGCGGTGGGGCTCCCTTCCCTGATCTCCCGAATGACCAGCGATACCTATAATGTGCAGAATTTTATCCGCATGATTCAGACCATGGGGATCCGGGCGCCGATCATGCTGCTGGGCGGGATCGCGGTGACGCTGACGATGGACACCGGGCTGGCGATGATTCTCTGCATCATGGCGCCGATCATGATCGTGCTGGTAACCTTTGTGTCCTGGAAGGGAATTCCGCTGTATGACGAGGTGCAGCGCCGGATGGATACGCTGGTGCGGATCATGCGGGAAAACATCACCGGGATCCGGGTGGTGAAAGCGCTGAGCAAGGAGCCCTGGGAGCAGCGCCGCTACGGGGAAGCCAATACCCGCATGGCGCGCCAGGAAATTAAGGCCAGCGTTATCATGAGCCTGCCCGGGCCGATCGTAACCCTCTTTCTGAATGTTGGGCTGACGCTGGTCGTGCTCATCGGCGCCCGGCGTGTGAATGACGGACAGACTGCCCCGGGCGTGATTCTTGCCTTTCTGACTTATTTTAATATGATTCTGATGGGCGTCATGGGACTGAACCGGATTTTCATGATGCTGTCGAAGGCCAACGCTTCTGCGAACCGGATCGCGGAAGTGATCGATCTGCCGGAGGAACTGACGCCCCTGCCGGAAGCGCAGACGATTCCCGCGCCTTCCGGGGATATGCTGATCTTTGACCATGTGACGTTCAACTACAACGCGGACGCCCCGGGGGAGGTGCACGGCCAGTTCCTCGGGGAGGAAAGACAGAACTGCCTGAAAGATATTTCCTTCCGGGTGCCAAAGGGGGGCAGCCTGGGCATCATTGGGGCTACGGGGAGCGGCAAGACCAGCATTATCAATTTGCTGATGCGTTTTTATGACCCCGGGGAAGGGCGTGTCTTCGTGGACGGAAAGGATGTCCGGGCTTACGACCGGGATACCCTGCACCGGAAGTTTGGAGTCGTGTTCCAGAACGACGTGATCTTCGCGGATACTATCCGGGAAAATGTGACCTTCGGGCGGGATGTGAGCGATCCGATGCTGAAGCGTGCCGCGAAGGATGCGATGGCCCAGGGCTTTATCGAGGAATACGAGGAAACCTACGACCATGAGGCGGCGATCCATGGAGCTAATTTCTCCGGGGGGCAGAAACAGCGGCTGCTGATTGCCCGGGCGCTGGTGGGCGAGCCGGAAATCCTGATTTTGGACGACGCTTCCTCCGCGCTGGATTACCGGACGGATGCGGAACTGCGCAAGGCGATCCGGGATCATCACGGGAGCGCGACGACCGTGGTCATCGCCCAGCGGGTATCCTCCATTCTGGCACTGGATGAAATCCTGGTGCTGCACGAGGGCGAAATGATCGGCCGGGGTACCCACGAGGAACTGCTGGCCTCCTGCCCGGAGTACCGGGAGATCTACAGGACGCAGATGAGTGAGGAAGTTACCAGGTGAGGGAAAGGGGATGAGATGGTGGCGCGAAGAGATACGGTGATGAAAAAGCCGAAGGATACCCGGGGGACGCTTCGCCGTATGCTGGAGTACCTGGGGCCCTGGCGATATGTGATTCTGGGCGTACTGGTTCTGAGCCTGGTCAGCAATCTGCTGAACCTCTGGGGACCCAGCCTGGCGGGTTCAGCCATCCGGGAGGCGGCAGCGGGGCCCGGGAAGGTGCGCTTCGATCGGGTGGCCCATGACGCCGGACTGATGCTGCTGTGCTACGTTGGGGCGGCGCTGCTGGGATTTGGCATCAGCCTCATCATGACTATCGTCAGCAGGCGCGTGGCCCGCCAGATGCGGCAGGATGTATTTAATAAACTGATGCTGCTTCCCGTGGGATATTTTGACCGGCATCAGGCCGGGGACATTATCAGCCGGGTCAGCTATGATATCGATGTAATCTCCACCTGCATGGCGACGGATATCGTCCAGATCCTTTCCAGCGTCGTGACGGTTGTTGGATCGCTGTTCATGATGATGACGATTTCCCTGCCGCTGTCCGCGCTGACCCTGGTGACCGTGCCGGTGGCGGTGCTATACACGGTGCATATGCGGAAAAAGACCCAGCCCCGCTATGCCAGGCGGTCAAAAAGCTACGGGGTGCTGAACGGGTTTGTGGAGGAGATGCTGTCCGGGCAGAAAACCATCCTGGCATACGCCTATGAGAACCGGGTGGAGGAGCGTTTTGACCGGATCAATCAGGACGCGGCGGACGCCTTCTCTGACGCGGAGCATTATGGGGTGACCCTCGGACCGACCATGTCCGCCATCAACAACCTGACCCTGAGCCTGATCGGCCTGCTGGGCGGGGTGATGTTCCTGTACGGATGGATTGATCTGGGAAGGATTTCCTCCTTTGTTCTGTACAGCCGGAAATTTGCCGGTCCCATCAACGCCATCGCGGAAATCTTCAACGAACTGTTTTCCGCCCTGGCCGCAGCGGAGCGGGTGTTCACG
>Ga0310690_10013363_pt1 | contig 10004 bp, 8 predicted proteins | sample AusTroGonzalo_MG_2_FD_207661 | JGI IMG/M metagenome (GOLD analysis project Ga0310690, IMG submission 207661) | Bovine rumen microbial communities from tropical cattle in Woodstock, Queensland, Australia - Gonzalo_04 (v2) (version 2) | ecosystem: Host-associated > Mammals > Digestive system >...
CAAATTATTAATTAATTGACTGTATCGTGGAAAGGTGAATTAGGTTAATTCGTCTAATTCTAGTGTTTTGTAATATCTGTAAATGATGAAGTAAATCGAGATATTACGCGCTGAAAAAGGGGGAAAAAATGCAAAGTTCAATTTTAAATATGATGATTCTTGGAATAGTAAGTGGCTTAACAGCCGGAGATGCTTCTGCCGTACCTCCACCTCCCCCGCCTCCTTCTCCATCTTCATCTCTTTCATCCCTTTCGTCTATCTCAGGTTCGAGTGTGTCCATGTTAGAACCCGTCGATATTGCTGAAATTATGGAATTCTCATACGAAGAGTTAAATCAATTCTTGGATGAAAAAGGCGTAAATTTAACTGCCAATCTTATAAATTTATATTTGAGAGGAAATAAAGAAAAAATTTCCGAAGGAATATCGGCTGGCGAAGCTTCTATGTACAGCTTAAATAAAAGATTAAATAAAGATTTGGAACAATTAAACAATATTGATACGGACAGTCCGATTTTAGAAAAATTCATTGCGTTATTCACTGACCTCCAAAACAATCTAAAAGAATTGACCGTAAAAAAATACAGAGAATCAACAGATAGTTATAAAACCTTCAAGAAAATTAATAATCAAATAGAAATCATCGCTAAAAAATATTTTGATAAAGTAATAAAATCCGAAAATGATATAAAAAAACTCCCGGATCTCAATGCTTTAAAAGATGCGGAAGTGGTTTTAGAGAGAGCAGTTGTTTTATCTTCAAGCTTCTATGATTTAGCAAACTTAGCAAAACAATCTAGGAATGAACTATTTTCAGAAATATCTACAAAAGACGCTATTTCTATTTTAGATTTAAAAAGACTTATTTCTGAAAGACTATTGGCAATATCTGACGAAACCACTAAAAATTCTGTTAAATTACCAACAGGATCGGATATATCCGAATATGATTTTTTAACTTATGCTCTGAATTACATTAACGAAACATGTAAAGGGCATAATCAACTGCGAAAACTATTGGATTTAAGAGATCTATTAAATCACAAATATACAGTAGTCGAATCAAACGTAGATAACAATGTGGACCCAATGATAGTTATACGCGCACTAAGTGATCGTATAGCTAAAGTTGGAGATTTATTAAAACTCGCGAGCATTCCGGTTAAAAATGACAGATACAGCCAGTTCGGAAAAATGTTTACAGAAGGAGATTCCGGATATGGTGGAGCGCTCATTCGTTCCGTTAATTCTTGGATAACAAAAGCGAATTCCCTAGATTTTGATGCGTCCAAAATGCGCAGTTTGTTCAGATCAAGAGAATTAAAGGGAAAAATCAGCTCAGAATATATACGTTTACTCACCAAATATATGAACTTATCCAAATCTTTTTCGAAAAGCGCTGTTAATTTGATAAACGGAAGAAAAAAGTTCAAAGTTACATCTTATGTATCGAAATCTAAAAAGAATATGTCATCAAAAGAAGAACTGAAAAGCTTATTAGAAATAAGAAATGAAAACGCGAAACTCGGCACTTCCTCAGATCCTAAGCAACACACAAACAATATTTTCTTTTCTCGATTAAGAAAACATTGTGAAAACTACGTAAAAGAAATCTCTGGGGCAAATGATGATATAGAAGAAATTCCTTATATAATTAAAAAAATACGTAATATCTCTAAATCGAATAGAGAAGAAGACATTGTTAATTACATCAACAACATTATCAATCGTTATTTGGGAATTAGCACAGATTTTGAAAAATTAGAAGATCAAATAATTATAGAAGTTAAAAATAAAAAAGACGGAACACTGTCTGATGAAGATATCCCGAATATTGTTTTCGCATTAGCTCAAAATTGCGATTCTATAGTTAAATCATCGTTACCGTTATTCCCGACATCTTCTGATAAAGAAAATTCATGGGTATTAGAAATGGCAGAAAAATTATCTAAGAATTTAAAAACCATAATTTCAACTCTAAATGATCAAAAAGTACATGGAATTGATGCTACTATTGATAAGTTGAAAAAGTTAAAAAGATCAATAGATAATTCACTTAATCCCTCTTATTCAAGAAAAACAAAACGATATGACTCAGCCATCGATCTTTCAAATTATTCAAAAGAGTAGAAAGTGACATATTGATTTATTGATCAAACTACGGCTGAATCAAAGATATAATACTCTTTGCGATCTGGTTTCCAGGCTTTGCTCAGCGTTAAAGGGAAGCAAAACGATTTTTTACAAAATTATTTACAGTCCTATTATGTTTTGTGTACTTTTTATCCGGCAGATATTAATAGCGAAAATATGTCACAAACTCGAAAAGCTATTCTTCGTCTTCTTCATCTTCCTCGTCTTCTGCTTCAACTGTTCCATAAGGATTTTGATATGGAACTAATGCTCCATAGCTTCCGCTGTTTACACTAATATTCCCATATCCGTTCAGTTGTCCTGAATAATATTCACAACTCTGCAGAATATTTTCGATTTGCCCTACAACATTCCCTCCATTGATGTAGGATTGTAGTATCATAAGAACTTTTTGAATCAATAAAATGTTTTTTATTAATGAGTTTATTCGTCCAATATTCTCATCAGATCCCTGTATATTAGCTATGTTTGTTGTTAAACCGACTATCAAACTGAACAGCTGATTTGACATAAGCGAGTTGATTTGATTGTAAAGCGTAGATATATTGGTTTGCGGTATTTCCCCATTTTCCGAAGCTCTTTGTACAACCTGCAACAGAGTTATGGCAGAGGTTTGTAAAATTGTTTCGGCAGATTTTACACCGTTACTCATTAATACTTGAAGACTATTTTGCAGAGTCAACTCTGAGTTTGACGAATCTGTATTCCCTAACAATGTTGCTTGGTCGGTACGTATTCTCGAAAGAATCGGTTCCAACACAGAAAATAACAGTTCGCAATTTTTTGCAAAACTATAATAAGAAATTAACATCGATAGATCTTCAGAAGATGTTGGAAACTGCTTTTTAATATATTTTAATTGATAACTCGCTGAAGATGAAATATTGCTTTTAAACTGCTTAATATAAGAGATTATGTTGTTGAGGTTAGACGTATCGTTGCTTCCTCCTCTCTTGTGTAAACGATCTGATACTGTGGTTTTCACTGCATTGGCAGTTTTACTTCCGACATTTTTAATGGTTTGCCAGACTGATGCTTCAACTGCAGTATCAATTCCTGAAATCAGAGCAATCAACGCAAATGATATAACGATTTTTCTCATTTTCCATCTCACTTCAACAACCTCATGATATCAACAAAAGATTAATTCTTAGTAAATTTCAAATATCTGATTTGTAACGCCCTCTCTAATTAATCATCCCCGATCCGCGCGCCCAAAGAATGTATGCATCAGGTTTTGTAATATTTAATCATCTAAGCATCAAAACTTGCAAAAGCGTACAATATATAGTACAATAAATTAAATATTATGGGAGATATTATATGGAGACAATTAATGCGTCGAGTGCTCGTCAGAACTTTTTCAGTATTTTGGCTAACACTTCTACAGGAGATCCTATGTTAATTACATCAAAAGCAGGAAATTGTGTATTAATTTCTGAAGAAGAATGGAACTCCATAGCAGAAACTTCATTTTTGATGTCTAATCCGAAAACGCGTAGCGATATAATGGAAGGATTAAAAACTCCCTTAGATGAGTGTTCGGATAACCTACCATGGTGAAGTGGTCTATTAAATATACGAAACAAGTATCTAACGATTCATTAAAAATAAAAAGAGCGGGATTGAAAGCAAAAACCCAGCGGCTGTTGGAATTAATTGCTGAGAATCCCTATGCAACTCCGCCGAGTTTCGAAAAATTGCTCGGATTTCAAAACGTGTACAGTAGAAGAATTAATATCAAACACAGATTGGTTTATGAAGTTATAAATGAGAAAAAGATCATAAAAATAATATCCATCTGGGGACATTATGATGATAATTAATTTATGTTTTTAATCTCAAATTAACAAAAATCCTAATTAATCATCCCCGATCCGCGAGCCCAAAGAATGTATACTCTGGATTTGTTGGTATTTGATCCTCCATTGAATAATTTTGCAACAAACGGACTGGAAAAGGGAAATTTTACAGCAACGGTCAGAACAAATACATATCCGGAAGAAGATTTTTCTCCACTTAATAATTTCCCGCGTTCAATATACTCAACTTCTCCATATTTTCTACCATTCGCAAAAATTGTTTGATATTTAGAAAGAACCGCATTATCAGCTGAAGAAGATCCCGTACCCGCTTTGGGATTTTGCGCTACTGGAGTTATATCTTTATCGGGATCTGCCCAATCAAATCCATACCAACAGATTGTTTCTCCTCCATAAGGGGACTGATCCATAATTCCCTTGGTCCTTCCATTATCTAGCGAGGTCATATATGGATATAAAAAGCCCTAATTAAAACTTTAAGAAATGAAGTAACAAAATTCAGAGATATAAAAAAATAGACTTAACGCTCTATTAAACCCGAGCATCTAAATCTGTTTTTTCTCACCTTTTTCAACGATCGGACGTTCCAAAGCTACAGCCAAAACTTCATCTACAGCTTCCGCCTTAACAATTTCCAAATCTTCAAGAATCGACTTAGGAATATCATGCAGGTCTGCTTCATTGTCCTTTGGAATCACAGCTATCTTAATCCCTCCTCTATGCGCTGCCAATAGTTTCTCCTTAAGACCGCCTATCGGAAGAACTCTTCCTCTCAAAGTGATTTCTCCTGTCATTGCAACATCTCTCCGAATCGGAATAGACGTTAGGCTTGATACAACACTGGTAACCATCGCAACACCTGCTGACGGACCATCCTTCGGAGTCGCACCTTCAGGAACATGAACATGAATATCTCTTTCCTCGAATACTTTAGGATCTATTCCAAATATTTTTGCTCGAGACCTTACAAAACTTATGGCTGCTTGGATAGACTCCTGCATAACGTCACCAAGCTTACCCGTAAGAATAATCTTGCCCTTTCCCGGAACAGTCACTGCTTCAATGGAAAGCAACTCTCCACCAACTTCGGTCCAAGCCAACCCCGTAACAACTCCGACTAAATTTTTATCCTCTATGTCCTGACGCTTAAATCGCGCAATTCCGGCATAATCTTCCAGATTCTTCAGATCAATTGACACTGATCCTTTCTCAGCGTTTTCGGTCAACTCCTTTACAATTTTACGAGAAATTTTCGCAATTTCTCTTTCTAAATTACGGACTCCGGCTTCCCTCGTATAATCGCGAATCAATTTCATGATTACATCATCTGATATGCTTAGTTCCGATGATTTGAGACCATTTTCTTCCATTTGTTTCGGAATCAAATGCCTCTTTGCAATCTCTAACTTTTCCATTTCTGTATAGCCAGAAAGCTTTATGATCTCTAATCTATCCAATAACGGACTCGGCATATCGTAACTGTTCGCCGTAGTGATAAACATTACATCAGATAAATCGTAATCTACTTCCAGATAGTGATCATTGAAATTGCTGTTCTGTTCAGGATCAAGAACCTCTAACAAAGCACTTGCAGGGTCACCTTTCCAATCCGCCCCCACCTTATCTATCTCATCCAACAAAAATAAAGGATTCGAAGATTTCGCCTTCTTCATACTAGAGATAATTTTTCCCGGCATAGATCCTATATAAGTACGACGATGCCCTCTGATTTCAGATTCATCACGAATTCCACCCAACGACATTCTTACGTAATTTCGTCCTGTCGCCTCAGCAATTGATTTCGCTAAAGATGTCTTACCAACACCCGGAGGTCCCATAAAACATAAAATGGATCCCTTTATCTTCCCCACCCTATTTTGAACCGCCAGAAATTCAAGAATGCGTTCCTTTACACTATCCAGCCCGTAATGACCTTCATCAAGAACTTCTTTCGCCTTTTTCAAATCTCGTTTTACAGTGGTTTTCACATTCCAAGGAATCGAAAGTAACCAATCTAAATAATTTCTCACAACGGTGGCTTCCGGAGCCATCGGAGGCATATTTTTCAACTTTTTTAATTCAGCTTGAAATTTCTCTTGAGCTTCCTTCGAAAACTTTACTTTTTTCGCTCTCTCTTCAAATTCTTTCGCATCATCAGATAAAAACTCAGGATCGCCCAATTCTTTCTGAATTGCTTTTATCTGTTCGTTCAAATAATAGTCTTTTTGACTTTTTTCCATTTGCTTTTTAACGCGATTGCGAATTTTCTTTTCAACATGAATGACGTCTATTTCATTTTCCAAAAACTTCAGCAACTTTTCAAAGCGTCGCAAAATGTTAGTATCTTCGATTAAATCCTGCTTATCCTCAACTCTTATCGTTAAATGAGCTGCAATTACGTCTATTATATCGTCAGGAGCCTGTAAATTTTTAACAGCATTTATGGTATCAAGAGAAATCCTTTTGTTAAGACGAGAGTAGATTTCAAACTGTTCCAGAACCATTCGACTGTAGGCTTCTACCTCTATATCTTCATAATTTTCTTTTTCTAAAATTTCACACTTAGCAATAGAATATCCGTTCTCCTCCCTATAGTCTGAAACTCTTACTCTATCCATACCATCTACAAGAATTTTTACGGAACCATCCGGAAGATTTAACATCTGTAATATGTTTCCGAGCACTCCGACATGATACAGATCATCAAATCCAGGCTCTTCGTCCTGCATATTCTTCTGAGTTAGAAAAATAATCTTTCTATCCTGCTCCATCGCGGCTTCCAATGCTTTTATGGATCGGGAACGTCCTACAAACAAAGGAATCACAACATGAGGGAATATAACTATATCTCTTACAGTCAGGACCGGATAACTTTTTTCCAAAACCAACTCCTACGCAATATCTGTTTTTACTTCGCAGTATTTTAATATAGGTTGGCAGTGCCCATCAATAACTTCTTTCGTAATAATAACTTCCTCAAGATTCTTCATAGACGGCAGTTCATACATTATATCGAGCAAAATGGATTCCATTATAGATCTTAAACCTCTCGCCCCTGTCTTTCTTTCTAAAGCCATTCTCGCAATAGCTAACACTGAATCATCAGTGAATGTAAGTGTAACTCCTTCCATACTGAACAATTTTTGATACTGCTTTACCAAAGCATTTTTCGGTTCGGTTAAAATTGAAACCAACGCAACCTCATCCAAATCATTCAGAGTAGCAATAACAGGCAGTCTTCCGACAAACTCAGGAATTAAACCAAACTTGAGCAAATCTTCCGGTTCAACTTTGGAGAAAATCTCACCTATTTTTTTATCTTCTTTAGCTTTAATTTGAGCTTCAAACCCTATAGAAGTCTTCATTCCTCTCGCTTCGATGATCTTTTCTAATCCTGCAAAAGCTCCCCCACAAATAAACAAAATATTCGTAGTATCAACGTGTAAAAACTCCTGCTGCGGATGCTTTCTTCCTCCCTGAGGAGGAACGGACGATATAGTGCCTTCCATAATCTTCAATAAAGCCTGCTGAACACCTTCTCCAGACACATCTCTGGTAATCGAAGGATTATCCGACTTCTTTGAAATTTTATCGATCTCATCTATATAAACAATACCCTTCTGTGCTCTTTCAACATTATAATCTGCTGCTTGCAACAATTTCAGAATAATATTCTCAACATCTTCACCAACGTATCCGGCTTCTGTAAGAGTGGTCGCATCCGCCATAGTAAAAGGAACATCAATTATTTTGGCTAAAGTCTGTGCCAAAAGAGTTTTTCCCGTTCCGGTAGGTCCTACCAAAAGAATATTCGATTTTGATAATTCCACATCCGTACTTTTCGCTCCACAAGCCAATCTCTTATAATGATTGTATATCGCCACTGACAAAACTTTCTTAGCCTTATCCTGCCCAATGATATAATCATTCAAGGTCTTACAAATTTCTTTAGGAGATGGAAGTTCATTGCCCTTTTTCAAAGAATCAGCGGGTTCAGTATCGGAAATTATTCCCGCACACAATTCAATACACTCATCACATATATATACGGTAGGACCAACGATAAGTTTTTTCACCTCGTGTTGAGTCTTTCCGCAAAAAGAACAACGCAAAGTACCTTCTTTATCCGATCTCTCCATAACGCTCTCCTATCAACAACTCTGTTTTAATCATCTCATCAATATTCAAACAAATCATTAATTTCATAAAAATATTTTTATGTTTCGGATTAATTCGCTCCGACACAAGACATCCTACTGTTTTAATCTCATTTAATCTACAAAAAACTTTCGGTAGAGAGTTTTTTCCACCTTTTTGGGAATGTAACAATCGATAACGCCGATTTCATCCGTTTTCAAACTTTCAACCTTTCTGCCATAAGCATCGAAAACTGCGCTAATTCCAAAATTCGTTACACGTATAAGAGGGATCCCTTCCTCTATAGCCCTCGCTCTGACAATATTTAAATGCTGAATTAACTCAGATGTGTGTCCAAACCAAGCATCATTTGTAATATTCACGATAACATCGGCATCTTCCTGAATAAATTCACTTGGAAATATGGCCTCATAACATATTGCGAATGCTATTTTTAATCCTTTCAGCTCTACAACATTTGAATTTTTTCCGATATCAAAATCCCCGATGCTATTCGCAATTGGAGCGAAAACTTTGGGAATAAATCTCCGAAACGGAACATATTCCCCGAAAGGAACCAAGTGTTTCTTATCATAATTTGCAACATTTTTCCCGAATTGATCTAAAACGATTACACTATTATATATACTCCCGTTGGCAGAATCTTTTCGCACTGCTCCAGTAAGCAAATATCCATCGTTTGGGATTATCTCGGCTAATTTCTGACGAAGAACAACTGACTCATCCGTAAACAAATAAGGAATACTCGCTTCAGGCCAAATTACGAAATCGGGAACCCAATTATCATACCTGGCTTCCATTCGACTCAGATTCATATATATATCTAAATTGCGATCTGATAAGTTTTTGTTCATTTTATTTTTTTGAAGAATACTTCCCTGAACACATCGAATCTTATAGGCTGTGTAATCACTTAAATCATGTAAAGCAAAACGCCCAACTCCCGAAATTCTTACATAGCCGAAAATTATCAATGACATCAATGAAACAATAACAACTATTATCGAAAATCTGTGTTTGTCCAAGCCTTTTTCACTTAACCTTTTGAATAAAACCTTTTCAGATAAGTTTTCTCCCCTACTGAACTCTCTTCTGATTTGCCGATCTACCCCCCAAACTCCAGCAAGGTTTCCCATTAATAAAGTAAAAAAAGTCTGTCCGTAAATTCCCCAAATACTCAAAGATTGCATGCAGAATACATCCCTGCTCCAAACATATCCTGGAAGAACCCAGGGAAACCCCGGAGCATAATGTCCTTGAAAATACATAACCGAGAAAGTCAGGACAGCAAAAACCAGGGCAGAAATCCAAACATTCTTGCAGAATTTTTTTGCAACATATATCGGCAATAACAACGGAATCGATAAATAAGTGGGAACTGCTATCAACGCAAACGGAATTAACATCCAATGAAGGTTGAGATCTATGGTCAACGGATAAACCAGCCAATATAAAGCTCCCATAAAATAGAAAAGCCAATATACAAAACCGTGAAGCAGTAACACTACCGTCGATTTTTTCGTATATTCCTTATAAATCCTTTCAAAAAACGCACCGAAAGAAAAAACGAATATTACGCCAAAACCAAAACCTTCCGTCAAACGATAAAAACAACGATTTTCAACCCCTGCGTCAAAGGGCCAAATAAAACTGAAAGCAGATAACAATCCCAATATCGCAAATACCAGATATTCTCTATATTTTGGATTTATTTCCGACCATATAATAAGAAATCGTTCTTTAATTGCTGACTCAAACCTAGACATTCAAAACAACCCTCATTTACGGAAATAAGGAAGAGACGAACTTAAATTTCGCTTCGCTCCTCCGTCGTATTATTTCCGAAAATCTTGAAACATTTTTGAGGCAA
>Ga0310690_10013364_pt1 | contig 10003 bp, 9 predicted proteins | sample AusTroGonzalo_MG_2_FD_207661 | JGI IMG/M metagenome (GOLD analysis project Ga0310690, IMG submission 207661) | Bovine rumen microbial communities from tropical cattle in Woodstock, Queensland, Australia - Gonzalo_04 (v2) (version 2) | ecosystem: Host-associated > Mammals > Digestive system >...
CTTCATCGTTGTTGGCGCTCTTGGCGGGGACGAAGCAGCCCGTGTTGGCCTTGATGGTCACCGTGTGCGTGAGTGTGGTGCTCTCCTGGTCGACGGGATTGATGCTGCCGTTGACGATGGCACCATCGTTCGACGAGACGCTCCATTTCTCACCGACCGCAGAGGACTCCTCCGAGAATGACAGGATGGAGCCAACTGCAGCTAAGGCTATCGCAAGTATTGCGACGGCTGCGATCAGACGCAGACCGCTGCCGTTCCTCTTCTTGTCTGATGCTGTAACCAAAGCGTCCGCCTCGCGCGTGGCCGTACATGCGACTATTCGTATTTAGACGCGCGCACGTTAGCCATGTTAGCGGCGGCTCCAGATATGTATCGCCATCGCTCCACCGGGACGGCCTGTATGAGCTCCTTGTCCACCAGGCCCGCGATCCACCAGAACGGCTTCGCCGCGGAGGAGCACTGCTCTCCGGTCGAGCATACGGAGAAGTAGCTGACCGTGGTGAACAGGGACTCCAGCACCCTGACGAACCCCTCCTGGCCGTTGTCCAGGAGGTACTGCCTCACATCGCCGTCGCCAAGCTTGGACACGTCGGCGCGGGTCGCCACGACGGCGAAGGGCACCTTCGAGACGTGCGACGGGCTGACCTGGTTGATCTGGGTGAACATGTAGTGGAACGATTCGAAGACCTCCATGGGGGTCTGCCCGCGGCCCTTGGCCAGAGCCACGGGGTCGAAGGCGAAGACGATGCCGTCGGAGTAGGTGAAGTACTCCTCGAACAGGGACTTGTCCTGCTTGGCCTCGAACTCGTGCCCGGATATGTCGTTGATGAGGACCTCCCTGTCGGAGAGGGTCCTGGACCTGATGAACAGGCACTCGGAGTCGAGCTCGCCGGAGGATGTCGGCGGGGCGTAGTCCTTGGCCTCCACGATGGTCTTCGCGATCCCGGGGGTGGTGGCCTCGACGCTCACGTCCCTCGTCCTGGCCGAGGCGGAGACGGTCTTCACCATCGCCAGCATCATCGTGGTCTTGCCGGAGCCGCAGGCGCCGACCATGGCGACGGCGATGGGCTTCGCCTCCCTGGTCTCGATATCGGCCCCGCAGTGGGGGCAGACGGTGCGGAGGCCGGACCTCATCCCGCTCTGGCAGGGAATCTTGTGGCCCCTGTTGCAGGTGTGGTACTTGTAGCCGTAGATGTTGGGAACGGGATAGTCGAGGACGAGGTCGCACTTCTGGCACTTGATGTTGGGCCTGCGGAAGTTCCTCTTGCACACTGGGCAGACGGCGTACTGCGTGGACCTGCTGTACTCCTTGGCCTCGCGCTTGGAGGCCTTGGCGATCTTGGCAGAGACTATTGCCTTCACGACTGCGAACGGGATGACGATCAGCACGGTCATGATGAGCGACCACCACGCGTACAGCGGGAGCAGGATTATCGGGATGATGACCAGGGGCTTCTTTATGGCCCACATGCCGGCCAGGAAGCCCCAGGGCGCCAGGATGGCGCGGGCGAACGCCTCGGGCCTGTGGGTCCAGAGGTACTCGGCGGGGTTCGTCCTGCCCTTGACGTCGAGGGTGGGCTTCATGAAGAAGCCGATGACGGCCATGGCGAAGCCCGCTGCGGCGACGGCCAGGACTATGAACTTCCTGGAGTCCCCTTCGATGTGTATCAGGTCGTCGAGGATGTAGTCCACGAACCTGTCGTAGTAGCCCAGGGCGATGCCCGAGAGCTCGCCCAGCTTGTAATCCAGATCGAACGCGCCGTCCTTGAGGTGCGGCATGAACATCACGATGGTGATGTCCCCTGTGTTCCATATCTCGACGGCCGTCAGCACGAAGGAGCCTATCGAGTAGACGAGTGCTATCCCTAAGACGACCCCGATGATCGCCTTGTTCATCCCATTCATTGCTAAGGAGTAGCCTGACGCGGGTAAAAAGCATTTCTACGAGCGCGCGGACGCGCGATGTCGCCGCTGCTTCTTGGCCTTGTACTCCTGGCACTTCTCAAGGAACATCCTGGGGAAATCCGGGTTGGAGTAGTAGTAGAGGTGCGGGAACCCGACCAGCATGGTGCCGGTGTCGTGCATGCACTGGTACATCCTGCCGCCGCTCTTCAGGGCGATCCAGTCCTCCCCGCAGTCGGCGCTGTCCCAATAGTGGAACTCATGGCCCTTGACCTCGGTGCCGGTAGGTACCATGCCGCCCTCCTTGGCCGGGGTGAACACGGCGTAGCCGAAGCGGTTCAGCTTACCCTTGTTGGTGACGGTGCTGGCGATGACGCTGCACCCACGGTGCATGTTCCCCTCGGGGTCCTCGATCCAGTCGTGGAGGTACATGAAACCGCCGCACTCGGCGATGCAGGGCATGCCGCCGTCCACGGCCTCGAAGATGTCGTCCAGCATGGAGACGTTGGACTCCAGCTCCGCGCCGTGGAGCTCGGGGTATCCCCCGGAGAGGATTATGCCGTCCACGTCGGGCAGGTGCTCGTCGGACATGGGCGAGAAGTAGACGATCTCGGCGCCGCAGCGCTCCAGGATCTCTATGTTGTCCTCGTAGGTGAAGCAGAAGGTGTCGTCCCTGGCGAACCCTATCCTCACCTTCCCGTCGATGGGCGTGACCTCTGGCGCAGTGTACTCCAGGTCAGGGGCGGCCCCGGCCAGCTCGATTAGGGCGTCCAGGTCGACGCTCTGCTCGATGACGCCTGCCAGCTCGTTGAGCTTCTCCTTCAGGGCCTCGATCTCGCCCGGCAGGACCAGGCCGAGGTGCCTGCTCTCGAGGACCAGGTGGGTGACCTTGGGGACGAAGCCAAGCGGGACGACGCCCATGGCCTCGACCTCCGGCTTCAGCTGCTCGTACACCCTCTGCGACATCTGGTTGAATATCACTCCCTTGATGTTGTTCTCCGAGAACTCCAGGAAGCCCTTCAGGGTGGCGAGGGAGGAGATGCTGGCGCCCTTGGCGTTGACCAGCAGGATGACGGGGGTGTCGAGCCTCAGCGAGACATCGCAGGAGGAGGCCTCGGTGGACGTCACGGAGTTCCCGTCGTAGAATCCCATGACCCCCTCGATGACAGAGATGTCGTTGGGCTCCGCGGTCCTGGCGAACAGGTAGCGCAGGGTGTCGGTGTCCACGAAGAACGGGTCCAGGTTCTTCGACTTCGTCCCGATGACCCTGCTGTGGAACATGGGGTCGATGTAATCGGGGCCGCACTTGAACGATGCGACCTTCAGGCCGCGGTTGACCAGCGCCTGCAGGATCCCGCAGGTGACTAGGGTCTTCCCCGACCCGCTGGCTGGAGCCGCGATGAGTATGCGTGGGAGGCTCATCTGCCCCTCACCACCGCGATGTAGACGGGGTTCTGCGCCGTCATGAGGTGGTACCTCCCGAGCTTCCTCGCCCTGGACACGTTGATGCATGTCACATCCTCCTCCACGAGGCCCAGCTCCTTGGCGACGTCCATGGTCTCGGCCATGGTCTCTATGGTGACTGAGTTGATCACGATTCTCACATCGGGGTTCTTGGACAGGAGGCACTGGACGATCTCCTTCAGGTTCCCGGACGACCCGCCGATGAAGGCGTGGGTAGGGGCGGGGAGGTCCTGCATGGCCTCGGGGGCCAGGCCCCTGATGACCTGCACGTTGGGGGCCTTGAACTTCTTCTTGTTCACCTCGATGAGATCAGCCGCGGCGTCCTCCTTCTCGATGGAGTACACCATGCCGTTGTAGGCGACCAGCGCCATCTCGATGGAGACGGACCCCGTGCCCGCTCCGACGTCGTAGATCACGGAGCCGTCGGACAGCTTCAGCTTGGCCACGGACAGCGCCCTGACCTCGCTCTTGGTCATGGGGGCGTCGCCCCTGACGAACTCCTCGTCGGGGATGCCGATGGGGTTGGAGGTGTCCGGGTCCGGGTTCTCTATCATGGCGACGCACAGCTCCCCGAACTCCTTCTGGAGAAGCTCCGCGGGCTTGCCGGATATGAGCCTCTCGGTGGGCAGCCCGAAGTCCTGCCCCACGGTGATGGTGACGTCCATCCCGTAATCCACGAACTGCCTGCACATGGCGTGCACGGTGTCCTGGGCGGACAGGAGCGTGAACACTTTCGCGTGGCACCTGGAGATGCCGACGAGGTTCGCGTCCCTGCCGTGGGCGCTGGTGAGGTACGCGTCCTGCCAGGACGTCCCCATCATGGCGCTGAGGTAGACCAGGGACGAGATCCCGGGCTCCACGGCGATCTCGAACTCTCCTCCTTTCAGGGCCTCGAGCAGCTTCTTCGCGCCGCTGTAGAACCCCACGTCGCCGGACATCAGCACGGACACGCTGGAGAACTTCTCGTTGGACTCGAGGTACTCCACGATCTCCTTCGAGCGATACTCCTCGAGGGTCTCCGCCTTCCCAGTGTCCACGGAGTCCAGCATGCGCCTGGCGCCGATCACCAGGTCGGATGCGGCGATGGCCTTGGCCGCCCTCACGGTCAGCCCGTCCCCTCCGGTCCCTATGCCTATGACTGTCACTTTCCTTGCCATGATATCATCTCTTGATCGTGATCCCGAGCCTCTCGCCCAGCAGGTCAACCGTCCCATCGAATGTGAGGCCGGAGTCGTCGGGCCTCTTCACCAGGATGATCCTCGTGCCGGCCCTTCTTGCGGCGTTCAGCTTGTCCTCGAAACCGCCGACGGTGCCGGAGTCCTTCGTCACCATGTACTTGGCTCCGATCTGCACCAGGAGCGCGTGGTTGGCCTCCTCGCTGAACGGGCCCTGGGCGCAGACCAGGTTCCTCCCCTCGAACCCCGCGTCCAGGCACTTCATCATGGACGGCCTTGTCGACAGGACCCTGGCGGTCACCCTCTCCCTGTAATCCGGTATCCTGGTGTACTCCAGGATCTCGTTGGAACCGGTCGCCGCGAGGATCGGCCCCTCGGTCCCGATGAGGTAGTCCACCGCGTCCTTCACGGATGCCACCTCGATGACGTCGGAGCTGCCGTCGAACGATGCGCTCCTGCTCAGTCTGATGTACTCCGCGCCGGATGCCTCGCACCCCTCGCGGATATGCGCGGATATCCTGGTGGCGTAGGGATGCGTCGCATCCACCACCAGCGTGTACCCGTTCTCCTCTATGACGCGGGCGATGCCCTCGGCACCGCCGCAGCTCCCCACCTTGACGTCTATGTTCGCGTCGGGCTCCATGACCTCGGCGCCGTACTCGGTGGCGACCCTGACGTGGACCTCCACGCCGTTGGACGCCAGGAGCTTCGCCAGCTCCCTGCCCTCAGTGGTGCCCGAGAAGATGAAGACCGCGGTCATAGGAACCTCGGGTGCATCTCGCGCTTCGCTATCGCTATGGTCATACCGTCCTCCGCGGTCTTCCTGCGGACGATCTCCGCGTCCATGGAGGCGACCGACGACCTCTCGCACACGCAGTCGACTGACGTGACGCTCTGCACGAACCCGGACTTGGAGAACTCGCCGGGCACGGAGTTCAGCTCGTCGGAGGTGAAGAACCTGACGGGCGTCCTCATCTCCTTCGCCAGGGACAGGATCGCCTCCTCGTCCTTCTTGAGGTCGATGCTGGCGATGCGGCATACCCTCTCGGGGGCGATGCCGTCCTCCTCCAGGATCCTGTGGACGAAGGCGCTGAGCTTCTCCGGGTCGGTCCCGCGCTTGCAGCCGATGCCCAGGGAGACGTCCATGGGGACCAGCCTCATGGTGGTACCGAACGGCCTCTTGGAGACGTCCGTCGAGATGGACACCCCGAACTCGCCTTCGGCGGCCTCGGTCAGGCCGTTGGGGAGCTCCCCTTCCACGGGGATGTCCGTGGTGAATCCCACGAACCTGCCGTCGAGCACCCTGGCAGCTACGTCCTTCGCTATCTTCAGGCCCATGATCCTCAGGCCGTTTACCGTGGCGAACGTGTCCACGGAGAACTTCCCGTTGAGGTCGGTGGCCGTTGTGATGATGGGCTCGGCGCCCATCCTCTCCGCTATCCTGGCGGTGAGCTCGTTGGCGCCGCCGATGTGCCCCGAGAGCAGGGCGATGGCCCACTTGCCGTGCTCGTCCATGCAGACCACGGCGGGGTCGGTGTCCTTTGATTTGACGTAGGGCGCGATGTACCTGACGGCTATCCCGATGGCGCCGATGTAGACCAGGGCGTCGCACTCGCTCCAGCGGTCCCCGGTCCACTTCTTGGTGGGGCCCTCAATGGCCTCCACCCCGAGGTTGTCGGAGGTGGTCTTGCTGTAGATGCGGACGTCCTCCTCGGAGAGGGCCTCCTTGAGCCTCATCGCCGTTCTGCACCCGTTGGTGGAGAACGCCACGGCGTCGATCCTCATGCGCCCTCCTCCAGCTCCTTGATCATCTGGTCGGCCAGGGATGTCTTGGCCAGCAGCCCGTACACGGATGAGAACACCACCGCGGCGGTGCGGATGGCGCCGCCTGTGCGGTGGTTCATGTAGAACTCCATCCTCTCCGCCATGCGCTCGCATGTCGGCTCAATCAGGTTGAACTCCTTCAGCACGTCCAGGGCATCGTCGGTGGATATGCAGTCCATGACCCTCTGCACGGTGCAGATGTCGGCGCCCACCATCGCGGCGTTGGCCGCTATGATCTCCATCCTGGAGTCGGCGTTCCTGGAGTGGGTGTTCATGATCCCGCCCGCGACCTTCACGATCTTGCCGAGGTTGGACACCAGCAGGATGTCGACCTTCAGCTCGCAGGCGTAGTCCAGCATCTCTCCCACGAAGTTGCTGCATTTCACGGCGGAGTCGCCGTCCAGGCCGGGCATGTTGTCGGAGAAGTCCTTCCCGTAGTTGCCTGGGACCACGAGGAGCAGCCTGTGCCCCTCGGCGACCCTCATGTTCATCTCCGCCTTGATGGTGTTGACCAGGGCTGTCTCGCTCATCGGCTCGACTATCCCGCTGGTCCCCAGGACGGATATTCCGCCCATGATGCCCAGGCGGGGGTTGAACGTCTTCTTGGCGAGCTCCTCGCCATCCGGTACTGTGATGAGCACCGAGAACCCTCCTCCGTATCCGGTCGCCGATGCTACATCGGAGAGGGCCTCGCGTATCATGGAGCGGGGGACCCTGTTGATGGCCGCGTTGCCCACGGGCTGGTCCAGGCCCTTCCTGGTGACCCTCCCGACGCCCTTGCCGCCGTCGATCTCGATGCCCTGGTCTGTCAGGGACACGTCGGAGTAGATGAGGGTGCCGTGGGTGGCGTCGATGTCGTCGCCGCCATCCTTCCTGACGGCGCACATAGCCCTGGTGGCGGAGACCGTGAGGTCCTCCACGGGCAGGTCCAGGGTGATGCCCTTGGGGGTGTGGATCCTGACCTTGTCGACCATCTTGCCGGTGAGCAGCGCCTCGGCGGCCGCCTTGGATGCCGCAGCCGCGCAGGTCCCTGTGGTGTGCCCCCGCCTCATCCTCTTGTTGTTGACGAAAACATAGGATTCCGAATCGGCGGGCTGCTCTTCCATCTGTTCACCTTGGGGGGAAACTGATTGGTTTTTAGGGTAATAAAGCTGAGGTGGTTGGATGGAATGGGCCATTTTTTCCATTTTATCTGCTCGTAGATACCCCCAAGGGGTATATGTTATTATATACGGAATATACATCCCACCTACCAACAAGGTGCAATCATGGCGGGAAAGCTGTACGGAATAGGTGTCGGTCCCGGGGAACCCGGGCTACTGACGATTAAGGCCAAGGAGATCCTGGACGGATGCGAAGTGATCGGGTACCCGGTGAAGAAGCTGGGCGAGGGCAGCGTGGCCCTGGACATCATAAAGCCGAACGTGGACGTCTCCGGCAAGGAGATCGTGGAGTTCCTGTTCAGCATGGACCCCGACGACTCCGTGAGGGAGAAGTGCCGCGCGGAGGCCATGGCGCAGATGTGCCAGCTCCTCGACAAGGGCAAGGACATCGCGATGGTCACCCTCGGGGATGTCGGCGTCTACAGCACCTACATGTACATCAACGACGAGATCAAGGCGAGGGGGTACGAGACCGAGGTCATCCCAGGCATACCCTCGTTCTGCCACGGCGCCGCTCTGGCCGGGCTCCCCCTGATGATCGGGAACGAGGGCCTCGCCGTCGTCCCCGTCGCGAAGGAGAACTCACAGCTCCTCGCCACAGCGCTGGACAGCTTCGACAACGTCGTCGTGATGAAGGCGTTCAAATCGGTCCCGCTGATCGCATCGATGATGGAGGAGAGGGGCATACCCCTCGCCAACGCCACGGTCATCAGCAACGTGGGCATGGAGGGCCAGTACATCGGCCCCATGGTCGCGGACAGGGAGTACGGATACTTCACTACAGTGATAATCAAGAAGAAGGTGAGCAAAGAATGATATCGTTCATAGGTGCGGGCCCGGGCGACCCCGAGCTCCTGACAATCAAGGGAAAGAGGCTGATCGACTCCGCCGACGTGATCATCTACGCCGGCTCCCTGGTGAACCCCGACGTCCTGTCGGGCCACAAGGAGGGCGCCAAGATCTACAACAGCGCCCTGATGGACCTGGACGAGGTCGTCGAGGTCATGGAGAAGGCCGAGAAGGACGGCAAGAAGTGCGTCCGCGTGCACACCGGCGACCCCGCCATCTACGGCGCCCACAGGGAGCAGATGGACAGGCTGGACGCCCTCGGTATCAAGTACGAGGTCATCCCCGGGGTCAGCTCCTTCCTCGGGACCGCCGCGGTCCTCAACAAGGAGTACACCTTGCCCGGGAAGAGCCAGACCGTCATCCTGACCAGGATGGAGGGAAGGACCCCCATGCCCCCCGGCGAGAAGCTGGAGGACCTGGCGAGGCACCAGGCCTCCATGGTCATCTTCCTGTCCGTGGGATTCCTGGACGAGATGACCGAGCAGCTCAAGGCCGGAGGATACCCGGAGACCACCCCCGTCGCGGTCGTCTACAAGGCCACCTGGCCCGACCAGAAGATCGTCATCGGGACCATCGCGGACATCGCCGCCAAGGTCAAGGCCGCCGGCATCACCAAGACGGCCCTCACCGTCGTCGGGGACTTCCTGGGCGACGAGTACGACCTGTCCAAGCTGTACGACAAGCACTTCACGACGGAGTTCCGCCAGGCGAAGGAGTGATCTCGATGAAGGGAAGACTCCACGTGGTGGGATTCGGACCGGGCGGCAAGGAGCACATGACTTTCAAGGCCGCTGAGGTCATCCAGAACGCCGACATCGTCACCGGCTACACGACCTACGTCGACCTGATGAGGCCCATCTTCCCGGACAAGGAGTACAAGGCCACCGGGATGATGCAGGAGGTCGACCGCTGCAAGATGGCCATCGAGGACGCCATGACCGGCAAGGACGTCGCCATGATCTCCTCCGGCGACTCCGGGATCTACGGCATGGCCGGGATCATCTACCAGCTGGTGGACGAGATGGGAGCCGACATCGAGGTTGACACCGTCCCCGGCATGACCGCGGCATCTACCGCCGCGTCCGTCCTGGGCGCCCCGCTGATGCACGACCTGGCCATCATCAGCCTGTCCGATTGGCTCACGCCCATCGACCTCATCATGAAGCGCGTGGACTGCGCGGGGATAGGGGACATGATCGTCTGCCTGTACAACCCCAAGAGCAAGTCCCGCACGACATACCTGAATGACGCTCGCGAGATCCTCCTGAAGCACCGCAAGCCCGAGACCCCTGTCGGGATCGTAAGGAACGCGGGAAGGGAGGACCAGACGAGCCAGATCACCACATTAGGGGATCTGGACAAGGCGGACGTGGATATGTTCTGTATAGTCATCATAGGCAACTCGCAGACCTACGTGTCCAACGGCCGCATGATCACTCCCAGAGGATACAGAATCTGAGGTGTTCGCATGGCAATAGAGATAGTGAAGCCTGAAGAGATTGAGAAGAGGAGCATGGAGATCATCACATCGGAGCTCAACGGCCGCACCTGGCCGGAGCCCCAGTTCTCCATCGTGAAGAGGTGCATCCACACCTCCGCGGATTTCGACTACGCCGACAACCTGGT
>Ga0310690_10013367_pt1 | contig 10002 bp, 7 predicted proteins | sample AusTroGonzalo_MG_2_FD_207661 | JGI IMG/M metagenome (GOLD analysis project Ga0310690, IMG submission 207661) | Bovine rumen microbial communities from tropical cattle in Woodstock, Queensland, Australia - Gonzalo_04 (v2) (version 2) | ecosystem: Host-associated > Mammals > Digestive system >...
CGTCACCACGGGCAACTGGTCCGGTCCGGCCTGGGAGACGTCCTCCCCTTCCTCCATCCGGGCGTTGCGGTAATCCCCCTGGACCTCCTCCACATAGGATTTCACGCTGTCCAGCAGTTCCTGGACATTGGCGAAACGGGATTGCCCTTCCACGGAAGTGTCGGCCTTGTAGAAAAGGTAGAGGCCGGATTCCGAGGCCAGGGACATGGCGGCGTCGTACGCGTCGCCCTCCGCCGCCTCCTGCGCGGCCTTCTCCATCATCTTGCAGAACGCGAGGATCTTGGCCTGGGCGGCGCCCCGGAGGCCGTAGGTCTCCAGCGAGGGGAGCGAGGCCGCCTGGAACAGGGAGACGCCGTTGGCCTGGGCAGCGGCCGCGAGCGCATTCAGGGAAGTGTCCCCGATGCCGCGGGCCGGCTTGTTCACCACCCGCCGGAAGGACTCGTCGTCCCTGAGGTTGACGGCCAGTTTGAAGTAGGCCATCATGTCCTTCACCTCCGCCCTTTCGAAGAAGGAATTGCCGGAGAAGATGATGTAGGGGATGTTGCGCCGGCGGAGCTGCTCTTCCAGGGCCCGGGACTGGGCATTGGTCCGATAGAGGATGGCAAAATCCTCATATTCAGCCTTTTCCGCACGCATCCGGGCCAGGATGGCCGAAGCAATCTGCAAGGCTTCCTCCTGCTCCGTATAGGATTCCACCAGGTGGATCTTCTCCCCGGGATCGCCCATGGACACGCAATTCTTGGGAATGCGTCCCTCGTTGCGGGCGATGAGCGTGTTGGCCGCGTTGACGATGGTCTGCGTCGAGCGGTAATTGCACTCCAGGCGGAAGGTGCGGGCGCCCTGGAAATCCTTCATGAAGTTGAGGATGTTCTGGATCTGGGCGCCGCGGAAGCCGTAGATGGACTGGGAATCGTCCCCGACCACGCACAGGTTGTGATGGACCGAGGAGAGCTTCCGGAGGATGAGGTACTGGGACATGTTGGTGTCCTGGTACTCGTCCACCAGGATGTGGCTGAAACGGCCGGCGATGCTGGAGAGCGCCTCCGGATTCCCCTTCAGCAAGATATTCATATACAGGAGGATATCGTCGAAATCCATCACCCCTGACTGCTTACATAGCTGACAGTACTGGGCGTAGATCCTGTAGATTTCCGGCTTCTTGTGGAGCCGGTCGTCCTCCAGGTAGCCGCCGGCGCCGTTGGCGTACGGCGTGGGGGTAACGAGGTCGTTCTTGGCCTTGGAGATGCGGGAGAGCACCTCCTTGGGCTTATACACCTTGTCATCCAGCCCCAGCTGCTTGATGCAGGTCTTGAGGGCGCTCACGGAATCCGTGGTGTCATAAATGGTAAAGGACTGGGGGAAACCCAGCCAGCCGGCCCACTCCCTGAGGAAGCGGATGAACACGGAATGGAAGGTTCCCATCCACAACCGGCGGGCCTGCCGCTCCCCTACCATGAGCGCGATGCGTTCCTTCATCTCACCCGCGGCTTTTTTGGTAAAAGTAAGGGCAAGGATCCGGTCCGGGGGCACGCCCTGGTCGATCAAATAGGCTATTCGGGAAGTCAGTACGCGGGTCTTGCCCGATCCGGCGCCCGCGACAATCAATACCGGCCCCTCCACGCACAGGACAGCTTTGCGCTGCTCCTCATTCAAACCACTCAGAATCTCCATTTCAGCTTCCAATTTATAATGCGAATTTAGTAAAAAATTCGTAACTTCGCGCGGTATTTAAGGAAATACACAAAAACTGTATCAATAATGTCAAACAATCTCGATTTGAAAAAGGGCCTCAACATCCCCCTCAAGGGTGCTGCCGCCCCGGAAGTCATCAAAACCGTGGTTCCTGACATCGTTGCGGTTAAACCTTCGGACTTCACCGGCCTGTCTCCCAGGCTCCTGGTGAAGGAAGGTGATGCCGTGCTGGCAGGTTCCCCCGTGATGGCCGACAAACTCCGTCCGGAGATTCTCGTCACCTCGCCGGTCAGCGGCACGGTGTGCGGGATCGTCCGCGGCGAAAAGAGAAAATTGCTGGCCGTCCTGGTCAAGGCCGGGGAGCAGCAGGAAGCGGTGGACTTCGGCGCCCAGGTGCCGCAGACCGCAGCCCAAACCCGGGACCTCCTCCTCAAGAGCGGTCTTTGGGGTGCGCTCACCCAGCGTCCCTACGGCGTGATGGCGGATCCTTCCGCCACGCCCAAGGCAATTTTCATCTCCTCCTTCAGCACGGCTCCCCTGGCCGCCGACACGGACTTCACGCTGGGCGCAGACCTCGCGGACATCCAGGCCGGCGTGAACGCCCTGTCCAGGATCGCCCCCGTGCACCTGTCCATCCGCAAGGATGTGGCCGCTTCCACCCCCTTCCATAAGGTGGAGAACGCCACCATCCACGTGGTGAGCGGTCCGCACCCCGCCGGCAACGTGGGCGTGCAGATCAGCCACATCGCCCCCATCCAGAAGGGTGAGACCGTATGGACCGTCAGCCCGCTGATGCTCGCCGCCATTGGCCACGTGGCCAACACCGGCAAGCTTTCCCTGATGCGCAAGGTGGCCGTCACCGGCCCCGCCGCCGAAAAACCCGCCTATGTCTGCTGCCTGCCCGGCACGCCGGTGAAGGAGATCGTTTCCGTGGGCGGAGACGTCCGCATCATCGGCGGAGACGCCCTCAGCGGTGAAATCCTGGGCGCCGATGGCTACCTGGGCTTCGACCAGGACCAGCTCACCCTCCTCGGCGAAGGCCGCGACAGGGAATGGTTCGGCTGGGCCAAGCCTTTCCGCCCCAAGGTCCACAGCTCCTCCTGGTGCTACTTCTCCTGGCTCACCCCCGGCAAGAAGTACGACATGAACACCAACCTGCACGGCGGTCCCCGCGCCTTCGTGGAAACCAAGTGCTTCGAGGACGTGACCCCCATGGACATCTTCCCCATCTACCTCATCAAGGCCTGCCTGGCGGGCGACATCGAGAAGATGGAGAAATTCGGCATCTACGAAGTCCTGCCGGAGGACCTCGCCCTCTGCGACTATGTAGATCCTTCCAAGAACGAAATCCAGGCCATTATCCAGAAGGGCATTGACCTGATGATCAAAGAAATGGCATAAGATATGGCAGACGAAAAGAAAACTGGCCTTTTTGAAAAAGGCGGCAAGCTCTACTGGCTGCATTCCTCTATAGACGCTTTCGACACCTTCCTGCGCGTTCCCGGCACCGTCACGGCCAAGGGCGCACACGTGCGGGACGGCATCGACCTCAAGCGTGTCATGATCATGGTGGTCATCGCCCTGGTACCCGCCGCCCTGTTCGGCATGTACAACGTGGGCCTGCAGACCTCCACCATTTACGGTCTCGGCTGGAACTTCTGGCAGATGTTCTTCTACGGACTGCTCCGGATGCTCCCGCTGTTCGTGGTGTCCTATGCGGTGGGCCTCGCCATTGAATTCGGCAGCGCCCAGATCCGCGGCGAGGAAGTGAACGAGGGCTACCTCGTCACCGGCTTCCTCATCCCGCTCATCGTGCCTGTGGACGTTCCCCTTTGGATGCTCGCCCTGGCCGTGGCCTTCTCCGTCATCTTCGTGAAGGAGGTCTTCGGCGGCACCGGCATGAACATCTGGAACCCCGCCCTCGTGGCCCGCGCCTTCCTGTTCTTCTCCTATCCCTCCAGCATGTCCGGCTCCTCCGTGTGGGTGTCCAAGACCTGGGTTCCCGCCCTCAAGGGCGTGGATGCCATCTCCGCCCCCACCCCGCTGGCCATCGCCCACGACGGCGCTTTCGACGCCGCTACCGGCGCTGTGGGACAGTATTCCTTCATGGACATGTTCTGGGGCTTCATCCCCGGCTCCACCGGTGAAACCAGCGTGGTCGCCATCCTCATCGGCGCCCTCATCCTGGTGTGGACCGGTGTGGCTTCCTGGAAGATCATGGTCAGTTCCCTGGCCGGCGGTCTCCTGGTAGGCTGGCTGGGCCAGCTGGCCGGCGCCACCGCCCTTCCGTGCTACTATCAGCTGGTGATGGGCGGCTTCCTGTTCGGCTCCGTCTTCATGGCCACGGACCCTGTCACCGCGGCCCAGACGGAAACCGGCAAATGGATCTATGGCTTCCTGATCGGCGCCCTGGCCGTCATCGTACGCCTGTGGAACCCCGGCTACATGGAAGGCATGATGCTGGCCATCCTCCTGATGAACACCATGGCTCCGCTCATCGACCACTGCGTGGTTTCGGTGCACACCAGCCGTCGTGCCAAGAAAGCAGTAACCGCCTAAAGGATTTGCGCTATGAATACCAACAGTAATGTTTATACCGTCATCTACACCACTGTGATCGTGGTGGTAGTGGCAGCGCTCCTGGCATTCGTGTCCCAGAGCCTCAAGGCCAAGCAGGACGCCAATGAAAAGGCGGAAACCATCTCCCAGATGCTCACCGCCGCCCAGTACGGCACCAAGGCCGAACTGGACAAGCTGGGCAATACCGCCAAGCTGGACAAGTACGCCGAGGAAATCTCCGAAGCTTTCGTGATCAGCCTCTCCGGCGAAAAGGTCCGTGAGCTGGGCATCGCCCGCGATGACATCGAGGTGTACGGTCCCAAGGACCTCAAACGCCAGAACTACAACATCAAGGGCGGCGCCAACAAGACCGCAGAGCCCGAGATTCCCGTCTTCGTCTTCAAGAACGGCCGCACGGTGGTGCCCATCTACGGCGCCGGCCTGTGGGGCCCCATCTGGGGATTCATCTCCTTCGAGGCCGATGCCAACACCATTGGCGGTGCCTACTTCGACCACGAATCCGAAACCGCCGGCCTGGGTGCCAAGATCAAGGACGACCCTTCCTTCCAGACCCAGTTCGTCGGGGAGGTGGCCGACTTCTCCTCTGCCAATGTCTTTGACATCGTCAAGGGCGGCGCCCCCAAGGACGCTCAGGGCAAATCCCTGAAGGACAACAAGATCGACGCCATCTCCGGCGCCACCATGACCTCCCAGGGCCTGGATGCCGCCATCGACACCTGGCTGGCCGCCTATGCCAACTACTTCCTGGGCAGCGCCCCCGCTCCTGAAAAGCAGTGCTGCCACGAAGCCTGCGAAGAATGCCAGGAGGGTTGTGAAGGCAAGCACGAGGCTTGCGAAGGCCACGAAGGCTGTGAAGGCAAGCACGAAGGATGCGAAGGCCACGAAGGATGCGAAGGTCACGAAGGCTGTGAACATCATAAAGCTATGGAGGACTAAGCCATGAACGCAAAACTCAAAGAAACCATTCTGAACCCGATCTTCAAGGGCAACCCCATTACCGTCCTGGTGCTGGGTATCTGCTCTTCCCTCGCGGTTACCGTTACCTTGAAAGGTGCGCTGGTGATGGCCCTCTCCGTGATTGTGGTCTGCGGTATCTCCAGCCTCATCCTCTCCCTGCTCCGGAACACCATTCCGGGCCGGGTGCGCATCATCGTCCAGCTGGTGGTCGTGGCCATGATGGTGATCCTGGTGGACCAGGTCCTCAAGTCCTTTGAAGCCACCTACGCCATCGACAAACAGCTGAGCGTGTACATCGGCCTCATCATCACCAACTGTATCGTGATGGGCCGCATCGAGGCTTTCGCCCTGGGCAACAAGCCCTGGCCCAGCTTCCTGGACGGCGTGGCCAACGGCGCCGGCTATGGCCTCATCCTTATTATAGTAGCCTTCTTCCGCGAGCTCCTGGGCAGCGGCACCCTCTTCGGGGTGGACATCCTCAATTGGATCGGCTACGTCCCCAACAACCTGGTGATCCTGCCTCCTTTCGCCCTCATCCTGCTGGGATGCATCGTGTGGGTGCAGCGCTCCATCCAGAAAGACCTTCAGGAAAAATAATCGCAACGCCTTATGGAATATCTTAGCTTATTCACCAAGTCCATCTTTGTGGACAATATGATCTTCGCATACTTCCTGGGAATGTGCTCATTCCTGGCTGTATCGAAGAACGTGAAGACGGCTGCGGGCCTCGGCGTCGCGGTAATCTTCGTCCTGCTGGTAACCCTCCCCATCAACTACCTGCTCAACACCTATGTGCTGGCCCCCGACGCCCTCATCAAAGGCGTGGACCTGAGCTTCCTCAGTTTCATCGTCTTTATCGCCGTCATCGCCGCCATCGTGCAGATTGTGGAAATGGTGGTGGAGAAGTTCTCTCCGGAACTTTATTCCTCCCTGGGTATCTTCCTGCCGCTGATCGCCGTGAACTGCGCCATCCTGGGCGGTTCCCTGTTCATGCAGCAGAAGGATTTCCTGAACATCGGCGAAGCCACGGTCTATTCCCTGGGCTCCGGCCTCGGCTGGTTCCTGGCCATCGTGTCGCTGGCCGCCATCCGGGAGAAGATGAGCTACTCCAACGTTCCGGGCGCCCTCAAGGGCCTGGGTATCACTTTCATCACCGTGGGTCTGATGGGCATCGCCTTCATGACCTTCATGGGTATCGGTCAGTAATAGGAGGATAAGAATATGGGAAATACAATTTTAGCATCCATCGCAGTCATCGTAGTGGTGACCCTGATTCTGGTTGCCCTCCTGCTGGTCATCAAAGCGGCCGTCACTCCTTCCGGCACCGTCAAGATCAACATCAACGGCGGCACCAAGGAGCTGGAGGTCACCCCCGGCGGTGACGTCATGCATACCCTGGCCGACCACGGCATCTTCCTCCCCTCCGCCTGCGGCGGCAAGGCCAACTGCGGCCAGTGCAAACTGCAGGTCCTGGAAGGCGGCGGCACCATCCTCCCTACTGAGACGGGCTTCTTCTCCCGCAAGCAGATCAAGGAAGGCTGGCGCCTGGGTTGCCAGGTGAAGGTGAAGGACAACATCGCCATCGCCGTTCCGGAAAGCGCCCTCAGCGTGAAGAAACTCGAGTGCGAGGTCATCTCCAACGAGAACGTGGCCACCTTCATCAAGGAATTCACCGTCCGTCTCCCGGAAGGCGAGCACATCGACTTCAAGTCCGGTGAGTACATCCAGATCGACATCCCCGAGTACGAGGCCGACTTCTCCGACATGGGCGTGGCCGACATCTACAAGGGCGACTGGGACAAGTACGGCATCACTTCCCTGAAGTACAAGAATACGGTGCCCACCATCCGTGCCTACTCCATGGCCTCGTATCCGGCCGAAAAGGACCTCATCAAACTGAACGTGCGTATCGCAACCCCTCCGTTTGACCGCACCCAGCCGAAGGGCGTCTTCAAGTTCGTTCCCGGCGTTCCTCCGGGCATCGCCTCCACCTATGTGTTCTCCCGCAAGCCGGGCGACAAGGTGTGGATCAGCGGCCCTTACGGTGAGTTCCTCCTCCCGAAGGACGATCCCGACAGCCAGGAATACGTATTCGTCGGCGGCGGCGCCGGCATGGCCCCGCTCCGCAGCCACATCATGCACCTGTTCAAGACGCTCAAGACCAAGAAGGAGGTCCACTTCTTCTATGGCGCCCGCGCCCTGGTGGAAGCCTTCTACCTGGAAGACTTCGCGGAAATCGAGAAAGACTTCCCGAATTTCCACTTCCACCTTGCCCTGGACCGTCCGGATCCGGCAGCCGATGCCGCAGGCGTGAAGTACACCGCGGGATTTGTGCACAACGTGATGAACGAGACCTACCTCAAGGACCACGAGGCCCCCGAGGACATCAAGTACTTCATGTGCGGCCCGCCCATGATGACCAAGTGCGTGTGCGAACTCCTGGACTCCCTGGGCGTCGCACCCGAGAGCATCCTCTTCGACAACTTCGGCGGTTAATCTGCCGTCCATCCATCAAAAGCCCGGATTTGCATCCGGGCTTTTTTTGCAGGATACCCAGATAAATCCAAGGAAACACCCCCAGAAACCGCTATTTTCACGGTGAAACAACACTTTCCGGCATCGGGAAGACGGAAATGAAGGCGCGCCTGTGTAGCTTTGTCCAGGAACAACGCGCCAGAAACATGTCACGACGTCATACCAAAGGCCGGATTCGTACCGCTATCTTACTCTTCTATCTGCGCTTCGCAAGCCGCGTGTCTGTGGCACCATTGACTGTACTCTTCCAGTCACCGGCCTTTTTTTCCTCATGCACACCCGCGTATGCACCCTCCTCTCCCGGGATTGCCCTGCGCTGGAGGGGAAGGTCGGGGCCGCAGCGCGTGGACCTGCTCTTTTTCCGGGAGGAGGGAGCGCAGGCCCTGGATGCCTGCCAGCAGGTAATCTACCCCGGCGACGGCCCCGCATACGGCCTTTCCGCCAACCGGAACTGCAGGATCGTGGCCCTTTCCGGCAGCCCGGATTCCACCGCCGCCTATCTGGACATCCGGAACTACGGCGACCTCTGCAAACGCTCCTTCCGCCTGGAGGAGGAAGATCCCGCCAGGCCCCTGCTCTACGGGCAGACCCGGGTGGACGCCGGACGCTCCCGCACGGCAAGCCTTTCCCTGGAGACGCTCCTGTGCGCCATCCGCCTCAACGCCCTCCGTTGCGATTTCAGCGAACGGCCCTACGCCGGGCGCGGCTTTACCCACACAAGCCTTTATCTCTTGTACGCCGGCGCCGAAGCCTTTCCGTTGGAGAACCCGGACGCCTCCTCCGGGTGGCTGAATCCGGGCTTTGTGGACAGCCTGGCGTGCGCCCGCCTGTCCCATCCGGAAATGGTCCTGCAGCCCGGCCTGGGGCCGGTTGGCGCCGTCAGTCAGCGGGAGCCCAGAACCCTGTACTGCTACCCCAATCCGGCCACGGAGGACGGTCTGGGGCAGATCCGCACCCGCCTGGTGCTGGAAGGGACGGTTGGCGAACATACCTGTTATTATGCCATTCCCCTCCCCGTCCTGCGCGGCGGACAGGTCCTGGAACTGGACATCACCCTCCTCCGGATAGGCACCGACTCACCGGACATCCTGGCCGAAACGGGCATGTACCGGATGGACATCCACCCCCTGGCCTGGGAAGAAGCCCCGGCCCAAACCGTCTGCTTTTGAATGATGAAACGGCTCCCGATCCTCTTCCTCCTGCTTCTGTGCGCCTGCATGCGGTCCGCACCGGCGGAATACGCCCTGGCACTCCGGATTCTCCCCGCAGCGCCCTTCACCCGCTCCGCCGCCCCGGAGGACGAGCAGCGGATTTCCGACTACAATATCCTGATATACAATTGTTTCGGCATACTGGAAGACCGTTTCTACTGCTCCTGGCGGGATACGGACGAGCCCATCCGTTACGACACCCAACTCCTGCGGGGCGCACCGTTCACCATCCTGGTGGCCGCCAACCTGGGCTACCGCCTGCCGGCGCCCGCCACCCTGGAGGAGGCGGAGCGCCTGCGCCATTACCTGGCCTATCCCGACGAATACAGCCTGGGCCTCCCCATGGCCGTCCGCCTGGACGGCTGCCTCCCCGAGCAGGAAGGCCCCCTGGAGGTCCGCCTGGAGCGTCTGATGGCCCGCATCGACCTGGAAATAGACCGGACGGCGCTGGATGCGGACGTCCGCTTCACGGTGCAGTCCGTGGCGGTGGGCGGCTGCCCTTCATCGGTCCAACTCTTCGGCCCCAGCGCGGCGGGAACAGCCGCCGATGTCTTCACGGACGGCTTCGTCCTGAGCGGCGCCGCAGCCGCGGTGCTCAACCGGGAGGTGACGCTGGGACACAGCCAGACGGCCTCCCTGTACCTGCTGGAAAACCGCCAGGGAGACCTCCTGGAACACGTGGAGACCGATGCCGGGAAAGTCTTTACGGAAGGCCGTTACCGGGAGGTCTGCTCTTACATAGAAATCCGCGCCGAATACCATTCCGACAGCTGGGATTCCCGGGCCGGAGCGCCCCTGATCTACCGCTTCTACCTGGGAGAAAACCGCAACAACTTCGATGTCCGGCGCAACTGCGTCTATCGGATCACCGTGCGGCCGGAAGGAGACGGCCTGCGGGAAGACAGCTGGCGGGTGGACAAGGAGGGCCTGGTGCCCCGGCGCCGCCTACAACTGTACCCCGCCGCCTACAACGAATGCCAGCCCGGAGAGGACTTCCACATCTGGTGCGAAGTCTTCCCCCGCGGAG
>Ga0310690_10013369_pt1 | contig 10002 bp, 3 predicted proteins | sample AusTroGonzalo_MG_2_FD_207661 | JGI IMG/M metagenome (GOLD analysis project Ga0310690, IMG submission 207661) | Bovine rumen microbial communities from tropical cattle in Woodstock, Queensland, Australia - Gonzalo_04 (v2) (version 2) | ecosystem: Host-associated > Mammals > Digestive system >...
GTCATTAGAAATATAATCATTAATTTCAAAAGACTGCGGTTTAATTCTATTTGCCATATTAGAATACACTCTCCAGGAAGTTTGTGCTATCAGCTTTCTGCCGATTAGCTTCTTTGCGTGCTCTGGCAGCAGCAGGGTCTTGCGTGCGTCCAAACAAATCTCTATCTTGGCGTAAGGTTTGTTGGTGTCCTCCAAACAACCAAGCATACATCAACGAACCGATTAGAGGCACGTTCTTAGAAGTATTGAACTTAAAGTCTTTCCCACTAAGAACAGTTATTATATCTTTGGAAACGTTATCTGCTAATGCGAATTTACCTCCAAACGTCTTAAATCCAGCCGTAGCGATACCTTCTTTTTTAGCCAGGTTAAGGGTGTATTCATTAATCATAAACACGTGGAATGGCGACATCACAAAAGAGCTACCAACATCAGGTGTACGTCCTTTTAGAACAGCTTCGATAATTTCTTTCGGAACTCCGATGGCCATACTAAATGCAACGAATTGCAACATACCCACAATAGCTTTCTTGCTACCGCCAGTACGATATTTCATTTTCCAGTAATCGGCCAAGAAACCAAGTTGTCTCATTGCTACCGTAGAGAATTGGTACATATTCTTTCCGAACGCACCGACTTTGTTGTAATTGGCAGCTACCGTAGCAGCGTTAATAGGTTGCAGTTTAGTAAGCATATACCAATAAACGAACTTGGCGTCATCGCTCCATTCACCGTTCTCATCTTTACCGCCATTAGCAAGAGCATTCATCAAGTCGTTTCTGCGCTGGTTACGTCTAGACACTTCTTCTTGTACCTGTTTCTCAGAAATACCAGGAGGTACCATATTTATATCGAACTCAGGGAAACATTCATCTACGATATATTTAAGCTCAGCATAACGTTGGGCGTTGGCAAGCACTCTATTATCAGAACCACTGTTCTGCTCTTTGAGAACATCTTGTCCCCATTTTGCGGCCGCATTAAGAGCCAATTCTTTGATTTTCTTATCAGTCCACGCAAATCCGCTCCATTTAAATACGGCTTTATTAATTTTCTTAAGAGCGTCGTCTTTTTGAACACGAAAAACCTCGTTGGCTGTTTCGGCACCCACGTCTTCTAAAGTAATGCTTTTGCCTGCTTTATCGAACATATCAGCCAACGCATCACTTACTGCTTGGTGTCCATACATCGTTAAGATAAACGGGATATCCATAACCTGGTTCATTGCGTTAAAGAATGAGCCCAATGTGGTGCATTGATTAATCTGTCTAACGATATCGAAGAAAGTATTTTTGTCGCCAGCATCACGAGAAGCCAAGAAACGCAGTTTCTCGAGCAGATTGTCTTGGATTTCTTTCGGCACAGCTCCATACGGTACTCTTACCAAATAAGCACCAATTTTGCCGGTACCGGTAGAATCTGGGTCGGACATCAGAATAGGCGTTCCGTCTTCAGTATAAACGGTCTTACCAATCAGCTCACGCATCATAACAGTACGATAAGCAGCTTCCATATAGTTATCTAGCGTATCGATAGGGTCTTCATAATACTCAAAGATTCTGGGGTCTTCATCATCTGCCATAGCTACATTACGATGGTGAAAAGATGTTACTTTCGTTTCCGTATCAGCATTGCGCTGGAACAGAGCGTTTTGATTGTCTACGAGTTGTACGTACAATCTAGCGATATTATCTTTATTTTCTTCTGGATGCTGCTTTTTAAACTCATCAATAAAGCGTTGCCGTTCTTTCTCGCTCTTGGAAAACGCGTGAGAATGGCCAAGAAATTCGGTTACAAACGCATCAAAGTTCTTAATAGCAAACGGAAAGAAATCTCCGCCAACAGCAAATAGTTCGGCATTAACGCCTTTCGCAATCATAAGTTGCTTGGCTTCTTCTAACTTTTTGAGAGAATTATCGAACGATTCTCTGGCTGCTTTGCCGAGCTTGCTTTCTAAGAAGTCACCGGCTTTCTTGTAAGCACCAGATTTGCCTTGTCTTAATGGCAACATAAACTTCTTATACCACTCAAGCGTTTCTTCGGCGTGAGAAACACCAGTTAATTTCTCAAAGTGCTTATCCATTGCATCTGCCCAAACTTTTGCAGTTTTACGCCATTCCTGCAGGTTCTTTCCATATTCATAGAACGGGCGCATAATGATAGACCGAAGCTCACCACGTTTGGCTCCTTCGATTCCGCGTGCTTTCAAGGCGTCATCAAATTCGCCAGCAGCCCCTTCTAAAGATTGGGCGAAATGTCTACCTGTTTTTCCTACTAGCGTTGTAATATTGCTAAACTTGACATCTTGCAGAGCTTCAGGAATCGTTTTATTCTTACGGAAAGAACTTCTAAATCCGGGGTCATTTTGAATAACAGCGGCATCTGCTTCGAACATAATACTGTTTTCGCTTTCTTCCTCAGAACTCACATCGGAATTAGAGCTCTTATATTCGATAAAAGAGTTAGTAGCCGTTTCTATGACGCTATCAGCTAGCGAATTTGCAAGACTTAATAGTCCCAAAAAGTCGCCTTTCGATACCATCATATCGATAAAAGCTTTGTTTGGCTGTACAAAGGCAGGATATTTGGCCGCAAATTGAAGAATTTTATCTCCAATCTTGCGAAGACCTTCCTCGTTGACTTCAGTTTCTTCGCCGTTAATATTTATTTCGTTGTGAAACGTATACGCTTCTTGTAACATAGTACCTGGAGAAGTACCTGCAATCATATTAGCTGCGATATCTTGCAAAGATGCTTTCTGCTCGGCACTAAGAGCCCCCTTACCGCCTTTTTGGCTGTACTTAGAGCCAGCTAATTGCTCGTAACGTTTGAGGCCCTTTGCTTTTAGTTCGTTTAATAGTCCAGTAAGTACGGGGTCATTAGTAAGACCATTTACAAGAATGTCATTTACAGCATCATTTAACGTTTCTTGGATTTGCTGTTCAGTAAGCTCAATTCCTTCTGATTGCGCTGCTTGTCTTAAATAGGCATAAGCTCTATGAATAGGCGAAGTATCGCTTAGAAGTCCTGCTCGCTCCAGTTTAATTGCGTCTTTGACAAGAGATGTTAAACTGTAGTGATTGGTTTCGTGCAAAGCAGTACCGGCTTTTGGAGACGTCAAAACAGCTTGGTCTTCACTAGAAGAATATAATCCAGTGCCATATTGGATTTGGTCTTCTGTTTTACCGCTGGTTATTGGGGTGATAGTAGTTGCATCATCCGCAATAACGTCCAAATGGCTGATTTGCTCGGATGTCAACTCATTAAAATATTGTTTTGCTACTTCTGGGAAAATATCATCCAGGTTGGCTTGAGTATTTTTTCCAATACCGAATGCGGGCAATATCTCTTCCCAGCTAGTGCGACCCATAAAGTGCATAAGCGTCATTGTTTGTAAGGAAGGATTATCTTCCAAAATCTTGCTAGTTACTCTTAACGGCATATGCTTAAGCACGGTACCTACCAATTCGGCTTGTGCGGACAAAGAGTTTCTAAGAGTATTCATCTTCTTTTCTGCATCCTGGTTGTTGCCGAAAAGGATATTTGCGTTTTCGACAGCCACAGACTCATCCATTTCTTTGGCGTTCAAAGAGCTGACGATGCTCATAGCAAGACGCTGCTTGTCTTGCACGTTCATTCTATAAAAGTTGTCTATTTTAATATCAGATAAGATATTTCTAAAGATAGCAGGCAACTGGTCTTGCTGTCCGAGCAGGAGTGCTACTTGGACGTTAATTAAATGGTCCGTAACCTTTTGAACAATAGTTTTCGGGTCAGAGTTGGGGCTAACCAACGTAGCATCGTATGCAATAGACTTAATTGAGTTGGCAATAAGCGTAGCCTCTGCCTCGCCAATACCAACACGCTGCGCTTGTTTCTTTGTAAAGTTTATAGCCTCTTCCCATTGCGCTTTGTGCGCTTCTAAAGCATCATTAGAAGTGAGTCTATTGATTTGCTCCTGCGTATATCCCACAGCGAATAAAGAATCCGAAATCTCTTTGGTGTTTGATTTTACCAAGTTCGAATCCGGTTTAAGATACGCAACAGCTTGGTTAATAGCATTTTGATACGTAGAAACAAGAGCATTAATATCCTTCTGCAAAGCCACTTGTGCTCTTACGTGGTTCCAGCCGTTACGTAATTGAGCTTCAGTAATATTCGGGTTAATCTCTTTTACACGGGTAGTATAATGCTCTTTTAGCTCATTTACTGCTTGTAAATAGTCATTGGCCGCATCTTTTTGTTCGGTAGACATTGCTGCGAATTGCTTTTGATAGTCGACAGAATCTTTTCCTTTTTTTGAAAAAACGATTTCGGATTTTGTGGTATCCTTGCCTTCTTTTTCAGTAGCTTGCATCGCAGCATTTGTTACTTCAACAACTTGATTAATTTGCTCTTTATTAAGGCCACGCCATTTATTACCAAGTTCTTCGGCGATATCAGCAACTTTAGCTTCTAATCCAAGCTCTTTAGCACGCCAGAAAGAGAACATACCACCGCCTAGCGCACCAGCAACAATAGAAAGTCCGATTTCGGACATCACATCTTCCCATTGTTTATCAGTAACACCGGTGAGCTGAGTAATTGTATTTTCTGCAGCGGTTTGCACACCTTCTTGAGCTGCTTCAGGCACGATGTTGCGAAGCACATAGTTTTTAAACCAACCGCCATCAGAGTAGAAACGGCGTCCCCATTTAAATCCGAGCATTTCTGCGGTACCTTCTGCAACACCCGCAACAAATCCAATAGCATTTGCTTGGGCAATGGACTTACCTGACATTAATGCTTGCGTGCGAATAGAGTCATATTGGGTCATAAAAGAAGGCACAAATACAGCCCTCTCGCCAATAGTGGCAGCAGCGGTTAAGAAAGCGTCTGTGCCGCCAGCTTGGGCTAATGTTACTGCATTTTTGGCTTTTTGTGCTGCATTTACGCCAGATATCATCGTTTTCGCACGTCCGATAGAAGCACCAGTTAATCCAGCGATACGACCAGTTAGATAGAAAACGGCTACAGAGCCAGCAACTTGGCCAGACATTTTAGCAATCGTATTGATTGCCGTGTCTTCATCTCCGCCATAAGGTTTAACCCAAGTCAGGTATTTGGAGTTTTGCATAGCGTCTTGAATATTCGTCTTATCTTGTTCATACGCCATTGCAATGCGCATTCTGCGCTCATCGGCAATACGTGCAGAAACTAAATCCTGATACTCTTTTAAATAGTTTTTAGATTTTTCACTTAAATCGAGGTCTTCTACATCTATATTGGAAATGGCTTGGCCGCTATAACCGGCGTCTTCCCATTGTTTAACCTGCGCACCAGCCATTTGAAAGTCTGGGTCGTCTGCGTGTTCGGCCACATTGAAAGACCACTTTGCTTCCTGCCAGTTACGATTTTGTGCCAAAGCGCCGTGTACGCTGTGCATAATGATAGAGCCAGCAGATTTTCCCGACTCGCTAACGAAATTACCAGCACCTTGTAAAATCTCATTAAAATAAGAACTGCGCATCGTGTCTTTTGCAAGTTCAGGAGCAAAAGCGGCGTAAAAATCAGTTAGTTCTTCACTAATTTGCTCTACATTACGACGCATTGCTTCTTCGGCGGCAGGAACAGATACCGTTCCATATTGATTTACATTTACTTTGGTTGGCGTGTTTTGACCGATATTAGCAAGGTTGAACTGCGGAACACCATTAGCATCAGTTGTTACCATTGGCTTAGCAGGGTCATTACCAGCCATCATTTGCATAAACTCACGTTGGCTAATACCAAGAAGCGGATTATAAACAGGCTGCGTATTAGCGGGAGATTGTCCCTGAGCGGCGGCTTTTCTGTCTGCCTCTTCTTGAGTTTGTAACAAGTTTCCTGCTAATTGGTTTTCTTCTGCCATATTTACCTCGGTTTAAACTGATTAGATATCATATTAGACGGTAACACACCGCGAGTAGTCGTCATTACATTAGGCTGCTGTTCCACCTGTTGAGATAGACCTTGAGCGATGCTAAGTAATGTTACAAATTCATTGAAATTAGAGTCAAGCATTTTAACATTTTCGCCTTGGAATAGGTATCCGTTGCCGGCGTTTTTATCATAGATAAATACGGGGCTCGTATTCGTGTCTATATCGAAAGACGTGTTTTCGGAATATACAGGTTTTCCATAAATACGTTTGTTAGGAGCAGCTGTATGTAATTTAAGCGTACCCGCTTTAAGAATATCACTAAGCTGGATGCTCTCTCCAATATAGTTGGCATTACTAGGAGTCATTCCGGATGCTTGTGCATACAAGTCAGATAGTAACGAAGCAGAATCCTTGCTATTTGTTACGAGATATTGCACGTTATTGTTTTTGGATACACTCATAAGGTCTCCAAGAGTCCGCAAATATGCACCTCTTGCACTGAGATAATCCGAATAGCTGTCAGGAGTCGCAGAGCCTTCTTGGGCAATGAACTCATCATAAGTCAATGGAGCATTGTCAGGCTTGCCACTAAACATCTTATTTAACATTTGCGAAGTGACATAAACAGTCTTACCCACGGGAGAATCGATATCTAAGTTGTCTAGGTAATCATAAACAGAAGCACCAGCGGCTTGTATTCCTGAGGAAACAATAGCCGCTTTGTCTGCTTTGGCTGCTTGTTGGCCAGCTTTAGATAACGCTTCGACACCATCTTTTCCAATGAATTTTAATACGGCATCATATTGTCCTTTTGAAAGGCTCCCTGTATTAGCTACCATCAATCCTTTTTTTAGCACAGAACCAGCTTTCGAAACGGCCCTATATGCTTGCGCATCAGTAAAATTAAACGGAGTGGGTTGTTTAATCTCAAGTGCTTTTCCGATACTAGCAGTAGCGGTACCATACAACGGCATAAAAGCATTTCCAACTCTTTCGATAGAATCCCAGCTGAAAAAGCTGTTTAACGTATCGGAATAAAATGTTTTATCTCCTCCGTTAAAATCCAACTGATATCCATATTGTTGCATCTCAACGATATTTTCAGGCTTCTTAGCTGTTTGGCCATAGATTGCTTTAAAAGTAGCATCATCCATACGACGCAGCGTAGCGTATCCGATTTCCATATTTAAAGCTGTTCCCATTGAAACTTGTGACATATCTGGGATATCTTCCCAGACGCCTTTTTCAGAGTTAAACTGTTTGAGATTGACCATCTTTTGTAATTGGTCATCATCACCATTTTTAATAGCATCAGGATTAAACCCATACTTTTGGGAAGCAGAGGAGATTCCCATTATTGCGCCTTCTATAGCGGCTTCCATTTCTATTGTGCTTAAAACATCTTTAGCTTTATAGTGCTTAATACCGGTTGCTTCAAAAACATTCTTTACTCCGCGGGTAAGAGCATTATCATCCAGAAATGCTCTTTTATTATGCAGCAAATTAAATTGCGCTAAGATAGCCCGCTCTTGGTCAGTTAGCGGATTGCTCTTTTCGATAACGGAAGGGTTAAAAACGTCTTTAAATTTGCCAGAAGCGACGAGATAGGTAAGTCTTCTTCTAACCGAATCGAAAGCGTTGTTAAACTGCTCGCCCGTTTGCTTTTGCAAAATGCGCTTGGTGCCAGTAGCAGTTGTTTGCGCTTTATAACCAGTAGTAGGGTCAGTATATACCCCATTTTCATCAATCTCGACAACTCCGTTTTTAAGAGCTCTTCCGAGCATCCATAAGCGAATTAAATCTAATCCTTCCGTTCGACTGTCGTGTCTTTGTTGTTTAAACTTCTCTTTGTTGTCTGGGTTATTTCTATAATCGTCTGTCGTGTATTTTTCACCATAACCGAGTTTCTCGACACTGGCGTTCCACAACTCTGTTCCTATATCAGCAATTTGTTCCAGAGCTTGATTTGTTCCGTTTCCGCTATTTTTTTTGGCAGAAGACAGCTTTTTGTAAATCTCCTTGCGGGTTAAATCGGGAGCATATCTGTGAGCAGCTGCAAAGTTGTAAGTACCATCTCCATTAACAAGAACACCAGGATTCGTCTCGGCAATCATATCGAGCTTCTGGTCTTCCAAATCTCTTTTAACTTTGACGCCTTCTTCGGCATTGATAAGATTGTTTTTAATTCCGTCGTTAATTAGCTTGATGGATTGGTCATAGGCAGCATTTGTTCCTACTTGGTCAGTAAGCTCAGCCAAGCGATTGGCAGCCATCGTAAGGGCTTTGGATTTATAGTCTTTAACGTACTCATCGACTACCTCCGCTGGCATGCCTTTTCTAACGCCGTAGAACTCTCTAATCTTCTCTTCGCCATGAGCGAATCCCAGATTCGGGTCGTTGAGCAAGTTCAAAACACTTTGCGCGTTGTCTGCAGGAGTGATGGCTTTGTATAGATTGCGGGTGCTGCTGACAAGCGCCTCTCCCATCGCTTTCTCTTGTAAGTTGGTTTCGTTCTTATAGTTCTCGTATTGGTAGTTGGAAGCGTTGCGAGTGTTCCACGCATTGATAGAGCGTTTAGAATTTTCGCGTATTTCAAAGTTGCGGACTTTGTTAATGGCGGCTTCGTAAGCATCTGAAGCGAGTTTCATCTCAGCTTCATACTTTGGCATCGCTTTCTGGCGTTCTTCGCCTTCCTTTTCCGATATCCATTCATTCCAATAAGAAGTATCTCTGTTGTACTTACGTTCAGCCTCGTTGCGTTTAAAAGCATCGTCAGCCATTTCCCAGCGCTGTCTTGCTTTTACTGCACTTTCTCCAAGACGAGAAAACTGTTCTTGTAAAGACAGTTGCGCTTGTGCCATCTGGTTAGCTGCAGGTTGAGGATTAACAGCTTTAAGATTAGCCGTTCTAGGGGCTCTTACTTCTCTTTGGTCATCAGATAAAGGGATTGCCATTTATATCTCCGTTAAAACTGTAATTTCGTAGAGGCATCTAAATAGCCTGATAGTTTGGAATTAGTACTAAATCTGCTAGGATATGGGCTGCCTTGAGCTCCAGTATTTGAGTTAATCTTGCTTTTGCCACCAGTAGGCTGGTAAGCTCCTAAAGCGCCTATCCCAGCTGCCATTCCAACTCTTGCGGCTCCAAACTTACCAGAGTATTGTTTAGCAATTTGACGTTGTGAATAAGCGTCGAAGTTGTATTGCAAGATATCATTCTGAGTCTGGAGTTCGTCTTCAAATTGTTGGAGGTAATACGTACGATTAAGTCCGCTGATTTTCTCGAGTCCACGACGCAATGTGTCATTTAGAATGCGTTGGTCTCCGGTAGAGATGTCAAATCCCATAGCAGCCATATTGGCGCTTTGCTGACCCATAAAAGTACGAATCTGGTCGCCGATATTCCAAACTTGTTGGCCCAGTTCTTCGCTTCTGTACTGAGTACGTCTTTTTAGGTCGGCTTCTGCCAACAGTGCATTTGTTTGAGCTTGGCTTTCCGCCATTTGTGCATTCTTTCTAGCTACTTTATTGGCGCCATAAGCACTTATTCCGCTTAATACTCCCATTGCAATCATTGCCCACATATATTATTTACCTCCATAGTCAGTTTGGATTAGCACATCAGCGACTTCCATCGGGTATGGCTCTTCTTGCACAAATGACACTCTAGCAGAGCCGTCGAATCTACTCGGTATTAAAACAGATTTTTTCCCACTTGTCAAATCATTCTCGTCATCAATGTCTGACGGGACAGGCTGCCATTCAATACCCATCTTCTCATCTTCTTCTACGCCAACTTTAAACCCGTGTGAATTTAAGTAATAGAAGAATACTTTAAATGGGTTTTTGGTCTCATAAGTATGATGCGCATAATCAGAAGCCTGCGTAACTGGAGACAATAATGTAGCAGTAGAAATGTATGAAGACCCTACTCTGAACCCTGCAGTTGTATCTTCAGGGCATTCAATCTGACCGTTTTCATCAATCGTTTTAAAATACCGTCTATCTCCCTGTAGCACAACTTTTTTATTACCAGGAGTTCCAGTTACAGACACTTTCTCATCTTCTGTTGCAGCGAACACTTCAACAGTGTCCATAAAT
>Ga0310690_10013370_pt1 | contig 10001 bp, 5 predicted proteins | sample AusTroGonzalo_MG_2_FD_207661 | JGI IMG/M metagenome (GOLD analysis project Ga0310690, IMG submission 207661) | Bovine rumen microbial communities from tropical cattle in Woodstock, Queensland, Australia - Gonzalo_04 (v2) (version 2) | ecosystem: Host-associated > Mammals > Digestive system >...
CCGACGCCAGCCGTAGGCGATGCTTCCAGTTGGGGAGGCATTTGTATCACCTACACGTCAGACGCGACACCAAATCTTGAACTCGGACTCAGCAAAGATGTCGATAAAGCCATCGGCGGCGCAAATCCTGCGGCATCACTCCCCAAAAGCACAGTGCCAACAAAAAAAATTCTTGCATGGTCAGACTTTAAACAGCCATCCTGGTATAAAGGAGAAACAAAGATTTCCGGAATCGAAGCAGCAAAGCAACTCGCTTCGGTCCGATTCACAATCCAGGCACAAGAAGGCACCTACAACTTCCGCATTGAAAGAATCGACGCATACAACAATTGCACGACAGACGATATCAAGACGATTCGAGAATCGCCTGCAACAAGAGTTCTTCTTTCCGGTCGCACGCTCGAATTCGCAGGAGTTTCCACCGCAACAGCAGAAGTCTTCAACCTCCAAGGTCAAGTCGTCGCCAAGGGTTCCATCGACAACACGACCTCGACACTCAACCTCGCCACACTTGATGCAGGAATTTACATGATCCATGTTGCAGGCAAAGCCGTCAATTTCACACAAAAAATTGTACTGAAGTAGATTGATGGTAGTTGGTAGAGTTTAGACAAAAAGCAATATTCTAAGTTCTAAGCTCTAAGTTCTAAGTTCTTTTTCAAAAAACACTTGACCGTTTCGCAAAAAACAAATATCTTTATCAAAAAAGTCAAGGAGAATCCTAATGGGCAAGTTCATCAAATATACCGTTTTCGTTGCCATCTGCATTATCTCAGCATTTGGTATTTATAGCCTCGTCAAGACGGCCAAGACCGACGAAAACACGCTCGAATAAATCCAGCTCAAAAGTTTATTCGTTCAAAGGCGAACAATTTAACGAACCGTAGTGGGCAACCCCTGCGGTATTTTTATATTTCCTGATATGAACTTTCTCAATAAGAAACCCGCTTTCTTTGTGGCAATGGCCGCAATTTTCTTTGCGATTTTGCTGATTGTATTCCGCGATTTCGCATTCGATTCCAGTCAACTCATGCTCAACAGCGACCAACTGAACGGTATCGGCAGCCGCATTTTGCGCACCTTTGACGTATTCCTTACCGAATGGGACGACAGCCGCCTCGGTGGTGTACCGACGATGGACGCTCTGTTCGCCGATGCCTACCATCCGCTCGTGTGGACGCAATTTATCATGGACCCGGCACGAGCCGTCGGCTTCAAGTTCATCTTGACCGTCTGGGTTGCCTTCATGAGCGCTATGCTCCTCGCCTGGAACTTGACCGGGAACAAATGGTGGGGAACTCTCCTTGGATTCCTTTACGCCTTCTCTCCGGAATATTTCACCTATATCTACGGCGGTCATGACGGAAAGATGATGGTCTTTGCCATCGCACCGTTAGCCCTCCTTGCCATCCGTAAGATTGTCCGCGACGGAAGCCTCCCCTACCTCATCGTCTTTGCGCTGAGTATCACGTGGATGATTCTCGGAAGCCATCTGCAACTCACGTACTTGTTCTTGTGGGGCGCAGGCCTTTACACGCTTTACGAAGCCGCATTCCATTGCAACACGCTTGCCACCCGCGGAAAACGCATCGGCCTTGCCGCTGCAGGGCTTGCCTTCGGGCTTGCAATTAGCTGTTTCCAGATTGTGCCGCCGTACCTCTACACCACGACACAGTCCGTCCGTGGCGAAGGCGACCATACGAATTACGGTCACGCCGTCAGCTGGTCGTTCCATCAAGAAGAAATGGCCCAGATGCTCATTCCGGGATTTATCGGCGTAGACGTCTACGAGCAGGACGAAAAGAGCGGCGACCTCAAGAGCAGCTCTTTCGTGAACATTTCGATGGACGAATACAGGAAGATTGCCGAATCCGGTAGCCACGGCAGCCCGTTCTACTGGGGACATAACAGCTTCAAGCTGGACCACAATAACGCCGGTGCGCTCCTCACGTTCCTCGGTTTCCTCTGCTTGTTCCTCCCGGGCAAACGCCGCTGGGCAAGTTTCTGGGGACTCGGCGCTGTCGTCGCTCTTAGCTACGGTATGGGCGACCACTCCCCGTTTTTCAAGCTCTGGTACAACATTCTCCCCGGCGTCAAGAACTTCCGCGCTCCGGGCATGGCTTTGTTCTGGCTCCCGCTCTTGCTCGTGATGATGGCAGGCCCTGTGCTCAAGGCCATTAGCGATGAAGGCGAAAACGCCGTCAAGAATCGCCGTGCATTGCTCCACGGAACCGCCATGTTCGTCGTATTGCTTTTGCTCGTCGTCATTGCACGCTTCAACTGGACACTGTTCATCAGCCCGTTCGGCTTTGTCGTTTGCCTTGCCTACGCATTAGCATGCCTCGGCGTGATGAGCCTCGACGATCAAGACAAGAAAATCAATGTCAAGAATTTCGTGGACGCCTTCAAGGCGAAACTTCCTGGAACTTCGAGAGGCGTTCAAGCCGCGGTCGTCATCGGATTTGCCGTTATCGGTATGTTCCTCATGAGCGGTCAAAAGCTCTTGAACGATCCGGAGACCGCCCCGTACTTCAAGCCGCTGAATGAAATCTTGATGAACGCCACCGCTTCTAAAATCATCCCGAGCTTCATCTTGATTCTCGTCGTGATCGGCGTAAGCCTTGCCGTATTCAAGTGGAAAGGTAGCACGCCCGCCAAGGTCGGCATCCTCGCTCTCGTCGCCGGCATTGAACTCATGACCATCAACGGCGCGTTCATCCAAAACGTCGCCGGAAACGAATACTTGCAGCCGAAAAACGGCGTCGTTGCCGCCATCAAGGCTCCGTTCAAGGGCGATTCCATCAACACGCCGCGTGTGCTTTCGCTCAGCCGCAACAAGGCTCTCAGCGGAAACATTTTCCCACAGTACCACATGCGCAATGCCGACGGTTTCCACGACAACGAACTCGCCAGTTATCGTGAATTCCGTGGTGGACAGGGCAATGCCAACTACTTGCTGAACATCAACGATCCGACGGCACCGCACCCGTTCCTCGACCTCATGAACATCGGCGCCATCATCTTTGACACGCAGCGCGGAACCACCTACATGCCGATTACAACCGCCATGGGCGAAGCCTACATTTACGGCGAATCGACCACGATGGAAGATTCCAAGGCGATTGATGCTCTGAAGAACGGCTTTGAATACCGCGAAAAAGTCATCCTCTCCGAAGAACCGCAAAACAAGGGTGAAGGCGGAGTGGCCCAGGGCAATGCAAAGCTTATCGCAAGCCCCAAGATGGACACGCAGGTGTTCCAGGTTGAAAGCGACCGCGCAGGCTTCATGGTCGTCGCCGGAAACTACCACCCCTATTGGAAAGCGACCGTCAACGGCAAGGAAGCCAAGGTCTACAAGGCATTCGGCAACCTCCGCGCCGTCGAAATTCCGAAGGGCAAGTCCGAAGTCCGCATGGAATACCGCTCTAAGCCGTTCCACGCTTGCGTCAAGGTGAGCCTACTCGCCGCCATCTTGTTGATCGCCTTCTGCGCATTCGTCTTCGTGAAGAACCGCAAGGCGGTTACCGCCCAGGCGAAGTAACGAACTAAGTTTCGCAAACGCACAAAGCCCGCCGAAAGGCGGGCTTTTGTTATATCGCATTCGCTTTGACTAGAATAGCTGTCTAGAATTATCGAACCTGAACCATTTCCGTCATACGCAAAGACGCATGACGAATCACGACGATGTATTTCCCGGCGGTGAGATTTTCAAAAACAGACGATGACTGAGTTGCATTTTTCTGAACGACAACCGCACCCGTTACCGAAACAACGCTGACTTCTGCATTTTCAGGAACGCCTCGCACAACGATTTGACGGTTCTGCAACGAGATCGTCGGTAGCGCAAAACGGCTTACAGAACCATCGCGCAGTTTTTCTGTGGATTCGCCCGGTTTAGCCGTATCGCCCGCCGCATACAGCGGAGCCAAAGCATCTGCCCACAGGTGATGCATCGCCTGGCCACCGCCATCAGAATTCGGGTGAACGCCATCGCTTCCAAGGAGTTCCTGATGTTCGCGGAAATAGCTATAAAAGTCAGGGCCCTTCGGCAAGTTATTGTCTTCAGTAAGTTTGTCTACAGCTTCCAAGAAAGCAGGATTGATTTGCCAGCCCGCCTTGGCGGAATCGGTTGCAATAATACGTGCGATAATCGGAGTGATTCCGTGAGCTTTTGCCGAATCGATAATCGTCTGCATATTATCTACGTACGTTTGCAGGTTCCAATCGCCACCGCCCCAGGCATCGTTCGTACCCATTTCGATTGCCCAGAATTTCACGTTGCCCGCATATTTCAGGTAATCGTTTAAATGAGCGACAACTTCGGTGCTGTTGATACAGCCAATGCCGCCACGCAGCATCGCCGGCGTGTATTCCGGGAAACGCGAATGAATCAGTTGCGCGGTCGTTGAGTCAGTATCCTGTTGCTTTAGGCCCATCTGGCTGATACTCGTGCCCATAAAGAACCAAGTATCGGTTCCGCCATCACTCATGTCGAACGCTTCGATTTCAAGAATCTGTCCGACATCGCCTTCGCTCACGAACTTGAACCAAGATTTACCAACAAATTCAATTTCTACACCGCGAGCCATCACGGGATTGTTTTCGATGACAGCAGCCTCGGTCCAGTCGCCGTCGTTTCCATCCGTAGAATTTGCCGACGTGAGAATTTTGAAATTCGAGAGGGCTACACCGGTATGCCCACAATTACTTGTAAAATCGGTCGCCCAAGCGCAATCGCCGTAAGATTCCCAGTTGATCAAGAGCTTTTTAGGGTCCTCGCCCACCTTCAACGCAATTTCCTTGGCACTGCTACTTTTCCAATTCGTCAAATAGCCATCGGTCAAGTAATCCGTCGTTGTAGAACCCGTATGCGCCGGGATTCCGCCAGAAATGAGCTTGTTCGGGGTAATGCCATAAGCAAGCCCCATACCGCATGCAACCGCTACAGTCGCAAAGCTTTTAAAAGAAAACATTCCAACACACTCCAATAATTAAACTTCACCAAAAATAACAATCAATTTTTATTATGCAAGAAATTCACGACTCTGCCTTGAATCTTTTGGCGAACGATATAGCGACCCTGCGGTAAATTTCGCATTGAAGTTCCCATATAATTGCCATTCATATCGAAAACTTTCGCGCTTTCAGGATTTTCATGCAAGCGGAATTTTTCAGCAATCCGCGTTGTACTTGAATCCGGCGTATCTGAAGGCTCCGTCACAGTAGACTCGCCTGCAACGCCCTTCTCCACAAGCACTTCAACGCGGCCCGAATATTCAGTTTTATCGTTGCCTTTGACGGTGTACATGAATGACGCCAAACCTTTAAAATTTTCCTTCGGCGTAAAGCGAGCCGTATAACCATCTGCAAGCAATTCAACATTTCCATTCTCTGCAGCAGATACGCTGTAAGTCGGTTTGACCGACTGGAATCCACTCGTAATCGTACGCAAGTCAAAATTGCGTGAAGATTCGTCCGAAATGTGCATATGCGAAGCCCCGAGCCAGTTGATGTACTTTTCGATACGCACATAACCATCGCTTTCCTTGGTCATTGCGTCATCTTTATTGACATCGTAGCCCATAGCTTCTTCAAAGTAATCAGGCATGCCGTCCTTATCGGAATCCTTCGCGGCAGTCCCTGCAATCACTTCGCCCCAGCCGTTATTGGTCTTGAGGCCCATCGCCCCCACGCTCTTTACCAATGCGCCCTCTTTCCCGAGCGTATTGACCTGATGCCAGACAAGCGAATCAATATCGTCGTAAGGGAGCACGCCGCTCTGCGATGTCACATAACGCCAAGCCGAAGCGGCACCCAACATGGGGCCAGTCGTCGTGAGTTCATTCCACGGTTTTGAAAGTTCCTCGCCCGCCCCTTGGTAATAGTAGATGCTCGAAGGTTCGCCATTCAGCACGCCATCGCGGTTCTTGTCAATCATATTCCCGCTAGCGTAAATGCTCTGGTTCTTATCGACCTGGAACCATTCATTCTTGCCCGCCGGACCATAGACAAAATAATTATTCACGATATCGTGATTGAAATGCGTGCTGGTATGCGTCGTGTAACCCGCTTCAAAATTGTAGAGGATGTTGTTCACAAAGACATCGTTAATTTTATCCAGCGGATTTCGGTTGTGCGTATTGACGAACGCATTGTAGTACCAACTCCAAGTACCGTCAACGGATTCGATATGAGCACCGAACTGCTGACCGATGGGGTTTGCAATCAACGAATTCTGTACAGTTACGCCCGTCACTCGATAATCTTTGTTATCAGAACTCCCGCCAAAATTATTCCACGGGGCAAGTTCCACCGAACAATGATCGACTATGACATTCTTGGCATCGTAAAGATTCAAGCCATCATCTTTTTCCGAAGCGGTATTTTCGCCCGGACGGATTCGCAAATAGCGGATGATAATGTTGCTCTGCTTGCCGGTACTGAGTTTCCCACCATGGATGGCTATGCCCTCACCGGGAGCGGTCTGCCCCGCAATCGTGATATTGCTCTTGATAGAAACTGCGGTCTTGATATTGATAATTCCGCCCACATCGAAAACAACAATGCGGTTCCCTTGACTGACGGCGTCGCGAAAAGAACCAACGCCGTCATCATTCAAATTCGTCACATGATAAACAGTGCCACCACGACCACCCGTAACATTGGCACCAAAACCAAGCGCCTCGGGAAAAGCTAGCGGTTCGGCACTCGCTGCCACAGCTCCATATACAGCAAAACAAAGTGCCGAAGCCGCAATATTTTTATGAAAACCAAACATCCCAACCATACAAACATCCCTTCTATAAAATAGATTCAATGTAGACAAAATCGTAGAGTAACAAGAAAAAAGCGTTGTCTATGGACTACGGTTTAAAAATCAGTCATTTACGCGGTTGCAGCGTCGGCCAATAGTTTTCTGGGCGTTGATTCAAGTAAGTCAGCCGCGTCCAAGTTTCATCGCGGTAGCAACCACCAATCATAAGTTCGTCGAGTTTGCCCGTAAAACCGCCCACCTCGAAGTAAGCACGAACATCACCGGAATCGCTCCTGTCAGAAGGTTCTAGCGAGAACGTAACCTTCGTATCGTCCCAATCAGATTGTTCCGACGAGGCAGAAACCATCGAGTCGTTCACATAGAAAAGCGACTCTTCAAAAGCACGCCTGCTAAACGATACATAAGTCCACTCGCCCGCCTTGATTCCATCCATTCCCGAAGTCCAAGAAATCTTGTAACTTGCAGAATCTTGAGCATTGGACGAATCGGCAACGTGATAAAATTCCACGACAAAACCCTTTTCGGGAACATAGAGCAAAGCGTATTCCTTTGCTTTTTTAAAGATGGTCTGTTCCTTTTCAAGCGATTCCAACTGCACCCACAGCGAGAAGCAGAAATATCCGTCATCGTCAAATGACATATTGACTTTGCGCGTAGAATCGACCTTTGCCGATTTTTTAACGTAGAACGAGCCCGCGGAATCCAATCGAACACCGACCCCGACAACGCCTTCGTCTACCGCATCAGAATCGACCGAACCAAAAGCGGTTCCTTCAAAGTATCTCTTCTCGGCATAATCTGTCTGGGGTGAAACCGAATAACCGAAATGCCACACCAAAGAGTAGCTACGGTTCGTCGGGAATACATCTAAAGCGTAAACAGGGGTCTGCAATCCGTCATACACAATCTCTAGCGAATCATCGACATTCAAGGAATCTACGCGGACCCAAACAACCATCTCCTTTGCTTCTCTATAAAAATCATCATAGCTGATCGGAAGTTTTTTGCTGCGGGTTCCATCTTTAGAAATACGCACGGCTTCCCAATGTCCATTATCAGCATATTTCAGCGAATCGAAATTGCAGTTGCTCTCCGTCAAGCGAAGCGCAATCGGGATATCAGTCACGACAGAATTTAGCGTATCAGTTCCTTCGGGGAGTGCAAGCGGAGCCACAAAAGTAAGTATAACAGAATCCTGAGGAATTACAATGTCGGGTTCAACAGGAATGGGGCTCGGCAAAAGAAACGTCTCGGTATCGCCAGGAGCGACATCAATAGGACCTTGCATCCAAAGCTTTTCGCCCAATTCTTCATCAAAGAACACCCGCAAATCAAGCGTTCCTGCAGGCAAGCTATCGATAACAAAAGTCCGGCCGTGAACAACGACATTTCTACGAATAGTCGTCCCCAAAACGGTCGCAACTCCTGTCTCCCCATCTTCAAGATCGTAAACACCTTCGAATTTCACGATTCCCGGTTCACGCAAGGTATCGTTTACAGCAAGGAGATCGTCTTCTGTCACTTTGACGTTTTGCACTAGGAGGCGTTTGCCCGATTCTTCGTGATAAGCTTCGATGGCATAAGTCCCGGCGAGGATGGAATCCAAGCGGTAGGCGCCATCGGCGTTCGCTTCGGTCGTAAAAGCTGTCGGTAGCACATCGCCAGCCATGGCATCAAAGTTCTGCGGCACGCATTGGACGCGCGCGTAAGCGGCAGGATTGCCCCCTTCTAAAAGCAAAATACCGGCGAGTTCCGGAGAACCCGTCTCGGCACTGTTACCTGCCACACGGCCGTCGGAGGAACACCCACAGAACGTCGCTACAAATGTCGCCATTGCAGCAAGCGTCAGGGAGGCCGATGCAGCCATTATGTTTTTGCAGAACTTCATTGTTACCAATATATATAAGATTTTCGAAAAACGAAAGCTATATAAACCGCAATGGCTACCGATATCGCATCATCGCTACTGTTTCACCGTTATTGGATGTAGCGGCGTTTCACGGAGCCCGCCTTGGTGTATTCCACCACAACAACACGCATACCCGGCATTTTTGAGGGTTTCTGGAGGGATGTGGACAGCGGGCGACCTTGCAAGTCAAAGACGCGATAGAATCCTGCTTCCGCTTCCGTCGCAATCCGCATGGAGCGAGGTGCGAGACCCGTTGTAGAACTGCTAGATCCTTCGACTTCACCCTGAACGCTGGAGGACGATTCCGCGTCCCCCTGGATGCTACTGGAAGAGGACTCTGCGGACCCCTCGACGGAACTCGACGAAGAAGCCCCGACAGCAGCACTCGACGAAGAAACAGCCTCACTCGAAGATGACACTGCCGTCCCCTCCACGGCAAACATCACAGATTCGCTCATCCAAGTGAGGCCAGAATTATCCGTCACCACAGCCACTGCGGAATGCGTTCCCGCTTCAAGATCCTTAGCAGTCACCTGATACGGAGATGCTGTAGCAGTTCCAACTAGCGTATTGCCGACATAGAAAGCGACACTCTTGACCGTTCCGTCGTTATCCTTGGCATCGGCCTTCAAAGTCACCGACTCGCCCGCTTTGAATTTAGCACCGGCCGCCGGAGCAGTCAGCGAAACGCTAGCGGCCTTGTTGCTTTGGCCAAATCCCTGATTGTACTCAGGCATTTTGCCGTAACGACCGCCTACACCCGAAAGGCTCGGAATTTCTTTGGGGAGATTTGCGACCGTACGCTTTTCAAAGGAATAGCTCGGATTGAAAGTTTCGGCAGTCGGGATTCCGCTCTTGACCGTTCCATTGTAACGATGCTGTTGCTTAGTGCCATTCCCGAACGAAACACCGCTAAAGTACACATAGCCGTAATCGCCCCATTCGGCGAGATAACCCTGCCCGTTATCGATGTAGCTGTTTTCGTAGCGCACATACGCCTTCGCACTCGCGCTATGGCCGTTTGCGCCCGCCACAAAGAATCGGTTGTAATCCACATACTGGTTGTACAAATGAACTTGCGAGCCATTGTTTTCGCCCGTCACCTTGGGCACGCGGCCGTAGGTATTATGCCAGTAGTTGTTGGCATAAGTCAAGTGGGCGTCTTCGACAAGAGCCATGTAGGGGTCCGTGCCCCAGCAGTTGTATTCGTTGGCACCGTCAAAGTCCAGGTAGCTAATGGTAGCGTTGTCCAGGAATTCCATATCCATGCCATCGCTAATCCACTTGTAGCTGATATGGTCTGCCCAGAACTTATCG
>Ga0310690_10013372_pt1 | contig 10001 bp, 19 predicted proteins | sample AusTroGonzalo_MG_2_FD_207661 | JGI IMG/M metagenome (GOLD analysis project Ga0310690, IMG submission 207661) | Bovine rumen microbial communities from tropical cattle in Woodstock, Queensland, Australia - Gonzalo_04 (v2) (version 2) | ecosystem: Host-associated > Mammals > Digestive system >...
GTATCGTGATTTCTATTCTGGGGTTGCTCCGGTCAAGATCGAACGTATCGGAGAACCCTGTGATAAACTTCCAGCTGTCGTTTTCCAACCTTCCTGACTGCACCAGAGCATCCTGAAAGATCTTGTGGAAGTATCCTGAGATGTTGTCCAGGTCCCGTTTACGGTCCTTGCAGAAGTATCTGTAGTCGATCGTGATCGGCGGCCGGAGCTGCCTCCGGAGCTGGGAACGGATCTCAACATTGAGAGTGTGTTGATCCCTCTGCTTCATAGCGTTCCCTCCGTTCCAGTTCCTTCGGGCTTTCCGGTTTGCGTCAATGAAGTCATTCAGGCTGGGGAAGTAGCCTTCTATTGTTAGCTTGACCATTAGTTAAACGGGAGTTCTTCATCCACCCCGTCAGGGATTGAAACAAAACCATCTGTAGTCTGCTGTTTACTTTCCGCGAACTCGATCTCTTCCACCACAACATCAGTTGTGTAGACCGTCTTTCCGTCCTTGTCCTTATATGATCCTGTCTGGATCCTTCCGGAGATCGCGATCTTAGTTCCCTTATGGAGATACTGTTCCGCGAAGGCCGCCTTCTTCTCCCAGCAGATGCAGCGGATGAAATCGGCGTTCTGTTCGTCCTTCTTGACTCTCCGATCAACGGCCAGTGTGAAGCTTGCCGTCATCTTCCCTGTTGTGGTTGATCTGATCACAGGATCAGCTGTCAGTCTTCCGATCAAAGTTACATTATTCATTGAATGAGTCTCCTTCATTAGTATTTTTAATGTCTTTTCGAAGTCCCTGACCCTGTTCAGAGCCTTCACCACATCAATCATGATGACCTTGATGTCATCTCCTATACTCAGTTCTTTCTCTTCTACCGGTTCAGGAACCGGTCTTTCATCCGGCTCATACATATCCGGAGCGATCCCAATCCTTGACTCAAACGCAATGGCTGTGGTCTCTCTCATCGCCTTCTCCCTCCGGATCATGGAGGAGATGGTGGACGGGTTCATCCCGATCCGCTTGGCCGCATCAGCTAAAGTCAGATCTTTCTCTTTCAGCCGTTCCTTAAGCTTGTCATAATCTACAGGAATATAACCTTCCTTCATAACTGCCCCTTTCTACAGATAACTCTTACCGCATTCACGAATGAAGTCTGCCCGTGATCCGTGATGCTCTTCATAATGTCTTTGTGCTTTCCGCATCCACTCCAGATCTAACTCACGATTGAAGTGGATGCCGCTTTGACCTGTATGGTGTTCATGACACAAGGGAATGATGTAGCCGTACTTGTCTGCGAACTTCCTTCGACTTGTGCCATGAAAGATATGATGATGCTCCACATAAGGAGAGCCGCAGATTACACACTGTTCCATGATGCCTTTAACCTCTCCAGTTCGGCCGGAGTCCATGTCTCTATTCCAAGTTCTTTCGCTTCCTGGACTGTGCCATCGATCAGCCTGGCCATCTCCTGAGTTGTGTAAGTGTGGGTTCCTCGCATCATCGCGAACCGAACCCACTCGCAGCCATCCTGATAATCACGCCCAATGGGCTTCACATGGATGGACTCATTCAGGAGCATCTGATCCTCATACACCGCTTTCATCCGGAAGGTGGGGATCTGGTCATCAATGTACTCAAAAGCACCATATTCCCGGATGAGACGGTTCTTGACTTCGGTGATGGAAGTTCGTAAAACGGCAGCCATCTTACCTACAAGAACATGGAAGTAGCTGTTCGCATTCAGGGAGCGCTTTTCGCAGTATCTCCCTGCCTTAATGGTCAGCTTCTCCATGTTCATCAGCTGAGGAAGATCAGAAGGCTCATGTTCAAGCTGAAAAGAGACGATAAGCTTCCCGCTCTTCCAGTCTCGCTGAACATCCTTAAGCCTGCCCTGTGCTTCCATACTTCTCTTTCACCGCTTTCCAGTTCAGGTTCAGCCATGAGAGCTGTTCCTCAGTGATCCGGTCTAAGGATTTGACCTTCAACAGCTTCATGAACTCATCAAGGTCGATCCCATCGTTTTCACATCTCATCTTCACCGCGATGGCTCTGGCCTCCCCGATCGGAGTCTTCTTCAGCTTCTGCAGACGCGCTTCCTGTTCATTCTGGTATTCGTCTGTGTCTGCGTCCTTTGTGTCATCGATCAGGAACAGACCGTTCAGAGCGTATTTCCTTGCATATGAAGAAGCCGTTCCGGTGATTTGTGAGTCAGCCATTCCTTTTTTGCTTTCGTCTTCCCTTGCATAAGCTTTAGCAGTGTATTCACCATCATCTGTAGTAAGTAATGCGTTGGCCACTACATAAACTCTGGAGCCGTGACACTCCACTTCATCCCATATCCGAAGCGTTGCTCCATACTTTGACAGCAAAGGCTTCACGGCCTCCAGAATGTCTTCAAGTGACCTGTAGTTATAACCACCGAAAGAGTTCTTCCGGTTCTTCGGAGCCTTAAGCTCCCTCTGAATTGAAGTCAGCGTACTCATCTATATCCTCCCTTAAATCTGATAAACAATCGTCACAGTACCAGCAGCCATTAATCCTGAAGGCGCTCTCCTGATAAATCGGACTCCCACACCATTCACACTTAGGAAGCATCCGCTCCCGTCTTTCCATCTCTCTGTCATGAGCCTCAAACAGATCATAATTGTCCGGGATGGTCATCCTCTTGCCCTCCTTATTGCCCTATGGAGAGCGTCCTCTGCTTTTTCAAGCGGATGAAATGTAATCTCTTCAGTGTCCGTGAATGGATATCCACCGTATACTTCGATGTCAGTGTCATCCCAGAAAAGATCTACCTGAACATTTGAACCGTTAAAGGAGACACATGCCCAAGGGTAATGTGTTTCCTTTTCCTTACGCACCTTATCAAGTTCACTGATAAGATTTACATACTTTCCGAACTCAACTCCGAACTCAATCACTTATCATTACCTCCTTACCTGACTCAACCTCCACATATCCTGTTCTCCGGAGGTCGATGTTATAGAACCGTCTCTTGCTGTGTGTGCGTCTCCACACCATCTGCTGGTAGCGGTGATTGACTTCCTCAATCATCCAGATGAAAGCTACACACAGTCCCCATACCACAAGCAGAAACATCACTGTCTGCATCCTGTTCAAAACATCCGGGACAATCAGATAGATCGTTCCTGTCATAAGTGCTGCTATAACCCCTTCCCATGTTTTCATGATTACTCTCCCCTGATTTCAATCCCTCCGCCTACCGCGTCCAGACACAGGAGAAGCTCTCCCAGCCTCATCCCTTCAATGTTCCTGAACCGATAGTAGAGCGTGTTGATGTTGATCCCTGTCTCTCTGGACAGCTCATTGATGTCCTTGTCGGACAGAACCATCAGTCTCTTAAGTTCCGCTTTCATAAGTTTGAGTCGCGGATCTGCTGAAATAACCATCTCCTCACCTCATTCCAGAAAGTATTCCATGTTCACACCGAAATACTTCGCGATCCTGTAAAGCTTCTCGACTCCAGGACGGCTCTGTCCTGACTTCCATTCTGAGAAAGTAGACTTCGGAATGTTCGTCTCCAGTGCGACTCTGTAATCAGTTACACCCTTCTTATCCCTCAGCTCTACATAGCGCTCGTACATTTTGTACCTCCTTTCCGAATTTTCTATTGATAATAGTTCGGATTTTCGATACAATGAGATCACCACAAACCACTGTATCATTGGCAAGTTCCCAAATCCGAACTTTCTATTTTATCTTAGTTCTTTTGTCCGAACTTGTCAATGATAAAGTTTACTTTTCCGAACTTTTCTTGAAGGTGAAGACATGACGAACGAATCGATCTATGAGAGGTATTGCAGACTCCGTGATCTGAAGGGATACACGGACGCACAGGTGTCAAGAGAGACAGGGATTTCGAAGCCTACTCTGTCAGACTGGAAGTCAGGGAGAAGCACTCCTAAGGCCGCGAAGCTGAAGAAGATAGCAGACTTCCTTGAAGTGAGTCTTGATTATCTTCAGGACGGTGAAGAGGAAGAAGAAAACCCGTATTATCTCAATGAGGAAACAAGAAAGATGGCACAATTCCTCTTTGAGCATCCCGGCCACCGTGTCCTTCTGGATGCGTCAAGGAACCTACAGCCGGAAGATCTGGAAGCGATCGTGAATATCGTGAACCGGATGAATCAGTCAGATGTGTAATTTTTTGCACATAGGAAACGGTATGATAGCCTCACAAAGGAGGTGACAAGATGGATATTTATTTTCAGGAGGCTGTCTTGCCGGCAAAAACAAAATCATTTGTTGTAACTATGTTGGATGGTTCATACACCGTCCTTCTGAATGCTGATCTTTGCCTCGCTGCTACACTGGAGGCGGCCGATCACGAAGTCCGTCATATCTTAGACAAGGACTTTGAAGGTGTTGATGTGAACCAGATCGAACTGAGAGCACACGCGAAAGGAGGAAAACATGAAGCGTTGGCTGCTTATTTTAATGGTCGTATTGCTTTCGATCCATGTTAATGCAGCGGAGGAGACGGAAGTGTCTGAGGATCTGCTGGAGGCTGAAGGCCAGATCTTCACCATCAAGGTGAAGTCAGCTGAGATTATGGAGACTGCAGACGATTACGGGACCGAAGTTGAACCGAAGAAGGGAGACGTGTTCCTCCTGATCCAGCTGGAAGCTAAGAACATCTCTGATGAAGATGACTACTTCAACCGCTTCAGCTTCTTAGGTTATGCTGATGACTTCGAAGCAGAACAGACTGACTATTTGCTTACTGATGACTGGGATGGAATGATGACCGGTGACATTGTGGCCGGGAAGGGAATGAGAGGTTATCTCATCTATGAAGTTCCGGAAGACTGGAAAGTGTTCGAACTGGATTTTGAAGAAAAGTATGACGAACCAAAACTGAAACTTATGTTTACAGCTAAAAGTGATGTCTTTGAATAAAAAATGGCTGCTTACCGGGCAGGGTAAACAGCCAGCACCAAAGACACAGAAAGGGGCACTACTATGGCTCAGGCTCACCTTATCTTATCATCTTTGATTTTCGTGTGTAAGGGGTGGTTTTAGTGGCCACCGCGAGGAAGCTTCCTTCCGGATCGTGGAGAGTAAGAATATTCTGGTACACTGATCAGGATGGAAAAGATCACTATAAGTCATTTACAGCCAAAAGCAAAAAAGAAGCAGAGAGGGCCGCTCTTCGGTGGAAACAGACCGATGAACCGGAAGACATCACTGTTCTTGAAGCCGCGAAGAAATACATAAAGGCTAAGGAGAATGTGTTGTCTCCGTCTACCATCAAGGCCTATGATGCGTATCTGGGTAACTTCACCCGGATCGGAGCCGTGAAGCTGTCTGATCTGACTCCCATTAAGGTTCAGGTCTGGGTTTCGGATCTCTCAGCGGACCTGAAGCCTAAGACCGTCAGGAACATATACGGATTTTTTACCGCTGTCCTCTCCATGTTCGCTCCGGATCTGAAGCTGAAGGTTTCTCTTCCGGAGCGCCAGAGGAACGAGTATCTTCTCCCTGAAGATGAGGACATTCTCAAATTGATCCGTCACACCGAAGGGACAAGGTTATGGATTGCTCTGATGTTAGGCAGGTTCTACGGTCTCCGGAGAGGGGAGATCTGTGCTTTGTCTTCTGAGGATCTGAATGGCAGCGTCCTCACGATCCGGAAGTCCAAAGTTCAGGACCGCAATAAGAACTGGATCATCAAGACACCCAAGACTTCCACATCATACCGCTCTCTCATCATCACAGAACCGCTGTTAAGCGCACTTAAGGAGATTGATGGAGACTTTATCGACTGCAACCCAGATGCACTCCTGAACCGCTTCAGACGCGCACAGAAGGCCGCTAAGGTCAGACCGTTCAACTTCCATCTTCTCCGTCATGCTTTCGCTTCCAGCGCTGCAGTCATGGGAATACCTGACTTCTACATCGCATCACTTGGAGGCTGGCGGCCTGACTCCTCAGTCCTGAAGAATGTTTATCAGAACGTTTCACAGGCTGAGAGGTCCCGGATGATGGAAAAGCTGAATTGTATGACACAAAACATGACACGGCCTCAGGAAAAAGTTGAAGGAGCCCCATAAACAGGGCTCCTTTTTAGTGGAGACAGTGGGACTTGAACCCAATCCTTTAAAAACGAAGAAACCCAGTAGATTCGGGCGTTCCGAAAATACCGGGTTTCTTCTTATTTATACATCCATCCAAATTTTAAAATCATACACGATTCTCAACAAAATAAACAGATGTATGACACGAAACATGACACGCAAAAAGAGCCCCAATGGGGAGAGGGCTCTTCTTGCAAGAAAGGAGGTGTAAAATGAAGTTGCATGACGGTTCACTAAGTTGACTATAACATGTAATCGATTTCACATCAACACTTTTTCAGCGATCCGGCTGAACAGAATCCTGTGTATTTGATCCCGTTCAGCGTGACCTGTACATACAGCCACTTATACTTGCCGTTCAGGGAGTAATAACCGTAGTTCTGGACTTTCGTGCCCTTAGGGAGCATGACCATGACGGAATACTTGGAACTCCCTGCCCCGTTTCTCATGTTGACATCTGCCTTACACTGATATGTCCCTGCCAGTGTCTTGTCGAACTTCTCCGCGCTCTGGGTGGCCGTCTCATCCTTCTTGTCCTGAGAATAAGACGGTCTTGCGTACCCCATGACATCAGATCTTCCATAGTGGAGATATCTTCTCTTCACGGAGTCCTGATAGTTGCCCTCAATGGTTGTGATCATGGTTCCGTTGATCTGGTCCACTATACCGATGTGGTCAGCGTATCCGTCACCAGTCCAGTCATAGACAATAATATCACCCACCTGAGGCTGAATACGTCCCTTCCAGATCCCTGCCTTGATAAACTTCACAACGTGTTCCTGAACACCACACTCTGTGCCTCCGATCAGGTGGACAGCGTCAGCCTGGATAAACGCAGCGCTCACGGTCGCATCACACCAGGCATCTCTGTAAGTGACCTTATACCCTCTGGCCAGAGGTTTGTAGGAGTTGTACAGGTCTATGATTGACTTAAAAGATCCGTCATACTCGTTCTTACCGATCCAGCTCCGGAAGATCTTGAGGATCGTCTCAGCGGTGACGGGAGTCTTCGCGAACTGGCTGTAATAGTTCAGGGCAAACTTAAAGCGCTGGTTTACCACCCCTGTTGAGGTGTCAGCCGGCGCTTCGAACTTCTTTAGAACTATTGTAGTGGCTTCCAGTACATCGGTTGTTGTGGTTAAGGTGGAGTAGACCGTCCTGAAGATCTCCTTCAGCTCCTTCACAAGAAACTCCAGCTGTGTGTCCAGATACCCGATAGAGACATTCTTGCTCTTCACAAGGTCATACAGTCCGCTCTTGCGGTCTGGAGTTGTCCACTGTGCTAAACCGTAACCATACTGTCTGTATGGCAAGGGGTGAAGGAACTCCTCTTTCGAGATCGTCCCGTCATCCACGAAGGCTGTGTAGGTCGCATCCGTGTAAATCTTCCCTCTTTCCTTCAGTCGGGTCAGACAGAGGATTTCAACCCTGTTAGAGATCAATCCACTTTCGGCGTAGAGGTTGCCCATCAGACCACACGCACCTGCTGGAGTCAGACCTGACTTCACCAGATAATCATATATCTTCTTCTCATTCATCACTGTCATCACCTTCGATTATCATTACGTCATCCGTGTGCCCGGCATCCGCAAGTCCCTCGCCTATGATGTAGGCCACCACGGTTGCGCCTGCCATGATCAGTGACGCCACCTGCGAGGCTTCTGACTCCGTACCACCCAGCGCGATGATCAATAAACTAATAAAGCTGGCAAGAGCCAGCCAGAATTTACGTGATGTGAATTTTCTTACCCAATCGATTTTCATATCATTCGCCCTCCAGTGCCTGAAATACTGCTAATCTCCATCGTTCCGGAACGTCCTCGAGGGTCATCTTGCCCTGCCTGATCCTGATAACATAAAAGTTAATCATCCCAATACCTCCGCAATTAACATTGCCAGTTCTTCTATCGCTTCTGCCTGCGCTTCCACCTGCTCCTCCAAGGTCGGTTCCTCGGGCGGATCGGCTACGACCGTCCAGTCCTGTGTGATGGAGTCGGAGTTTTCGGAGTAAACAGGTTCCAGATGGTAACCTGCAGGTGCCGCGGGCTGATCCGTGACAACCAGCGGCTTCCATCCTTCTGCCGCCAGCATCTCAGCTGTCGGGTTGTACACCGTGGTGTTATTGTTTGTAATTTTCTTCGGGGCGTACTGGAGACGCCCATTAATGAGTTTGCAGTAATGCATGTTTAGTCTCCCTTATGTTGTTGGTTGAATGAACGGCATCACGCCGACTATGTATCCGTAAGTACCAAGTAGCCATCCTGATCCTGTTGTGCCATCATAACCGCCTACACGGACATATCCGTTAGTAAACTCACCTGAGTATATTGTGGTAACATTCCCAACCGTATTGCTCTTAGGCAAATTATCTTGTCTATTCGCCCCAGCTACACTGACAGCATATCCACTACCAACGAATACCCCATGATTTCCAAGCCTTGTTGCTGATTCTGTCCCTACTTTCCAGTCAGCCTGACCGCAATCTTTCACGATAAGTTGTGAAGCTACCATATAAGCCGTGTTTGCATCCGTTACATCAAGTGGATAAATGAAAACAAAGTTTGGCACAACGCCAAGATTGTGAGTGATATCATAGGTCTTTGTCTTCTCGGATATGGTGAACTGTCCGCTCTCGATCTGTGCTCCGCTATTTGATGCCTGTTGCATCATGCCTCTTCTCAGCAGGGTAGTCATATGACCACCCCGCTTTCGATCAGAGATATGTTATTGTTAAGTTTTCCAGTATTTCCGTTTCTGTCGGATGTCCTGACGAACGCTTGTAAAACCAAACTTTGAAGCCGTTCGGCGCAAGTTCCGGAAGCAAGGTGTAATCCTTCGTATATTGCACATTCGGTGTTACTCGATTGTTTCCAGTTGTGTCTCTCAACTGAAAGCCATCGTATAATGGGAATGTTACTCTTACGCCGTTTTTGATCGGGATTACTTCGTTTGCAAGTAAACCACCAGCGTAATTTCTCCACGTCAGCGTAGAGACATCGTATTCCTTTGATTCTTCCTCTTGGCTCATTATCCTCCTGCGTGTCATCATGTCCGACACGCATTCTGACAGTTATGCCTAAATAAATAAATAAATAAATAAATAAATAAATAAATAAATAAATAAGGGTCTCATGGTATTAGTCATTCGTCAAGCCCCTTCCTTTATGCCACTATTAGTGTTCCATCTGCATAGTGAGTTTCATATGTCGTACCTTCAATCTTTGTCATAGATACGCCAGTTCTTGCTAAAACTGTTTGCCAACTACTATCAGCCTGATATGATGATATCAAAGCCTCTGGAACATAGATCGTACATGTTTTATTTGTCCCCGGAGCGATTGCATTAACATTTGCAAGTGTGACTATTGCGTCTGACTTTCTTAATATAACGACAGGGTAGTTATCTGCTACACCTGTAGCATACATACATCTCGATGGTAACTGCGATAAATCAGCTCCCAAATCCACAGCGGTTGTTTTACATCCACGAAATGTATCTGTTCCCATCGTTTGTATTTTGGGAAGAATAATAGTAACTCCATTTGTTGAACTTCTTCCTACATACGCCATTGCGTATTGTCCGCTTATTGTTGTAAGCTCTGGAAATTTCAACATAGTTAAAGAACTACATTCTTGAAAAGCAAATTGTTTTATCGTAATAACATTTGGAAAATTAATGTAAGTCAAACCTGTGCAATGATCACACATATAATCTTCAATAGTAGTTGCATTTGGAAATGAAAGAGATTCCAATGCAGTACAACTTTGAAAAAGATGTTGTTTTGTAGCTGTGCCTGTGTATTCGAATGATGTTAAAGTATTATCGAGCAGTTTCTTCAGTGTATCCTCACCGTTTCCGCTACTCATCAACATCAACCCTCTTCTTTCACTCATGAATTGCTCACCCCCCAGCT
>Ga0310690_10013373_pt1 | contig 10001 bp, 4 predicted proteins | sample AusTroGonzalo_MG_2_FD_207661 | JGI IMG/M metagenome (GOLD analysis project Ga0310690, IMG submission 207661) | Bovine rumen microbial communities from tropical cattle in Woodstock, Queensland, Australia - Gonzalo_04 (v2) (version 2) | ecosystem: Host-associated > Mammals > Digestive system >...
TGAGGAACCCGCTGCTGAGGCTGCTCCCGCCGAGGAAAAACCCAAGAAGACGAGAGCCAAATCCACCAAAGCCAAAACCGAAAAAGAATAACACAATGAGAAGCGAATTTCAGAACTATGCGCTTAAGCAGCATGGTATCAGCAGCTTGAAGATGGACCGCTACGTGTCCAGAACCAACGACTACATCACCCCGTACATCATCGAGGAGCGTCCGATGAACATCACCCAGCTGGACGTGTTCTCCCGTCTGATGAAGGACCGCATCATCTTCATGGGCGTGCCGATTGACGACGACGTGGCCAACATCATCCAAGCGCAGCTCCTCTTCCTCGAATCGCAGGATTCCGAGCGCGACATCCAGATCTACATCAACAGCCCCGGAGGCGTGGTTTATGCCGGATTGGGCATCTACGACACGATGCAGTATCTGAAGCCCGACGTCTCCACTATCTGCACGGGTATGGCCGCTTCTATGGCCGCTGTGCTGATGTGTGCCGGTGCCAAGGGCAAGCGCTTCGCCCTCCCCCACTCCCGCGTCATGATCCACCAACCCATGGGCGGTGCACAGGGACAGGCCTCCGACATCGAAATCGAGGCCCGCGAGATCCAGAAAATCAAGAAGGAGCTCTACGAGATTATCGCCTACCACACCGGTAAGGACTACGAACAGGTGTGGAAGGACAGCGACCGCGACTACTGGATGACCGCTGCCGAGGCCAAAGAGTACGGCATGATCGACCAGGTGCTGGGCCGCGACCAGAACAAATAACCGATGCACCGGCTATCATGAATTGAAACAACCGGCCTCCGGAAATGTCCGGGCGCCGGTTTTTCTGTGAGCAGTGAACAGTGAACAGTGAACAGTGAGCAGTGATCTGTGATTTGTGAGTAGTTAGCGTGATGATAGGCGTTGGGATCCGATGACAGCTAACACTATTTTTATTGAAGAAGAAAAATACAACGAGAATATACGTTAATGGCAAAAAAGCATAATTTTGACAGAACTTGCAGCTTTTGTGGCCGGGAAATTCCCGGAAACCAGTTCATTATCGGCGGTTTGGACGCGATGATTTGCAGCGACTGCCTCAACGCCGCGATGGACATCTACCACGACCATCAGTCGCAGACCGAACGGGCAGAGCTTTCCGAAATCAAGATCAAACTTCTGAAGCCCAAGGAGATAAAGGCGAAATTGGACGACTACGTGATCGGGCAGGAGGAGGCCAAGAAGGTGTTGTCGGTGGCCGTCTATAACCACTACAAACGGCTGATGCAAGGCGTGGACAAGTCGGATCCGGATGTGGATATTGAGAAATCCAACGTGCTGCTGATTGGTGAGACGGGAACGGGCAAGACACTGTTAGCCAAAACGATAGCCACCCTTTTGGACGTTCCGTTCTGCATCGCCGATGCCACGGTCTTCACACAGGCCGGCTACGTGGGCGAGGATGTGGAAAGCATCCTCACGCGATTGCTGCAAGCTTCCGACTACGACGTTAAGCGGGCCGAGCGCGGCATCGTCTTCATCGACGAGATTGACAAGATCGCCCGCAAAGGTTCTGAGAATCCGTCAATTACACGCGACGTATCGGGCGAGGGTGTGCAGCAGTCGTTGCTGAAGCTGTTGGAGGGTTCGTTGGTGAACGTTCCGCCGCAAGGGGGCCGGAAGCATCCCGAGCAAGAGTTCATCCAGGTGAACACGCGCAACATCCTGTTCATCGGCAGCGGCGCCTTCAACAACCTGTCAAACATCATCTGCGACCGCATGAACACGCACGCCATCGGCTACAACACCAAGAACATCAACTTCAACCCGCAGGAGGCTTTGAAGTACGTCAGTGCGCAAGATGTCAAGGATTTCGGGCTGATTCCCGAGCTTTGCGGTCGTTTCCCGGTCATCACCTCGCTCAACGCCCTGGATCGCGACGCCCTGAAGCGCATCCTCACCGAGCCGAAAAACGCACTGGTGAAGCAATACATCGCGCTCTTCAAGATGGACGGCATCACGTTGAGTTTCACCGACGAGAGCCTAGACTATATTGTCGATAAGGCGGTGGAACTACAGTTGGGCGCCCGCGGCCTTCGCGCCATCGTCGAGAAAATCATGACCGACGCGATGTTCGAGTTCCCGAGCCTCAACAAAAAGAAAATCACGGTGGACAAGTCCTACGCGCAGGAGAAATTCGAGAGCTCGATTTTCTCGTTCAAAGATAAGTGAGACGTAAGACGCGAGACTTAAGACTTGGGGCTTGAAACTTGAAATTTGATTTTTTGTGCCGAGTGTTCCAATTTTTTATATTTTTGCGGCGTTGTTTTAGCACGGTTCGAACGTACAGCGCCACGGCCTCAGGGCAACAAACAGCACTAAAAGACAAACAGGAAACTAAATATGGAGTGTAAGCGTAGCGCGTAGGCGGAAGGCACAAAGATCAAATCTTTAGCGGGGTTCGCTCCCGCTTCCATAAAAGTTTTCTGGAATTCACGACGGCGGTCCTCACGGGGAGCGCCTAACCCCACACTGCAGCCTCTCGGCCTTAGCGTGGGGTTATTGATATAACGTGCCTCCGGCACGGCCAGTGCTCGAAACACCATCGCTGTGACGGATTGTGAACAAGAACGCCACGGCGGTGGCAACTTGAGAGTCAAAATGTCATCGCTATGATGGCCTGTAAGCCGGAACGTAATCGTCGTGACGGTCCAGATCCGAAACCCCATCTCAGAAAGGGTCAGTGAAGGAAACGTCATTTCACCATTGCTGTGACGGTTTGTGAGCCAGAACACCATCGCCGTGGTGGTTTGCGGCCCGTGCCGGAGGCACGAAACCTCAATAACCCCACACGAAACGAACGGAGTGAGTGCCGTGTGGGGTGGCGGATGCTCGCGTAGGGACGGCGTGCCAGAGGCACGCCACTAATCATCCTGCAAAAAATAACGTTCGTCGATGGTGATGCCATTTTCCTCAAGGAACGCACGATACTCTTCTGCGAAAGTGACACGTTTATGGTGTTCTTTCTGCCTCATAATATAGCTGACGACCGTATCCTTCTCATTTGAACTTTTGCTGATTCCTGCGTATTCTCTCGCCCAGCCTTGAAAGTATGGGAAGTTAGGATTCGCTTTAAGCCATTTGCTACTGTCGGTCTTAACTCTTTGTACAAATGACGCTATTGACAAAGTTGGTGGAAGCGAGACGAACAGGTGAACATGGTCCGGCATTCCACCAATCCGAAGAGTCTTGCATCGTAGATTTCTTGCGATACCATATAGATAGGCATATAGTTCTCGCTCGTGCTCAACTGGGATTGTCTGCTCGCTGCGATAGGTACGAAAGACAACATGGTAGTAAGATGATGTGTAACTCATGGTATATTGTTTTTGGTGTGTTTATTTAATTTCTGGTTATTCGTGTTTGTAATAAGAGTACCGTCATTCCTGATGTCTTTTTGAGGCAGGAATGCTGCAACTCGTAAGACGCGGCAAAAATACAACAAATAATTGACACACTCACCTTATTAAAACTTGTATTTTTCAAAAAAGTGACAAGCTGTTTGTTTTTCGATATTTTTCTTCAGTTATTAGATGTTATTATGCATGATAGCTTTGATTCTTGACGTCGGGGTAATTGATGATGTATTATATAAGAAATTCTGATGTTTTATATTGCTAGATTTCTCACAGACAACGCTATAACAAACTCATTATCAGTTGCGTGCCTTCGGCACGCTCACATACGCGAGAGCACCGCTAACCCCACACTGCGGCCTCACGGCCTTAGTGTGGGGTTATTGAAATAACGTGCCTCCGGCACGACCCGTGACTCGAAACACCATCGCTGTGATGACTTGTGTGCCGAGAAGCCATCGCCGTGACGGTTTGTGAACAGAAACTCCACAGCGGTGGCAACTTTTGAGCCAAAATGTCGTCGCTGTGGCAGTCCAGCTGCGAAACCCCATCACAGAAATAGTCAGTGCCCGAAATATCATTTCAGCACCGCTGTGGTGGTTTGCACCCCGTGCCGGAGGCACGAAACCTCAATAACCCCACACGAAACGAACGGAGTGAGTGCCGTGTGGGGTAGCAAACGCGCGCGGAGGAATGGCGTGCCAGAGGCACGCTACTAAACATTGGATATGGTTGTAATTCAAATAGTGTAAAAAACATGCGCTGCGTGACTAACTTTCTTTGATTTCCGTTCCTAACCGAAATAATCTTATCTTTGCACCGTCAATCCTAAGGCATGTTTTGCTAAACGGTTGGCGAATTTTTATTGAATAAAACGAAGCGTTTCGCTTATACTTGTGTTAGAAAACGTAGGAAATTTTCTGAAGATGCAAGGAAGCCTAGCGGTTCTCACGTTTCAGCGTGGGCTGCTTTATCCTACATCTTTATCTTCGGGTTTCCTACGACCTTCTAACAAAGTGTGGTGATTCAGTACCACGCTTCTTTTGTGACAAATGCTCTTGGGGTGCTGGGGAGCAGGAAAACAATAGAAAATGAAAAAATTGTTGTTAGCTATCATAGCAACTTTGATTGCTGCGGTATCTTTCGCACAAAACGATGTAACACAATTTCTTGGCATCCCTGTAGATGGGGCCAAATCGGCTATGATTCAAAAATTAAAGGCGAAAGGATTCACATATAATGCAACATTAGATATGTTGGAGGGAGAATTCAATGGTCATCCTGTTGAAATCTCAATTGTAACAGAAAACAACAAAGTTTATCGAATATGTTTATTTGACAAGAATGGTACCACAGAATCTCAAATTAAGATCAGATTTAACATGTTGTGTCATCAATTTGAGAGCAATGGAAAATATCTACCCATGAACAACAATCAGGAAATAAGTGATACTGAAAACATCCAATACGAAATGATAGTCAATAAAAAAGAGTATTTTGCCGGTTATTATCAAGTTGGTCCAGAAGGTGTGTCTTCGTACTATAACAAATCCTTGGTTGAAATCGAACAATTATCGAACAAAGTGGTTTGGTTTACAATTGCAGAAAAATATGGTAAATATATCATTGTAATGTACTATGACAACTATTATAACCAAGCTAATGGAGAAGATTTATAAAAATAAGATATATGGATAAGAAAACAGCTATTAATTGTGGATTTTCCACAGATGGATTAAAAATATTAAAACAGCTTTGCGAAGTTGAGGCTGAAAAATATCTTGAAAAGATTGATTTTTCCAAAAATGACACTGTTTTAATTCCTTTTTGGACTACAGACATCCCTGAATTAATTTGTGTAGGAAAATTCTACAAAAACGAAGAAGGTGTGGCGACATATACGCTAGATTTCTCACAGACAACGCTATAACAAACTCATTATCAGTTGCGTGCCTTCGGCACGCTCACATACGCGAGAGCGCCGTACACCCCACACTGCGGCCTCACGGCCTTAGTGTGGGGTTATTGAAATAACGTGCCTCCGGCACGACCCGTGACTCGAAACGCCATCGCCGTGGCGACTTGTGAGCCGACAAACCATCGCCGTGACGGCTTGTGAACAAGAACGCCACAGCGGTGGCAACATGAGAGTCAAAATGTCATCGCTATGATGGCCTGTAAGCCGGAACGTAATCGTCGTGACGGTCCAGATCCGAAACCCCTTCTCAGAAAGGGTCAGTGAAGGAAACGTCATTTCACCATCGCTGTGACGGTTTGTGAGCCAGAACACCATCGCCGTAGTGGTTTGCACCCCGTGCCGGAGGCACGAAACCTCAATAACCCCACACGAAACGAACGAAGTGAGTGCCGTGTGGGGTAGCGGATGAGCGCGCGGGAACTGCGTGCCAGAGGCACGCTACTAACCATTCCACAAAAAGTATCACATAACCGCGCAAGCCAAAAATTTCGTACTTTTGCCGCCGTTTTGAAAGGGGTGCCGAAAGGCTGAGATCAGACCCGTTGAACCTGATGCGGATAATGCCGCCGTAGGGAGTTTCACAACGTTTCTCTTCCCTCTTTCAGTGTGTTTAATTTATTAACCAAAACTGTTAGAGTTATGTTTAAAAGTTTATTGTTTAAGGTTGAAGGTTTAAGGTTTAAGGCCGTTTTTGCCATTATAACCTTGACTGGATTTATCTTCATGCCGGTCACGCTTTTCGCACAAAAGCCGGACACGGTGCAGCAGGACACGGTGCAGCAGGGCACGGTGCAGGAGGTGACCATCGAGTTCGTGAAGCCTACGGTGCGGACCGTCGCGAACGTCACCACGATGTCGATGCCGCAGATTCGCTCGCTGCAGGGCAACGGCAGTGTCAACAACCTGTTGGAGATGATGCCCTCCGTGGTGGTAACCTCCGAGTCGGGTAACGGCCTCGGTGCCACCTACTTGTTCATCCGCGGCATCGACCAAACCCGTATCAACACCACCCTCAACGGCGTGACCATCAACAATGCCGAGTCGCAGGGCTCGTGGCTGGTGAACCTCCCCGACATGGCCACCTACATCGAGCAGGTGAGCTTGCAGAGCGGCGCCAACACCTCCATCGGTAGCACTTCCTACGGTTCTCGTGTGGATTTCGTGACCCGCGACATTCCGGAGAAACCCTTTGCAGAGGCACGTACCGCATACGGCTCCTTCAACACCTTCGACAATATGGTGAGCGCGGGAACCGGTCTTATCGGCAAACGCTTCTCCATGTTGGCCTCCTTCTCCGACATCCGCAGCGACGGCTACATTGATTTCTCCGGTGTGCACCTCAATTCGGGATTCCTCACGGCAAAACTTGACCTTCGTAATTTCAAGAAGAACAAGGACAATGGAGAGTTGCGTTTCAACATGCTTTTTGGTAGAGAGAACTCTGGTTTGGCTTGGAACGGTGTGCCTTACGACAGCCTCGCCACCCACCGTACCTACAACTCTTGCGGCGAGTATTACGACAATCACGGCGTTCGCCACTATTATGAGAACTCCATGGACCACTACACGCAGACCTTTTATCAGCTGGAATATCGGAAAAGATGGATGCGCGAACTCGGCAGGAAGTGGCATAATTTGCGCGTGATGCCTTACTTGACCCGCGGTTACGGCTATTATGAGCAGTACAAGGATGACAAGAAAATCTACAAATATGGTTTGGAACCCTTGCACGAAGACCAGAACCGCACTGACCTTGTAACCCAGAAATATTTGGACAACTACTATTATGGTGCTCTTGCGGAATATTGGGGAAGTTTGAGATTTAAAAGCGAAGCGCCACAAGGTTTGTCTTGGGTGGCAGGCTTGGATGTGAGCAACTACAACGGCAAGCATTACGGCGACATTGTATGGGTGCAGTCCGACCGGGTGAAAGAGTGTCCGCCCATGTATGAATGGTATCGCGGCACGGGCGATAAATTGCAGTCCAAGGTCTATGGCGCGTTAAGTTACTGGATTAAAGATTTCTCCGTGAATGCTGAGCTTCAGTATCGTCGTGTGGATTACGACATAAAGGGCGTTAACGATGAACTGACCCCCATCCCGCAGGAGTATCACTGGAATTTTGTGAATCCCAAAATCAGATTGCACTATTTCATGCAACGTCCAAAAGTGAAGCACAGTTTTGACCTTTCCTTTGCGACGGCCAACCGTGAGCCCACGCGTAACGACCTTGTGGGAGCGCCTGCTGATCGCAAACCGGTGCCCGAAACGCTCTATGATTTTGAATTCAGCTATATGAACTACAACGACAAATACTTCTTCAACACCACCTTATACGGCATGTATTACCGGAACCAGTTGGTGCGTAGTGGCGAGCTCGACCAGACGGGTGACCCCTTGATGGTCAACGTGGATAAGAGCTACCGTGTGGGTATCGAACTCTCTGCCGCTTATCGTCCCGTGCATTTCTTCGCATGGTACATCAACGGCGGCTTCAGCGTGAACAAAATCATCAACTACACGCACTATATCGAGGATTGGGAGAACGGCGGCTATGTGGAGCAGCATCTCGGCAACACCCCCATCGCTTACTCTCCAAACATCGTGTTAGGCAACACCTTCACGTTCACCCCGCTCAAGGACTTCAAGATTAACCTTCTTACCAAATTTGTAAGCAAGCAATATCTCGACAATTCCGGCGACGAAACTTACGTGCTGAAGCCCTATACTTACACCAACCTTAATCTCTCCTACACTTTCCATTTCAATGTGTTGAAAGATTTAGAGCTCTTTGTGAATGTGAACAACATCTTCAACACCATGTATGAAACCAATGCCGCGCTTTACACGGGCATGATCGGCGACGAGAAATACTACGACGCGTATTATTTCCCGCAGGCCGGTATCAATTTCCTCGGCGGGGTCAGAGTCCGGTTCTAATTATAATAGACGACAATATGGCATTGTAGAGACGCGGCGCGCCGCGTCTCTACAACGTTTACCGAACCTTCACCCTGATTCCCGCCGAATGCGACTGGAATTCCGGCGCGTACATGCATTCGATGTGGGTGATGCCGTTGCTGAAGTCGCCGGATTGGGTAGCGAATAGGGTGTATTCGAAAACGTATTTGCCCTTCGGCATCCAGTCGATGAAGAAGTGGGTGGCCGCATCCTTAGTGGCTTCGTAGTACCAGAGGCCGTCCTGGTATTTGTACTGCGAGAAGACGTTGACCGGTTCGAATGTGGCAGCGCGCATGTCCTTGAGATGCACGAATTCCATGTCGCGGTCCACGGTGATAACCACCCGCACGCGCACCTTGTCGCCCTTCTGCAGCGGCTGATTCTCCGTGATGGCCTTCAGCACCTCGCCCTTAGCGGTGTTTTCCACCCTGTAGAGCTGCTTTTCGATGACGAGGTTCTTGTCATCACTGCGGGTAATCTTGTCGAGATTCTCGAAATACTGCCAGTAGAGTCCGCCCCAAGCGGGACCGTCCGTACCTTTCTCCAAACGCACGTTGGCCTTGTCGGGGGTGATCTCATCTCCTGACCACGACTTCTTGAAGTAGCCGGTGCCCGCCTCGGTTTGGGTGCTTTCGTCGGGCAGACGCACATTCCCGACAGTGACCGCCACTGTCTTGTCCTCGGCCACGAGCGTCTGGTTCAGCAGCAGCGCGTAGATGGCCTCCGTGGTCGATTTGGTGGTGCCCCAGTGCTGAGTCTGCTTCTGTTTGAGCAGCCAAAGCTGCATCTGCGCCAACGACTCTTTATCCTCGGGCGTAATGGTGTGGAACGCCTCGATCAGCATCGCCTGCCGCTCCACGGGCTGCTCGTACCAGAACCATCCCCCACCCTGCTTCTTCCAGAACATGCCCATCTCCTCGTCGTGCTGGGCCATGCTCTTGAGGTACGCCACAATCTTCTTCGCCACCTGCTGGTCGCCGTTGCGCCAAGCGGTGAGGGCAATCATGGCCTGCGTGTAGAAAGTTTCATCCTTCCAACCCTTCAATAAAGCCTTGTAACAAGTGTCATAAGCCGCTTTGTACTTCGAATCCAGATTCTGCTTGTAGAAGCTGCGGGCGTAGAGGTAGTGGGTCTCATCCACATAATCGTAGTGGTATTTCTTGCGGTCGAGGTAGCGCTGGTACATCTGCGCGTCCATGTAGGAGACGGCATTACGGAGGGTGCTGTTGGCCACGTCCGTGCTGACTCCCAAGGCTTTGAGGTGGCCGAAACCCGCCACGATGTGGCGTGTGATGAAGTCGCTGCTCTTACCACCGGAGAACCACGGCCAGCCGCCGTCGCCGTTTTGCGCCTGTTGCAGCTTCTTGAGCGTGGAAGCTTCCTCCTTGGCCATCCGTTTGAAGTCGAACATCGCGGCAAGTGCCTGCTTGTTAGCCCCTTCGCGCTGTGCGTCGAGCACCCACGGAGTCTCTTCCAACACCACCTGTTTCAACTCCTGATTCTTCTCCAAGGCGGAGCAGAAGGCATCGGGACTCTCCACCTGCCAGCGGTTGAAGACCTCCTCGATGACGGGGTTGGCCTTCAGGATGTGCGTGGCGAGGGCGTTGGCGTAGTAACGGCTGAAGCGCTGCTCGTTGCATTCGTGTGGGTATTCCATCA
>Ga0310690_10013374_pt1 | contig 10001 bp, 28 predicted proteins | sample AusTroGonzalo_MG_2_FD_207661 | JGI IMG/M metagenome (GOLD analysis project Ga0310690, IMG submission 207661) | Bovine rumen microbial communities from tropical cattle in Woodstock, Queensland, Australia - Gonzalo_04 (v2) (version 2) | ecosystem: Host-associated > Mammals > Digestive system >...
AAAGATAGCATAACCATTTCAAGTAAACTAAATCCAATGGTTGCTCGTAGATTAATAAAAGAACACGATTTGAAAGGAGAGTAAGTTATGTCGCAGATTATTTCATTCCCTAATATAACTACAGAATCAGCGGTTGTTAATCCTGTATTTGAACAGCACATCAATCCATTTCAGAATAGAAGAGTGCCTTGGAGCGGTATAGGTGTGCCTCTTATTAAGAGAGATTCAAGCGGTAATATTATTGAACAGCCCTCTTGTATCGAAGAGGCAATAGCAATGTGCGGACTTAATTGGGAACTTGGTCTTGGCGATATTTACGATAGTGCTGGCGCAGTTATCCCTCATTATAAGGCAATTACTAGAGTGGATAACGGCAAAGTATTTGGTATCACCAAAGATAAGTATAAGCCCATTCAGAATATAGACGCTTTTGGGTTTGCCGACATTCTTTTGGAACAGGGTGCAACATTCGAATGTGGCGGAAGTTATAAGGGCGGTGAAAGGATTTGGTTTCTTATGAGACTGCCCTCAAGAGTTTATTGCGGAGACGAACACGATCTCTTTATGTTTCTTATGAATGGCAATAATGGAAAACAGGCTTTATGTGCCGCCTACACTACCATAAGAGTAGCGTGTCAGAATATGGCGCATCTTGTTAGAAAAGAAAATACTTATAAAATTTCACTTCAGCATAGAGGCGATGTTGAGGGCAAGATGCTTGAGGCTCAGGAAGTTATGGCGGGGGCAAAACAGTATTTCGATGGGCTTGTTCACACCATGGAAGAACTTCGCAACATAAAAATGAGTAGGACGGATGTAAATAGAATCGTAGATGGATTATTCCCCTACAAAGATAACGCCAGCGAAAGAGTTAAAAATACTGCCGTCGAAAAGAGACATCAGATTCTCAATATTTTCTACAATGCACCCGATCTTCAGAACGAAAGTATAAATGGGTATAGACTTATTAGTGCGATCACCGACTTTGAATCTCATACAGAACCCACAAGACGCACGGCTAACTTTGAAGAAAATAGACTTATGAATCTTGTTACTAATACTATGATGGCAGACAAGGTAACACAGATGCTCATCGCTTCTTAATTGTAAGACCGTGGGAGGGTAGTTTCGGCTACCCTCCATTAGTAAAGGAGGCTTTATGAGTAGATATGAGGTAGCGGCTTATCCATATGTTACAGTTTTCGGAGATATAGAAGTACCAGAAAATTTCAAATCTATGGGGTATTCAAATGTAAAAGATTATATTAATGATCATTGGAGCGATGTTGTGTTTTATAATGAAAACAATCTTAACATTGATTACTCGCATTGTGATTATGACTGTTTTGGAGAGGAAGATTTATGTTGATATTTATTTTGGGGATTATTGTTGGAATTATTGTCGGTGTTGAAATTGTGTTCGCGCTGATATAGGAGGATAAATGGATTTCTTATTTGTATATTCTTATGCGGGGTATCGCGGGTTTAGGCGTACCCCTGTAAATGGAACTGGCTCTGTTGATTTTTCATGCAAGACACAAAAAATTACACCAGATGTTATCAAAGAAGCAAAGGAATGGGTTGTAAAATATTTGGAGAATAAGGGCATTACCGATGTATCAGTAAGCCCGATGGGGTGGTTTAAATATGATGAATAATTGGAACTGGTTTACATTTTTAGATTGGCTACAAAAAAGAGATAGTAAACTTTGTGGCGCTGTTGTAAGAGGACATTTAGAAAGACTTACCGAGGAAATTTGTGAAGAATTTCTAAAAGAAATAGGAAACGAAGCCGAATGACAAGAGAAGAAGCAATCATTGTTCTTAAATACGGTATGAAATATCGAAATCCCAAAAACGATACGGAAAAGGATAGAAACGAAGCCCTTGATATGGCTATATCGGCTTTATCCATTCCCGAAAGAGAAGAGGGAGAGCGGGAGGTTGACGAAGACGGCAACGTGAATTGCCCTTTTTGTGGAATGTCAGTTTATGATAACTTTTGTTCTCATTGCGGAGCAAAGATGAGGGGGTGAGTAAAGGATGATTGAGAGAGATAGTCATGAAGATTTTGAAATAGGATGGGCAAGAGGATATAAGCAAGCCAATAAAGAATGGAATGAAAAGATAGAAGAGGCGAGGGATGAAATAATTCAGGACATACAGAACGGGGTAATGCAGATTACAAAGGGGAGTGAGAAACTCTTTGAAATCATTGACCGTGTAGGCGGAGAAAGCAGGGGTGAAAAATGAAGTGTCCTTATCAAAAGGGATCTGACGGCAAGTTCTTAGAATGTACAATAGACTGTCCCGCTTGTATTTATGAGGAAGAAGAATATAAACAATACGAAGCACCCCCTCTTTATCTTACTATTAAAGAAAAGGAAAATTATGATTGTTTCAGAACAAGGATAAGGAATGTCATCAAGGGCTGTAAGTTTGTTGATAACTTAATTAGTCCAACGGAATCCAGCATAACAAATATGAGCGTACATAATTCACAGAGAACAACCAATACTACATTCAATAGTATTTTTTGAGAGGTAAAAATCAATGAGTAAAGCAACTAAAATAATAGACGCCTTCTTGGATAGTCTTCCACACGAGGATTGTATAATTAAAATAAGATGTAAATATGCTTGTGAGACAAGATGGGAAACACTTAATGAACTCGTTTGTTATTATGATTCATATGACGGACTACGTAATGTGTGGGAATGGCAATACGATTGGTTTGAAGGACAGGATGATGTTGAAATCTTGGGCTATATTCCCGTGAATGCTGTAGATGTTCCCACCTTATATAATTCGTCTGAATGGTCTACGAATAATATGAGTTATTAGGTCTCACAAAGTGGAGGTAAGGAATGAAAAGAAAAAAGGAAACAGACCTCATAAGTAGAGAAGAAGTAAAAGCAAAATATAAAGAGCAGTTTATGAATAGTCTTGTTGACAAGGAGCGCAACATAGATTTTTCAGAATATGCTAAAATACCCTGTGAACTATTTAATAAATTTATAGATTCGATACCAAGTGCCGTTACTGAAAAGAAAGGTGAATGGATATATAGCGTAAGATTTTCTAGAATATACCCGATGTATGAGTGTTCTAATTGCTGTGGTCTTAGTCAAAGTTGCTATGTTAAGTTTTGCCCCAATTGCGGGGCAGATATGAGAGAGAACAAAGAATGAAAAACAAACGCAAAATAAAGAACCTCGTAGGAAGGACGATAGAGAAGATAGTAGCGAACGAATACCATTTGATTATAAAATTTGATGATGGAACAACCTTGTATTATCATCTTATGACAGACGACCGAAACCATATCGAAATTGACGACGAAACGGGCGGTATCCCAAATTGGCAAAGACTCTATCTTGATAAACTTTTTAGAAGAGAGGGGGAGTAAAGAATGAATAAATGGATTGGTGATTGGCTTTTGCTTGATTTTGACTTGGGTGACTGGTGGTTTCCTTTATCTATCAGATATCAAGCGGTTGGTAACAGATACAGACCCTATAATTTAACCATTGCTTTTCTTTGCTTTAAGGTTGTGATCTGTATTGATCAAGATAGTAGAGTAAGAGAAGAAAAGGGAACAGATGACCCTTGCGAGAACTGTAAAGAAAATGACGGTGAATGTTGCAGACTACTCTTTGATTTAACCAATGAAAACGAAGAGTTAAGAGAAAAGTTGAGTGCCGCTCCCGAAAGAGAAAAGGGAATACCCAAAGCATATTTTGTTGATAGTGCGGTATCGAAAAATTGCAAGAACCTATCCGAGAGTTACGGGGAGATATGCGTTAAGTGTAATAAGTGCGGAAGGTTCGGAGAGGAGTAAATAATGACAGAAAGAGAAGAGGCGGTCTTATATCTTCAGCAGTTAAAGAAATGGCTTTGTGAAGATTGGCAGAGACTTCTTCCTAAAGATTCAATTGCATATGTGGCAAGTAAGAGAGAAGAACACTATTACGATGTGGCAATAAATGCTTTATCAGTTCCTGAAATAGAAAAGAACACAGACCTTATAAGCCGTGAGGAGGCATTTGTTGCGATAAGAAATCTGTATCCCGATATGCCCACAATAAATATTTTTGGAAGTTGGGATAAATGGAAGGAAGATAATAAACAATATCTCGAATGCGAGAGGATTATATCTAAATTACCAAGTATCACTCCCGAAAGAAGGCAGGGAGAATGGATATCTGTATCCGAGAGGTTGCCTAATTTAGATGATTATACTGGTTCAGAAGTATGGCAGAAAAAAGTGTTGATAACAGGCTATCTTTCTTTTGATGATAAGAAAGACCCGTTTGTTTCAGAGGCTTTTGCAACAGATGTTACATGTAATTGTGTAAATCATATTGTTGTTACGGCGTGGATGCCGTTGCCCAAACCTTATAGGGTAGAAAGCGAGGAATAGAAATGGTAGAAATTGTTTGGATAATTTAAGAAAGGAGGCAGATAAATATTATGAGAATAATTGATAGCAAGTATGACTACTATGATTATTTACAGAACTATACAGACCCCATAGTGTTTGATCGCAGAGGTTCGCGTGTGCTAACTAAGGAAGACGTGTGTCACGCATTGTCACTTTACAATGATAGGACTGATAAGTATTTACTTCTATTACATTGCGGTGCGACATACTGGCTTATTCTAGTCACAATTACTGAAAAAGAAAAGAGATATTGGGGGACACGTGAGATACCCATAAACTACGACCTCAAGGTTTTGAGTAAGTGGGCAGATTATTCCAAGAAAAGAGAATTGATCTCTCTTGATGTTATTACAGTTCCCATATGGAAAATATATAAGGATACCTATTCATTTGAAACGCTCGAAGAAGCCGTCATTAAGTACATAGATGAAATTAAAGAAACAATTCGAGTTGACGATTATACTCATGAAAGAATATGTAGCACATATTGTAAAAAGTGGGACTATGATTTACGGGATTATGTCGAACAGTACCAGCCTCCACTTCTTAAGGCTTGCGGTATATCAAATGTGATTGATCCTATGGAAATTTTCCTAGCCATTGAGGAACACTTTTCATTGCTTAAGACAGAGGCTGAGAGAACAGAACCACTGGGTACGACTAATGACGACAAAATAATTATGCACGGATTTGATACAAAGACATCATTTAGAGGATAAGGAAAATTAATATGGGATGGGGAATAAATCCAAACGCAAGCGGAATGATCGAGATAATATCAAAGCCGTTTGATTGGAATGATAACTTGTCAGAGGTAGCACAAGAAGATTTTTCAATGATACAGAAAAGCCTGTCATACGGTGCAGCACAAACTATCGGAACAGCACTTGCAAAATTGGAGTTATTGGAAAAGCAGGGATGCAAGGTTGAGCCACAGGAAAAGGAGGAATGAATGAACAATAAGGGAATGACATTAGTTGAATTTGTAATAACAATTTTTCTTACCGTGATGATTGGTATCACGTTATGGGGTCTGATTTGCTACGGCAATAAACCCGTTTCCGAAATGCCGATATGGTTATATTGGTTTTTGAAAGATTAAAAAGGGGGTAAAGAATGATGAGTGAAGAGTATATCAAGAAAGATGACATACTTAATGAACTTGAATATGCCGAAAATTTTTTCCGTGACGGAAGTAAGAAATATCAAGATACAGATAATGAGCGGGCAACAATATACAAAGCAGTTGCTAACGTATATAAATATCTTATTTTGTTTACAAAGGGTTTGCCGACATACTCCGTTCCCGAAAGAGAAAAGGGAGAGTGGAGACCGATATATCAAGGTGACGAGATAATTGATTACAGATGCACTAAGTGTGAGTTTGGTTCAACTTTTGGGAAAAGTACTTATAATATGCATTTTTGCCCTAATTGCGGTGCAGATATGAGAGGGGGTAAAGAATGAGAACCGTAACATATTACCTTGCAAGACTTTTTGGCAAACTTTGTAACATTGCTGTCAAGATAAAGGCTGAAAGGCTTGCACACATTCTTAACAAGATAGAGAACAGATTTTATTGTTCGTGAGGAAAGGGATAAGGAATGAGCGACACAGTAAAACTCATTATAGAGATACCAAATTGGAAGTATAAGTCTATATGTGATGGGGTGGAAGCATCTAAAAAGTGTGGTGTCGTTGGAATAGACCCCAATATTCACGAAGCAATCTATAAAGGCACTCCGCTTGATAATGTAAAGGCAGAGATAAGAGAACAACAGAAAGAATATCAAGAGTGGGGTTGGGCTTATGATGATGTGCTTGAAATCCTTGACAACATAGGCTAGGAAAGTGAGGAGTGAATATGGTGAATGATGAGAGAAATCTGGCTGAGGACACTTTCAATAAATTAAAAAAGATAGAGGAACGAGTTGATTTACTTGAGAAAAACATTACGGCATTAGCAGATAAACTCAATGAGATTATATCAGTATTAAATGACAAGTATATGGAGGGTAAAGAATGATAACCTTAACCATAGAAGAATTTATTGCAATCACAGTTGCATTCACAGCCGTAGGTGTCAGTCTTGGAACAATAATTGCAGTTATCACGAGGAGGTGAGGGTTTAAGATGTGTATGCAATTCACAGAGGAAGAGGGAGAACAGATAAAAAAGTATCTTGAAACACCCGATGCTGTAAGTAGAAAATGGTTAATAAATCATATAAGTGAGATAACCTATATGGAGAATGGTCAACAGTTTAAGTTTCAGTTTATACCAATAAGAGACATATTGGATGCGCCAAGTGTCGGAATTTTATCTTCAGATGAACCTTTATGATGTGTTATCAAAATACCTTTCAAATTGGGATAATTTTGAGTATACTGGATGTGTGATTTTTGATACTTGCACAAACAGAGAATGAAATACCGAGGTAGTTATGTATTACAGAATACGGACAAAAAGTACCATAAATGGCTGCACAGTAGTGATTGTTGACAATATCCCTAGTCTCAAAGAAGCCTATGAGATCATAGTGTCAAAGGGCAAAGGAACAGCCAGAAAGTTTTACATTGATGAAGTAAGTCCAAAGTTATTCTCAAAACTATCAGCAAGGGAGGCGGAGAAAAGATTGCAGGAGCAAACATATCTAGAGTCTATGAACTATGAAAGATGTTATTTTGACGGAGAATATGTGCAACAAAACTGTGCTGACTGCCCTTACAAAGAAGATTGCAGTGGATCAAAAGAGGAGAATTAACTATGAGCAGAGGATGGGAAAATAGCAGACTTACAATAGGAGAAGAGTTAAGAATACCCAGTGCATTATTTATCGAGCCGGATAAGGCAATAAACCGTCTTGTGTCCACCAAATATGTTGGTGAGAGTGATTCCGGTATCCTAGTGGAGTGTGCATTTAAGTCAGGCACATCTCCGAATATATCAAGAATACACCAGTACAAAATCTTCATAAATTGGGCAAGTATCTGGTGTGGTCAAGTCAAAGTATATACAGAAAGTGGTCAGCCTGTTCGTGCATACCGAGAACAAGGTATGCCTGTTATAGAAACAGTGCAACAAGTAGATGATGAGTAACAAAGAAATAATAGCATCTTGTTTTATAATGGCTCTATTGGTTTTATGGGCATGGACAAGATAGTAAGGAGATAGAGATGACAGGAGATAGTCTTCAGAAGAAACTAAAAGAGTATTCAAACATATTGCAATTGGCGGGTGATTCACATTATATTCTTGTAATGGAAGCAATGTGTGAAATCCAGGACTTGCAAGCAAAGTTTACCAGTGTTCAGCAGAACTACCTAGAACTACTCAATAAGCAACATAATATGATTCAGGAACTTATTGATAAAGGAAACGAAAAGGTAATCAATCCAGAATGGCTTAACCCGGATTGGCAAGTAGGATATATCACAGGTGTGTCTGATTCAATAGCAATTGTTAAACAAGGAGAAGATGTGAATGAAACAGAATGAACATTACATAGATCGAGCAGAAACAGGACTTGCCATTTATAATGCAATACATAATGCAGAGTACACACAATCTGAAATTAGTCGTATTATGGGTGTTCCACCCTGTATGGTAAGTAGATGGGCAACGGGTAGACACATTCCAGATATGGACTCCCTTGCACACCTTGCAGACATTCTAGACGTATCCCTTGATTCTTTGTTGATCCGGAGTAAGAAAAAATGAATACACCAGTACATAAAATTATAAATTCTGACACACAGCCAACAGAATACTTTGTGAATGAGTCAATTGACCCTAATGAAGTGATAGCCCTGGAGTTTTCAATGGATATAGATTGTCCGGGTAGATATCAAACAAGTGATGGGGAATGGCATATTGGACAGATACCTTCAAAGGAGAACTTATGATGCCTAACAAGAATGATATAATTCTTTGGGAGATTATACAGACCATTATTCACCCCGATGAGGGGGTCAGATTTGCCCGTAAAACCCGCCCTATTCGTTGGGTGGTAGGTTTACTACTCTTTACCCTTATGGGGCTGTTACAGGGCATTCTGTGGCTTGTAACGATTATTCCTACTCTTGTCAATAAATGGGTATTAGACTGGAGATATGTATGAAAAGTGCACCTTGTAAAGATTGCCTCGACAGGCACTATGCTTGTCACGATACTTGCCCCCACTATAAGGCGTTCAAAGACCATAATCAGCGTGTAAGTGAGAACAGGTTAAGAATCTTGCACGAAGAGGAGTATGAGATCAAGAAACATGCAAGATTAAAAAAGATTGCAGACAATAAAAAGGGAAAAAGATGAAAAACATTGTTGACAATGTTAAAACATTTGATATATAATGTTTCCGTAAGCAACAAAAACACTCAAGAGAGAGGTAAAACAATGGTAACTATTGAGATTAGAAGAGCAGATAAAGTTGGTAATGATCTTAGTCTTTTCATTTCTTTTCCCTATAATCAGACAATCATTGAGGTTATGAGGGGATTGCCTTGCAGATACTGGCATAATGAAATTAAGGCTTGGGAAGTTCCATTTAAGCAGCTGGGAAATATTCTTGACCAGCTTAGTTCTTTTGAAATTGAAATCAAGGCAGATGATGCTGCCATCTTCCAATCCCGTAAAGAAAATCCCATTGATTATCAGTTTAAAACAGAACCTTTTCAACATCAGATTGATGGCTTTAACTATGGTATGAAGCACGATAGGTGGCTGTTAGGAGATGAACAGGGTCTTGGTAAGACCAAACAGGTTATTGATATTGCTGTTGCTAGAAAGCAGCAGAGAGGCTATAAGCATTGCCTTATAGTTTGTGGTGTCAATGGTCTTAAGTGGAATTGGGTAAATGAAATTGCTACCCATTCTGATGAAAAGGCTTGGATTATTGGTCAGCAGACAAAGAAGAATAGGGTGGTTATCGGTAGTAACGTTGAAAAGATCAGACAACTTCAGTTACTCATTGATAATGAGCCATCTGAAATTGATGATGCTTATTTTCTCATAACTAACGTAGAATCCCTTAGAACGGCAGAGATTGCTGATAGACTTGCAGACCTTTGCAGGGCTGGTAAAGTGGGTCTAGTAGCAGCAGATGAGTGCCATAAAATGAAGAATGTTCAAAGTCAGCAGGGCAAAGGATTTCTTAAAATTCAGGCAGATACTATGATTGCTATGACCGGAACTCCTTTAATGAATACCCCTCTTGATTTATATATCATTCTTAAGTGGTTGGGATACGAGGATCACACCTTCTATGCATTTAAAAATCACTACTGTGTTATGGGTGGATATGGTGACTATCAAGTAGTTGGCTATAAGCACCTAGATGCATTACAGGCTCAATTAAATGAGTTTATGCTCCGTAGACGTAAGGATGATGTCCTTGATCTTCCAGAGAAAACTTATATAGATGAGTTTGTTGAAATGACCGAGAAACAGCAGAGAGTTTACCGTGAAATTCACTCTGATCTTGTTGATAATATTGATATGGTTAAGAAAGCGGTAAATCCTTTATCTGAAATGATTAGGTTGAGACAGGCTACGGGTT
>Ga0310690_10013376_pt1 | contig 10000 bp, 9 predicted proteins | sample AusTroGonzalo_MG_2_FD_207661 | JGI IMG/M metagenome (GOLD analysis project Ga0310690, IMG submission 207661) | Bovine rumen microbial communities from tropical cattle in Woodstock, Queensland, Australia - Gonzalo_04 (v2) (version 2) | ecosystem: Host-associated > Mammals > Digestive system >...
CATTCTCACTTGCTCATCTATACCGAAAGGTAGAAGAAGCGGTAATACTGGTCATGTATTATCTTGTCGCTAAACTAAGATATTATTACTCTGCTCTCTAGGGAGCAGATAGATAGAGAGTTTTTTTTGAGGTTCTCTCTATCTATCTCTTCCTTAGGGAAGACTGATTGCATTAACAAAGTAGGAAGTGTAGATGCAATTTGAAACAAGTACACTTGGTTAGATACAACCTTAGAAAATGTATCATAATCTCTTAGTGAGTGATCATAGCTAAGAGACTAACAGGAAGAAAAAAAAGCAAGTGAAAATCAATTATAGCTAATTGTCGGAATACATTGCTATAGATACAATCTTTCAACATGCACATAGAATATAAAAGAATTTCAATACTAGGAGATATAACTTGCACTCCTTACTCAGTGGGAGTCTGAGCTTCCTGAATATTTAGATTAAAGAATAAATATGGATCTATATAGTGAGAATAACAATTACAAGTTATATCATGGTAATATGCTTGATATGCTTGAAATTCTGAGGGGGGGGTGATAGACAGTATAGTTACTGATCCACCATACGAACTTAACTTTATGTGAAAATGATGGGATAATAGTGGTATAGCATTTCAGAAAGATACATGGGAGAAATGCTTAAAGGTATTAAAACCATGATGATACTTATTAGCATTCTGAGGGAGTAGAACATATCATAGAATAGCCTGTGCTATTGAAGATGCAGGATTTGAGATAAGAGATTGCATTATGTGGTTGTATGGTAGTTGATTCCCTAAGAGTATGAATATATGAAAAGGTATAGAAAGTAAATTATTAAACTGAACAGCTAATCCTAAAGACTTTAAGAATTTAGAATGAGAAAAACATAGTGTAACTTGCTGATTCAATGCTACATGAAAAGAAACATGATATAGAGATAAAGAATATGAAATGACAAAGATAGATGTAGAATATAAGACAGAATTATGAGAAAGGTATAAATGATGGGGAACAGCATTAAAACCTAGTTATGAGCCAATAATAGTAGCAAGAAAACCATTAGAGTGAAGTTGTACAGATAATGTTATTAAATACTGAGTATGAGGAATAAATATTGATGAGTGTAGAGTTGGAACTGAAGAAAGAACACAATTTAGTGGTAGAAGTCAAAGCAAATCAACTGTGTATAATTCTTATAATCAAGATAATTCACATTATGAAACAGTACAAGGTAGATTCCCTGCTAATACAATACTAACCTACTGAGAAGAAGATAAAGAAGAAGTATGTAGTGGATTCCCATACACAAAAAGTACATGAGGAAGCTGAGAAAAATCAAAAAAAAATGCTTTTAATGGTGTATATTGAGATTACAAATGAATTGGTTGAAGTAATTTATGATGATTATGAGATGAATGAAGTGCAGCAAGATACTTTTACTGTGCGAAAGCTAGTAAAAGAGATAGAGATGAGGGATTAGATAAGGAATGAGAAAAAGTAAATGATGGTAGAAATACACCAATAGATAATCCATTTCAAAGATGAGAAACATTAAGAAAGAACACTCATCCAACAGTAAAACCTACTGATTTAATGCAATATCTAGTCAGACTTGTTACTCCTAATGGTTGAACAGTATTAGATCCATTTAATTGAAGTTGAAGCACAGGTAAAGCAGTAATGTATGAGAACAAAGATAGGAATAAGAACTACAAATATATCTGAATTGAATTAACTGATGAATATCTACCAATAGCAAAAGCTAGAATAGAATATGCTATAAATTCAGTTGAAGAACAGAAAGAAGAATTAAAACAACAAACTTTATTTAATATATAATTCATGAAGAAGGATCTCAAAAAACTTAAAACTGAATTAAAAGTTAAAAGAGAAAGACTTAAAAAAGTCTGAAAGAAGATGGATGAGTATACTAGAGAATATGATAAGTTATTATGGGAGATTGATGTATTAGAAAAGCGAATAAAAGTATGAGAATGAACATGGGAATCATAAGTTGAAAAATAATCTGATTTTTATAACTTCTTGTTATTTATATTATATAATTATCATGAAAAATTGGCAGTTTATAGTTATAGTTTTATTGATACTTATTTCTGATTTAGTTATTTATTATAAAATTGAATATTTAAAATCAGATATAGAATTAATGCGGTCTGATGTAATAACTATTGCTAATGATACTTATGATCTATCACAGATACATAAATAATCATGTAATTAATCGGATAAATACTATCAACCACAAAATTCAAAAAGAAATAGATCATAAATCAGATTTAAAATTATTCCAATTATAGTTCTTAAAAAATTTTGAGATGGCTGATACCATTGGTATGAAAGTAAGTATTATTAATACGGCTAATCGTTTAGGCATTTAGATCATATATTAAATAAGATTGATTTAAGTATAAATTTTTATATATGTATGTCAACACAGCTTTTTCTTGGCGGATGGGCTGTGTTTTTTTATACTCTATTTTACTATTATTTTATCTTTTGTATACAAAAAATAAAAAAAGTCTTGCAATTTAAAAAAAAATGATTATATTATAGTTGTTCAAGAATATGAACCATTTAATTATTAACCATCCGCCAAGATGACTACTACAAACAATTTCCATGTGATTACTAAGGTAATCGGTAAAGATGAGCTTATCTTCCAGTTTACAGATTTCTCATGTTGGATCTACAGAGTAAATCCTAGAGCTAACTTCTGAAGAAAAGCTATCGGTTATTTCACTTTCAAAAACATAGCTGAGAGAGACTTGGTCTTTAATACTTACTTAGTTAAGTATAAAGATAAACTTGATGATAAGGCTGCTGCTAGAAAAGCTAGATTAGCTGCTAACAAGAAGAAAAGAGATGATTTAGCAGCAAGTATCAAGGTATGAGATTTGTTCCACAGATCATGGGGTTATGATATGACTTTCAATGATTTCTATCAGGTTACTAATGTTAAAGGTAAAAAAATCTATGTAAGACCTATCGCTACAAAGCTTACAGATTGATACAGATGATATTCAGGAGAGGAGATGCCTGTTAAAGATTCATTCATTTGAGATGAGAAAGGTTACATATTATCTCCTCATGGTTGAATTAAAGTATGTGAGTATGATCATGCTTATAAATCTGACTGGGATAGAAGTTACTATTTTAATAGAGAGGATTAATTTTTATTTCTTAAACATCCGCCAAAATGACAACAGAACAAAAAAAGTATATAACTTGGTTAAAGAAAAATATTAGAGTTAAAACATTAAAATGATTCAATAAGTTTAAAGAATTTGTAAGCAATAAAGATATAGAGGTATGCGACTTTTATATCTTCAGGGACTGTATTAAGGTAGTATGGTTAGATAAAACTGCCAAATGATACATGGTAAGACCTAGTAAATAATTTTTATCTTTTAAACATCCGCCAACAATGAAAACTCAAAAAGAATTAAAAGCAATGTACTTAGATGAATTAGTTAATAAAAGCACATGGAGAAATGATCAACACATGATAGACTGGAGCTTTAAAAGAGCTTCAGTAATAGTTGATTTACCTAGTTGATGATTATTTATTATTGATAAACCTCATATTCAAACTAGCTTCTGCTTCTGATATAGTGATGATTCTGATTGAAGTGATTTTGATAGAGCCTGTGATATGGAAGATCATGCAAGAAAAAGTGAAAAATATTTCATTAATCAAAATCTTGATGAAATTAATTATTGGATCAATAAATTAAGAGAAGCTAAAGATAATGAAAATAATAGGAATGATAGGGGAGAAAAATTGTATATATTAAAACATGAACACTCATGAGATGCTGAAGACTGTATTTTAAGATCTATTGAATGGGTTTGATATTATGATTATGAATTAGAAAAGAATAGACTTGAAAGATTATGAGATTCATTAACAGAAGCTAGTAAAGATGATATTGATGCTATTCTTGAATGATATGAACAGGCTAGAAATTTATTTCAGAAGAGATTAACAACTTATTTAAAAAGATTCTGACTCTCTAAACTTCATACATGGACTTATTGGAGAGATGAATAATTTTAGATCTTAGTGCAATAATGACAAAAACAATGATAACAGCATATAAAGCTGTTGAACTAGCTGAGCTAGAGAAGAGAACAAAACCAACAATATATAATAATTGAAGAAAATATATCCCAATAAAAATATCTTCAAGAAGAGCTAAGAAATGATATTCAATTAGATATATTAAGAAGGCAGATTTAGATAATTATTTTAACCAAAACATAAAAAAAGATTATACTACCTAAAGTTTTATATCATTCAAATAATGAAATGGAAAAAAATTTTAATTATGCCTATAACTGAGAATATGCTGTAAAGCGGTCTCGCCCTGTATCAGAAAATAGAGACTCAGTTGAAGTGTATGATACACAAGCAAAAAAAGAAGTGGATACTTCAAAATGGGATCTTGATGTTCTAGTTGATCTTATATGAGAGGTGCTATGAAATTGAAATAAAATAACAGAAAAAGAATTTCAAGATATGAAAAAAGGGGAATAAGATCCCCTTTTTTATTTATAGAATTTTTTATAATATTCTCTACTTTTTTCAGCGATTTGTTCCATTTCTTCTTCAGCCTTTTTTATATTCTTTTTTCATTTAATCAATCCGCTTTCAAGTTTGTCAAATATTGTTCTCCAATCTTCATAATATTTATGTCATAATCATCATTCAACTCATAATTTATTTAATAGAGCATTATAATCAGCTTCATTTATAATTCACATTTCAATAGCTCATTTTCATTCTTTTGCAACCATCATTTCAGGATAATTTATTTGAACCTCAGCCTTTATTCAATTTGGAGATGTAAATAAAAATGAAGCATCACTATATCACATTGAAGTTGGTTGTGTAAACTTTCATTTATCAACCTCATATCACTTTGATTCAGCCCGTTTTATTATTTCTTCCATGTGTTTTCTATCTTTTGCTCATATCGTTCATCTTACAATATCTGTAATACCATCAACTCAATTACCTTTTTTGAATGCTTTTTCTAGTACTCTTACTAATCACTTACCATTATATTCTCAGCTAGGTTTTACATTCTTTAAAGGTGCTTTTATTGCTATTCATCATGTTTCTTTTGCTGCTTCATCTAAGAAGTTATCATAATCAACTTTTGCTTGATTATATGTTCAGTCTTTTATCTTTTTAAGTTGATAGTCAAGAGTCCATTTTTCTCATTTTTTAGCATATTCTGATTCCATTTGCTTATACTTTGTATATGCTTCAAAATCTTCTGCTTTATCTCAGAACCATGAAGTAATATCATTTTCATTATATTCCTTTCATTTATTGTTAATATAATTCATATAATCTTCATGTTTCTCGGGTTTTAATTTTGATAGCTCATCATTAATTTTATTATCTATATTATCAGTCTTATTTATCTCAGCTATTTTTCATTCTCTTAGATTAGTTCAAGATGGAGTACCTATAATCTTTTCTGAATCAGAAGTTATTATTGTTTTACCTGCATCATCAACTATTCATTCTTTAAATTCTAAAGCAGGTAAATCTGAATAAGAATATTTTTTATAGAGAGCTTCCCATTCTTCTTGAGTCATCTCTGTTGGTATATTCTGACTAGCTTCTACTTCTTTAAATAGATTCTCTAGTTCCTTTTTAGTCTTATTTGTTAATTTTATTGCTTCTAAATCTCAAGCGACTAATCTACTAAGCTCTTTTTTAGATCCTCATGACATTTTATTTATCAATGAAGCTAACTTAGTTTTTGAAGCTGTACTAAATAAATATTTTCATGCTAATGCTCATATAATTACATTTCAGATTTTTCATTCTATTGTATCATTATCAAAAGGTCATACATTATATCAAGCAGCTCAACCTATAGCAGATTTACTAAATACAGATAGCATTTCTCTTGCAGCATCTGCTGAGTCTTTTCTTGAAATTCAATCTTGTAATCATTTAGCAATCTGAGTTTCATTATTTAACATTTTAACATTACCTAATCATTCTTTTTCAGCTGCATCTTCTATATATTTTCTTAGATCTTGTCTTACTTTAATTAATCAATCGTTAATTGCTCAAGATTTAGGATTTCAAACTACTGTATATAGATTTTTAGTATCATCTAATATAGATTTAATCTCATCTAATTCTGCCAATGTATGTTGTTCTTTACCTAGTAATTCATCAACTCTTGCTAATCTATTCTCTAATCATGGTACTCAATCAATAGTATCTCTTATAACTTGTAATGATTTTTTTGCAGAATCAACATTATGTAATGATTCACTAGCTCATAATACTTCTCTTTTTAAATTATGAGATTTTTTTGCATATTCTCATAAATCTGTAATAATTTTCTCTTTATCTCAATTAAATCATCTTTCTATCATCCATGTTCAAACATCTTCGGCTGTTCAACCTTTTAATCAAGCTGTTGCTAGATCTGTTCATTCACTAATTAAATTATTCTTAATTGTGTTAAGTTTAGCAGGATTTAATAATCATGATAATTGTAATTGAGATGCAGTTTTATTTAGAGCTTTTTGTATGTATGGTTTACCTGCTTTATATAAAGCTCAAGCTCAAGGAATTACTGAACCAATAACTGCTCATACTCAAGTTTCTCATGCAGTAGGTAATTTTCATTCAGATACAATACTATATAGAGTCATATCTCAAGCTCACTCAACTCATCAAGCTATCATTTTTTGCCATGTAGGAGCATTTTTAAGATAATTTAATATTTGTCATCATTTAGCTGTACCTTGTATAGCTCATTTTAATAATCATTCTCAAGCTGCAACTTGAGCTAAATCTCATACTGTTTTAGTTGCTCAATAAGCAAAACTATCAGTATTAGCTCCAATAGCTTTTCAGCTCATTTCTTCATCAAGATAATCTTTATAGCTTTGTACTAATCTATCTACTTTATCTTCATCTGCTCATAATTGCTTTGCTGTCCATCATATAACATTTGCAGCTCATTTTCATAAGAATCTTGGTAATCAAGTTACAGAATCATAAGCACCTCATACAATATCTGTAGCAACATCTCAAGCTCTGTTAAGGAATGTGTCTTCTTCTAATCAAGTAGCATATAGATATTCTTTATCTCAATTCTCTATGTAATTTTTTAGTAATTCTCATCAGTTTGGAATACTATTAGTCATAGAATTAATAATATCTTCATCAGGAGTAGTTGCATCAATTCAAAATTTCTTTTTTGCTTTCTGTGATAAGTCGGCTAGTTTTACTTTAGTTTGTTGTACTTTCTTATCATCTCATTGATAATCTTTTGTAGAGAATGCTTGTTCCTTTATTACTTGAGATCTATCATCAAGTTGATGTTTATTTACAACTTGTTCATAATACTGCATATACAATTCATCCATTAAATCTTTCTTAGCTTGACCTGTCTTACCTGATTTAGCAGCCATTCTTTCAAGTATCTCATAATCATCTTTATCAAATCATGGATAATCTTTATTGTATGTTGTATAATTACCCTGATAATTATTAGTGTTTATCTTATATGTAAATCAAATTCAAGAATTCTGTTTATTTTGAGTAAGTGGATTGCTGAATACTCAAGCATTAGCTCAACTAAAATCTGCTGTAGCTCATGCTCAAGTTAAAGCTCATACTCATAGATTTTTACCTTTATTAGCCATATTATTATTTATGAAAAATAAAATTAGTTATCATAAAAATTGCTGCTGTATACAGTTCCTCATACAGTAACTACATTTCATGCTCAAGTTAATCAAACTGTTGTATATTGATCATACCAATTTGTAGGTGTATTATTGCTGTTAGTATTTCAATTTTCTAACTGACTAATAACTAATTCAGCCATATTGGTTGGTGCTAAATTTGGATCTATTCAGTATTCTCAATATCTTTTTAATAAGTCATTATATTTAACATTATAATTGCTAGCCTTAGTTTTAATAAACTCTATAGCAATTTTTTTGAAATCTTCTCTTTGAGCTTTTGTTAAGAATTTTCAGTTAGCATTCTTTTCTAATTTCTGCCATATAGCACTAGGATTTAATATTCATGCTGTAGCTGCAGCTGAATTAAATTCAGATTCTCTAACAACTGAAGATGGATCTAGTGTTTTCATGAAAGTAAATATTGCTGACATATCTCATACTCAGCTATTATCATTTAATGCTGTCTGTAATTGCTCTATTTGATTAATTGCTGATTCAAATTCTTTAACAATAGCATTAGAATTAAAAGTAGCATCTGTTTTATCCATTAGCTTTATTTGAGCATCAGTTAAGTTTGTACTCTTACCTTGTTTTAATGCTTCATTCCATTCTGTAGACCATCATTGTTCAGCTGCTATATCTCATATTTTTCAAATCATTGTATCTGTAAGCATTCATCTTTTAGCTTCTTCAATGTAGTTCTGTTTTTTTGCTTCATCTACATTAGATAATGAGCTTTGATTACTTCATTTACTAGGATCAAAGAATCCTTGTAATGTTTTTCAATCTGTCTTTACCCATCTTGTATTAATAGTTCATTTTCAGTCATAATTACTTTCTTTAATCTTTACTCTATTATTTGCTGCATCTATTTCAGTAACAATAGCAACATGACCATATTTTCTAGCATTTTCTGATACTGAGTCTATACCTTGATAATCAAAAACTGCTATAGATCATACACTTAGATTACTCAAATCATTTTTATCAGTATTAATAGAGTTCAACTTACTTGATAAGCTGTTATCATAAATTCTATTTAATCATATTGATTGTAGGTAATCATTAACAAATTTTCAGCATTGTCCTCAGTATTGTCATTGTAATTTATCATCAGTAAAATCTCTCATTCATGAGTATAGTTGAACTTCAGATACAGGAGTATATTTAACTCATCAATATGTAGTTGCTCAAAAATCTATAGATCCATCTGAATTTATACTTACTCATTGAGTTACAGGTGCAGCATAATTTTTAGCAATCATATTTTTATACTCTTGCTTATTTTGTAGCGGTTTAATGAAATTTTCTGTTAATGCCTCAGCTACACTTACTCAATTCTCTTTAGCATATCTCAATACATCATCAACTACTTGAGATTGACTTCTTTGAATTATTGCTCAATAATCCTGATAATATTGACTTAATACATTGTTAAGATTAGCTCTTAATTGTTGTTCATCTTCTACTGATAGATCAGTTAATTCTGAATTCAACTGATTTTGTAATCTTGTTTGTTGAGCTGTATATTCTAAGTTTAGATCATTTAATTGTTTTTGATTATACAAACTTAATTCATTTAATCTGCTTTGTTGATATAGAGCCATATCATTCTGAATTTGCTGTGTTTGTAGTTGTAATGCAGCTTGTTGTTCAGGAGTTCTATAGCTATTTACTTGCATAGCAAATCCTAATGATGATAGCTTTTGTTGGAATATTCTTTCATCCTCATGAGCTTGAGCTTGTATTGTACTAGCATAATTATTAGCTGTTCCTAACTTTGTTTGAAATTCAGTATTAGCCATTTGCCAAGCTGAGTAGTAATTCTGAGCTTGTTGTTGGTAAGGAGCTAATGCTTTTTGTAATCTTGCAGCTACTAAAGCATCTGATTGATTACCTCATGTAGAGCTTGAATAATTATTCATGATAGAAGTCATTTTATCAGCTACTGCATTATAGCTTTCTCTAGCTTTTGTAGCATCTTTCATAGCACTCCAAGCTCATGTTCTATCCATCATCTCTTCCCATCAACCTATTATGTCTCTTCATTGTTGATGTTCAATTCAGAGCTTCTCCATCATAGTTTGTAGGATCTCAGCATTATCATAATTTGTTGTAATCTTTGATAGGTTTGATATTGCTAGATTCATTTCATCTTTTAGTTGCTGTTGCCATTCTTGAAATACCTCAGGATTCCAATCTTTCATACCTGCATATTGAGCTTCAGTAACATTTCAGCTATTAAGAGCTGTACT
>Ga0310690_10013377_pt1 | contig 9999 bp, 11 predicted proteins | sample AusTroGonzalo_MG_2_FD_207661 | JGI IMG/M metagenome (GOLD analysis project Ga0310690, IMG submission 207661) | Bovine rumen microbial communities from tropical cattle in Woodstock, Queensland, Australia - Gonzalo_04 (v2) (version 2) | ecosystem: Host-associated > Mammals > Digestive system >...
TTCCGCGGAAAGGTTCATTTTCTTAAAGTCGCGGGAAAGGGTCGGGGCCTTTACTCCCTTCGTGGGGTTCAGGGTCCCAAGTTCTGAAGAAGCCCAAGAAAAGAAGGCCTTCACACTAGACAAATATGTCTTTATGGAAGTGGCCTTCAGGCCCTCGGCCTTCAGGTGGTCCTTATAAGCCAGAATGTCGGGGCGGGTCGGGGAAGTAATTCCTCTTTCGTTTATGAAAGCGAAGAAATTCTTCAAGCCCTTTCTATAGGTGGCTTCGCTCTTTTCCTTTACATCTACAAAGGAAAAGAAGGCTTCTTCTAGGTTTTCCACCTTCTGGGCCTGAAGTTGTCCTTCTTCAAATTGCTTTACAAGTTCCATTTTTGCCCCGCTTTTCTTTCGGTTCATCTTTAATATAAAAAAATGAATTTAAAAAAGCAATAGCAAAATGAAATTTTTTTTAATTTTTTGAACCTATAGAAAGGAAAGGGGAAGCCCCCTTTTCGGGAAGGGCTTCCCCCGTGGTCCATTTAGAAGGGAATTTCTTCTTCTTCATCTTCTGGGCCCGTGGTCGGGGTCGGGGCGGTCCCCGTATCTTCCACCCTCACGGGCTCCAAAAAGTAGTTATAAGCGGGGTAAAACCTGAAGGGAATTTCCCCAAGTTCTCCCCCGCGGTTCTTTAATACCTGAAGCATAATTTCCCGCCTATTTACCCCGCTTTCGTTTTTCGCCTTCAGGGCTTCCTTTATAAGCCTTCTTTTCTCCCCCTCCGTGGTCCCCTTCTTTGTGAAGTCCTCCGAAGAAATTACTTGAAGTTGAAGCGCTAAAAGAACATCGGCCCCGTATTCTATAGCCCCGCTTTCCTTGAATGAATTTTGCCCCGCTTCCTCCGCATAATTTGAGCGCCCGAAGGAAGAAACGCAAACAACAGGAAGCCCTTCTTCTTTGGAAATCTTCTTCAGGGCAAGAACATTTTTGTCTATTACTTGCTTATCGGAAAGGCCCCGCGCGCTTTCGTCTATTCTCATAATTTGCAAGTAGTCAATAAAGACAACAGGCGCGCGCCCCGTGGCCCTCTTGTGGCGTTCTATCGCTCCCCTAATTTCAGGAAGCCCCACTTCCCCCAAGCCCTCAAAGATGAAAAGGCGGGGGGCTATTTTCTCCCCGTAGAAAGAAAGGCTCTGGGAAAGAAGTTCCTTTGAAAGTTTGGGAAATTCTTCCCACTTTTCCCGCCTTGAAATTTCAAAGGCGGTCCTAGAATTTCCTATTGAAATTTTCTTTTCTATCGCTCCCCTACAGGTCAGGCAAGAAAGCCCCTTTGAAATCAGTTCAGAAGAAGCCATTTCAAGGGCAAAGAAAAGAACGTCTTTCCCGCTTTCGGCTATCCTTGAAGCCATTTGTAGAATGAAGGTAGATTTTCCCAAAGAAGGCACGGCCCCCAGAATATAAAGGCGGTTTTCTAGTCCACCATTTAAAAGGCGGTCTAAGCCCTGAAAGCCCGTGGAAATCGGCTTTTCATTTATGTTTTTATCCTTATTGCTCGCGAAATCGTGGAAGGCCTGTAAAAATTCGCGGGAATAGTTTTCCCTTTCGGCTTCCCTCTTGAAAGTTGTTTCTTCTTCGCAAAGGGTGGCCCAAGCGGTCAGGCCCTCGGGGTCGGCCTGTAATAGTTCGTTTGGGTCCTTGAAGAAGGTCGGGGGCTCCCCCTTCGCTTCCTGTTCCTGAAGAAACGCCTTGAAGGCTTTCGCGCTCTTTTCTTCCTCTAGGTAGTCCAAAGGGCGGGGCCTTCTTTCGTGTTCCTGAAGGGTGGCTTCAAAGGCCTTCAGGGCTCCGAAGTTCTGGGGGAAAAGCGGGGCTTCAATAGCCAAAACGCCAAGCCCCTTCAGGCCCTCCACAAGCGCCCGTGAAGCCTTCCTTCCCGCAAAGTCAAAATCTAGGGCCACAATTACCGAAGGGAAGGGGGCCTTCATCGTGCGCCCAATTTCCCGAAGAAGGAAGGAAGCATTTCCCACCCCGCCAAGCCCTAGCCCGTGGGCGTTCACTTCCTCAAGGGAAAGCGCGTCTATTTCCCCTTCCAGAATGAAAACGGGCTTCCCGTCTTTGCTTGCTTCCTCAAGGGCTTTCAGGTTGAAGGGAATAGAGTTCCCAAACTTTCGGGCCTTCAGTCCCGCGGGGGCTTTCGGGTCGGTGGCTCTTGCTTGATAGGTTCCCCGCGAAGTCCAAAAAATTACTCTTTCATCATAAAAGACGCGCTCCCCCTTCGCTTCCCTTTCGGCTTTCGCTCTCGGGTCGGTCCACCTGTGGCAAAGGCCCACCTTGAAGCGCTTTTGAACATCTAGGGAAATTCCACGGGAAAGAAGGTATTTCCCGCCCGTCCTTTCGTTTTCTTCGGCCCAAGCCCTCAAATTTTCTTCTAGGTGGCCCGTTGAAGGCTCCCACGGCTTTTCTAGGGCCTTCCCGTGGTCCTGTGCCCCCTCGGGGGTATTTGGCTTAAAGGTGGCTTTCTGGGCGTTCATCTTGCTTCCTCCGTGGCTCTCTGAATGATTATTTCAAGGAAAAGGCCCACCTGTGCCCCCGTGAACCTTTCAAGGGGCTTCCTTCCCGCCTTCAGGTTTTCCTTTATTTTCGCCTGAAAGGCCTTCAGGAAGGAATCTTCTTCCCGCTTCCCCTTCGGGGCCTTCTGGGTGGCTTTCGTGGTGGTGGCCTTCTGGTGGCCCTTCCCCTTCCCTCGGGTGGTCGGGCGGTCCTTTGCCGTGGTCCACTTCTGGGCGGTCGGGAAGGTGGCGGGGCGCTTCGCTTGCTTCTTCATCGGTTTTCCTCTTTTAGTGAAAATAGGGCTTTTTCCCTGAAGGCTTTCTTCCTTCTTTTGGAAAGGTAGTCAAAAAGTGAGGGGCGGGGCTTCCAAAAAGGCCCCGCCCTCTTTTATACCCTTCTTTTATGTAAAGAAGGGTAAAAAGGGTAAAGTAAACGCCTTCCCTAGTAGATAAAGGGCTAGAAGGCGATAAGCGCGCCAAAGTGTGCAAAAAACGCGCCAAAGTGTGCAAAAATTGCGCCAAAGTGTGCAAAAAAACCGCGCCAAAACGGGGAAAAGTGAAGCCCCCAGAAGGGAAAAACCGCCCTTTCTTATGGTCCAAATTTACCGCATTTGGGCCCAAAATTGCCCTTTTTGCGCTTTTTATCCGTATAGGGTCCGTATTCGGTACGGCCCAAATTTTGCAAATTTTGCGCATACCCCGCGCATTTGGTACAATTTGCCCACCCCTTCCCCCTGAACTTCCAGAAGGTGGCCCTCTCGGGGCTTCCTAGTGTGCCCTATTGTGGCCTTTATATGGCCCTATTATGGCCCCAATAAGCGGGAATATTCTTCAAATATACGCCTTTATACGCCTTTATACGCCTGTAAACCGCCTTTTTTCGTCTTTTTGAATGATTTTAAACGGCTTTTTCTTGATTATTAAATGATTTTTAAATGTTTATGAATGATTTTTAAGCGTTTCTTAAATGTTTTTAAGTGTTTCTAAAGTGTTTTTAAGTGTTTTTGAATTGTTTTTGCCTGTTGTTTTTGTGTTGTAGGTAAGTTGTAGAAGGCCCCTTCCCGCTTTCTAGTATTTTTAGAATTTGGGTAGAATTTTTAGAAGGGTTCAAAAATTTTTAGAAGCCAGAAGGCGGGGGCGGGTCCCCCTCTGGGCCCTTCTTTTTTCATCGTAAAACAACGTAAAGAACGGGAAAAAATTCCTCGTAAATCGTAGAAAGGGAAGCCCCTTCCACCTTCAGGCGGTCCACCCTCTGGGGCCTATCCTTTAGGCTCCCCCCTCGCTTCCCCGTGGAAGTTTGAACGGCTAGACAAACGGCTAGAAGCCCACCTTCTGGGGGCTCTTTCGGGCTAGAATTCGGGCTAAAAGTAGCGTAATTTATGCAAGTTATTTAATTTATTTTTGAGGTATTTACAGAGGTATTTTGTGAAGTCCTGAAGGGGTCCTTTCGTGGGTCCTTTCGTGGGTTCGGTTCCTCTGGGCTTTCGGGCTTTTTCGGGTAAATAGAAGGCCTCCCCGCGCTCCCGTGGCCTTCAGGAATAGGCCAGAATGGGGCCCCCTTTGCCTCCCTTTGTGCCTCCCGTGGGGCCCGTTTTGTGGCTTTTTAAAAGTGTGTATTTTGTGTATGTTTCCCCGCTATTTTGGGCGGTTTTTTTGGCGGTTACGGATAAGAAGAAGGGCCTTCTCCCTCTAATTCTCCCTCTAATTCTCCCTCTAATTCTCCCTCTAATTTTCCCCCGTGGGGGCCCTGTTTGCTTCGCTTCCTGTGCCTTCAGGGGTGGCCCCGCGCTAAATTCGCGCTAAAGGGTCGCGCTTCCCTCCCTGTGTGCCTCTCAAGTTGCCTCCCAAGATAGCCCCCGCGGGTGGTCCTATCGGGTCCGCTTTCGTGCCTTCAGGTGGTGGCCCTCGGGTGGTCGGGCCCTCGGGCCCTCTGGTGGCTCTTTCGGGGGTTCTTTCGGGGGTTTGGTTTCTCTTTCGCTTCCCCTCGCTTGAAGCGTGGTTTTCTTTCTCGCTTCCCCTCGCTTGAAGCGTGGTTTTCTTTCTCGCTTCCCCTCGCTTGAAGCGTGGTTTTCTTTCGGGCTTTTTCGGGTATTTGCCCCCCCCATTTTTAAGGTATTTACCCCCCCCCTTTTTCACGGGTTCTTTCACGGGAAAAGGCAAATTTTGGGCCCCGAAAAGCAGAGCCAGAAGCAGAGCCAGAAAGACGAAAAAGCGGGGCTTTCTTGTGTGCTTTCCTGTGTGCTAGAAGGCCCCCTTCCTCCCCGTGGTCGGGGTATCTTCCAGAAGGTAGAAGGCCCCCTTTTTGCGGGGGGCCTTCCTGAAGGGTGGGCAGAATGAAGGGGGAAGCGCCCACCCCCTTTTTATTCTACATCGGGGAAAACGTAGGCGGGGCCCTCGGGTGGTTTCTGGTCGGGCTTCTGGGGCTCCGTGGGGGCCCTCCCCTTCCTTTCCTTCCTCTGGGCTTCCTTCTGGGCCCTTCGCTTCCTGTTTTCGTTTATTGAATATCGCACGCGCTCCCGCCCCCTCTTGTCCATAGACCTAAAGGAAAGGCAGAAAAGAAGGCTTCTTTCCATAATGTCGGCCCAAGTGGTCCCCGCCTTCTTTATGCCCTCTAGGCTTATCTTTTCCCCTTTCATCAGGTCGGGGGCGGTCCCTATTCTGGGGGACCTGTTCAGGCTCCAATCTTTCGTAAAGTATGGCTCACAAAGGAAGGGGGGCTTCAGGAAAAGCCCGTTTTCGGTAAGTTGGGAAAGGGCCTTCACAAACTTTTCTTTAAGGCGGTTTTTGTGCCGGTTCTGGTCCTCCGTGGTTTCATTAAGAAAATCTTCATAAAGGACACGGGCGTTTATTTGAATCCAAAATTCTTTAGGGGGCTCTTTGGAAAGGTGGCCTTCTATCTGGTGTTGTATGGCCCCAAGTTTCTTCAGGAATTTAAAAGTAAAGTTATCAAGGGAAGAAACGGCTTCGCTATCCACGGGCGGGAAGTAAACCTTTTGCCCGTGTTCCTGTATGTATTGAAGCGCGTCAAGGGAAAGAAAGGGCTTTAATAGGTTTTCGCCTTTCCCGTCTTTCTTCGCTTTTACTTTCAAGTAGTGAATGAATAAGTCCCCGTCTTTGTCAGTATCAACGGGCACGGGGGTAATAAAATTTACCTTTGAAAAGGTTTGAAGTATTTCATAGGCCTTCCTCTCTCCCACCTTGCAAACCTTCTTCACTTCGCTTATAGTTAAAATGGGGTTTTCGGTAATTTTCCGAAGGCCTTCAAGTTCCTTATTTTTCAGAAGGCCCACCTTCTGGGCAATATAGGTTTTTATGCGTTCATCTTCCCCGCTTGTAAGAAAGGAAGTTTCCTTCTTTGTTATTCTCTTGTATTCCTTCGGGAAGGGAATAGAAAGCGCCCTTTCTTCCTTTCGGCCCTTCTTCCTTGAAAGGTCCACGGGCCCGAAAAGTAGGGCTTCCCTTTGCCTTATATCTTCATCAAGAAGGGAAGCGAAGTTTTCTATAATTACCCTTAATATATCGTGTAAAGGCTTTTCTTTGTCAATAGTCAGGAAGGCGGGAAAGTGTTCCTTTCGCGCTTCCTCCCAAAGTTCTTCAAACCGCGGGAAGATGGTTTTCAGGAAGTCCTCTTTTTTCGCCTTTTCTTCTTCGGTAGCATTTTCCCGAAAAGCCCGTTTTACCCTTTCTAGGGTTTTACCATAGATTTGTTTAAATTCCTCATTTTTCCGTTTGTCAATCTCTAGGGCTTCAATCTGGTCGGCCCTTTCCTTCTGGGCTTTCTCTATGGCTTCCCCCACCCTCTGGGAAGTTGTAGTTATTGCGTTTTCAACGTAGGGAAGGGGGCCCTTCGGGCTCCCGCATTCTTCCTGTTCCTTCTGGGCTTCTTCAAGCCCCTTCAGGTTTTCTATAAGTTCCTCTTTCGGTTCCATATCGTGGCCCCCCTTCTGGGCCCCTTTCTTCTATGCTTTTATGCTCATTTGTGCATTAAAAAAGCCTTTAAAAAGTGGTGTTTAAGTGTGCAGTAGTTTAACTTTCTTTGGCCCCCCGTTTTTCCTAGTTAGATAACTCCAATTTACTAACTAGGGGCCCACCTTTTCGGGGGTGGGCCCTCGGGGCCTTTCTGGGGTCAGGCTTCCCCCTTCATCTTTTCCCGCTTTATGCGTTTTACCTGTGTTTCAAGTTTTGCGGAAAGGTTCGCGAAGGCTTCCTTTTCTTCCTTTGTCGCGTGGGCCTTTATGAGCCTTTGAAGAAATTTGGCTTCCTGTAGGTAAAGGCAAAAGCCATATTTCAGGAAGTCCTTTCTCTGGTCCCGCCTTCCCTCAAGTTCCTTCAGGTGGTCCTGTAAATCTTTCTTATTGACAAACACGGCCCCCTCTATGTTCTTTATTTTGATAATTCCCGCCCTTTCCCACTTCTTCAGGGTATTGAAGGAAATTCCAGAAAACTCTATTGCTTTCTTTTGCGGGAAGTAGCCCTTCAGTTCTTCCCCGTGTTCCTCTTGTATCTTCTTCAGTAGTTCCTTGTAGTATTTCATATTGCTTCCTTTTTTGTTTTTAAATACCTTTCCCCGCTTGCTTCTGGGCTTCCCTCAAGCGCTTTCTATTGCAAAGGAAAAGAAGTGAAGAAAGGGCCAAAGAAGAAGAAAGCCTTTTCTTCCTCCCCGCGCTTCCCGCCCTGTTTGCTTCCTTGTGTAGCCCTTCAATCAGGTCGGAAAGAATTTCCCTTTCCTTCTTCAGTTCCTCTATATTATCCATTTTTAAAACTCCAAACCTAGAAGCGCCTTATAGGGTGGTTCCTCTGGTTTTGCCGTGTTGCTCACTTCCACCACACGGGAAAGAAGTAAAGAAACATCTTCACTTGAAAGGGGCGCTTCCCTCCCCGTTTCTGGGTCGCTTCGGCAAACTAGAAGGCTTCCACAAAATACGGGCTTTTCGTCTTTCGTGAAGGCGGTCGGCTTCGGGTTTTCCTTTAGTAGTCCCTCATCATCTACAATAAAGTCAAAGGCTTTCCCTTCTATGTATGCTTCCTGAATGTCTATTAAACGGCAATTTAAAAGCCTGTAGAAATCTTGAAGGGAATCTTTGAAAAAGCACGGCTCCGCGGTCCCGTTCTTTAGGTCCACAATAAAGCCCAGAAGTTCCTTCTTTTCTTCCTGTTCGTTTTCGGTTTTGTTTTCCATATTAAAAGCCCATATTCTCTAAAAGTTTTTTCTGGTGCGGTTCAATGTCATAAAGCCCCACGGGCTCCGAAAACTTCCCCGCTTTCGCCTGAAACTCCACTACTTCGCGAAGGCCGTTTTTCCACTTTGTAAGCCTATTCAAACGCCTTTTTCTAAAAGCCAAAGAAAGGTTTCTTTCGTGTTCGCTCCCGTTCTTTCCCGTCCAATAAGTCATAATTCGGCCCATAAGAAAACAGGCTTCCTGTAGTTTGTCAAGGTTCGCGCAAAAGTCCCGCTTCATCTTTCTTCCCTCCATTTTTCCTCTATCGCGTCCCTAATACTACAAAAGGCGTTTATAGTATCGTAGGCCCTATTATTTGCCTTTTCTACATCGTCCCCCGCCTCTTGCATATTTCTAAAATATTGCTCAAAGGTTGAGCGCCTCAAGAAAGTATGAATAAGGGAAGCCTCCCTTTCCGTAAGTTCTATTACAAGTTTCATATTTGCCCCCGTGTTCCTTCGTGATACGTTTTCAAAACCTTCGCGAAGGAATTAAACAAAGTCATAAAATTTACTTTGTTCTCATCTTCCTTCCCCGCTTCAAAATCTTTGCTATAGTATGAGCCCCCGAAGGCCTGAAGGTTCCCGAAGGCCCCGCAAAGTTCCCCGCCCTCTTTCAGGGCTTCCTGTAGGTCATTGAAGGAAGCCCCTTCTTCCATAAAGTCCACAATAGGGCCAAAGGCCATTTTATAGGCCCTTTCGGCCTGTTCTATTTTGTTTTGGTTCGTGTTCATCGTGCTTCCTCTCTTTTGAGTTCGTTTCTATCGCCTGTAAAATATCCTTCGCTTACCTTGAAAATATCGTTGAAAGCATTTGCAAGTATTACGGGAATAGTAAATTCCCCCTTATAGGTTCCCGCCTTCTTTCGTGCTTCTATTGTATCTTCTAGGCGGTCCGCTATCCAGAAAAGGCGGTCTTGAAGTCGCGCTTTTATAATCGCGCTTATTTCCCGTATATCATCGGTAAGAAGTTCTTCTTCCTCAATGTCAAGCGCCCCCAGAGAAAAAAGAAAGCGCTTTCTTTCGGCTAGGGCTTCAAGTTGGTTTCTTGCATAATGTAGCATTGTAGAAGCGCCCCCCGCTTCATCTTCCAGAAGTTGCTTCTTCAGTTTCTGAAGGCCTTCTTTCAGGCTCTGGGCCCTTTCTTCAAGGGAAAGCGCGTTTAATACGTTCAAGAAGTCCGCTTCTATTTTGTCCGCTTCTTTATATCGGCCTGAAGCCTTTTGTTTTGCATATTGGTAAAACAAATTTAGAAGAAGCGCTTTTTCCGTTTTGTCCATATTGTGCCCTTTTACTTTGTTCGTTATAAATCTATTTATTTAGTTTGTCTTTAATTTCTTCCACCCAAGAAGGAATAGAAATTTCTTTAAATGAATTTACGAAAATGGAAGTTTCACTTTTCAGGGAAAGGGCTTCTTCGGTTTTCGTGCCTTCCTTCCCTATCAGGTAGAAATAGCCCCGCCCCTTCACTAAAAGAACATCGGAAAGCCCTTCTTTCTTCAGGGCTTCCTGTAGTTCCTTATTTTTAATTATCCTTTCCATTTTTCTTCTATCCTAATTTAAAGCGCTTTCTATTCTTGCTTCGCTTTCGTTCTTTTCGCGGTCCAAGTGGTGGGAATAAATCAAAGTTGTATTTATTGAAGAATGTCTTAAAAGTTGCCGTGTTTCTTCAAGGCTTCCCCCGTTTAAAAGGTTCAATGTCGCGCAAGTGTGCCTTAAAGAATGTGCCGTTAAATACGGGCTATTGAAGCCTGAAGCCTTCAGCGCGTTTTTCACTATCCTAGAAAGGCTTTCAGTTCTCAAGGGCTCCCCGCTTCCCTTCCCCGTGGAAGAAATTCCAGAAGAAGCAAAAAGGGGCTCACTTCCTTTCACGGGCCCACGGGCTTTCAGGTAGGCCTGAAGGGCTTCAAGGGTTTTCCCTCCCACCTTCACAAAGTCCCCCTTTTCGTCTTTGCCTTTGCCCAGAACGTAAAGGGCCATATATTCCCCGTGGGGCCTTAAATCTTCCACAAGCGCCCGTGATACTTCTATTGTTCGTAGGCCTGTAGTAATCAGTAAACGCAAAATTGCGTAATTGCGAAGGCCTTCAAGCGTTTTCTTCTGGGAAGCGTTTTCAAGTAGGGCCTTCGCCTGTTCCGCGGAAAGGTTCATTTTCTTAAAGTCGCGGGAAAGGGTCGGGGCCTTTACTCCCTTCGTGGGGTTCAGGGTCCCAAGTTCTGAAGAAGCCCAAGAAAAGAAGGCCTTCACACTAGACAAATAT
>Ga0310690_10013378_pt1 | contig 9999 bp, 7 predicted proteins | sample AusTroGonzalo_MG_2_FD_207661 | JGI IMG/M metagenome (GOLD analysis project Ga0310690, IMG submission 207661) | Bovine rumen microbial communities from tropical cattle in Woodstock, Queensland, Australia - Gonzalo_04 (v2) (version 2) | ecosystem: Host-associated > Mammals > Digestive system >...
CTTCCGCGGATTCCGTGGACAGCTGCGGCACAGTTATTCCGGACGGTTCACATGGATTGAAAGAACGCCGCAGGCTTCCTGCCAGATTCCTTTCCAGCGCCTGAATAACAATCCTGCCATTTTCCGCAGTACCACTGCAGGAGAGGTTTTTTATATATGGATGCTTCAGGAAACCGAGATACGAAAACACATCATATCCGTCTTCAGGCTTCATTACAAAAAGCGCCGATAATGCTGTATAAAGCGAATATACCGGTGATACCGCTATGGGACAAGCCATTGACACATTGCATACCGTATTTTCCGGCAGACAGTTCAGAAGAAGAGGAAAAAGTGTATGTGTATCCGGCAGAACTATAACCGTTTTTTCCGCATCCGGCTGCAATGCCGGGACAGAGGAATCCAGCAGCGAAGCAAGCCGGTATATTTCTCCGTGCATATCTGCCGCGCGGTAAAAATTAATTTTCCCCTCAGGCTCCCTGACAAATACATCCTCAGGCCTTATCCCGCTTAAATATCTGGTAAGCAGCGGATTCTTTATAAAGAAAAACTCCGCTCCCGCTTTATCCAGACATTCAGATATTTTCTGCTCTGCTTTTGTCATGCGGAGAAAACCGGCGACGAAAATTCTGTGGTAATGCCGCTTTATATATTCCGGATTCAGAAATCCGGCAGTCCATGCCATCTGCCCGGCGGCGGTAACAAATCCTTCCCTGTCCGCAGATTCGTAAAACTGTCTGTAAAGCGCACTGAAATTTTTTATTTTTTCTGTGAATCCGTCATGGATATTTTCATTACTGTCCGTGACTCCGGAGGCACTTTCCGTTATATCTGCAACGAACTCACGGAGCAGTTCCTCACGGAACATTCCGTCATATGTGGCAATCTGTTCCGGTGTAATAAGTTCTTTTTTCAGTTCCTCCATTTCTTCTGAAAGCGAAAGGGCCATAGGAAGCAGAAAATCCATCCCGGCGCTGTCCCCGCCAATGTTAAGAACACGGCAGAAACTGTTTTTAAGCTGCTGCAGGAGAATATGCAGTATATCAAAACTGCCGGCATTACGCCGCGCAGGCCCTTCCGCCGCATAAACAGCTGAAACAAAACCATCAATAGCATACATGGCTGGCGCGGTCATGGCACCGCCTTTTTTCTCAGCAAGTTTTCTCCGCAGAAAATAAACAGGGCGTATACCGGGGAAGATAACAAGACAGTCCTTTAGTTTCTCCCCTTCACCAATCAGGCGGTCTGCAAGTATTTCAATAAGATCATCAGCCGGTTCAACAAGATTCAGATTCATCGTTAAATTATTTTATTCCCGCATACTGCACAGTCAGGCGGAAAATATTTACAGATTAAGCAGTCTTTCGGCATTCCTGTAAAAGATCTTTTCCCTGCTTTCCGCAGACAGTTCAGGAAAACTCTCCAGAAGCGCAGCCATATATTCTGCCCGCGCCCACGGACAATCCGTGCCAAAAAGAATTTTTTCCATATCATGCGAGGCGAAAATCTCTCTGCGCAGGCCTTCGGGAATCTCATTTATGAATGAGGTATCAAACCATATATCGCGGCCACAGAGAAGTTCGCGCACCTCGCGGTATCTTTTCCAGCCGCCCATGTGCGCGGCAATAATCCTCAATTCAGGAAAATTTTCCATCACGGTAACGAATTTATCAGCGGAAGCGTTCATGCTTTCAGGAAAAGCTATATCATATCCCGCATGAAAAATCACGGTAAAATTCATGTCTGAAAGCGCTTCATAAACTGGAAACACCCTTCTGTCATCAACAGAAAAATCCTGATACATCGGATGAAGTTTTATTCCTTTTATTCCGGCAGACCTGAATGCCTCAAGTTCCTGTTCAAAATTTTCAGAAAAAGGATGAACAGAGCCGAAAGGAATAAGCCTTTCCGAAGAGAATGACCTGATCCATTTGAGAATTGAGGGCGCCTGCTTAGGCTTTGTTGCTATTGGAAGCACAAAAGAAACACTGACACCTCCGCGGTCCATGGCTTCAAGAAGACCGGAAGCTGTTCCGTCAGTCGCAGGTTCAACATCCCTGTTCACTGCGCAGAGTCCGGCCATGGCTTTTGGTGCCAGGGCATCCGGATAGGCATGTGTGTGCACATCAATTATTTTCATGCGGAATTATCACTGCGCAAGTATTTCTTCGCGGGTTATGGAATATTTACCGTCCAGCCAGTCTGTTATCTCACGCGCCGCCGCCGCTGTATCATTGGTATGGCTTCCGCGGAATTCAGAATAATCCCGTTTAAGTTCCATGCGGCGCTCCGGAGTAATTGCCACAAGTCCCTTGTCGGCGAACAGTTCCAGGTCGCGTTCCAGCAGGTCAGCCATTTCACGGCATGTAACAGACCCGGCGGCACGGTGAAATGCCTGCACAGGGTTGTATTGCGGGCCGCGCTTATAGCTTTCCGCAAGCGTAGCAAGAACTATCTTGGAAAGAGCGGCCTGATTCATTGGGTTCGCTATATGCGCCTCAATTACGGCGCCCATTCCGGCAGGCCGTCCGGTAAATGCACGCAGGTGCAGGAAGGGACTCATGCGCGGCCCATCGTTGACAGGATAATTATCCCATATCACCGGCCTGCGGCCCAGCCTTAACGAGACACTCTGCAGATACTCCTCAGTAAAAGACCTGGAACATACAAGGTCACCGGTCCAGAAAATGCTTATTTTCTTATCCAGTTCCGCATTCAGCCTTGAAAAATAATCATCCGGCATTTTTCCATACAGTTTTTCAAGTACCGGATCATCCGAATAATATGTCGGGCAGAAAATTATCTTCTTTACCCTGGTATTGGCAGCCGTAAAATTAAGTATCTCAATCTGCTTAGTGGCAAGGCTGTTCACATCGCCTTTCATATCATCCATAAGAATACAGAGAATGTCAGGTTTTATTCTGTCAAAAGCCTGAAGCCTGTGCAGCAGGACGCTTTTTGTCTCTGAATCAAAAGGTGAAAGATAAATTTCATAAGGACTGAAACCTATACCAAATTCACGTCCCTCTTTACGCAGTTCAAGAGAAAGTTTTGTAAGTTTTTTCTCCAGCCCTTCAGGCAGCGGGTCACGCCATCTGCGGCGCATATAGGCATCCGCTTTCGGCGCATAAATATAAGTGGAAAAGCCATAGCGGCGCATGAACGGGATATATCCTGAACGTTCACCCCATGTCCATGGCCTGCCGTAAAAACCTTCAATTATGCCCAGTTTTGTATTCATAAGAAAATAATGCCATATCGTTAAGTTATTTTACAAATAATCTATCTGACAATTTCGCTTATTTTTTCAGAGACCTCATCCAGTTTTTTCTGTTCCAAATCAGTAAGTTTCCGCGTATTGCCGGTTTTAAGGTTCTCCTCAATTCTGCTGACCAGTCTGGCATTATATGAACGCTCGCCAACCCAGCCAAGGCTGCTGCCGGCTATCTGCTCAAAAGTAACATCCTTAGCCTCGGCAATGCGCCATGCCCAGTACCTGGCATCAATTTCAAATACAGACAGGCTTAATTCAGTAATTTTCCTGTTTTTCAGAAACCTGTTTTCAGAAGCAGGTTTCTCCCTGCCGCCATTCAGAAATAGGGATATTTTATGATTGCTTTCTTCAAGCCTGTCCCATTCCTCAGGCGTTACGGTAACTGTACTGCCGGCTTTAACATATTTTTCCGTAAGGTCTACCACTGCCTTATTCTCCTGGTCAGAACCTAACCAGTTTTTATAAGAAGATTTTAATTCCTCAAGACTTGTTCTTTGATATTTTATCTTAAGAACAAGTTCCCTGGCTCTTATATCTCTCACAGGTAACTGTAAAATATCAATTTCCGCATCTGTATCTGACACCGGCTTTTCTGCCTGACCGGATCCTGCGGGCACTCCCGGACTGATTCTGTTTTCAGCAGTGTGATCTTTCTTTTCCCTGTTTACGGAAATCTCCTCACCTTTTCTGCCAGGTCTATTATCCGTGCTTACTCCGGCATACAGAGGCACAGCCACAAACAAAGCGCATAAGACAAAAAAACAATGTTTCATATCCGTATGTTAATAAAAAAATCCAGATAAAGCAATATAGAAAATATATTATACAGGTGAAATATTCTACTCGTTTTCCTTGTGTTTATCAAACTATATTTAAACAGAAAAACACTTTACATACAGATATTATTTTATTTAGTATTATCAGTGAAAAGTATTTTCTGAGTATGATACCGCTACTGCATAAGCCTGAACTTTTTTTAAAAAAGACGGAAGGACTTTTTTGTATTTTTATTGTTTCCTCTATTATCTGCGTTCTTTCCTTTTTCATTCTGTTCCATGCTGACTGGGTTATCGGTGACGACTATGAGACACTTCAGACAACTGCAATAGGAAGACCGGAACCAGTAACAAGACACATAGGACAGGAAAATATTTCCAACGGACGTTTCTACCCTCTGGGACATTATGACCTTAATATAATCACGCTGCTGCCTGTACATGGCCCTGGCATACATTATGCGTATATATGGCTGCAGTTCCTTGCCATATCATTACTGGCATGGAAGCTTTCCGGCGGATTCAGGCAAATAGCCACTCCTGACAATCCTCCTGTTTTATACCGGACCGTTCTATTCTGTATTTTTCTGACCGGCACCGGTTTCAGCTGGATATTTTTCGAGATAAATTATCCGGAAAGATTCCTTATGATTCTTCTTGCAGCGTTTGTTTTTCTGTCACACAGGGCACTCATATCACAAAAGACCATTTTTTATGTATCCGCACTCATAGTAGCAGCATATGCTTCATATATGAAGGAACCTGTTTTTATCATATTCTGTGTATTCTCAGCCGCAAACCTGCTACTCAATAGAAACAGAACAGGAAAAGACAGTATTTTTTATTATGCCCTGCTGACTGACGGTGCTGTTTTTCTTATACTTTATTATTTCCTCGCTTTCAGAGTACATACCTCGCTTTACAGCACATCGGCAGGTTACGGATTTTCCGGCACTTTGCTTCTTATTTTATTAAAGGACCGGCTGAATATAATACTGATGACCGTTTTATTATACAGGCTGTACCAGATATTTATAAAAAAAGACAGACAGTATATTTTTGAAGACTCTCTGCTTTTTGCGGGCTTTTTTTACATACTGGCTTTTGCTGTACTTAAAATGTCATATACTTACTATTTCCTGCCGGCAGAACTGCTTGCCCTGCCGGCAATTATATCATTTGTTTCAGGAATCAGGCGGAAAAGCATTAAATATCCGGTAAAAATCTGCCTTGCCGCCATACTTGTTACAAATATGATTATACTGCGTTCCTCCGGTCCTGAACTGTATTATGTATCAAGAACAACACATATGCCACTTATAAGGAGTATTGCCGTACATATGAAAAACGGTGGCGTATTATGGTGGTACCTGCCAGGGCAGGATATTTACACACTTCCGGAAAATAGCAACATAATGGGACAAAGGGATATTTACAATGTATTCATAGATTATGCTGCAAAGAAAGCGGAAAACCGCCTTTCAAAAGAAAATATTCCCGGGAAAGATAATTTTACATACATACATAATGCGGACAAATTTAATCCGGGTTCAGAGGATGTTTTTTTCCTGCCGCTGTACAGCAATGAAAATGGAAACAGGCTCCCGCTTCCTGAGGATATGCTGAAAGAACTGGAGAAGAACAATTTTTCCCCCCTTATAACGAATCTGCCATCAGTATATATTTTTATAAAGAAAGGCAGCTATATAGAAGACAACTGGCTTTTAAGTACTAAATAAGCTGGCTTTTATATATAATATAGACGGTAATATCAGGGCAGTTAAAAGCCCTGCCTTGCCATGGAGCATTTAACAGCAATGATAAAGAAAATTTCATCTATCCTTCTTACGGCACTTTTTTCTTTTATATCCGCATTTCCATTATCCGCTGAGCAGCTGCCGATAGAGCTTGAAACCCCGGAAAAGCCTGTTTATTATCAGAATATATACGACCCTGACAATTGGGACCAGCTGATAATCTACTCAAAAACCCAGCCTGGCATATACTCGCTCGCAATAGAGAAAAATACCGACAGTAATGCCTTCAACGCAAAATACGGCGTAAATGATTTTATAGCAAAAGTGCAGTACGATGTCTCATTCAATGGAGGACAGTGGCAGTATAAAACCTCATGGGACAGAAACGAGGGTGATTTTGGCATATATGACAAGCCTCAGGCTTTTGATATTCCAAACAGTATTATTGCCGCACATACATTTTACGAAAGTTATTATGAACCTCTGCAGGAAAAAATGAAAGACATTCCCGGTTTTATATTCAAGGAAAAAAACGGAAGCAGCCATTTCAACCTTAAGGACAATACCATCGCCATACGGTGCCGCTACATAATAGGCTGGCAGGACCGCGAAGATGAATGGCACTATCTTACCGGCCCATGGAGCGAAACAGGGCACATAGGCAGGGACGCTGAACCCTTCAGCCTGCCTGAATTTGAAGGAGAACTGCCTCCCCCCACGGTTTCCTCGCTGCGTTTTGTTGACAGTGATGTAAGTTATATGCTGGAAAGTGACCCAAAAACCTATGACATAATGCTGCTTTCTTATTTTGACAAGGGCGTAAAAATGGGTGAGCAGGAGGTACAATACCGCAAAAACGGAGGCGAATGGCATGAGGCCGGCATAGGTAATCCTGACTGGATTTTTGATGGCCGCCGCTCATTTACCGCTGAAGGACTTTTTGACGGAGACACACTCGATGTGCGGGTGAGATATTCCTATTATACAGGCGATGAGGAAAAATTCACCAGCTGGTCTGAAACAACAACAGGTGAGGCAGGCCCTGTTTCCGAAGAAGAAGCCGTGCAGGAAGGGGCTGATGGCGGAGATGTAACTGCCGCGAAAGTCAGGACCGCGAATAAATGCCTGTTTGGTTTCACGCTGTGCTGCATGATGTGGCACGGCATTTCAGCCTGCGTATGGATAATAGCGGCTCTGTTACTGCTGGTTATTCTTTATGCCTTGATAAAATCCGCCACAAGAAAAAACTGAAATCGTTGACTTCTAAGTAATTTAAAAAGTAAACCTTATCAGTAAATCCTGACTAAAATTCTGAGACAATATAGAGCTTAGGGATATTTATTTATACAAGAAAACCAGATCATTATGAAAAATTTTTTTTCAGAAAATAAATTTTTTACGTTTATTATTAAATACAGGTGGATTATACTATCCATTTTTATTTTATTTAAAATTATCTCCATTGTGTTTAAAATAAAAGTTGAAGGATATAATATAGGACATATAGATGGAATAAACGGAGAAGGAATATACAATCTTTTCTATCCGCTATTTCCTTTATCTTCTAAAGTTTTTCCTTTTCGTAGCGTAATTCATTTTTTATGGAACAGCTGTCCTCAATTCCTGCATGATTTCAGAAATATATATTTTATACTTCCTGCTATTTTATCTATGGCGGTTGCAGTAATATCATATCCGTCTAATATGCGCATGGCGGGAACAGTTTCTCTGCTTCTATCACTTACAATATTAAATAATCACAATTTTGATATAGAACAAACAATAATTGCTTCCTGTACTCTTATGGCTGTTGGGTCATTTTATGCTTTCAGAAAATCACCCCAGCTACGAATAGCAGCAACTACTGCTGCGCTCTGTGCCTGTATGCATTCGAAAGGCATATGTTTTCCATTTTGCCTCATGTTGTTTGCTATTTTTTTTTATGAGTCTTTCAAGCAAAAAAATATAAAAACTGTTACTATATGTTTTGCTATTTTTTTATTAGGCGGAATAGCTTGGAGTTTATCTGCTTCTGTCAACAGCGGAAAACCTGTTATATTCACAGAAAACACTGATCGGCTGATTCCCAATTTGATTGGAGGCGCACATGGATTAATTCAAACTATAGAAGGAGATGTCGGAGATACTTTTGATTTAAAAGATGCCACTTTTGAGCAGACTTTAATGTATTCTATAAAGACAGTCATTATACATCCTTTAAAATACCTTATGGCCATTGTTCTGAGAATAATTTGGCTTTCAGGCAAAATACGTTATTTTACTCTTTTATTTATACTTTTCGTTTGTTCTTTCTTCAATCTGAAATCACTGAAGAAATTTCCAATATTGTTTATGACTGCGGCATATTTTTTCACGGTTTATATAGTTATGCCAGTAGAACCCAGATATTTTATACCTGCCTTATACCTTATGTGTTCTTGTTCAGCTATTTTTTTATCAGATTGCATTTTGTCATTACAAACAAAAATCAGCTCTAAAAATATTGTTATATCTGATGAAGACAGAAATTTCACTATTTTCCCGCTTTTTTTCAAACTTTTTTCGGAATATACCATTAAAATCAGCGTTTTACTGCATTTTGCAATATGGGTTGTAAGCATATTTCTTTTATTTACATTCCCAAGCAGGTATGCCTTATTCGGGACTGAAGAGGCCGACAAATATCTGAAAAAACATCCAGATAACATTTTTTTGGCCTTTTATCCATTCCGCAATGGATATCCCCATATGAGGGACTATGATGGCATGTTGGATTTATATCGAAAAACAGAAAAAAACAAATGCCCATTGGGCGTTAAAGAACGTTGGTTTAATTTTTTAGCAGGAAAAGAAGAGGCATTAAATGACAACGATCCCATTTGCGATAAAGAAATATATTGGCAAGACATGCTTTTATCTGCATTTAAAGATATAGAACATGGGAGAAATAAAGAAAAAGGGATATACGATATTCAGACATCAGTCTTAACCTGCATGCTTTCCAGCGGCTATATAAGACAGGATAAAGGGACAGAACATCTCGGAAATACAAGAAATCTATCTGATAATCTGGCAATATCTAAGGCAGGTGTGTGCGCTGCAAGTTATGAGGAATTTATATTTAATCTTCCTGAAAAGCATAAAAAACTAAAACACATTCTGCTTAACAGCGAGGCATATGATATGATGTTCCCCGAGAAAGTGAAGGAGATGTTTATTTACAGAAACTCTGCAAAATGCACCTCATGCTGTGTATCACATGGAGGCGGAGCCCCTCCTGATAAATGCGGAATAACAGACTATAAGATTCCACATTATAACCAAAGCCAGCGGGGAATTGTTCCAATATATACATACAATGATATTTCTTCTGAAGCAATACCGATATGGGTTATCAGCATTGGCAATGTGTACAATAAAATTAAGGCTACCAACAATAAGAAGAAAAGAAAAATGTTGATAGATGCCTCCATAAGCCTTCTGGAATCATTTTTGTCTCTTTATGATAACGAGATAAATACAAAGGCCAAAGAATCTCCTGACATGATTAAAATATCTCATCTAAAAAACCGTCCAGACGCTACATATAATCTGGCCAAGCTCTATTACCTGAAAGGAGATAAGAAAAATGCAAGAAAATATCTGCTTGATACGATAAAATATAGCGAAGGGATAAAAGTACGTTCTGAAATTGAAAAAAAGAACCTTATTCAATTTTACTTAAAAATCAATTAATTATCTGACGTTGTTATACATAAGTATTGATAGAAAAACGCTATATATCATTAACTAGTGGTCTCCCCCCGAAAATAGTACCATATAGAACGTTAGGTTTCCGGACCTGGCATGGAGGATACCGGAAATGAGAAAAAGATTCACGGAAGAACAGATAGTAAAAATATTGCAGGAACACGCTGAAGGCAAAACAGTCGGGGAAGTGTGCCGTAATAATGGAATATCCGAAAACACGTTTTACATATGGAAACGCAGATACGGCGGCATGCAGGTAAGCGATGTCATAAAACTTAAAACATTACAGTCTGAAAACGAAAGACTGAAGAGGCCTGTTGCAGAGCTTTCGCTCGAAAACATGGTCCAGAAAGACGTAATAAAAAACTTCTCAGGCCCGGAACGTTAAGAAAAACCGCTGATTATGTAATCAGGCGTTTCGGGCTTTCACAAAGAAAGGCAT
>Ga0310690_10013380_pt1 | contig 9999 bp, 10 predicted proteins | sample AusTroGonzalo_MG_2_FD_207661 | JGI IMG/M metagenome (GOLD analysis project Ga0310690, IMG submission 207661) | Bovine rumen microbial communities from tropical cattle in Woodstock, Queensland, Australia - Gonzalo_04 (v2) (version 2) | ecosystem: Host-associated > Mammals > Digestive system >...
TGACCTTTGGCCGTCGTATGTGTGAGAAACTGAAAGAGCTGATTCCACGTCAGCAGTTCGATATTGCCATTCAGGCTGCCATCGGTGCCAAGATCATTGCCCGCGAGACGGTGAAGCAGGTACGAAAGGATGTGCTGGCCAAGTGTTATGGCGGTGATGTGAGCCGTAAGCGTAAACTGTTGGAAAAGCAGAAGCGAGGCAAGAAACGCATGAAGCAGATTGGTAATGTGGAAGTGCCGCAGAAAGCCTTCCTCGCCGTCTTGAAACTTGATTAGTAAAAATCCTAATTGATAAACAATCAACAACAATGCCAAACCTAAGTTTAACCCCACGCGACGTGGCCCGCGAATTGGCCCGCAGGTATAGTACGATGACGCACGAAGAACTCGACATCCTCGAGAGCGTGCTTGTGCCAATGAAGTTTGCTAAGGGCGAAAGAGTCCTAAGCGAAGGTGACACATGCCAGCATATCTACTGGATTGTGAAAGGCTTGGTGCGCCAGTATTACTTTAAGAACGGCAAGGAGCTGACGGAATATATGGCTACCGAGAACACCATCATGATGAGTATCGAGAGCCTGTTCAAGGAAAAGCCCTCGATGCAGATTATGCAGGCATTGGAACCTACCATTATCTATGCTATGCCCAAGAATGAGCTGGAGGCTGTGGCTATGCGAAGCGTGAATATCCAGATTCTATACCGTAAGATTCTGGAGGAGTCGCTGATTATCAGTCAGCAGCGAGCAGACATGTTGCGCTTTGAGAGTGCCCAGGACCGCTACCAGAAACTGGTGAAGAGCTGTCCGCAGCTGGTGCTTCGTGCTCCGCTGGTTTATATTGCCAGTTATCTACAGATGACGCCAGAGACCCTGAGTCGTGTACGTACTGCTGTACTGATGAATTCCTGATTTTACTTTTCCTTTATATATAATAAGGTGTAAAAGGCGAGGCCTTGTAAGATGTGTTCTTACAAGGCCTCGTCGTCTGGACGCTGAAGCGTGCGCTTCAGATGTCGTTTCTTTCTGAGATATGCCTCTTTGCGGGCTTCATAGTCCGCCTGATGTTTCTCCAGATATCCGTCTGCCATAGTCTTTATTGCTCCTTAAATTTTGCATAGACCACACTGATGGTAACGGGGTCGTGATCATTGTCGGGACCACCTACCAGACAGGCGCTGGTGAGCGACATATCATGGTCTGTACTTGTTGACGAACTGCTGTTGTAGTTGATGGGAACGAGCAGCACCTTGTTCCAGTTGGGATGCTCAGCCTCCCAGTTGGGATTCTCCTTCACACCTTTCTGACGGATATTCCAGAGGTTGGTAATCAGGTTGGAGATGTTGATGAAATTATAGGTGTTGCTGTTCTTGTACGTAGTGCCATTATAGTTGTATATGGCATAATACGACATCTTGTTATCTGGTGTCTTGTTGTTCTCGAAGAAAGCATTCAGACTGTCTTTCTGCAGCATCAGGATGTTTTGGGGAATGTTGAACATACGCTCGTCATTGGTCTGGTTGTTGATGCGCTGGAAGGTAATCTTGGCAGCAATCAGCGAGTCTTTCTCGTGGCCATTCTTGATCTCCTTAACCGGCAAGGTAACCTCTGTGAAGAGACCGGCAGGTGATTTCAGATAGGTGTGGTTACGTTCGGCAGCCAGCTTGTTGATGGCCTGCTTGTCGTTAGTGATGAATGTTGTCTGCAGCACCTCCTTAGTACCTGCCAACGTCAATGCAGCGCTGACTAAGCCAGAGTCAGTCTGTACTCGATAGTAGGTCTTCAGACCAATATCTCTTACCCTTGCATAAAAGCCGTAGCCATCGGTAATCTGGAAGAAGAAGCCAGGACATACATTATGGCTGAAGGTGTAAGAGTTACGGAAATGCTCGGGATGTTCATGATACTGCCGGAGAATGTAAGTACCGTAGTTGTTATAAACATTACCATTGATATCCGTATAGGGTGAGTTCAGGGTGATACGCACATTGTTAATATAGCTGGTCTTGGTGCGTAGGGTGTCTTCATCCTGCAGGTTCAGGAAGGTAAACATCTTGCTCTTGCTCAGACCGCCTTCTCTAATCATACCCAATGACATCGGGTTATAGTTAGAGTAATAACGCACGCCTTCTTCCATGGGCTTTTTCAACTCATGCACTTTCATCTTCAGGGCAGAGAGACTGTCCTTTGAGTTATATGGAGATGTCAGATAGAGGATAATCTCACATGAGTCGGCGGCAGCCTTACCTTCGTAGCGACTGACAAATTTACTGTCGGGCGAGACGTATTGATGCTCCAGATAATGGAACTGTGAGGTAAATTCGCTTTTTACATCGGCCAGAGTTTCGGGGTCACGAACAAAGCCCAGATAACAGTTGTTGCTGAGGGTGAATACAGAGTCGGCAACGACGGTTTGAGTCGATACCTTAAAATCCTCTGTTGTCACGTCAAGTTTGTCGGTATCCTTAATAAGTGATTCTCCGATGTTTGAAGTATCTTCGCTACAAGAAGAAATGGCTATTGCCGTTAATACGACGCCAGCCATAATTGATATTCTTTTCATTAATAAATGATATTATTTCTTTTAATAATGTCTCATTCCTGTTGTTCCTCCGGACAGATGGAGTCGTAGAATGCCTCGTAGGCCTCACCGTAGTCTTCTGCCAAGAATTTCTGAATAGGCAATCCTTTGTCTTTGGCATATTTCTGCAAAGTGGCATCTGAGTGGGCTGTAGCCAACAGAATACCGTCGCTATAGTCAATAGCCAACTTGCCTAACTCAATCGTGTCGAACTCGTCTTTATAGTTGCTAAGCAGGTCGGGGGTAGCACTACGGAACTCCAGCGTCTGCTTGAAATCAGAACCTAAGCTCTTAGGTGTTTCTTTCGGGAAAATAGAAGTGACAATCTTGGTATTGGCAAAAGATGGCTCATCCTGATAGGCTGTCTTGATATAGAAAGGAACGACGCTACTCATCCATCCTTGACAGTGAATAATGTCAGGAATCCATCCTTGTTTCTTAACAGTCTCCATAACGCCACGGGCAAAGAATACGGCGCGCTCACCATTAAGTAAACCATCAGTATCGTTATCATCGGGTGTCATCTGACGCTTAGAGAAATAATCATCATTGTCGATGAAGAACACCTGGACACGAGTAGATGGTATAGAGGCTACTTTAATAATGAGGGGATGGTCAGTGTCATTGATGATGAGGTTCATACCCGACAGACGGATAACCTCATGTAACTGACCGCGCCTTTCGTTGATGTTGCCCCACTTAGGCATGAATGTTCTCGTCTCGTTATTACGCTCTTGCATAGCACGAGGCAAATCGTGACCCACGACCGACATGGTGGTTTCAGGAACATAGGGTGCTATCTCCTGATTGATGAATAGGATTTTCTTCTTTGCCATCTTTATTCAATTATACGATGCAAAGGTACTATTTTTTTTGCATAAAACCGCATAAAATGTGCGATTTTAGGAAAAAGTGACATTTTATAGGCTTATTTTTAGTCTTTTTTTTCCTTATTTGCGAAAATTGTTGTTATTTTGCACCCTCAAATCGACGATAAGAGAAAAAGAATGAAAGTTTTTAAGAAGATTGTTGACCTGCAAAACGCACTTTTTGATGAACGTAAGCAGGGAAAGGAGATCGGATTTGTGCCTACGATGGGTGCTCTGCATGAGGGTCATGCCTCGTTGGTAAGACGTAGTGTGAAGGAAAACGGAATCACCGTTGTTTCTGTTTTTGTCAATCCGACTCAGTTTAATGATAAGAATGATTTGAAGAACTATCCTCGTGACCTCGAGGCAGACTGCCGTTTGTTGGAGAGTTGCGGGGCAGATTATGTATTTGCTCCTGAAGTGGAGGAGATGTATCCCACACCCGATACTCGACAGTTTGAATTCCCACCAGTATCAACCGTGATGGAAGGTGCACATCGTCCTGGTCATTTCAATGGCGTTTGTCAGGTGGTGAGTCGCCTGTTCTACATCGTTCGTCCCGACAGATCCTATTTCGGTGAGAAAGACTGGCAGCAAATTGCTGTTGTCAAAGCAATGGTAAGACAATTGGGCTTGCCTGTACAGATTGTAGAGTGTCCCATTATTCGTGATGACGATGGCTTGGCACGTAGCAGCCGAAATACCTTACTGGCTCCTGATGAGCGTGCAATTGCTCCCACCATTTATAAAGCTCTAAAGAATAGTGTGACCTATGCCAAGAAACATACTTTGAAGGAGACGCATGACAAGGTGGTAGATGATATCAACAAGGTTGACGGACTCGAAGTAGAGTACTTCTCAATTGTTGATGGCAATACGCTGCAGGATGTTGCAGAATGGGAAGACTCATCCTATGTGGTAGGTTGCATCACCGTTTATTGCGGCAAGACGCCTATTCGTCTGATTGACCATATCAAATATAAGGAGTAGAGATATGATGATAGAAGTAATGAAATCCAAGTTGCACTGTGTACAGGTCACAGAAGCCAACTTGAACTATATGGGTAGCATCACCATCGACGAGGATCTGATGGATGCCGCCAATCTGATTGCTGGTGAGAAAGTACAGGTGCTTGACAATAATAACGGAGAGCGTTTCGAGACATATATCATCAAGGGTGAACGTGGTAGTGGTTGTGTCTGTCTGAACGGTGCTGCAGCCCGTAGGGTACAGGTTGGTGATACGGTCATCATCATCTCCTATGCCTTGATGGATTTCGAAGAGGCGAAGTCGTTCAAGCCAACGGTTGTGTTCCCTCAGGACAATCATCTGATATAAGCCGAATATAGCAATACAAAGAAGTGGGTGCTCAAAAAACACCCACTTCTTTTTTTATATCCTAATTCAATATTATTTCAGTTGCTCTCCTATGAAGGCTGCAAGCTCTTCGCCTCGTAAACCTTTCTTCAGAATCTTGCCTTGCTGGTCAACAACAACGGTGAAGGGGATGATGCGTGCACCAAAGCTCTGGGCCACTGGCGATGCGCCACCTTTTAAGTCTGACATCTGAGGCCAGGTGAGCTCCATCGTCTTAATACAGTTTATCCAGTCTTCTTTATTGCCGTCGATAGAGATACCCACGATACCGAATCCAGCATCTTGATAGTCTGCCAGCATCTTCTTCATAGCAGGCATCTCATCTCTGCAAGGACCACACCACGAAGCCCAGAAGTCCAGCAACGTCACCTTGTTCTTCTTCACCTCGTCGAGAATGAATATCTCAGTATCCTCGGGAGACTGCATGCTGAAGTTAGTAATCTGATCTCCTTCTTCTGCAGGGAAGCGGTCGTTGATCATCTTCAGGATATCCTTCATGGCCTGTCTGTCCTGATATTCCTGAGGCATCTTTGAAATCAGATTCTTCAATTCCTCTGACGTGAAGTCATCACCATAGGCAAGTGTTGACATCAGCACAAAGCCCAGTTCATTGTCCAGGTTCTTCTTTGCCAGTTCGGCAACGTTTGCCTGCATCTCCTCTACCAGTTTGTTATACTCTTCATAGAGGGCTTTCTGTTGCTCTTCGTCAGCATCTTCAGAGAACTTTGGCATGAGGACGTCTATCTTCTTCTGGAACTCTGCATTCAGTTTGTTCATGTCCTGAAGGGCGTCGTTTGACTTTGTTCCTGAGATTTCCGAGTTACCGTCTGCCGACAGCAGAATCTTCACCGTGCCGGGTTCTCCAAAGAACACCACCGTTGAGTTAACCTTTGGTGCTGCAATGACATAGAATACCACCGAGTCGGCTTCTCCCTGCCACTCAAACTTACCGTCCTTCACGAGTACAGTATCGAGAGGTTCTGGCTTGTCGCCTCTTATCACTAAAAGGGTGTCACCCTCATCAAAACCTTCGGCCACACCATCCACCTTGAAACTGTTGGTGCTACAGGCAACCATGAATAGGACTGTCAGCGTCAGTCCCACGAACTGGACTATCTGTTTCATATTATACTAGATATTGATCACTAATGCTTTCGTTCTCAATGACGCGACGGATGGTCTCGGCAAACATGTCGGCAACACTGATCTGCTTCACCTTGGCGCAACGCTGGGTGTAGGGGATAGAGTCGGTGAACACGATCTCCTCAAGGGCAGACTCCTGCACACGATCGCTGGCGGGACCACTCATCACACAGTGAGAGGCACAAGCACGTACACTCTTGGCACCCGATGCCATCATCAGGTCTGCAGCCTTTGTGATAGTGCCGGCAGTATCGACCATATCATCGATAATGACAACGTTCTTACCTTCCACATCACCGATAATCTGCATGGTGGCTACCACGTTGGCACGAGCACGGGTTTTGTTGCACAATACCAGCGGGCATCCCAGATACTTGGCGTAGGTATTAGCACGCTTCGAGCCGCCCACATCGGGCGATGCAATGACTAATTCGTCTAACTTCAGACTCTGCAGATAAGGCAGCAGCACACCAGAAGCATAGAGATGATCGACGGGAACATCGAAGAAGCCCTGAATCTGGTCTGCATGCAAGTCCATCGTAATCACGCGGTTTACGCCAGCCACACTCAGCAGGTCGGCAACTAATTTGGCACCAATGCTGACGCGCGGTTTGTCCTTGCGGTCCTGACGGGCCCATCCGAAGTACGGAATCACAGCGTTGATGGTGCGGGCCGAAGCACGCTTAGCCGCATCAATCATCAGCAGCAGTTCCATCAGGTTGTCGCTGTTGGGGAATGTGCTCTGCACCAGGAATACATCACGTCCACGGATGGACTCTTCGTATGACACAGCAAATTCTCCATCAGAGAATTTTGTGATTTGTAGTTTGCCCAGAGGGCATCCCAGACTTTGACAGATTTTCTCTGCGAGGTATCTTGTAGCGGTACCTGAGAAGACCATGTAAGAGTTTTGTGTAGTCATTATATATTATGGTTCGTATATGAATTTCTATTAACTGACGGCCTTCTGCCATTTCTTGAAATGGCCAATCAGGTCTTTATAATCCTGCTCCTGATGTATGTTGAAGCGGTTCCACAGGTCTCCGCAGATGACGACACCCTCGAAGCCGAGGTCACGCACCATGCGTACATTATCCAAGTTGATGCCTCCCAGCGCATAGACGTGACGGTCTATCAGTCCCTGCTTGGCAGCAGCCTTCAGTTCTTCTTCCGTAAACGATTGTGTATCGTTGGGATTGCTCTGACTGTTGAAGATGTTCTGCAGGAAGACGTAACTTGCCTTCTTCTTGCATTCCTGCAACTGATCGAGCGAGCGACACGTGCAGCTGAATCCGCCTTTGTAGCCATAGGGCAACTCTGTGTCGAGTGAGTCAAGGTGGATGCTCTTCAGTCCAAATTCCTCACGAAGATAAAAGTGGTCGTGAACCGTGATACGCTTGTAGTAATCGTCAGAAAGCAAGGTGAGTAGCCGTTCGGAGTATACAGGCTCCGAATTAGGCTTATAAAGATGAAGATTCTCCAGCCCTTCTTCAAAGAGGGTCGTCAGAATCTTGTCTTCTTCCACGAAAAACGTGGCCTTTGTCATGATGATTAGTTTCATCTGCAAGCCTATTTTTATTAAAAAAGCCCCGTCATCCTAAAAGAATATGGGGCTTATGTGATATGTGATTCCGTTGGGATTCGAACCCAAGGCCCACAGCTTAGAAGGCTGTTGCTCTATCCAACTGAGCTACGGAACCATCCTTTGCATCACTGGGATGTGCCCGATTTGCGTGTGCAAAGGTACTGTTTTTTTATGAAACATCCAAATTTTCGGGGCTCGAAAGCAAATAAAAACTCATTTTCTTAGCTGAGTGGTGAGATAATTCGGTGTGAATCCTCAATTTTAAGCCTTAAATCTGATATAAGCACGGTCATCGAAGGAGTTGTTTTCCTTTGTGAATGCTTTTGTAGCTTTGAAGGCTCCGATGTTCAGAGGGTCTTCGCGCTTTTGTTGTGCCAGTCGCTGTTCTGATTCTTCAAGTGTCTTGCAAAGAAACGGATAACCGTCAGAGGCCAGCACAATTTCCCATGGTTGGAAATCGAGCGTCAGCACACGAACGTGCTGTCTGTCGATAGTGAATCCGTCAATCACGCTGTACGACTTATTCTGCTCTTGTATCGTTTCCAGCATTCGTGGGATAACGGCGGCACGTGCTGTGTCCTCTTCAAGGAAATGGTCCCACGGCTTCGGACTAGCTTTGATAATGTCGGCTCGCTTTTCGGCCAGCTCCTGTTCATAAGGCTTGGGGTTGTCGTAAAAAGTGTCGCCAACAAAGCATTGACAATCGCCTATCATCCATATCTCGCGTCTCACCCTGCTGAAGATGACTGCGCTGGCCGTAAGTCTCTCTTCCGGATGCATGGCCAGCTGTTCTATTTGTGATTTCTTATAGTGCTGGCGTATCTTCTTGGTGACGCCAATACAAAAGTCATTACAGCTGATGTTCTTGGGTGCTTTTCTAATGAAATGCTCCACAATCTGCATGGCATAACGGCCGTTGCTCTTGAAGAAACTGTAGCGACGGCTTGTCTTGGATGTTGAACCGTCGATGACGGCAATAAAGTCAGGAGTGACGACGATTCCGTCCTCGCTTTTTCTCTTTGGATTCTTCGGAACGATGTTTTGCTCTATAATTTCCATTGTTTGAATGGCCTGATGGGGGATAGGGTGATGGTGGTGTTGGGAACAGCTGCCTGACGAGGTCCATGCGGCCTATGCGTCTGAGGCTCTGCTCAATGTTGCGTCTCTCTTCCGGCTTATACCAGAAGAAGAACTGACGCTGTGCCTGCTTGTCTTGTGGTGTCTTAGCCGAAAAGACCGGTTCTAGCGTATAGGGATTATAGCCCGTGTACCACATCTCGGTGGCTACAGTCATGGGCGTTGGCGTGAAGTCCTGTACCTGTTCTAATTGGAAGTCCATGCTCTTGGTCAGTACTGCTAACTCGGCCATATCTTCTTCATGACAACCAGGATGACTACTGATGAAGTAAGGGATAATCTGCTGGCGGAGGTTCTCTTCACGATTGATGCGGTCAAAGATGTGTTTGAACTCGCCAAACTGTGTGAACGAGGGCTTTCTCATTAGCATCAGCACTCGGTCGCTGGTATGCTCAGGGGCTACTTTCAGTCTACCGCTGACGTGTTTGCAAATTAACTCTCGAGTGTATTCCTGTGTCGAGCGGTTGGCCTCCTCGTCCTTACTTCGGTGCAGCAGCAGGTCATAACGCACGCCGCTACCAATGAAGCTGCGTTTAATGCCAGGAAGGGCATCGACGGCATGATACACATCGAGCAGCTTCTGGTGACTGGTATTCAGGTTCGGACAAATCTGTGGATGAATACAGCTGGGACGCTTACATTTCTCACAGGCATTCAGGTTGCGTCCTTGCATGCCGTACATATTGGCGCTGGGGCCTCCCAAATCGCTAAGATAGCCTTTGAAATCAGACATCTCAATGACCTGCTTCACTTCTTTCAATATGCTCTCCTTCGAACGACAGGCAATGAACTTTCCCTGGTGGGCTGAGATGGTGCAGAAGGCGCAACCTCCAAAGCATCCACGATGGATATTGACGCTGTGCTTGATCATATCGTAGGCGGGAATACGCTTGCCTTTGTACTTAGGATGAGGCTGTCGGGTGTAGGGTAGGTCGAACGAAGCGTCAAGCTCTTCGGTAGTCATAGGCGGGTGGGGCGGATTGACAACGACATAATCGTTGCCCACTTTTTGTAGCAAACGCTGGGCGTGCATCATGTTCGATTGCTCCTCGATATAGCGGAAGTTCTCGGCCTGCGCCTTTTTGTTTTGCAGGCATTCCTCATGGCTGTGCAGCACGATATCGTCTTTTGTCGGCGTCAGGTCTTTGGCAATATATACAATCTGCGGCAGCTTCACTAATTCGTGAGCAGGCAGACAGCCATTGGCATCAGCTATGCGGGCCAGTTCAATGGTTGTTTTCTCGCCCATGCCGTAGGTAATGAGGTCAGCGCCGCTATCCAACAGGATACTGGGGCGCAACTTATCCTGCC
>Ga0310690_10013383_pt1 | contig 9998 bp, 11 predicted proteins | sample AusTroGonzalo_MG_2_FD_207661 | JGI IMG/M metagenome (GOLD analysis project Ga0310690, IMG submission 207661) | Bovine rumen microbial communities from tropical cattle in Woodstock, Queensland, Australia - Gonzalo_04 (v2) (version 2) | ecosystem: Host-associated > Mammals > Digestive system >...
TTTAACATTATATTCGATTAAAGGTTTACCGCCCCATAATTTACCGGTATAATCGTTTACGTTATAAAGTGCATTTTGTGCATAAGCATTTACTTTACCGTCTTTATTATTCAAAAAAAACTTAACATTACCGTAAGCATTAATTTTGCCGGAATCTTTTTTATATTCCATATTATCGGCTTTTATTGTTTTATCTTCCCTGACAACTTTTGCATTGCCGTTAAAAACAACTATGTTTTCCGCTTTCTTTAAAGTCATTGAATCACCGGTAATTTCGGTTTGTTCTTTTTGTTGCCCGGCTAAAGCCAAACAATAAAAACAAAATAAAAATATAATTATGCAAAATAAATTTTTAATCAATTAGTACTCTCTGTTTTTTTATTGTAATCTTGTTTAAATCAATGTCAGATTTAAAACCTTTTCCGTATATCGTTTCACTTTTTCTTGTAATTTTTATATCGTTATCGGAAGATATCATTTTTGTCGAAGCATCATAAAAAACATCTCTTGTCTGCATGTGTTCGTTATTTGCAGTATCCAAAGTACATTTACCAAGTGCTTTTATATTATTATTCTCCAAGTTTACTTCACCGGTCTCGGAAATTAAAATCGACATAAATTTACCTTCCTGATAAAATTTAACTTTCGGTAACATTAAATGAACTATTTTATTATCTTCGTCAATTACTGCCGATTCTGCTTCAAGTATCGTATTTATTTTACCTTCTTTTGTCTCGGTTATAACAAATTTTTCTATCGTTTGTTCTGTTGTAGGCGGAGTTTCTTCAATAATATTACTTTCATCTTCACTGCAAGAACAAAATGAAAATGATAAAAAAAGAAAAACTATAAACAAATATATTTTTTTTATTGTTGTTTTGTTTTCCATCTTTCGTGAAACCATACCCACTGCTCCGGATTTTCTCTTATATATTTTTCAAGATACTTTGTCATTTTTGCAGTAAAATTTTTAACATCTTCATCAAAATTACCGCAAGAAACAGGCGGAATAATTTCTTCGCTTATTATAAACGAATGTTTATTATCGGGAAGTCTTTTATCCAAACATAAAATAACAGGTGTGCCCGTTTTTAAAGCAAGCGATGCAAGTCCTAAAGGTGTTGATGCCGGCATTCCGAAAAAATCTACAAAAACACTTTGAACTTTCGTATCCTGGTCTATTAACATTGCAATTATTTCATTGTTCCTTAAAGCTTTTATCATTTTTCTTGCAGAAGAAGTTTCCGAACGGAGAATAACTTTAACATTTTTTGAATTTCTGTATTTAACAAGCATATCGTTTAATTCGTCTATATAAATTTTTTTTGCAATAACATTTACGGGAAAAACTTTTGCAACACCCGCTGCTAAAATTTCCCAATTGCCGAAATGTGCACTTAATGCCAAAACTCCTTTTTTCCTCTCCAACAATTTATTAAAAATTTCTTTTTGTTCTTTTGTCATTGAAGCAACAGAATCAAAAAATTTGTCGTTCATTTTAGGAAAATATAAAAGTTCAACAAAATTTTTTGTTTCATATTGAAAAATTGTTTTGACAATTTTTTCTATTTCTTCTTTTGTTTTATCCGGAAGACACATCGTAAGATGTTTTCTTGCTTTAAGCCTTGCATCTTTAACGATATAATAGACAAGTGTTCCCAAAAACTTTGCAAGTTTATTGACGGCAAAATTATAAGGAAGCAACACTATTGTTTTTGAAAATATGTATGCACCGTAATAATAACATTTCCTAATATATTTTTTCATATAAAAATCGCTCCGCGATTTTTAGCTTAAAGCTTATAGCTTATAGTTTAACTGCAACGACAATCAGAAATCAGCAATTGCAATGGCAATACAAAACAACTTATAAACAAATAACCTTATGTCCGCAAGCTTTTAAGATTAGGTTACAAACTTCTCTGAAAGCACCTTTGCCGCCGCAAAAATTTGAAACAAATTTTGAAACCGTTTTAACTTCATCAACAGCATCAAACGGACAAGCCGAAAGACCTGTAATTTGTAAAGCAGGTAAATCTATTACATCGTCACCTATATATGCTATTTGAGAAACGTCTATATTATTTTTCTTTGCAATTTTTAAAATTTCACTTTTTTTATCTCTGCAATTTTGGACAAGAATATCTATTTTTAAATCTTTTGCTCTTAATGCAACCTGTTTTGATTTTCTTGCGGTTATCCAAACAAACTTTATTTCAGGCAAATGTCTTTTTATTAAACTTACTCCGGCACCGTCTTTAACATTCCATATTTTAAGTTCGTTCCCATCGGGAAGCAAAATAATTTCGCCGGCAGTTAATACACCGTCGATATCACTTGCAATAATTTTTATATTTTTTGCAAGAGTTAAAAGTTTTTTTGAATATTTTGTCATTATTTTTGTTCCTCGGCAACAGTTTTGTTTAACCAAGGTGTTATTTCTTTAGGAATGTCCCTCATATAAGGTTTTAATAAAAAGTTTACGACAAAAAATGCAATTGTTATAAAGATATACATTGTTATCAAAACCTTTAAAAACCATTTTAAATTCGGTTGCCAAACATATTTTTTTTCACTACCTGTTTCGTTTATTTCATTTTCCATTTTAGTTACTCTTTTTTACAATTTTATCTATTTTTATAACTTCTTTTAAAATATTTTTAAACATTTTTAAATCCACACTGTTTGCACCGTCAGAAAGTGCTTTATCCGGGTTTTTATGAACTTCCAAAAACAAAGCTGCAACACCGACAGCAACTGCTGCTTTTGCAAGAGGAAGAACAAACTGTCTGTCACCGCCACTTGCAGAGCCTAACCCGCCCGGTTTTTGAACACTATGTGTTGCATCAAAAATTACAGGATAACCTGTTTGTTTCATTATTTCAATTGATCTGAAATCCACAACAAGATTTCTATACCCGAAACTTGAACCTCTTTCGGTTAAAGATATTTTGTTATTTTTAAATGCTTTTATTTTATTTATTATTTGTTGACAATCATCCGGTGCCAAAAATTGACCTTTTTTTATATTAACGGGAATTTGTGTTTTTGCACAAGCAGTTATCAAATCGGTTTGTCTGCACAAAAAAGCAGGTATTTGTATAATATCAACAACTTCGGCAACTTTATTAACATCTTGACAACAATGGACATCGGTAAGAACCGGAACTTTTAAAGTTTCTTTTATTTCTTTTAAAATTTCAAGACCTGTTTCAAGTCCGGGTCCTCTGTAAGAATTTATCGAAGACCTGTTAGCTTTATCATAAGATGCTTTAAAAATAAAATTTATTTTTAATTTATTGCAAATTTGTTTTAATTTTAATGCAGTTTCAAAAGCCTGTTTTTTACTTTCAATAACACAAGGACCGGCAATTACCGATAAAGGCAAATTGTTTGCTATTTTTATGTTATCTTTTATCTTTAAAATTTTATTCATTTTTTAATTATACAATATTATAAATAAATTATAAATATTTTTTTGATAACAATAAAAAATTTTAAAATAAAATCATTTTTATTATTTGAATATTTAAAATAAAAATTATATAATCAAGGAAATTTATTTATAGGAATTAAACAAAAATGTTTAAAATAATTTCAAAAGAAGTACTTTCTTCAAACATCAAAAGTTTTGAAATTGAAGCTCCTGATATTGCAAAAAATGTTAAAGCAGGGCAGTTTATAGTTTTAAGGCTCAATGATAAAGGTGAAAGGTTTCCTTTAACCGTTGCAGGCAAAAACATAGACAAAGGCACTATTAAAATAATATTTCAAGAAGCAGGTAAATCCACAACGAAACTTGGAAGATTAAAAGAGGGCGACTATATAAAAGATATTGTAGGTCCTTTAGGAAAACCTACCGAAATTGAAAATTTCGGAACTGTTGTTGCAATTGCAGGCGGTGTAGGAACTGCAGAATTACTGCCTGTTATCAGTGAACTTTTAAAAGCAGGAAATAAAGTTATAACCATAGTCGGTGCAAGGAATAAAGATTTGTTGCTTATGCAAGACGAGTTAAAAGCAAATTCTACGGAACTTTTAGTTGCAACGGATGACGGTTCTTACGGAATTAAAGGTTTTGTTACAACCGTTTTAGCCGATGTAATAAAAAGAGAAAAAGTTAATATTGTTTATGCTATTGGTCCTGTTCCTATGATGAAAGCAGTATCGAATATGACAAAAGAATATAATTTAAAAACTCTTGTATCGTTAAATCCGATAATGGTCGACGGAACGGGAATGTGCGGCGCATGCAGGGTAAGTGTGGACAAGAAAATAAGGTTTGCCTGTGTTGACGGTCCGGAATTTGACGGACATTTGGTAGATTGGGATGAACTTATAAACAGATTAAGAGCTTTTAAAGAAAATGAAAAATTAGCATTAGAAAAATATAAAGATATTTTAAATATGGAGTGCAAATGTCACAAAGAATAAAAATGGTTGAAAGACAACCGAATGAAAGAAACAAAGATTTTAAAGAAGTTAATTTAGGTTACAATGATGAACAAGCATTGGCAGAAGCAAAAAGATGTTTAAATTGTAAAAAACCTATGTGTGTAACCGGATGTCCCGTTGAAGTTTCAATTCCGGAATTTATACATCATTTGGCAACAGGTAATCCTGCAGAAGCAATAAAAGTTATTAAAACAAAAAGTAATTTACCTGCCGTTTGCGGAAGGGTTTGCCCGCAGGAAAAACAATGCGAAAGTAAATGTATATTAGGAATAAAACAAGAACCTGTAGCAATAGGTAACCTTGAAAGATATGCTGCCGATTGGGCAACAAAAAATATTAAAGAAGAAAAATTTGATATAAAACCTAACGGAATAAAAGTTGCCGTTATAGGTTCCGGACCTGCAGGGCTTACCTGTGCGGGAGACTTGGCAAAGTTAGGTTATGATGTTACAATATTTGAATCTTTACATGATAGCGGCGGAGTTTTAAGATACGGTATTCCGGAATTTAGGTTACCGGTTGCCGTTTTGGATAAAGAAATAGACTTTTTAAAAAGTCTCGGAATAAAGTTTGTATTTAATTATTTAATAGGCAGAACAAAAACCGTTGAAGATTTATTTAATGAAGGTTTTAAAGCAATATTTGTGGGAACAGGTGCGGGACTACCTACTTTCCCGGGTGTTGAAGGAGAAAACCTTAACAATATTTATTCGGCAAACGAATTTTTGGTTAGAATAAATTTAATGAATGCTTTTCAATTTCCGGAATATGACACACCTGTTCACAAAGGCAAGAATGTAGTTGTTATAGGCGGAGGAAATACCGCAATGGATTCTGTCAGAACAGCTAAAAGAATCGGTGCGGAATCGGTAAAGCTGTTGTATAGAAGAACACAAAATGAAATGCCTGCAAGGCTCGAAGAAAGAAAACATGCTTTGGAAGAAGGTATTGAATTCATAGAATTAACGGCACCGAAAAAATTTATAGCAGATGATAAAGGTTTTGTTAAAGCCGTAGAATGTGTAAAAATGCAATTAACCGAACCCGATGCTTCCGGCAGGAGAAAACCGGTTGAAATTGAAGGTTCAAATTTTATAATAGAAACCGATTTGGTAATACTTGCATTAGGTTTAAACCCTAACCCAATTTTACCATCATTAACAAAAGGGTTGCAAACAGATAAAAAAGGACATCTTTTGGTTGACGATAAATTTATGACAACAAGAGAAGGCATTTTTGCAGGCGGTGATATTGCAGGCGGAAGTACCGTTATTCAAGCTATGGGTATGGGCAAACAAGCCGCAAAAAATATTGATGCTTATTTACAAAAAAAAATAAAGTTTTTATATTTATAGAAAATCTACCGGAATTTTTACTATACACTTTTTAACTTTGTTTTCACAGCATAACGGAGCATGTGTATCTTCAGGGAAAAATATTGCAAAATCCCCTTTTTTTAGATTAATATAAGTGTCAGGTTTGTTTGAATAAAAAGCAATATCTTTTTTAGAGTTGTATCTTTTTAATATTTTAAAACTTTTATTAAAAAACTTCCAACCTATTTTTTCATTACCGAAAACGATATATTGTAAATCAATATATTTTTTATGTTTTTCTAAAAGTTGTTCTTTTTTAGGTTTAGGCAAACAAGTTTGAACATTAGCATAAATTTCTTCCGTTATATTGTACTTTCCGTCAATAGTTTTAGCAGAAATATTTTTTGTAATAAAATCAAAAACAATATACAACTGCGGATAAAATTTTAACATATCTTTATATTTTTTGATTGAAGATACTAACATTTTGTTTATCCTTTTTTATTTAATTTACAATCTTTATTAAAAAAAGCTGAAATAATAAACAAAGTAACACCTATACATACACATGAATCAGCAACATTAAAGGAAGGCCATCTGTAAACTTCTTTGTAACCTATATCTATAAAGTCAACTACATAACCTCTTATAAATCTGTCAATTAAATTGCCTAAACCGCCTGATATTATAAGCAACAAAGAATGAAATTGTATTTTTGTTAAATTGGATTTATTTTTTTTAATAAAAGCAATTAAACAACAAATAATTAGTATTGTCGATATTATAAAAAATAAATTTTTCCCCTGAAACAAACTGAATGCAATACCGGTATTTGAAATATTTACCAAATTAAAATAATCGTTTATTTTTATAAAAGAATTATAAGGAATATTTTTAACAACAAAAAATTTTGTTATTTGGTCTAAAACAACATAAAATAAAACTAATATATAATATTTGATATTTATCATATTGAATGAATGTCTAAATAAGTTTGTAAAATAAAAGTTGCCGCTATTTTATCACGAACCCCTTTTCTTTTTTCTCTTGAAATGTTTGCTTCTTCGGTCAACATTCTTTCTGCCTGAACGGTCGTTAGCCTTTCATCCATAACCTCAATTTGAATTTCAATTTGTTTTTTTAATTCTTCAACAAAAGTTTTTGCGGTTTCCGCCATTTGACCTTCAGTATTGTTCATATTTTTAGGAATACCTACGACAATAGTTGTAACTTCTTTATCTTTTGCTATTTTTAAAACATTTATAACATCGTTTGCCAATCCTTTACTTTCTATTACATCAAAAGGTTGGGCAATTATTCCCATAATATCCGATATAGCAAGACCTATTCTTTTTTTGCCGTAATCTATTCCTAAAATTCTACCCATATTTTTATTTTCCTGTTTTTAAACTTTTTTTACCAAAGTTGAACTGCCATCTTTGTTATCTATAATTTTATAGCCGAGTTCTGCAAGTTTATTTCTACATTCATCGGCTTGTTTCCAATCTTTATTTTTTCTTGCAATGTTTCTCTTATTTAATAAATCCTGCAAATCTGAACCGGTTTCTTCTTTTAATATTTTTATGCCGAGTGCATTTTCTAAAATATCTTCAAAAAGCCATTTTGCCTGTTTTAACAAACTTATTTTTTCTTGTGTTAAATTGTTTAATATTATATTTTTAAGTTCATGCAAATAAGATAAAGCTTTTTCAAAATTAAAATCGTCATCCAAAGAACTTACAACCTGTTTTTGAATTTTTAGTAAACTTTCATTCGTTAAACTTTTATCATTTTCTTTTGTTATTGATACAAGCCTTGAATATGCTTCATCAAGCCCTTGTAATGCAGCTTTAGCGGCATTAAGATTTTCATTTGAAAAGTCCAAAGGAGTTCTGTAATGTTGTGTAAGCAAATAATATCTGACGACTCTCGGATTATATTGTTTAAAAATATCGGTTAAAGTAAAAAAATTGCCGAGCGATTTTGACATCTTTTCTTTATTAACGGTAACAAAACCGTTATGCAACCAATAATTTGCAAACTGTTTTCCGGTACAACTTTCACTTTGTGCTATTTCATTTTCATGATGAGGAAAAATTAAATCCTGCCCGCCGCCGTGAATATCTATTGTATCACCCAATAAACTTGTTGCCATAACGGAACATTCTATATGCCACCCGGGTCTTCCTTTACCCCAAAAACTTTCCCAAGAAACTTCCTCTGGTTCGTTTTCTTTTGTTTTTTTCCACAAGATAAAATCGTAAGGGTTTTGTTTTTTTGAATCTTTTTCTACCCTTGCACCGACTTTCATATCTTCAAATTTTCTTTTTGAAAGTTTTCCGTATTGTTTAAATTTTTCTACCGAAAAATAAACATCACCGTCAACATTATAAGCAAAACCTTTATCTTCAAGTTTTTTTATAAATTGTATTATTTGAGGAATCATTTTTGTAACCTGCGGATAAGCATTTGCTTTTAGGACATTAAGTTTATCCATCTGCATAAAATAATCGTCGATATAAGTTTTTGCAAGATCTATCGGCGACATTTGTTTTTCAAGCGACCTGTTTATTATTTTATCGTCAACATCGGTAAAATTTTGGACATGATTAACGGTATATCCGCTTCTTATAAAATGCCTTTTTATAACATCAAAAGTTACATAAGCCCTTGCATGTCCTAGATGGCAAACATCGTAAGGTGTAACACCGCAAATATAAATTGAAACTTCATTTTGTTTAATCGGTTTAAATTCTTCTATTTTGTTTGTTAACGTATTGTAAAATTTTATCATATTAACCTCTTTGTAAAGCTGATTAGCTGAAAAACTGAGCAGCTGATAAGTTACTTTCCGATACAGAATTTAGAAAATATTGATATTAATATATCATCCTTAATATCTACACCTAAAATTTCATTTATAATTTTTAAACTTTCCTGTGCCTGAAAAGATACTATTTCGTCTTGGTCGGCTTTAATTACAACGGATAATGTTTCTTCAAGTTTATTTTTTAATTCACATAACAAATTATATTGACGAGCATTTATAAGCATTGAAGAATTATCTGTTTTATCTTGCAATCCGCAAATATTATATATTTTTTCAAGTAAAACATTTATGTCTTTCTTATCAATACAGGAATATTTTATAAATTTATTTTTATCATAAATTTTTTGCAAATTATCCGTTGATATTTTTTCAACCAAATCCGATTTATTTACGACTATTATCGTATCGTCAACTCTGTTTTTTAATAAATTTAAAACGGCTTGGTCATCTTTATCAAACGGTTTGCTTCCATCTAACACAAACAAAATTATATCCGATGTTTCTATTGAATTTTTAGTTCGTTCCTGTCCGATTTGTTCTATTGAATTTGCCCAATGGTTTCTTAAACCTGCCGTATCTGTTACAGAAAACAAAAAGCCTTTATATTCTATTGTTTCTTTTATAGTATCTGTTGTAGTACCGGCAATATCTGTTACTATTGCCCGCCCATAACCTAAAATTGAATTTAAAATTGATGATTTACCGGCATTAGGTTTACCGACTATTGCAATTTGAACACCGTCGATAATATTTTTGTTCAAGACATAACAGGAAGTTAAATTTTGAACTTGTGTAATAATGTTTTTTAAACTTTGTATCTTTTGTTCTCTTGTTAAAAAATCAATTTCTTCTTCGGGATAATCGAGAGAAACTTCCAAGTAAGCATATAATTGTGTCATCTGTTCTTTTATATTTTTTATTTCGGTTGAAAAAGCACCTTGTAATGTATTTAAAGAGAGTTGAACGGCTTTTTTAGTAGAACTGCTTATTAAAGTATTTATGGACTCAGCTTCAGTTAAATCCATTTTATTATTAATAAATGCTCTATAAGAAAATTCTCCCCTATCCGCTAAACGGATACCGTTTTTTAACAATAATTCAATTATACTTTGAACTATAACAGGATTACCGTGTGAAGTTATTTCTATAACATCTTCACCCGTTGAAGAATTCGGCTGTTGCATATAGGAAACTACAACCTCATCTATTTTCTTATCCGAATCATAAATATAGCCGTGATGAATTTTTCTGTTTTCAATATTAACGGATTTATGTTTTTTATCAAAAAAAACGGAAGATACCGCTTTTAAGGAATTTTTACCGCTTATTCTTAAAACTGCCAAAGCGGCTTTTCCCTGTGGTGTTGCCAAAGCAACAATGGTATCTTCCTGTTTAAA
>Ga0310690_10013384_pt1 | contig 9997 bp, 20 predicted proteins | sample AusTroGonzalo_MG_2_FD_207661 | JGI IMG/M metagenome (GOLD analysis project Ga0310690, IMG submission 207661) | Bovine rumen microbial communities from tropical cattle in Woodstock, Queensland, Australia - Gonzalo_04 (v2) (version 2) | ecosystem: Host-associated > Mammals > Digestive system >...
CACCGTCCTCCTGGAGCATCGTATAGCCGGCGTTGGCACACAGGAACATCAGAATGCTGTTCCAGGTGTACTGGAACTGCTTGCAAGCCGCCTGGTCGTTGCAGACGTTGGCGATCAGATCCAGCGTGGCCTCCTTGCGGAGCAGCATCTTGTACTCGTCCAGGGGGATGAAGATGCCGTCCTCGACGAGATCTTCGGGGAAGGTGTTGTCGGGCAGCGCCTCGACGGTGAGCGTGCAGGGGGTGTTCTTCTTTCCGAACATGATTAACTCCTTTCATGTGAGCCCGAAACGGGCAAGTTCTTCCGGCGTGGCCGTCTCGATGCCGAGCTCCTGGGCCTCGTGGATGGTGCCGTCGATCAGACGGGCCATTTCCTTGGTGTCCAGCTCGTGGGTCTGCTTGAAGACCAGGTAGCACTTGAAGGCCTTGCCGTTCTCAATGCGATCTTCGATGAATTTGGTGTAGGGGTAGATGTACGAGGGCTTGACGGAGGCGGGGAGCTTCAGGCCGATCAGCATGCCGTCCGCGTCTCGGGCATAGGTGCCGTAATCGGTGTTCAGCATGACCTTGACTTCCTCGATCCCGAGGCCCCGGGCCTCCGCGATCTTGCCGACCAGAAGGTGGAAGTAGGCGTTGGCGTTCTTCGAGCGGGTCTTCCGGTGCTTGCGGATCTCCACGTCGACGTCAACCTCCTGGAGCTTTTTGAAGCCTTCGCGGAAATCGGCGTCAAGCTCGATCGTGACCCGCTGCTTGCCGTTCATACCTCGGGACAGGTCGATCAACCGGCCCTTCATTTCGCCACCCAGTGCTTACGGTAGAGCTCCAGGAGTCCCGCGTCCTCCAACCAGGAGAGGAAGGCGGTGATGATCGGGAAGATGTCCCTGGTCTCCTCCCGGGTATAGGTCTCATGCCAGACGCCGGAGCCGTTGCTGACGATGTAGGTGAACTCCCTGGCCGTGGGCATCAGGAACATGTACATCGGGTGCTGGGTGGAGTCGAAATACTTCCCCTTCTCGTAGCTCTTCGAGAACTTGATGTCGGAGATGACCCCGGCTCTGAGAGCGTCGAAGCGCCCGTGCAGGACGTACTCCTGGCCGGCAATGAGTACACGCTTGGAAACGCTGAACTGGAGCTGTGCGCCCCGGAGCTCACTTGCAACGGCGCTTGCGGCATCATACCACTTCGGTTCAAAAGCGAACGCGGTTCCGGCATTTCCTGTGAGGATTTTCGTGACAAGGGCCTCGAAGTCGTTGCCGTTCTGCATGGCCTCGGTGACCTCCGTAGGCTCGCGCCGGAGGACCTTCAAGAACTCCTCCCGGGCGTCCTTCTCGGTCTCCATGTCCTCATAGGGGTTTTCCCGGAGGGAATAGAGCCAGGAGGACAGGAGGCTGTGCGTCATCAGGTAGGCGGCCATTAGGCCTCACCGTCCTTCTTGTCGTCCTTGGGAGCGGGGGTGTAGGCCTTGAGCACCTTGTCCCAGAACAGGCCCACGGCTTTGATCCTGGCGTTGAATTCCTTGCCGAGCTCGGCCTGGGAGGTCAGCGCGTGCCGGATCTGCCGGAACTTCTCGGCGGCAGCGTTGGCCGTGGTGGGGTCGACGATGGAGTTGATGATGTCCCTGCCCTCGGCCATGGCCTTGTCGTAGAGCTCCTTCTCGGCGGCCGTCTTCTCGGCGTCGGCCGCGGTCTTGGTGTTGTACTCCAGGAAGAGCTTGGCCAGGAAGTCGTTGGGCTTGCCGGGGATCAGCTCGGGGATCGGACGGATGCCGTGCACGCCGCGGGTGCCCTTGGCGAAGAACCGCTCGCAGTTGTCGAAGCCGATGGTGCGGACGCCGTTGCGGATCTCCATGAAGCCGCCCAGATCCATGACCTCCCAGACGGAGTTCTTGGACTGGCCCTCGGCCTTGATCCGGAGCTTGGTGTCGTCGCCGTCCTTTTCCTCGACGGTGTGGAACACGATCACGATGTGCTTGTCCAGCTCGTAGATGCAGTGATCGAGGAAGCGCTGGAACTCCTTGCCGAGCCAGCCGTAGCCCTGGAGGGAGAGGCTGCCGTCGCGCCGGGCGTACTTGTTGTCGATCTTCCGGCCATAGTTGCCCATGATGGTGAGCAGCTTGCCGCCGGTGTCCACGACGATGGTCTCATAGGGGGCCAGGGCCTCGCGGACGGCGTTCATCTCCATCGGGGAGGCGCCCATGCCCAGGTCCTTCCGCAGCTCGTCGTAGTCGCGGGGCTGGGTGACGCCCTCGGCCATGGCCAGGACCTCCGGCTCGATGCGCTCAGCGGAAAGGTCGACGTCGATGTAGAGGGGATGGGGCGCGGACAGCGCCAGGGTGGTCTTGCCGATCCCGGGATAGCCGGCGATCAGCATGCGGATTTTCTTGTCCTTGAAGGTCAGGTTTGCGGGCTTTAAGATAGCCATAGTGTTTAGCTCCTTTCAGATTACAAAGATTTTTGAGAGTTCATCGAGAAGTTGGTCTACGAGAAGAGGGGGAATCCCTTCAAGATCGGGCTCTCCATTTCGGTAGCCTCGATCGACAATGGCAACGTCGCCATAGATGAAGGTGCCGTGGAGATCTGCGCCGTAGAGAATAGATGCTATGATGTTGACGGGAAGATCGAGGATCACGCCTTCTTCGTTGACAATCATCTTGAGACCGTGAGACAGCCGCATCGGGGAAACGGTTTCGATGTAGCCACCAACCACTCCCTGGAGGGCTTCGAGCAACGAGTCATCCTTGAGCTCCAGATCTCTGACCTCGACCTTGTTGTCGGTGGTGATGACGATTGCTTTTTCAGTCATCGTGTCGCTCCTCCATCGGGAACTCCTGCCGCGTGACAATAATGCGCTCGTGACACGTAGCGTGGAAGTTGTGGCCTTTCTCGTACATCTTGGTCTTCTTCCAGCGCTCCTCCGTGTAGTAGAAGGCGCAATTCAGAAGGCCGTCGATCTTGTCCGGATGGAAGGACCGGAAGATCGCACAAGCGGCGTCGATGTTCGGCGCGTTGATCTCGGTCCAGCCTCCGACGTAGGGCTGACCCTCCAGCCCGTAGGTGAAATAGAAATTAGGCATCGTATTCCTCCTCTTCCAGCACGTCGGCAGCATCGTCGGAGGAGAGGCAGCGGTTGCAGGCGAAGGTCTCTCCGTAGAGGTTGCTGTAGACGGTGTGACAGGGCAGGCCGCAGATCGGACAGAGGTAAACCTTGCGGCGGGACTCCTTACCGTCCGGGTAGCCGGTGCGCTCCATTGCTTGGATCACGGGATGATCAGGGATATTCATTGCGCACCACCTTTCCGATCAGATCAGCCAGCCAGGCTTGGTTGGTGTCGTAGCCGTCGGCCTCCATGCGCTCCTTCAGGAGCTGGTAGTCTTCGTCCGGCAACCGTGCTGAGACGCGGCAGGTCAGGCGGCGGGGATCGGGCTTCGGCTGATGGAGCAGGGGGACCAGCTCCGGGGCGAAGGTCTGATAGACCAGCTCCTGGGCGTCCCTGGGGAGCTCCGTGCCGTACTCCCTGCTCTCCACCTTGGAGAGCGTCGGCGCGTCGAACTTCGGGTAGAGCCGGCGCACGACGGCCACGATCTCCCGAGCGGGGATGCTTCGGCTGATCCGCAGCTCTTTGAGTGTGGGTAGCTTAGCCATAGGCAAATCCCTCCTTGACGGAGCCGGAAAACCGTGGTACACTCAGCTTGTGGTGGTGTCCGGATCTTCCGGCGCTTCCTGAGGCCGTTCCAGGTGCGAGCTGGGCGGCCTCTCTTTGTTCCTGGCAGTCACATTTTTCGCCAGGGTCCAGGTTGCTATTGCAACACGGACAGGTCCAGTATTGCATTTATCAGTCTCCTTTCTTGAAGGCTTTTTCAAGCCGGTCTCTCAGTGCGAGGCGCTTCTCCAGCCGTTCCACGTCGCTGCGGGAGGCGGCCAGGAGTTGTAGCGCCGTGTTGTAGCCCTCGGTCAGAGCGGCGAACAGGTCCATCCGCTCCGGCCAGGCCTCGTTCTCGACGGCGGCGGGGATCCCGCTCGGGCCGACCAGGATCGGGTACTTCGCCTCCCGGATCAGGGCGGCCAGTTGGTCAAGCTCTGCGCTGCTCACCGGCGGCCCTCCTTCCTGCGCTTGCTGTAGCTGATGGCCCAGCACACGGCGCCGATCAGACAGGCGATCCAGATGGGGCTGAACGCTACGGCGATGGTCCGGGCGACTTCTTCTAATGCGGACATTGTTTTGGCTCCTTTCTTTGCGTCAGATGACGCCGCGGGCTCGAAGCTCCGCTTTCTTCTGTTCCAGCAGCTCCCGGCCATCCGGCCTCTGGAGAAACCGGTACAGCATGTCCAGCGTGGCGTGGGCGAGCGGGATCATCTTCCCGGGCTGGATCTCGTTCAGATTGATTGTGGTTTCCATGGCTCCCTCCAAAAGTCGCACGCTATGCGACAAACTGGCTGAAAAAAATGGCCATAGCTTCATCGAGGGTGAGCGACAGGGTTTCAACGATGGCGTTCGCGTCCTTGACGAGCATGGTCGCGCCGTTGTTCTGCATCTTCCGATACAGGGTAGCCTGGTCGATTCCCATGCTTTCAGCGAGGCTTTTGACGGTCTCGCCCTTCTCGATGATCTTGCCTTTCAGCTTCGGGATGTTCACGTACAGATCAGACATTTTTTCTCACCTCCTTTGTCGCGTTCCGTGCGACATCTTCAAATTACCACACAAAAACGGATTTGTCAACATTATTTTCGCATATTCTGCGAAAATTTTTTATTTCAAGAAAAAATTAGTTGCATATTTGCGACTTCCATGATATAATGAACGCGTACAGGGAGGTGATCCAATGAGCACCATCGGAAAAAGAATTAAGGACCGCCGGATTGAGCTGGGGCTTTCCGCTGACGATCTCGCGGAGAGGCTCGGCAAGAACAGGGCGACGATCTACCGTTACGAAGGGGACGAAATCGAAAACCTCCCGCTGAGCGTAATCGTCCCGCTGGCCACGGCCTTGCAGGTTTCGCCGGCGTACCTCATGGGCTGGTCCGAAGACACGGAGAAAAAAGAAACAGCGCCCGTCATTGCTGGCGAGCGCCGTGAGTTGATCGACCTTATTCCTTATCTGCCGGATGACATTGTTCACGCATTATTAGCCCTTGCAAGACAGGCTGGGCAGCAGAAATAAACCACGCCCATTGCGCGTCTGTCATTTCCTCAATCAAGAGCCTGAGCTCTTCACGCTCGTCCATGATGCTGCTCCTTTCGTTGGAACTTGCCGGCAGTAAATTCAGCATAGCACATGGGCGAGCGTTTTTCAACGGATTGTTACACTTTGTCGAAACGGGGGATAAAACCATGAGAAAAGTGTTTGCGCTCCTTCTGATCCTGGCCGTGCTCCTGTGTGGGTGCTCCCAGGCGAAGGTCACGGCCAGCGCGAAGGCCGTGTCTCTGGCAAAGCAAGCCGTCGAAGCGATTGACGGTTATCTTGACGGCACCATGAGTTACAAAGACGCACACGACGCTGTGGAAGAAGTTACGAGGAAAATGGAATACGCATCGAACTACAAGGCCCCGGACTGGACGGAGGAGCAGAAAACCGATTGGTTTATTCACAGTGCGCTTGTTTCCGCGGGCCACGACCTCATCATGGATAATTACGAGGGTACGCCGGAGACCTATGACGAAATCGTCAAGCAGAGGAATGAGATCGCAGAGCTCGTCGGGGTGGATAAACGATGACGGCCACCGGAGTCCTGTACTGCCGGTACAGCTCGCACAGTCAGCGGGAGGTCTCCATCGACCAGCAGATCAAAGCGTGCCGGGCCTTCGCGGAGCGGAACGGCATCGAGATCGTCAAGGTCTACGATGACCGGGCGCTGACCGGCACGAATGACCGCCGGCCGCAGTTCCAGAAGATGATCTCCGAGGCCGAGCGGCTGGACTATCAGTACGTGATCGTCTATGCCCTGGATCGCTTCGCCCGGGATCGGTACGACAGCGCGGTCTACAAGCGGCAGCTCAAGGCCTTCGGGAAGAAGGTGCTCTCGGCCACGGAGAACATCAGCGACGATCCCACCGGCGTCCTCATGGAGTCGCTGCTGGAGGGCCTGGCCGAATACTACTCCAAGGAGCTCTCCCGGAAGATCCGCCGCGGCATGGATGACAATGCCGAAAAGTGCATGGCCAACGGTGTGCTGCCGTATGGATATCGGCGCGGAGCTGACGGCAAGTATGAGATCGCCCCGGAAGAGGCTGCCGTTGTCCAGGAGATCTTCCGGCGCGTCCTCGCCGGCGAACAGCTCGCCGCGATCCAGGACTCTCTCAACGAGCGCGGGATCAGGAACCGGCGCGGGAAGCCCTGGGGGCGCAGCGGCTTCAACGGCCTGCTGACGAACATCAAGTACACAGGCGTCTACACCTACAAGGACATCATCATCCCGGGCGGGATCCCCGTCATCATCGAAAAGGAGCTGTTCGACGCCGTGCAGTACCGTCTCCACACGAAGAAGAACCCACGGGTTTCCGGCGACGTTCCCGCTCGCCGGCGCAGGGATGACAGCGTGTACCTGCTCACTGGCAAGCTGTTCTGCGGGAAGTGCAAGTCTCCCATGATCGGGATGTCCGGCACGAGCAAGACGGCCAGCATGCACTATTACTACGTCTGCAAGAGCCGGAGATACGGCGGCACCTGCGATATGGCCGTGATCAAGCGTGACCTGATCGAGCGGGAGGTTGCCCAGGCGATCCGGGACAACATCCTGAACGACGACACCATTGCCCATCTCGCGGACTACTGCGTCGGCGTCGACGAGGCCAGGAGGAACGACGGCGTGGTCGACGAGCTGCGCGGCCAGATCCAGGAGCTCGGCGGCTCCATTGCGAACATCATAGCGGCCATCGAGCGGGGCGTCTTCTCTGCGTCCATGCAGACCAGGCTCTCCGATCTGGAGGCACAGAAGAAGGCCCTGGAGGAGGAGCTTGCCTATGCCGAGGCCCGGCGTGCTCCGACCGTGGACCGGGAGGATCTGATCGCGCTGCTGAACATCTACCGGGACGGAGATCTGAACGACAAGGCATACCAGGAGCGCCTGATCGACACCTTCCTGATCGCCGTCTACGTGTACGACGATCACCTTCATGTTGTCTTCGACTTCGGCTCCCAGGACAAAAATCACGAGATAGACATTTCCATAGTGGAGGATGCCGACGTGCAGGCCGGTGAGCTGGGTTCGTTTAGTGGCGCCTATGCTCCACCAAATCTTCTTAAACGAACTCAAAACACCGCCATTATTGCCATAGGTTCGTGTGCATTTCTGCTCATTTGCGCCCGTGGGCAATAAGAAAAAGGCCGTCATGTCTTGATTGACATGGCGGCCCTTTTCGTGCTCCTTCTCTATCGAAATTCGATATTCTATAACGATTCGACCAAAACAGATAAAATATGTGCTATATTCTATCTGCAAAGGAGCGTGGCTATGATTAGAATTACACTGTCTACCAAGCTTGGCGAGCGTCGGTGGACGCAAGCCGATCTGGCCCGGGCGACGGGGATCAGGGCGAACACGATCAGCGACTACTACAACGAGATCGCGGATCGGATCAAACTGGAACACCTGGACCTGATATGCGAAGCTCTGGAATGCGAGCTGGACGAAATCATCATCCGCATTCCGAACGGCCAGCCCTCGGTGCGAACGAGGACCGGCAAGAAGCTCCGCGTCACGCTCAGCCCAGACGGACATAAATAGCTCTGCTCACGAGCAGGCCCCGGGTGCGAACCGGGGCCTTTCTCATTTCTCCTCGGCGTCGAGGAAGATCTGCTGGCCGTCGGGAAGAATGAACGCCACCTTTGCCCCGCAGGCCTCGGCTGCCTTGACGATATCCTCTGCGGACCACCGGCCATGAGAGAATTTGTTGCTCATGCTCTGCTTGCTCCCCATGCCGAGAGCGGCCATGAGATCCACCTGCTTCTTGCCGGTAAGGCTCAGGAGAGCTTTGACCTTCTGCGAAATGCTCATACTATCACCTCCTGTTTTACTATACATCAGTTTGATTTACTTGTCAAGCAAAATATTTTACAAAATAACCGAAAAAGTTAATATTCACTATTGACAAGTACATAGTTTTGGTGTACAATAAAGCCAGAAAGAAACGAAACACCCACCACAAAAAAACAGGAGGAACACAAAATGAAAAACCCCACCATCAAGACCCAGAACTTCGGCGTCGAAATCGAACTCACCGGCATCACCCGCTGCAAGGCCGCCAAGGTTATCGCCGACTACTACGGCACGAGCTCCTGGTTCATCGGGACCTACTACAAGACCTACGGCGCCACCGACCGCAAGGGCCGCACCTGGAAGGCCATGAGCGACGCCAGCATCGACACCCAGAAGAAGGTCAACGGCCAGAAGGTCAGCGCCAGCGACGACTACTCCTGCGAGATCGTGACGCCGATCCTCCAGTACGAAGATCTGGAAGATCTCCAGAACATCGTTCGGGCCCTGGTGAGCAAGGGCGCCTTCGCCAACAAGAGCTGCGGCATCCACGTCCATGTGGACGGCGCACGGCACACCCCCGAGAGCCTGACCCGCCTCCTCAACTTCGCCGTCGGCAGACAGGACCTCTTCTACGAAGCCCTCCAGATTGGCGCTCGGTCCGACCGCTGGTGCCACAAAATGAGCCGCACCCTCCTGGTGGCCATGAAGAAGGACGAGACCAAGACCCGCACGAGCGCGGAGCGGATCTGGTACAGCCGGAGCAACGACGGCTACACCGGAGGCATCAGCCACGAGCACTACAACAGCACCCGGTATCACGGCATCAACCTCCACGCCTTCTTCACCAAGGGCACGGTGGAATTCAGACTTTTCAACGGCACGACTCACGCCGGCAAGATCAAGGCCTACATCCAGTTCTGTCTCGCCATGAGCGCCTGGGCGCTGGAATGCAAGAGCGACAACCTCTTCTTCCGCAAGATCGACAACTATACCGACGAGCAGAAGGCAGCCATCATGAAGCGCGTTCTGATTAAGCGGCTTGGCCTCTCCGGCCCCGAGTTCAAGACCTGCCGCCTGCATCTCACGAGCGTATGGACCAACGCCGCTGACAACGACGCGGCCTGACATAGAAGGCTGTCCTATCGGCCAGACGGGGAGAAAGGAAAACGACATGTTCACACTTCAAGGATTGATGATGAAGAGCGAGGCCATCATGGAGCAGATCCGGATAAACGCCATCGAGTACACATTCGAGCAGTTCAAGGCCGCCACCCGGCACTACTACGAAACGAGCGAAGGCGGCGACGTGGCCGTGAGGCTGATCCACGAGCTGGAAAAGCTCGGGGCAAACATGGAAGTCGTGTTCGACACGGATCTCGATATCCGGGATGAAGTCGAAGCCGCACAGAAGGAGGCACAGCAATGAAATACTATATCGCATACGGAAGCAATCTCAACATGGAGCAGATGCTCCAGCGGTGCCCCGGCGCCGTGGTAATCGGCAAGACCTGGCTCGAAGGTTACAGGCTGACGTTCCGAGGCAGCACAAGCTACACGAGAGCCGGTGTCGCTAACATCGAGCCGAGGGCAGGCTCCCGCGTCCCCGTGGGCATCTGGCGCATCACCGAGAAGCACGAGCGTTCCCTGGATCGGTACGAGGGCTTCCCCTATCTCTACTACAAGCAGGAGTTCAGCCTGGTCGTGGATGGCAACAGGATCACGGCCATGGCCTACATCATGACCCCGGGCCGTCCGTGGGCGCCTCCGATTGAGCCCTACCTGCGCACGATCCGGAAAGGGTATCAGGACTTCGACATCACGAGCGACCGCAATCTGATCTATGCCGCCGGGCATCCGGTAAAGGAGGTGAGCAAGTATGCAGCGTCCGACCATCCGATTTTCCAGCCGCGGCCCGTCCGGTAATATCTTCTGGATCCTCGGCAAGGTCCGGCAGGAGATGCAGAAGCAGCGGAGGATCGCGGAGTACAACGACATGTGGGAACGGGTCCAGAAGACCGACTAC
>Ga0310690_10013385_pt1 | contig 9997 bp, 8 predicted proteins | sample AusTroGonzalo_MG_2_FD_207661 | JGI IMG/M metagenome (GOLD analysis project Ga0310690, IMG submission 207661) | Bovine rumen microbial communities from tropical cattle in Woodstock, Queensland, Australia - Gonzalo_04 (v2) (version 2) | ecosystem: Host-associated > Mammals > Digestive system >...
CCATTAAAATTCAGAAATGGTAAATATGGCACTTTTATTGGATGTAGCCGATATCCAAAATGTAAATACACGCATCCTCTATAAAGACTAAAAAAGCTCAAATGTCAAACACCTCATCCAAACAGCATCAAAAATGTGAAATCTAATAAAATCAGCTACTTTCGTGATTGTGAGTTCGATTGTTGGCGAAAATTGATGCTTTTTGTGTTGAGTCCAATCGAACCAGCTTAAGCCATTGATTTTAAAAGAAAAAGTCGCCTTTTCAGACGACTTGTTCAAAATGGTGAGCCCGGCGGGATTCGAACCCACGACCCTTTGATTAAAAGTCAAATGCTCTACCGACTGAGCTACGAGCCCGCTCGTTAATGAGTGGATATATAGAAGATAAAATAAGGCCTGTCAATAAAAAAAATAAAAAAAGTTAAAAAAAATAAAAATGCTGTTTATTTCTTAAGAAATATGTGTTATTGTTCAAGCCATAATGTGTTTAAACAAATATTAGATGAGGTTAAAATGGTTGAAAATAAAGCTTCTGACGACACAAAAAGCAGATATGACATTCTGCAAAACGATAAAGGCGAAATTTTGATTATTCTGCAGCAACGCAACGGCGGCGCGGAAAATCCTTTGTTTGTGTATGACGGGTCGCAATATGCGCTTTTATATCGCAGCCATGAAAGCACCGTCTATTTCGAAGATATTGATAAAGAGGCGCATATTCCGCTGAAATCGGTTAGTGAATTGCAAATTGTCGAAATCAGTGATGATGAAGTTATCAGGGAATATAAAGCGCCCGTCCGAATCGTTAAAGATGTCAAGGCTTTGATGGACTAGAAACCCAAATTTTTAAAAAAGGGTCTTCGACCCTTCATTTTTTAATTTAAAGAATTTAAATGCTGAATGAAACGGTTTTATATTTGTTTTTAATCGGGGTGGCTTCGCTTATTCACACCAATCGACGCTATGATTTTTTGCTTTCATTTGCGGCAGCGTTTTTTGTTTGCGTTGTTTTCGGGGCCTTTGTTCTTGATTTCAAAACAGGGCTTGACCTTTCATACACGCTTGTTCTTGATAGTTCGCAAAACACAAACATTAAGCTTGATATCATTTCCTCGCCACAGAATTATATTCTGATTCTGCCTTTTTTTGTGATAACCATTTTGGCGATGTTTAACAATGCCTTTTTCAAATATGAGCCAAACAAAAAAAATATGGCGGCATGTTTTGTTTTCAATCTTTTGTCGCTGCTTATGTTAATTTCAGGACACAACTTCATACAGATGATGACCTTTGTTTTGGTGGTTGATATTTTAAGCCAGCTCTTTATTCGGGATATGCGTGCGGGCAGGCTTTGCAGCCTCTATAATTTGGTTTCGGATATGGGGCTTTTTTTGGTTTTGGCCATGCTTGAAGGCAAACTTTCAAATTTAGATGTCGGCAATATCTCGCATTATTATGAAACCGGAAAACACCGTGATTTTATTATGTTCGTCGTGATGTTCAGCCTTTGCATTAAGTTTGGCTTTTTTCTTTTTCAAGGCTATTGGCTCGATTTGAAAAAAGCCAAATTTCACAATTTGTATTTTTTGCCATATCTTTCAAGTTCAATGGCGGGGCTTATTTTGTTTGTGAAATTTTATCCCATTCTTGTGGTTTCGCCTTCGTTTTTGCCGCTCGTTAACTGGCTTTCGGTTTTAACGGCCGCTTTCGGAACAGTCGGCGCTGTTTTGAGCAGCAAAATCAAAGAAAAGTTTATGTATTTTAACATGATTATGATGGCCTTTTTGGTTAAACTGCTTGAAAGACTCGATTTTCAATGGAACATTTATTTTTCAACCGTGCTGATTTTGTGCTTTATTTTAAGCATGTGTTTTTACTATTTTCATTATGACATCGAAAGAAAATTGGCGGCAAACAAACCTGCGGTTTTAATGGAGGTTTTTACAACACTTGGCACAGCTTCGGCACTTGTGTTGCAAACATCTTTTCTGTTTTCAAAAAACACAAGCTTGTGGATTTTTGGTTTTGCTTTGGTGCTTTGCTTTGTGCTTGCGCTCTTATGCAGGCAGATTTTAGAAGCTCTTAAAAATGTGAAACTTTGCAAACCGACCGATTTTCTTTCTATTTTTGTGATGCTTTTTTTGAACGTGTTTGTTTTGTTTTTGTGCCGAGGCGAGGTTGCGCAATATTGGGTTGTTTTGCTCTTTTTGGCGTGTTTGACGCTCGTTTATTATCTTTTGGGCTTTATCAACACCGCAAAAATACAGAGCTTTGCCTTTCAAGATGTTGATTTTTTGGGCGTTTTTTTGAAAAAATGCTTCATTGCGCCTTTCAAAAAAGCCGGTCTTTTAATCAACATTTTAACGGATTTTATTTTGCTGGAACGCACGTTTTTCCCGCTTTTAAGCGGCGCCAACGTTTGGCTTATTCGATCATATAGAAGAATCAGCCGAATGGGTTTTTTATATTATTTTTTATGTATGCTTTTCGGGTTTCTCGTAAGCTTTTACATTTTTATTAGGAGCAAACAATGAACGCCGGAATTTTGCTTTGTTTGGTTATCTTATTGCCGCTTATCGGCGGTCTGTTCGTTTTAAATGCAAAAGACGCTGTTGCCTCAAACGCCAAAAATGCCAGACACACTGCTTTGTTGACGGTTTTTTCAAACATTTTACTGATTTTATTTTTGTTTTCCTACTTCAAAAGTGCTGAAAGTCAGACTTCCGGACTGATTGATATTGCTTTTGTGCTGACAAATAAAATAGAGTTTATCTTTGGTGCCGATTTGTTTGCCCTTGTGTTTGTTTTCGGGGTTCAAATTGCGGTGTTTGTTGGTGTTTTGGGCGTCAAAAAAGAAAATCAATCACAAAAAGGTGTTTTGTTTTTTGCCTTGTGTTATCTTTCAATGACGAACGGATATTTCTTCGCGCGCGACATTTGTTCTTTTTACATTTGTTTTTGCGGCCAGTTGTTTCCGCTTTATATGCTGATGTGTTTTGCAAATTCCGAAATCCAAAACACAAAACTTTTTTATCTTTTTGGGCATTATTTTCTGGGTGCGGCGTTGCTTTTTGCCTCGTTTGTGCTCATTATGCACACCAAGCAAGGCGACGTGTTGATTGAAAAAATTTCATCGGTTCACTTTTCTCATCAAAAGTCGATTTATATTTGGGGTGGCATCTTTTTGGCCTTAATGCTTCGTATGCCCGTTTGGCCGTTTTATCACGCGTTGACAAGTGTTTCCGTAAAACTCACAAATTCTCTTGCCCTTATTGCGCTCAACTTTTTGCCTTTAAGCGGTGTTTATGCCCTAACGCGCTATTGGCCGCTTGATATTCCGGTTGAAATTGAGCTGTTGTCGCCGATTTTTCAGATTTTATGTATTGTGACAATGCTTGTTGCCGCTTTCGGCGGGTTCATTTATTCAAACACGTCGCAAAAAATTCATCACTACATTTTTGTTTATGATTTGCTCTATTTGCTTGCGGTGTTTTTGCCGACCGATGTGATTAAAATGAACATTGCTTATTCGGTTTTTGCGTTTTTGTTGATGGGCTCATGCCTGATTGTGCTGCAATCATATATGCAAAATCAAAGCCTTAAAACAGGGCTGGCATTAAAAGGGATTCTATGCCATATGCCCAAAGCTTCGCTTTGTTATTTTCTGTTTGTGTTGGCGGCAATCGGGCTTCCGGTTTCGGCCTTTTTTTGGAACAACTTTTTGATTGTGTCCGAGATTTTCAACTATCATCTTTATGCCGGAACGGCAGTTATTTTTGCGATGACAATGGCTGCCGTATCGCTTCTTGAGGGGGCATATGAGCTTAAAACCGAAACGTGCCTGCCGCAAACGCAAGTCAAAATTAAAGACATCGACATTTTCACCTTTTGCGTGTGCATTTTGATTATGTCGGTTTTGCTTGTTTCGGTTGTCAGGCCGCTGTGGTTTGTTTTTTAAATGAGGGCGTGAGATGATTGAAAATATAATTTATACTCTTTCGGAAAGCTCCTTAATCGCCTCGATTGTCGGCGTTTTGATGAGTGCTTTGTTTTCGCAGGAAGGCAAAAAAACGTGCTTTAAAATAGCTCAAATCGGCATACTTTTCAGCGCCTTTTTTGCTGTTTTATTTTACAACAAAACATTTTTGGAAGGCTTTTTCAGCGCTTCATGGAAAACAACTTTGACGTATTGCATCTGTGCGTTTTCGGCGCTTTGCTGGCTTTGGCTTTCTTCTAAATGGTTTGTCAAGCAAGATGCATCTTCAACGCGGTTTTGTGTGTTGGCTTTGTTTTTGATGTTTTTGCTTTCGCTGATTATTAAAACAACAAATGTGTTTGTTTTGTATGGTGGTTTGGCGTTTTTGGGATTAACGCAATATGCGCTTTTGAAAACAAGCACGTCAAGCGAAAGTTTATATCATTTTGCTGCCAAATATTTGTTTGCGGCGCTTGTGTGTTTTGCTTTTTTAGGCTGTGCGCTTTATTTTTTAAGCGGCAATTCATATCATTTCGACGCTCTTGCAGCGTTTCTTCAAACACAATCTGCTTTGAAGGCGGCAGGGGTTGTTTTAGGGCTTTTTTGCTGCATATTGTTTTTTGTTGGGGCAGCACCGTTTCATTTTTGGTATGCCGATGCCGTTTCCGCCTCGGATTTGCCGGTCGGAACTTATTTTGCATTGGTGCCGAACATGGCGTGTTGGAGTGTGTTTTTAAGCTTGTATGACAAGGTGTTTATGCCGTTTTCACAAAATTTGAAACCGATTTTTGTTGTTTTCGGCTGTCTTTCGATTGTTTTGGGTGCAATCGGTGCAAACGCAACGCGTTTTATCAGAAAAATCTTTTCGTTTGCTTATCTTTATCAACTGGGCGTAGCTCTGCTTGTTTTATCGACTTTTCGAGAGCAAAGCGCTTTTGCAACATATCTTTATCTGGAAGTGTATCTATTTTTAATGATTGGTGTGTATGTTTGCCTTTTCGGTATGCGCTTAAACGGCGCTCACATCAATAATTTGAGCTTTTTGAAGGGATATGCTTCGGTGCGGCCCTATGTTTCCGCAACAATGGTGTTTTATATTCTTTGTTTAACGGGCCTGCCCCCGTTTATCGGTTTTGCAACGCAGTTTTTTATGCTTTTTAACGTTTATCGGTCTTTGTGGCTGCTTTATGTGATTTTGGCAGGGTTTTTGTTGTTGCTGCCGGCATATTTCAGAATCATTCAAACCATCTATTTTTTCAAAAAAGGATATCATTTTGACAGGGTTGAATTTGGGCTTTATGTGGCTTTAATTGTTCACATAGTGTTTGTTTTGCTGCTTGCGTTTAAGCCAAACTTTTTTATGATGCAAGCCTCTCTTTTTTGATTTGGGAAAATGACCATGCTTCAAATACGACAATGGATTTATCGTGATTTTGATGAGGTTTCAAGCACAAATGATGCTGTTAAAACGCTGTTTGAAACATATCAAAAAAGGTGTGTCGTTTCCGCAAAAAGGCAGACAAACGGTCGCGGCCGTTTGGGACGTAAGTGGGAAAGTGAAGATGGAAATTTGTTTGCATCGTTTGCTTATCAAATTGATCCGAAAAATGTCGGGCAATATGTCATTTTAAGCGCGCTTGCCGCATTTGAAACAATACAATCTTTTGCCTTGCCGCATAAGCCCAAAATCAAATGGCCGAATGATATTTTAATTCAAGGCAAAAAAATCTGCGGCATTTTGTTTGAAAAAGGTGAGGGGGATTATTTTGTGATGGGTATTGGTATTAATGTTGCAATTACTCCGAAAATTGAAAACCCGCTTTATCAGACAACTTCTCTTGCCGATTTTAACATTCACACGGACAGATTATCCGTTTTGGAAAAGCTTGTTTCAAGTTTTGATGCGCTTGAGGCCGTTTATCAAACTCAAGGTTTTAACAGCTTAAAGCAATATTGGCTTGACAATGCGTATGGTCGTGGTAAAAATATATGTGTCCGGAATTATCAAAGCGAACTGAAAGGCATTTTGAAAGGTTTAGATGAAACCGGTGCTTTGATTTTGCAAACCCCAGAAGGAACCCGCAAAATATTTGCAGGTGATTTGTACGGAGTAAATGACAAAAATGCATGATACTTCACAAGAAGGATTTTATTTTTTGCCTTTAGGCGGCGCCGATGATATCGGTATGAATATTTATGCGTATGGCGCAAATGACAAGTGGATTGTCGTTGATGCCGGATATGGTTTTTTGGGTGATGATTATAAAGGTATGGATATGTGCTATATTTCGCCCGATTTCCTTGAAAAAAGAAAAGAAAACATTGAGGGCTTGTTCATCACGCACGGCCACGAAGACCATATGGGCGCCATTGCCCATGTTTGGGACGCTTTGCGCTGCAAAGTTTATGCAACGCCCTTTGTGGCGGAGCTGATGAAGGAACGTTTGGAAGAATTCGGCTTGGCTGATCAAGCCGAAATTGAAGAAGTGGCAGAAGGTTCAACCGTTCAAACCGAAACCTTTAAGGTTGAATACATCAGCTTGGCACACTCCGTGCCTGAATCTTGCGGTTTGTTTATTCAAACACCGCACGGCAACATTTTTCACGCAACCGATTGGCGCTTTGATGACGGCCGTCTTGATATGATTAAAACCGATTATGAAGCTTTGAAAAAAATTGCGCAAAAAAAAGTTACGCTCTTTGTTTGCGATTCGACCAATATTTTTGTTGATCACCAAGAGCCTTCTGAATTTCAAATCAGGCAAAATTTGCTCAAACTCGTGCCGACGATTAAGGGTGGTTTGGTTGCAACATGCTTTGCCTCAAATTTAATGCGGCTTGAAAGCTTCATTTTGGCGGCGGATTTGGCGGGACGCACACCGATTTTACTTGGCAAAACTTTGCATACAAACATTAAACTTGCGCAAAAATGCGGTTATTTCAAAGATTTGCCCATGGCACATTTGCCCGAGGCCGCAGATGGCATAACTTCCGATAAGGCGCTTTATATTTGCACGGGTTCGCAAGCCAATTATCACAGTGCGCTTGCCATGATTGCAAACGGTGAAAACAAGCACGTCAAACTCGGCAAAGGCGACACGGTTTTGTTTTCATCGAAAATTATTCCCGGCAATGAAGAAAAAATCAAGCGCATGCAGGAAAAATTCATCGACGATGGTGTTTCGGTTGTTACCGAGGAAGAACAAAAAATCCACACAACGGGACACTGTTCGAAAGATGAACTTAAAAAGATGTATGACATCATCAAACCCGAAATTGTGTTTCCGGTTCACGGCGACAGGAGTTTTATCAGAGAACACAGAGCATTTGCCTACAGCTGCGGTATTTCGCACATTTGTTCGGGCAAAAACGGTGATTTGTTTTTTGTTTCGGGTGAACGCATCACGCATGTGGACAAAGTGCCTATTGATGTGATGGGAGTTGACCACAAGCGCAGCGTGTCGCTGCATTCGGAGGTTGTGAAAAACCGTGTGCGGATTGCTTATCATTGCAGCTTGTTTGCCTCTGTCGTGCTTTCTAAAGAAAATCAGGTGGTGGATTTGCAAATTTCTTCGAAAGATATTTTGGATCAAGCGGATTGGCAGATTTTGGTTGAAAAAATCAAGCCAGAGCTTGTTGAGCATCTGAACATCATCTTAAAAGAAAACAGCTTAAACAAACACGCCGAAGAGTTGATGAAAAGCACTATCAGAAAAGCTGTTTACCACCAAACGGACACAAAACCCGTAACAGTCATGCACATATATCAGGAACAATAATTAGAAAAGGAAAAAGAAATGTCGATTATGCCCGAAAAACTTAAAAAAGGCGACAAGGTGATGGTGGTTGCACCATCAAGAGGCTTAAAACTGATTGGAACAGATCTTCGGAAAATTGCTGAAGAAAGGCTGCGCAATTTAGGTCTTGAGGTTGTTTTTGCAAAAAATACCACAGATGACAATTTTGATATGTTGGGCTCAAGCTGTGTTCAAAAACGCGCGGCGGATATGAACGAGGCTTTTGCCGATAAGTCTGTGAAAGCTGTTTTAACGGTGATCGGTGGTTTTAATTCAAATGAAATTTTAAAATATATTGACTATGACGCCATCAAAGCAAACCCGAAAATATTTATGGGCTTTTCGGATATTACGGCGCTTCATGCCGCCATATATGCCAAAACGGGACTTGTTACCTATTATGGTCCGCATTACAGTTCGCTCGGAATGAAAAAAGGGTGCGAATATACGTTGGAAAATATGCAAAAAATTCTGTTTGAAACAGGTGAGATAGAACTTTTGCCCTCCGAAAGCTGGAGTGATGATGCTTGGTATTGTGATCAGGAAAATCGTGAGTTTATCAAAAATGAAGGCTTTTGGCATATAGGGCAGGGCAATGCGCAAGGCAAAATTCTGGGCGGCAATCTGTGCACGCTTATCTTAAATTCGGAAACGCCGTATTTTCCGAAATTTGAAGAAGATACAATTTTGTTTATTGAAGATGATGAAGCTTCAAAACTTCCAGATTTTGCACGCAATTTACAGGCGCTTATCAATCGTGAAGATTTTTGCAACCTGAAAGGACTTGTCATTGGTCGTTTTCAAAAAGCTTCTGACATCACGCGTGAAAAACTCGAGTTTATTTTAGATAAAGAAGAGCTTAAAAATATGCCGATTGTCGCAAACATTGACATGGGGCATACAACTCCGATTGCAACGATTCCTTTGGGTTCAAAAGCGCGCATCCAAAACGGCAGAATTTTTCTTGAAGGTTAAAAAATATTATTTTTTACTTGTCAAAACCGAAGGATTGAACTATGGTTTATAACATATTGTTTAACGTTGTTGAATGATATGAAAAAAATAAATTAATTTATGAAACTTTATAAAGGAAATCTATTCATGAAAAAAACTTTATTACTTGCCGGTGTTGCCAGTGTTTTTGCATTAAACGCGCAAGCTCTGGATTTTGCACCCTATGTCGGCGCTGACTATAATATGAGCTTTATCAACAAGGCTTCGAAGCTTGACAGCGCGCTTCCCGCAAAATATCATTCCGGCTCGCTTAATGTCGGTACCAAATTGTCGCCTTATGCTGCGGTTGAAGTTTTTGGCGAAATTTCAAGACACGAAAGCAAAACAATCTTCCGCACAAGATATCGCGCATACGGCGTTGATCTTTTCGGCATTTTGCCTTTAGGTTGCCACAATGAGTGGGAACTTTTGGGCACAGCCGGTGTCGGTCGTTACACAATTAAAGCTCAAATTAAAGACGGTGATTACAAAGAAAGTGGAAAACAAAACGAATGGGGTTGGCGTTTCGGCTTTGGCGCTCAATACAACATCACTGAAAATTGGGCCGTTCGTGCAATGTATCGCCATGTCGCTTTCAAAGACATGAAAGATGGCGGCGAGAAGGTCGGCATCAGAGGCTTTGACGTGTTGTCTTTGGGCATTCGCTACGCTTTCTAATTTTTGAAAACATAAAAACAAAAACAAGAGCCGCGTGTTTTTTGCGCGGTTCTTTTTTTCTTTATTTTCAAGGCTTTCAGCGAGTTCGGATGTTTGTTTTTCAAAAGTGGCAGTTTGGGAAAATTTTATGAATTTGTTGAGGAAAGAATGTCATAAAAACAAATAATTAACTGGTTCGGCTTTGCTAAAATTGTGAGTTGTTATTTTATCTGATGTTGATTTTTTGTTGATTTTAGTATGTAATCTTTTCAGAGGTACAAAATGAAAATTATAAATATCAATGGTCCGATAAATTCAGGTAAAACAACAATATCCAAATTATTGCAGGAAAAACTGCCTCAAAGCCTTTTTATTGAGGTAGATGACCTTCTTTCAGATGATGAGCAAGAAAACCTGAAATTAAGTCGCGAACAAGGTTGGGCGGAACGTTTGCAAAGATTGGATAAAATAATCGTACAAGAGAAAAATTTGCGGCGCTATGATAATATTATTTTTGCATATCCGATGACAGATAAAACATATCATCAATGGAAATTATGGGAAGATAAAAATA
>Ga0310690_10013387_pt1 | contig 9996 bp, 5 predicted proteins | sample AusTroGonzalo_MG_2_FD_207661 | JGI IMG/M metagenome (GOLD analysis project Ga0310690, IMG submission 207661) | Bovine rumen microbial communities from tropical cattle in Woodstock, Queensland, Australia - Gonzalo_04 (v2) (version 2) | ecosystem: Host-associated > Mammals > Digestive system >...
CTTACGGGGTCCAACCAGTATGTAGGCAACTGGCCCGGCGTTACCGTCGAGAAGAAGGATGGCATCCTTGCCGGACACAAAAGTGTTGTAATCCAGGACCTGCCCGGAATATACTCGCTCTCTCCCTATTCGCTCGAGGAGAAGGTTTCGCGGCGCTTCCTCGTAGAGGAGAATCCCGATGCGATACTGAACATCGTCGACGGCACCAACATAGAGCGAAACCTGTACCTCTCGACGCAGCTTGCCGAGCTCGGGATTCCCATGGTGATGGCCGTCAACATGATGGACGTAGTAAAGAGGAACGGCGATACGATCGACTTCGCCAAGATATCCAAGGCGCTCGGCTGCGAGGTCATGGGAATTTCGGCCCTCAAGAAGGATGGCGATGTCGCCGTTGCCGAAAAGGCCTTCGAGATGGCCAAGGCGGGACGCAAGGGCGAGGTTCCCCACGTATTCAGCGGCTCGGTCGAGCATGCTATAGCCCACATCGAGGAGTCTATCCAGGGGCAGGTTCCCAAGTCCGCCATCCGGTGGTACGCGATCAAGATATTCGAGCGCGACCGCGAGATCATCAAGGATCTGAAGATCGGCGTCGGCGAGATGAAGCATATCGAGGAGCATATACGCGACTGCGAGAGGGAGCTTGACGATGACGCCGAGTCGATAATCACGAATCAGCGCTACGAGTTCATCAAGAACCTGATGGACAAGTCGCTTACGAGGAGCGAGCGCCGCAAAGGCAAGCTCACGATATCGGACAGGATCGACAAGATCGTCACCAACCGCATACTTGCGCTTCCGATCTTCATCGTTTCGCTGTGCGCCATGTGGTGGCTCGCCGTAGCCGAAAACGGCCCTGGTACACTCCTTACCGACTGGGCCAACGACGAGTTCCTCGGCGACGGATGGCACCTGCCGTTCACGACCCATGAGGTTGACGGCAAGGACTATGAAGAGGCTTGCGAAGACTTCGCCAAGGCCGAGGCGACAATTGCCGCCTGGGAGGCCGGCGAAACCAAGGCTTCCATGGAAGATGAGGAAACCGGCGAAACAGCCGACGAGTGGGAAGTCGATGAAGCTGCCTACAACGCCGCCAAGGAGGTCGAGGAGCCTGACCCCTCCAAATACGGAGTCTGGGTGCCAGGCATCGGCGCCCTGATCGGAAGCGCCATGGAGAAGATGGGCGTAAGCGACACCGTCTCGAGCCTCGTCAACGACGGCGCGTGGGGCGGAGTCGCGACGGTCCTCGGCTTCGTTCCGGTGATCTTCATAGTGTTCCTCTTCCTGGGCTTCCTGGAGGACTGCGGATACATGGCGCGAGTCGCGTTCATCATGGACCGTCTCTTCCGCAAGTTCGGCCTCAGCGGCAAGTCGTTCATACCGATGATCGTCGGCAAGGGCTGCGGCGTACCTGCCGTAATGGCCGCCCGCACGATCGAGAACAAGCGCGACCAGCGCATGACGATAATCCTCGCGACCTTCATCCCCTGCGGCGCGAAGACGGTGATCATCGCCATGTTCTGCGCGATATTCTTCCGCGAGATGTGGTATGTCGCGCCTCTCATGGACGTCACGGGCATCGCGATAATCGTTCTCGGCGGCATAGCGCTCAAGAAGTCAAAGGCGTTCGCCGGCGAGCCCGCGCCGTTCGTGATGGAGCTCCCCGCCTACCATATGCCGACTCTGGGGGGCATCTGGCACCACACATGGAATCGCGTCAAGGCCTACATGCTGAAGGCCGGCATGATAATCTTCCCGGCCTGCGTGTTCCTCTGGTTCATCATGCACTTCGACTGGTCGCTGAACCTGCTGGCAGACGAGGAGATCGAGCGTTCGATCCTTCACGACCTCGGCAGCTGGATCGCCTGGTTCTTCGCTCCGCTGGGCTTCGGCTCGTGGCAGGGCGCGGCGGCGAGCGTTTCCGCCGAAATCGCCAAGGAGCAGGCGACCGCGACTCTCGGCCTCGTTTCCGCAGGTTTTGACGGTGCGACAACCGCCTCCAACGTGAATGCGCTCTTCGGTTCGATGAGCGCCTTCCCGAAGCTTGCGGCGATGTCGTTCATGCTCTTCAACCTCTTCGTTCCGCCTTGCATGGTCGCTATCGCCGTCACGTTCCGCGAGATGGGCTCGAAGGCCTGGGGCTGGTTCGCCGTAGGCTTCCAGCTTCTTGTCGGCTACGTCCTTTCGCTCTCCGTCTACCAGATCGGCATGCTTGTCGCAGGCGGCGGATTCGGCTTCTGGACGGCCGTAGCGATCCTGGTCGATCTGGCCGCGCTGTGGTTCGTGGTCCGTCCCGCACGCAAGGAGGTGGCGTAACATGAACGCACAATCTGCCGTTGTTTTAGGCGTCGTGCTCGCTTTGGCGGCATTCGCCGCATGGCGCACCCACAAGAAAGGCGCGCCCTGCGAGTGCGGCGGAACGTGCCGCGACCGCGGAAAGTGCGCGTGCTGCAGAAATTCTTGAAACTCATATATTCAAAAAACAACTCAAGGAGAAAACATAAATGACAACTAAACTGATGACCATGGTTGCGGCCCTCGCGATCGGTTCAAGCCTCGTCGCCGACCCGTGCAAGTGCGACGGCGCCGCCTGCTCTTGCGGTTGCGCAGATGCGTGCAATTGCGCAGAAGTCTGCAATTGCGCGACCGGCAAGGAAGTTCTTGCGGAAGAGGAGGACAACTTCGTCTCTGCCGAATTTGCCCTCGCATTCGACTCGAAGTACATGACGTACGGCGTCGTCGACGGCAAGGACCCGATTCTCACACCCAGCGCAACGGTGACGTTCTTCGATACGCTCTACTTCGGCGTCGAGGCGATCTTCGATGTCACGAAGGGCAACGGCAAGCGCGGCGGCTACGGGAACCGTGCGTTCAAGTACACGACGCTCGACGCCATCGTCGGCGCGACTCACGACTTCGACCTGGGCGAGACGCTCGGCGCGCTCTCCGTCGACTTCAACTACATCTACGAGTACATCCCCAGGAGCTGCGATCCGGATGTCGGCGATACCCAGTACCTCAACCTCGAGCTTTCGCTCGGCGACCTGTGGCTTGAGCCGACCCTTGCGATCGAGCGCGACCTGATGGCGGACAACGGAACCTACGTCAACTTGGAAATCGGCCACACCTTTACTCTCATCGACGCCGAGCACGAGGGCGGCGATCCCGTCCTTACGCTCCGTCCTGCGGTCGGGCAGGGCTTCGGCAACACCCAGCGTGCGCGCGGCTACTTTGCCGACACCACGGACGGCTTCGACCATGGCGGTCTGATGGATACCTCGGTCTCGCTTGCCGCCGAGTGGGCCATATGCGAACATCTTGCCCTTGCGGGATATGTAGCCTTCTACGACTACATCTTCGACCGCAACATGCGTCACGCCGCCAGCGACTACAACGGTTCCTGGAGCAGGTCCGGCAGCAAGTACGACGATCCCTGGAACGTTGTCTGCGGCCTTGCCATCAAGGCGTCGTTCTAAAGAAGTTTGCCATAAATCCTGTCTTTGGTTGTACAGGCCCCGGCGCTTGGTCTAGGCGCCGGGGATTTTTGGTATAATATGATACCTATGAGCCATAGTGTTTTTACTAGGATGATCGACGCCATGCGGTCCAGATCGGACGAGCGTTTTTTCACAAAGCTCGACTGGGCGGCGTTCTGGACGGCGACGCTTGTCACATTTGCGGTATACTTCCTTACGCTGGGCCCGTCGGTGGGGCTTGAGGACTCCGGCGAACTTGCGACGGCGGGGGCCCATCTTGGCGTACCGCATCCCCCTGGATACCCGTTCTGGTCGCTGTGCAGCTGGATATTCTGCAAGCTTTTCTTCTGGGTGACATACATGGGCCATCCGACGCCCGCCTGGGCGATAAGCTGCTTTTCAGCCGTTGCCGGCGCCTTCGCCGCCGGTTGCACTGCGATGCTCATATGCAGGTCGGCCCATGACTTCATGGGCGACAGCCCGATCGGCAGCTCCAGGACCCTGGCCTTCGGCGGCGGCGTCGCCGGTGCGCTGACGTTTGCGCTTTCGCCGGTGGAGTGGTCGCAGTCGACGATCGTGGAGATATACTCGCTCAACGCCCTTTTCCTGATGTGGGTGTTTCTCCTCTCGTACCGCTGGATGAGGAAGCCTTCCGACAAGATACTCTTCGTTACCGCGTTCGTGTTCGGCCTTGGGCTTACGAACTACCAGGTGCTCCTTTTCGCTATCGTGCCATTGGCGCTGATAATCCTGATGACGAACATCGCGTTCTTCAGGGACGTCTTCATATATCTCATCCCCGTAGCGCTCTCTTGCCAGGTCCTGCAGATAGGCCAGCTTGTCAGGGCCGACAGGTTCATGCAGGCGGACGCGATAAACAAGCACGCCGCGCTGCCCTCCACTTCGACATGTCCGTCCACGTTCTTCCTGATCGTAGGGCTTGTAGCTCTCATAGGCTCGCTTGTCGCGGCGGCCGTCCTCAAGGATCGGGCAAAGGCCCGGAAGGCGGTGCTGGCCGGCGGAGGAACGGGCGCTGCGATCATTCTTCTTTCGGCGTTGATCTTCACCGGCAAGAACGAGTGGAGCGGAATCTACGCGCCCGTCGCGCCGCTGATAGAGCCGTGGCGGTATGCGCTCATCGCCGCGCTGATCGCAGGATCCGTCGTCGCCGCGGTTCTCGCCTCCTTCGAGGACTTTGAAAAGATGACCGAGCCGAAGCCCCTCAAGTTCCTCGCCATTTCCGCCGGACTTGCGCTTCTCGCAGTCGTCTTCGCGCTTGCCGTTCCCGCGGCGGGCGATGGCGGATACACCGGCGCGAAGTATCCGTGGTTCAAGTCGATAGCCGTATTCTGGCTTCTCATAGTGATGCTCTTTGCGCTTTGCGGATTCACGAAGAAGGGGCTTTCGTTCGCAATACCCGTCGCGGGCTTCCACATGGCGCTGTTCGTGCTTTTGAGGCACGGCGCGATGAACGGGCTTACGCACCCGCAAAGCTGGTGGTTCGGCTGGCCGATCGCGTGGAACTTCGTGCTGCTTGCTCTCGCCTGGCTTACGCTGCCCAACGGCAGAAGCGTCGCGGGCGCCGCGTTCTTCGCGCAGCTGGGGGTGAGCTTCTACGCCTACATGCCGATAGTTTCCGACCTCAGGAACCCGCCGATGAACTGGGGCTATCCGAGGACGTGGGAAGGCTTCAAGCATGCGATCATGCGCGGACAGTACGAGGCGATAGGCGTGCCGGGCTTCCCGTCCGCCGGGGCGTTCTTCGACTTCATGGGCAAGCAGATCGTCCACTATTTCGAGGACGTGAAGGTGCAGTTCACCGACCTCCTGCTCCTCTTCGCTCCCGTTCCTTTCATCGCAGGCCACTGGGTCGTCAGGAAGGAGCACAAGAAGACCTTCTGGCAATGGATGGGCGCCGCAGCTGCGTGCTTCCTCATGATGTCGCTTCTCCTGATACTTCTCGCGAACGTGAAGGGAGACGTGCAGGACGGCTTCATCCAGAAGGTGAAGTTCATCTCGTCCCACGCGATGATCGCGCTCTGGATCGGCTACGGACTCGTGTTCGCCGGAGCGCTGCTCCTGAGGCTGTTCGACGTCAAGGACCACAGGCGTGTCGCGCTCGCGTTCGCGGCGGCGGCCGTGCTCGTCGCCTTCATATACCCGATAGTCCAGAACTACACCGACGACAGGATGGTGTTCGAGCTCGGCGGCTGCGAGCAGAACGGCCATACCTTCGGCTGGCAGTTCGGCGCGTACCAGCTCGACGGCGCGAAGGCCATAAGGGAGCAGCTCGTCGCCGACGAGGAGCCTCTTCCCGATCCCGACTGGCCCGAGGCGATGGATCCGTTTTCGATATTCTTCGGCGGAACCGATCCGGGGCGTTTCGTCCCGACCTACATGATATATGCCGCTGAGTACCGTCCCGACATCTACCTCATAACCCAGAACGCGCTTGCCGACGATACGTACATGAGCGTTCAGCGCGACCTTTACGGCGACGAGATCTGGATTCCATCGAAGGACGACAGCGGCGAGGCGTTCAACATCTACGTCGACGAGGTGCAGCGCGGCGTAAGGCAGGCGAACGGCGACCTCAAGATCGAAAACGGCAAGGTGCAGGTCACGGGCGCCCTTGGCGTGATGGAGATCAACGGCATACTTACGAAGATGATGTTCGACAAGGACCGCCTCAGGCATTCGTTCTATGTCGAGGAGAGCTACGTGATCCCCTGGATGTACCCGTACCTCTCGCCGCATGGCCTGATTATGAAGATCAACAGGGACAGGACCCCATACGACGCGAAGACCGCCGCGAGGGACCGCGACTTCTGGGACTGGTACGTGAGGCGCCTTCTCAAGGATCCGATGTACCGCCGCGACTTCGCCGGCCAGAAGTCCTTCTCGAAGCTCCGCGCGGCCATCGCCGGGCTCTACGCCAGGCAGGGGCGCCATTCCGAGAGCGCCCAGGCGTTCCGGGAAGCGTGCCTCCTGTACCCTGCGTCGCCGGAGGCCGCCTTCCGCTATGCGCAGGAGTGCCTGCTGCCGTTCCGCAAGTGGGACATCGCCCTCGAGCTCATGGACTACACCGACCTCATCGATCCGCGCAACAAGCGCACCGCTTCGCTGAGGGATCTCGTCGGAAGGGTGCGACTCCTCCATGTCCAGGCCGAGGCGCTGGAGGCGAAGCGGGCAAAGGAGGGCGGGAAGCTCTCGACTCCCGATACGTTCATGCTCTCCCGCTGCTACTACGGCATGGGCCGGACGATGGAGGCCGCCCAGATGGTGCGCTCCCTCGTCGACGAGGTGTCGGAGCCGGTCGTCTTGCATTCCATCGCGACGATACTGGTCGAAGCGCGGCTTGACGCCGATGCGGAGCGCTGCCTTGAGAAGTTTCTGCGCATGGAGCCGACGAAGGATGCGATGGCCTGGGCGGATCTCGCGAAATTGCAGTACCGTACGGGTCGCAAGCAGGCGGCGCAGCGCAGCTTCATCGCAGGCTACAAGATCAATCCGAAGCTTCTGTTTGAAAAGCTGCAGCGCGACCAGGAGCTCTACGAGATCGCCCTGCCGCTCTTCCAGCGAAGGAAATGAAATACCAGTACTTCTATCAGACCAGGGCGAACGAGAACAGGTCGGGGTGGATAAAGGCCCGCGACCGCGAGAACGCCTACACTCTTCTGAGGAAGCAGGGGATAAGGCCCTACAGGATCGTCGGCGACGATCCTGTGAACTGGCGGCCATGGGCTGTCGGAGCCGTAATCGCGGCTCTTGCCGCGGCCCTGGCTGTCGCGGTGGTTGCGTTTGCGCGCGCTAAGGACGACCGCGCGCCCTCGCCCCGCGCCCAGCTTTACGGCGACGCTTCGGTCATCGCGGCGGGTGTGTACTCCGAATGGCGTGATGTTCTCGCAAGTCCCCTTGACCGTTTCCTGGCCGCCTACGCCCAGCCGGGCTCCAATGCGCTGGCGCCGCTTCTCACGGCCGACGAGATATCGGCTTTCCCGGCCGAGCTTGGAAAGGATGTCGATTACGTCGAAGGCGAACCGATGGAGGTAAGGCAGCTCAAGAACATAGTCTCCGGCCTGAGGCGGGAGATGCGCGACCATCTCGCGGCCGGCGAAAGCGTCGGCGCGTACATGGATTTCCTCGAGGAGCGCCAGCAGGAGGAGCGCGAGTTCCGCGACCGCGCGGCCGAAAGCCTTCAACGCGTGCCCGAGAGCCACCTCTACAATGCGTGGCTCGGGGTGAACGCCCGTCTTCGCGAGCGCGCCCTGGCGCCGCTCGCAATGCCGCCGCAACTTTCAGCTTCCCAGGCGAGATGAAGATAGAAGTTCTCGAACCGCATGGATTCTGCGCAGGGGTGACCGGTGCGCTCAAGAAGGCCCTGGCTCTTCCGGGAGGGGCGTACTGCCTGCACGAGCTTGTCCACAACGAGCTCGTCGTAAAGGCGCTCGAGCAGCGAGGAATGAAGTTTGTAGGGAGTCTTGATGAGGTGCCGGCCGGGGCGACTGTGCTCTTTTCGGCCCATGGAGTCGCGCCCTCGGTGCAGAGGGCTGCCGTGGAGCGCGGCCTCAAGGTCGTGGACGCGACCTGTCCGTTCGTCGCTCGCGTCCACAAGGCGGCGCGCTCGTTCGCCGAGAGGGGACTCCCCGTGGTCGTGATCGGGAAGGCGAGCCATGCCGAGGTGAGCGGCATCGTCGGCGAAGTTGAGGATGCGGGCGGGCGGGCATACGTCTACCCCGATCTTCCCGAGGCGGAGCGGATCGGCGTTGTAAGCCAGACAACGATGAACGCCGATGACGTGGCCTTGACGGTCGACGGGCTCAAGCGCCGCTTCGAGGTTGAGACGATGGCCGACGTCTGCGGCGCGACACGCGAGCGCCAGCGTGCGGTAAAGGCTTTTGGGGGCGATGCGCTTCTTGTCCTCGGAAGCGCAAGTTCGTCAAATACGCGCAGGCTCTGCGAGGTTGCGCCATGCAGGGCGATGAGGGCGGGGACGATGGAGGAGCTTGAGACGCTAGACCTTTCGGGCGTCTCCACGCTTGGCGTAACGAGCGGAGCCTCGACGCCGGAGGAGTTTTTCGCAAAGGCGATCCAGTATCTGAAGGATAGGGAGGGAAATAGATGAAGAAGACGTTTCTCGTGTTCGGGCTTTGCCTCGCCGCAGCTTTCGCGGCGTTCGGCGAGATACAGGTGATCAACGGCGTCAAGTACATATGCACGGAAGACGGAATGTGCATGCCGTATGACGAAAGCGCCGAGGTGCCTTCGCTGGAGGAGAGCTCCGACGAGGAGATGCGGCTTGCGCACGGCTACATGGATGCCGCGAGGTTCCTCGCGTTTCTCGACGACGAGGATTACGAAGGCGGCATGCTGGACGGGAAGAGCATCTGGCTTGTACTCGTTCTTGTGCTTCTCGGCGGGCTTGCGATGAACCTGACTCCGTGCGTGCTGCCGATGGTGCCGATAAACCTGATGGTCATCGGCAAGTCCGCCGCGCGCGGCATGTGGTACGGCGCAGGCATCGCCGTCGCCTACGGGGCGCTTGGCGTTCTCGCGGCCGTAGGCGGAATGGCGTTCGGAGAGATACAGTCGAGCCCGCTGTTCAACGGTACGGTTGCGGCGGTTTTTGTTCTTCTTGCGCTGGCGCTCTTTGACGTCTTCTTCATCGATCTTTCGAAGTTCCGCAAGGTTGAAGGGGCCGCGGAGAAGCGCGCGAAGGCGCCATTGGTGTTCGCGTTCTCGATGGGAGCGCTCAGCGCTGTCCTTGCAGGCGCCTGCGTAGCTCCTATACTGATATCGGTCCTTCTCCTGACGGCGGATCTCTTCGCGAAGGGCAACTGGTTTGCGCTTGGCCTGCCGTTCGTGATGGGTGTCGGAATGGCCCTCCCTTGGCCGTTTGCCGGGGCGGGCATGCAGGTTCTGCCGAAGCCCGGCGCCTGGATGAAGAAGGTGAACATCGCGTTTGGCGTCCTTGTCCTTTGCTTTGCCGCGTGGTACGCTTACCTGGCGGTCAAGCCATTGTTCGCGAAAGCGGAGCCCGCAGACGGTGAAACGGCTCCGGCAAACGTTATCGAGGCGACGCCGGAGACTTTCGCCAAGGCGCTTGAAAGCGCCGAAAGGCCCGTTCTCGTGGACTGCTGGGCGAGCTGGTGCAAGAACTGCGCGGCGATGGAGCGGGTCACCATGAAAGACCCGAAGGTTGTCGAGGCGCTCAAGGAGTTTACCGTCATCAGGCTCCAGGCCGAGGATATCCGCGAGCTAAAGGCCCTAGACGGCTTCGAGGCCGTAATGGGCCTCCCCGCCTTCCTTGTCATAGAGTAGCCTGCGTTGACTTGTAGGGGCAATTTAGGTATACTCTCACGATAGTTAAACTACCAGCACAATCTAACATCAAGGAGAGTCCCAAATCATGAGCAGTCAGGAAAAGAAAGGCGGCAACCTTATCGGCATCCTAACGATGTTCGCACTCTACGGCATGTGCGGCTTCGTAACGTTCCTCGCGGCGCCCGCGGGCGACATA
>Ga0310690_10013388_pt1 | contig 9996 bp, 7 predicted proteins | sample AusTroGonzalo_MG_2_FD_207661 | JGI IMG/M metagenome (GOLD analysis project Ga0310690, IMG submission 207661) | Bovine rumen microbial communities from tropical cattle in Woodstock, Queensland, Australia - Gonzalo_04 (v2) (version 2) | ecosystem: Host-associated > Mammals > Digestive system >...
GTCGAACCTTGCATAATCCGCGAAAACTGGGGAGTCTCCATCCTTGAGGCAAAGTCCCGGCGTGCTGATATCCTTCGGAGCGAGGTGAACGGGAACCAGCACCTCCATGCCATTCTCAATTCCGATCCTGAACGCATTGGCTACAGGGTTGAATGAGGCGTCGTCACCTTCAAGTCTGAAATTGTAAATGGCACGCTCAAACTCCAAGGTGTATCTGTTGTCCAAGAGTTGGCCTCCTTTGCAGTATCTATTGCTCTAATTATCTAGGCCAGTTGCAACGGAAGTCCACTTATATTTAGTTCAAATGTCAGTATTCGAAGAGTGCTTCAACAGACCAGTGGTCGGATGAGGCCGCACCTGCAAGTCTGTAGTGGGGGCTGTCCGCCATAAGAACCCTCAGTCTGTCGTTTATCATCATCTTGTCGATAGACTCCACGAGGTTGATCTCATCGCTGGGAGGTGAGCAGGGGAATGTGACGGGAGCTATCTGTCCGAGAATCCAGAACACTTCCTGCATTCCTGTGATTCTCTTGATTGTCTCCACAGGATGAAGCGGGTCGTTGAAGTCTCCGCAGACTATGGCACCTTCGTTTTCCAGAACAAGGTCCTTAAGAGACTCGCCTATGGTGATGGCTTCCCTGTGCCTGTATGTGGTTCCTGTGGCAACCTCATCGGCATTGCCCTGCCATGTCAGATGCACGGTCGAGACAAACAATGTCCTTCCGTCCGCGACCTTGAGTCTTGTCCAGAAGAGCCTTCTGTCCGGCTCCGGCATGTCTAGGAAGACCTCTCCGTGACAGACTTCCGTGAAAAGGTCCTTTCTGTAATAGATGCTTCCCTCGTTCGTCCATCCGATGAATGGATCACGGATACGGTTGTAATCGGGAAGACTCTCATCTATCCACGACAAGAGCTCGGGTCTGACTTCCTGCAGGCAGATGATGTCCGGGGAATAAAGTCTGAAAAACGATCTTACACATTCTTTGCGCTCATCCCACCTAATGGTGTTCCAAAGGTTCTGAGTCATTACTGTGAAACGCATTCGGGAAACTCCTTTTTCAATTTGTAGAAAGCGCCGAGGGAAAGGACCGTGACCCACGCGATGTCAATCGAGAAGAAACCGGTTCTGTCGGGGACATCAAAGTAATCCCAATCGGTCTGATTGAACTGCTCGGGCTGCCAGCCATAGCGCTTGCTTCCCAGGTCCTCCATCGGCGAACAGATGAACTGTCTGCATGCATTGAGCATGCTCAGTGCCTGTGTTTTGAAAAGGCCGTCACCGCTTGCACGGTACAGTCTCATGAAATCGTAGGAGATGAGGAAACCGTAGAAGTCCAGATGTTCGTTGGCTACGGAGGCGCTGGTCATTCCCAGGCTGTCGAAGCCACGGGCTCCCATAGGTGTATCCTTGCTGAATTGAAGGGTGTCCTGGAAAACCCAGGTGGATACAAACAGAGCAGCCCGTCTTGCGGCCTTGAGGTATTCCGGCTTTCTGAATCCGGCGTCCCAGAGATCCATCATGGCGGACAGCAAAGCCTCTCCGGATTCCTTGTCGCAGGTATCCGCATCTAGGGTGTCGCCGAAGAAGTCTCCATTCAGCGCAAGCGTGGCATAATAGTCGGCTGCCTTGAGAATTGAATCCTCGTATTTCCTGTCAGGGTACTTCCTGTTGAGGCAGACCAGGAGGGAGAGGATGTAGGCACCGTTTGTACCGAGAGCATTGACGGGCTCGCCTTCGGGGCTCCACCACCTGCCGAAACTGCCGTCGGAAAGCTGGTTTGTTACGTAGAAATCCGCAACCCGTTTCACCAGGCCGACAATCTCGTCTTTCAGATCAGGGAGAAGGTCTGAAAGACCGAGATATGCGGTCATGGCTTCGCCGTTGCAACGGGCATTCACGAGGTTGTTGTATGTGGAATTCTCACCGATACCAAGATATCCTCCCCAGATGTCGCGCCTGAGGTCGTAGCAGTCCTGGAATATTCCGGGAGCCTGCTCCGCGCGGAAGAAGAATCTGGCGATTCCTTCCGCAACTTTTCTGTACAGACCGGATACGTCTTCTATTCCCAGCCCGGAGGCCAGATTCTTTTCCTGGCGGTCAAGTACAGCCGATACCTTCTCACAGGCCCGGCCTTTTGCTTTCCCGCTGTCGGACAGGGCCAGGACAAGAGCCCCCTCAAGGCTTTTGACAAGGAAGGACGCCGCCGTGAAATCATACACATTCTGCTTGTCCCCGTTGTCGGTTCCCATCAGAAGATAGTACTCGTTGTCCGAATTGTCGGCTTTCCTCACAAGGCCGAGAAGATGGGTGAGGAGGAGGGCTTCGATGTCATTCCAGCTGTAGCGCAAAGGTTGAGGGGTCTCTCTGATGTCCGAACAGAGAGTCCTTGCCTCTCCGAAGTCCTGCATGAACTTGCTGTAGGATTCAAGGCTGTCACCGGATTTTACCGATCCTATGACAAACGCCTTTCTGAAAACGGAACCGTGTATGTATCCGGGGTCTCCGGATCTCTCTAGAGTGTTCTTGCCTTTGTAGGAGTACGGACTTTCAAAACCGGGGATTGTATGGATGATGGTCTTTCCGTCCCATGACACGCTGCAGGCAGGATCGGAAGCCAGGACTGCGGCTGTGAAAACCTGCTTTTCGTCGCTCAGCTGCACACATGCCGGAATGGATGTCCTGCTTTCCAGAAAACTCCATCTGTCGGACAGGCTGAGCCGAGGGAAACAGCCTTTTCCCTTTTCGTTTCCGCGGTACATCACCGAAGGGACGAATACCTCGTTTCCGACGCCAAGATCGCATGATTCGAAACTGGTTTCGATCCGGTAGTCTCCTTCCGGAAGATTCCACGTCTTGTCGATGCACACACAGCCGTCACCGATTTCCGATGCACTGTCTGAAACCTTGTCGCAGGGAACAGGGCCTGAAGGGGAGAGGATTCTGCTTCTCATGACGAAGCTTGTCCCGTTGTTGAGCATGATGGTGAGTGAACCGTCGTTCTGTTTGATTACCTTCACAACGTCACCCCTTGATTCCGGTCATGGCTATGCCCGCAATTATCTTCTTTCTGAAGAACAGATAGAAGATGAACTGCGGAATACAGGCAATCACGGCTCCCGACATGATCAGCGAGTATTGGGTTCCGTGAGTTCCCTGGAAATTTGCGATTCCCACTGTGATCGTGTACTTGTCAGTGTCGTTCATGACTATCAGAGGCCAGAGGAAGTCGTTCCAGCAGTTGATGAAGGAAAGAATCGTGACCGTAGCAAAAGCCGTTTTCCCAAGGGGAAGGATAACGGAGGAGAAAATGCGGAATCTTGATGCTCCATCAATGAAGGCCGCTTCCTCAAGTGCGTCGGGAATACCTTCGAAGAACTGCTTCATGATGAAGATGCCTATCGGCAATGCGATTCTGGGAAGATAGACGGCGGACATGGTGTTGATTAGTCCGTATGAATTGAACTGAAGATACAGTGGGATGATCAGAACCTGGAACGGAACCATCATGCCTGCCATGACGGCCCAGAACAGAATGTTGCGCCCTTTGAAGCGGATCTTTGCAAAAGCATAGGCTATGGGGGCATCGACCACCAGCGTCAGAATCATCGCCATGGCCGAGGTGAAGGCACTGTTGAGCATCCATCTGAGTATCTTGGATGAACTGAAGGCCTTGATGTAGTTCGCCAATGTGGGATTCTGGGGGAAGAAGTGGAATACCTTGGTGACAACCTCGTTCTCTATCTTGAGGGATGTGAAGACCATCCAGACGAACGGGAAGAACCACAGAAGCAGAAGCAGGGAGAGAAGGAAGGCATAGATTATCCGCTTGGTCTTGGATGTGCTATTCATTTGACTTCCTCCCGAGCGATATGTACTGGACGACCGATACAATCATGATGATGAAGAACAGGATGTAGCTCATGGCTGCGGAATAACCCATCTTGAAGTATGAGAAACCTGTTTCATAGATGTACTGGATGATTGTTCTGGTTTTTCCGAACGGTCCGCCGCCCGTCATGACGTAGACCTGTCCGAAGACATTGAAGGAGGCGATTATCTGGAGAATCAGACAGAGCACGATGGTCGGCTTCAGAAGGGGAATGGTGATTCTGAAAACGCTCTGGCGGTAATTAGCGCCATCGATCATTGCGCTTTCGTATATCTCCGATGATATCTGCTTGATTCCAGCAGACATCAGGATCATGTTGAAGCCTGCAGTCCACCAGAAGGTTGCGATGCAGACGGACCACATTGCCCAGTTCGGATCCGTCAGCCATCCGACGGGCTGTATTCCTACCAGGCCAATGACCTTGTTCAGCAGTCCGTACTGCTTCTGGAAGATCCAGGCCCACAGAGTACTGACGACTGTCATGGAAAAGATATATGGAATGAAGAAGACGTTTTCCGCGACCTTCTTCAGAGGGGATTTCGATGTTGTGATCAACGCCATCAGAAAGCCGATTACCAGCAGAACGGGCGTTGTTATAAGCACGAACTCAACAGTGTGCCAGAGGGAAGTGTAGAACTTCTCGTCCGAGAACAGGCTGATGTAGTTCTGGAATCCTGCGAAGACCTTGTCGGACAGGACATTCCATTTGAAGAAGCTGATTACAAATCCGTAAACCAGCGGATAAAGCATAAAGAGGACAAATACAAGGAGAAACGGAATGGAGAACAACCATCCATCCCTGTTGTCTTTATTTCCGGGAATCATAATCTGTTCCTGATCAAAACGATGAAAAGATAACCAAACCGGCCGGAGAACCGTCCCCGACCGGTTTGTCCGATAATCAATAGGTTGCGATGATCTTGTTGACTGTTGTCTCCATCAGATCCAGGGCTTCCTGAATCGGCTGGCCGTTGACAACAGCGTACTCGAGCAGATCCGAACATGTTCCGTAGATCTCATCCCATGCAGCTGTTGTCGGTGGTGCGACTGCACTTGCTGCGGAATCTGCATATCCCTTTCTGTACGGGAGGTCTGCGAATGCCTTGCTGTTCTGGACGGAGATTCTGGTGGGGACATGACCTGCCTTTGCCCACATCTCACCATGTCCGGTGATGAAGTCGATGGCTGTCAGGATGTCTTTGACGTGCTCGGGATCGATGTTTGCCTTTGCAGGAATTGCCAGTGTGTGGCTTCCTGACCATGCTGCCGGCTTGCCCATGAATCCGGGAACAGGAATGGCGATGAAATTCAGGCCGGCCTGCTGCTCCAGAGTTCCGGTTGCCCAAACACCGTTGAAATAGAAGGCGGCGTCACCGAGCTTGAACTCGTTCATGGCTGTATCGTAGTCAAGTCCTGCAGGAGTTGTCTTGTACTTCTGGACCATGTCCTGAAGTGCCTGGAGAGCCTTGTAACCATACTGGTTGTTGAAGTTTGCAGCCTTGTTGTCTGCTGTCAGGAATGTTCCGCCCTGCTGATAGATGAACGAGAAGAACAGTCTTGTCAGAGTGTATGCCTTGTAGACGGCTGTGGTGTTGTCGATGTCGATTCCCATCTTACCTGTCTTTTCCTGGATCTTCAGGCCGTCTGCGATGAGCTCGTCCATGGTCTGCGGGATCTCTTTGATTCCGGCCTTCTCCAGAAGGTCCATGTTGACGTACATGATGATCGGGTGGACATCAAGTGGAATTGCATACTGCTTGCCATCGAAGCGGCATGCATCATACGGGGCTGCGACAAAATCGCTGACCGGGAAGTTGTCGGCCTTCAGATACTCGTCGAGAGCAAGAAGCTGTCCGCTCGGGACGTAGTTGAGCAGGTTGCCCTGGTGGCAGACAATCATGTCAGGGGCATTTCCGGCTGCGAAAGCGGCTGTGAGTTTTGTGTAATAATCATCAAACTTCACAGTGTCGTTCTTGAGCTGGATGTCTGTGTGGGTCTTGTTGAACTCGTCGATGATGGCATCGAAGAACTCTCCGTCACCTCCTGTGAACAGAGACCAGAACGTCACAATCCTGGGGCCGGAAGTCTTGGCTTCTGAAGCACCCTGTGCGAAAAGAGAAGTCATGCAGCAAAGCACGAGCATCACGATTGCAATCCTTTTCAAACTTTTCATGTTATTCCTCCTTTAAGAATAATTTGTTGTTAGTGGATTTTCTGAATATCAGTCTTGTGTTCAAATTAATGTCGTCATACGGCAGCTGAGGATTCCCGATGTGCCGCAAAAGCGTTTCAATGGCTATCTTTCCCAGTGCGAACTTCGGGACATCGACGGTGCTCAGGCTGGGCTGCATGAACTGGGAGATGTAGAGGTTGTCGAATCCGAATACCTCGATATCGTCCGGAACCCGGTAGTTGTTCTCGGAAAGAGCCTTGATGGCACCCATGGCAACGAGGTCGTTGAAACAGGCCACGGCGGTGAAACTGAGGCTTCTGTTCAGCGCCCAGTTGATGGATGCGAATCCGTCCTCTATGTGGCCGTTCGTTCTGATGATGAGATCAGGATCCCTTGGAATGCCGTTGTTGTCCAACGCCTTGAGATATCCGTTCAGCCTGTCGATGGTGTTGCTGATGTTCTCGGGGCCTACGATGTACAGAATCCGCCTGTGTCCCTTGTTTATCAGAGACTGCGTGACATCGTACTGGGACTGGAAGTCTGAGTGGAGGATGGAGTGCCCCGTGATTCCCTCAACGTGGCGTCCCACGAAATAATACGGAACGGATATGGTTCTATATATCTTCTGGCAGACATCGTCATGGAAAACGGGGACGATGAGTATTCCGGCAACCTTCATGGAGACGAAGGTCTTCATGTAGTCGGCTTCACGCTCGGGGAATTCGTCCGTGTTCAGGAGGAGGATGCGATATCCGGCCTGCTTGGCTGTTTCCTCTATACCCCTTACGACCTCGGCAAAGAACGGATTGGAGGAATCACCGGAGATGATTCCGATCTCGTTCGAGGTACCCTTTCTCATGAGGGCGGCCGCTGAGTTTCTGACATATCCCATCATCTCCGCGGTCTCGCAGATGGTCCTGCGTGTGTTCTCGGACAGTTTCTTGTCTCCACGCAACGCGCGTGACACAGTATTAATAGAGAAGCCGGTCTTTTCTGCGATATCTTTCAACAAAACACTCATCAGATACAGATTACCACCGAAATGTTGACAAAACAAGGGGAATTTTACGTAATTCTTTATTTCATAAAAAATTATTAGATTAACGTTAACCCTGCAAGGGTATAATTAAGCAAGAACAGATCTTTGTTTGTGTGACAAAATGTGTATGTTTTTTTTCGTGGGAAGGGGAGGTAAAAGTGAAAATAAAATTTTAGTTGACTATGTGGCGGCATTCGCTATAGTATTATCCTGACTGGTTTTCTAACCTCAGGATTTGGAGTTGAAACATGAAAAAAATTATTCTGTTCGCACTGATACTGTGCGTCTCTGTTGCGGCACTTTGTGCTTCAAATAACATTTGGACTTTCGCTGCATCACCTTTTGCAGCTCAGTTCTATTCATCATCGCTGGGTTCAAGCAGAACCTCAGATTCCGGATATGGATTCAAAGTAGGGTACAGATACCATCTGGGCTCATTCCTTCTCGGAGCTGATGCGTCCTACCATAATTACGAATACATAGTCAACGGAAATCCCGTCAGGCTGGGTAGCCTTCAGCTGCTCGCCAAGGTCGGCGGAAAGGTCTCCTTCGAGAGAATGGACCTTAACGCAGATATCGGCGTAGGAGCCAACGTCGGTATTTCCAGACTTTCAACCAACTATAACCTGATGGTCGGAGGAAATGTCTCCGCATCATTCTTTGTATCTCAGAACGTTGCCCTGACAGGTGGAGCAGATGCTTACGTGGAATGGTCAAAGGCCGAAGACTCCGAGTTCAAATCGGTTCTGTGGAGCATCGTCCCGTCAATCGGTCTCGAGATTGAACTGTAAGGGGAGGCAGAAATGAAAAACAAGATCAGATTTGCAATTACAGCATTGGCATTGGTTCTTTTCGCTGCATGTTTCTTTGTTGCATGTAGCGATGATGTCGTTTCTGGAAAGAATAACGATCATTCGTATGCGGAAGTTCTTGAGTCCAACGGAGCTTTTGCTTACATGGACAAGAATTATGAGACATTCCAAGATGTCATAGACGCCATTGTCAAGACCGGTGCCGAGGGACCCATCTCTGTCTTGGGTAATGTCAAGTCAAGAAGTGTGACAATTCCTGAGAACACCCAGATCTTCATCGACCTCGGTGGACATGAAATCGAGTTCTTCGATGTGGAGAGCAGCGCCATCACAATCGGTGCGAAGGCCAGTCTCGCAGCATTCAACGGATCATTCAGCATGGCCGACAAGAAAGAGGACCTTTCTGTCATTAATGCCGCCGGAAATGACAGTGCTGTCTTTCTTTACGAGAACCTGACAATCAAGGCAGCCGGCCAGACAGCCCTCCTTCTGGACGCAGGTTCAACAACAGCTTTGAGCAAAAGCGTGAGTGTTGAAGGAACCGTCATTGCAAGAGGCGGCAAAGCAAATACAACACTGGCGATGGAAAACAGTCTTTCCGATGTCAAGCTGAGAGGAGCCTCTCTTATTGTCGAGGGAAGCGGAAGTGCTGTCATCACCGAAAACAGCGGTGAAAACGAATTTGTTGTATCTCCCACAGCTACAATTATCGACAAGACAGGCACAATTGATCCGAAAATCATTGACGAAAGCATCTGTTACATCAGAAGAGGTACAGAGCTTGTCACTTTCGGAAGCCTCAGAGAGGCAATTGAAACTCTTACGGATAAGGGTGAAACAATCGTTCTCATCACCGAAGAGAAAGCTACTTCCGAAGAGCCCATCGCTTTGAGCAAATCGGTTACGATTGATCTGAACGGCAAATCGGTCGTCGGAACAAACAACATCGTCCTTGCCGATGGTGTTGTTCTCACAATCTATGGTGTTGCTGAAAATGCAGTGGAGACGGCTATTCCTTCGTTCACAGGTACAATCACCAGTGATGCCGCCGGTTCATCCTCACTTATTTTGAACCTGGTAGAGATGAACAGTGACATTAATGTCTCCCGTACCGTAGGTGCAAACAATTCTGTATTCCATGGCAACATTTCCGCCGGTTTCGGTGTCTATCTCACAGAATCCGAAGTCGAGGGTGTGGAAGAGAACACTGTTGATATCACCTCTGCATTCGGGGATATTGTTCTGGCAGACGTTACCGGAGAAATCGGAGATCTGACTGCTTCTTCACTTGGAGGAGATGTCATAATCAACAATGCCGAGGCAACCGGGTCATTGACCACGGGTAAAATCAAGGCTATCTCTCATGTCACTTTGACCGGAAGTTCTGTCGCAACTAATGAAGCCGCTTCTCTGGCCATTGGTGGAACTGTTGAGCTTTCAGGAAAACTGACCTCGAGTGAAGTGCTCTTCACTGCTGCGGTTTCTGCCGGCTCGGTCGAAGATGTTGGAAGTACATTCTGCGACGATATCGCCGCCAAGGGTGCCTTGTCATTTACCGATTCATACTTTGACAATGTTAAGGCAATTGAATCCATAGCCGGTGGAAACATTGTGATAAAAAAGAGTTATGGTTCAGTCGACAGGGTTGAGACAAAGGCTCCTGAGACTGGTGCGAAGGCCACAGCTTCCGGTTATATCACAATTGATTCTTCCGAAATCTCTCCTTCCGATCTTCTTGCCGTAGGCGAGGTTAGGGCTACTTATTATGTGACCGAAACCGAAGTTTACTACGGAGATATCACACTCAAAGGTGGAATTGGCGGAGATGAAAAAGCACCGTATCTGCACGTGTCCGGTTCAGTTACAGGAAAGGACATCATCGCTGAAAACTGTTTCTTCAATTCCGGAAACGAGTCCAGGTCGATAAGTGGAAATACTGTCCATGTAGAGAAATCAGACTTCGTACATGGTCTGACCATGAATCTTCCTGATCCCAAGTACTATTCCATTGTGGCTACCGGCAATGATCCTGAGGATGCCTATTCCCTGTCCATTGCCTCGACGATGGGAAGAACAGCTGAC
>Ga0310690_10013389_pt1 | contig 9995 bp, 13 predicted proteins | sample AusTroGonzalo_MG_2_FD_207661 | JGI IMG/M metagenome (GOLD analysis project Ga0310690, IMG submission 207661) | Bovine rumen microbial communities from tropical cattle in Woodstock, Queensland, Australia - Gonzalo_04 (v2) (version 2) | ecosystem: Host-associated > Mammals > Digestive system >...
CTGGCGGAGCCTTGCCTCGGCCTCCATCGTTGCGTTGAGGTACAGCTCCTCCCCCTCCCTCCATCTGACCACGGCTTCCGCCCAGATCTGATCGACCTCTCCGGGGAGCTCCTTCCAGATGTCCTTCAAGGCGAGATCCTCGGAGCACTTGACCACCCAGAAGCGGCGGTTACCGGTGTTCCCCTTGAGGAAGTTGTCTTCGTTAGTGGTGGCGAAGAAGACGCACTGTCTGGGATAGACCTCGGTCTTGCGCCCGTAGGCGGGGCGGAAGGAGTCATCTTGCTTGCTGATGAAGGCCTTGTACGCCTCCGACGTGGAGCGCTTGTAGTTGGTGAGCTCGCCCATCTCGATCAGCCACTTCCCCCTCAACTGCTCCATCGCCTCCTTTCCCTCGATGCTTGTCAGGGAGTCGTTGAACCATTTGTCCTTGGCCATCACGCGCACGAGGGTGGACTTGCCGGAGCCTTCCGGACCGATGAGCGTAAGGACGTAGTCGTACTTCCTGGAGGGCTGCATCACCCTCGCCACGGCGGCGGCGAAATGCTTGCGGGTCATGGCCCTGGTGAGCTCGTTGTCTGCTGCCCCGAGGTAGTCTATCAGGACGGTGTCCAGACGCGGCGTCCCGTCCCATCTGAGGGCGCTCAGATATTCGCGTACCGGGTGGGTGGTATTCTGGCTCACGGCGCCGTCGAAGGCGTCTATGATGGCCTGTTTTCCGGTCAGTCCTGCGTAGTTGGCGCAGACGTATTCCAGGAGGAGGTTGTAGTCATCGTTTTCCCAATTCTCCCTGCCGGCCTCCCTCTTCCTCCACGGAAGATCCCGCGTGAGCTCGGTGCGTCCCGAGAAGAGGTTGTTCACGACGGCGCCCTTGAGTCCGGGGTCATTCCTCACGATCAAGCCGAAATTCACGGGGTTGGCGAGCCATTTCCCCTTGGGGTCCTTCTGTAGCTTGAACCTCCAGTCATCCTCCTCGAGCTGGATGTCCGAGAAGTCCTCCTGGATGCTCTGCCTCCGGACCTTCTCATCAGCCGCCACGAGCTTCTCCATAGCGAGGAAGGACGGCAGGCGGTTCACCGGCGTGTTGAAGTCGGAATCCCTGTCCTGATCGCCGAACTTGTGCAGGCGGACCATGTCGAAGGCGTTCACGAGCTTCTCGCAGCATGGGTCGGTGCCGTGGTGGGAGTAGGCCCATTTGTCATCGTATATGACCACTCCGCCGACCGTGGAGCCCTGCGCATAGGTCCAGCGGTCCGGATGTCCGGTCGGGACGTACACGTCGCTCAGGAAGGCCTCTATGGCTTCGGTGATGGAGTAGGCGCGGCAGAAGGCTCCGATGATCCCGTTCTTCTCGGTGGGATCCTCCTGCTTGGCGCCGGCTATCTTCGCCGCCGGGCGGTCATCCGGGGCGGAGGGCCATTCCATGACGTTCCTCCAGTCGATATAGGAGTCCAGGATCTTGTCTGCGTCCACGGGCTCCCCCTCTCCCTGACGGAAGACGAACTCGCCGTCCTTCGGGCAGCTGGGCCAGTACATCAGACGGACCGGCTCGTATGTCGAGTTGTCGAAGATCTCCATGCCGAGGTCATCCGCCACACGGCGGGCGATCGGAATGTATTCGTCCGGGGTGACGTCCCTGGAGAGAGGGAGGATCAGGCGGAAGCGCGGATGGTCGGGACGGTGACTGTGCGTCGAGTACAGGCACCAGGCGGTGCCGTCGAGGAGCTCGGTCACGAGGCTCAGGGTGCCGGCTGCCGGGTGGTCGATGTCAAGGGTGATGAGGCTCCTGGAGACGATGTTCGCTCCGATCCGGCGCCCGCCGTCCCTGATGACGCCGCCGACGAAGCCGCCGACGTCCTTCGCCTTGCCCTGCTCGGTCTTGGTCATGGCCTTATACTCCTCGACCGTCTCCGGGGTGTGCTTGCACTTCCCGAGGCGTCCGGTGAGCTTCTCCCAGGAGGTGCTCTTGTTAGTCCAGGCCGTGGATGTTCTGGACTGTCCTACTGATATGCTGTAGCTTGTCATTTTGACGTATATTGTTCAAAGCGGTAATATCTCTTCGGGCGGGCCTCCAGGCGCGTGCAGCGCTGCGTGTCCTCGGTCCAATAGGCGATGAAGTTCTCTTCATCCAGGATGTAGCCGCGCTTCTTGAGGTAGTAGCGGTCGGCGATCCTCTGCCTCGGTTGCTGGAATACCCGGAGCTTGGTCTTCTGCGGGAGTCCGAAGGTGCGGCGGGCCTTCTCATAGCGGAAGGTCTTCTTCCTTGCCTCAGTCGATCGATGGACCCTCAGGGCCTCCTTCCGCTTGCCGAGCCTGTCCACCGGCTTCTCCCCCGGCTTGAACTGGAACTCCGCGCTCCTCGGGATGATGTAGCCCTTCGGAGGGTAGGTGCCGTTCCTGAGGTGGGACGCCTTGGCGGCGGCAGCTATTTCCGCCTGGACCTTATGCCGGAACTGCGTGGACTTGGTAAGCCCGAACTGTCGGGCGAAGCGGTGGACGGCCGTCTCGGAGATCCCGAGCTTCTCGGCGATCTCGGCGTTCTTCGTGTGCTTGAAATGCTTCTTCAGCCACGCCTCCTGCCTCTCTGTGAGGATGTACTTCTTGCCCTTCATCTTAGTCCTTCTTATAGTATGGCGTGATGTAGCCGGCCCCGTTGAGGGGAAGGCCGTCGGCCCATTGTACGGGCCAGTCGAACTCGCGCTTGATATATCTCAGGCAGTCCTCCGCATGGGCCGCCGGGACTTCGCAGATCACCTCGTCATGGACGTGGAAAAGGATCGGGAGGTGTATGTTGTGCTGCTCGAGGCGCTCGATACGGAGCATCACCTCGGCGAGGCAGTCGCGGGCCACGGCTTGCGTGATGTTCTCCGTGAGCTTGCCGCCGTAGGTCTCCAGCCAGGTCCATTTGTTGGATGTCTGCTCGACGCCCTTGAATTTGATCGACGGCTTGCCGAAGCGGTTGACGGTCGTGCCGGCCTCCGGATAGCAGAGATCGCGTCCTGACGGGAGGGTGATGCAGAGGGTCTTGTCGTGCATCCAGAAGGTGATGCGCCCGACGGTCTGCCGCTCCCTGGTAGTCACGCACATGATCGCTGCGCGCTCGACGGCTGACCAGAACTCCACGATATGGGGATTGGCCGCCCTCCACTTGTCCACTGTCTCCTTTTCTTCCTCCTCCGACATGCCCTGCCGCTTGCCTCCCATAGCATCCAGGGCGGACACTCCCCCGCCGTAGCCGAGGGCGAGGACGGAGATCTTTCCCTTCTGCCTCAGATGGCTGTTGCGGCCATGCTTCTCCACGGGGACGTGGAACATGTTCGATGCGGTCTCGCAGTAGATGTCCTTGCCGTCACGGAATGCCCGGAGGACCCAGGTCTCACCGGCGAGCCATGCGAGGACGCGGGCCTCGATGGCGCTGAAGTCGCACACGGCGAGGGTCTTTCCCTCCGGAGCGATGAAGGCCGTCCTGATGAGCTGCGAGAGCGTGTCCGGCACGTTACCGTAGCCGAGCTCCAGCATGGCGAGATCGTTCTCCTTCAGGCACTGCCGGGCGAAGTCGAGGTCTTCTATATGGTTCTGCGGAAGGTTCTGCATCTGCACGAGGCGGCCCGCCCAACGTCCGGTACGGGTGCCGTAGAACTGAAGGAGTCCACGGATCCTCCCGTCGGGGCAGACGGCCTCGAGCATTGCGGGGTATTTCGCGTTGGATGTCTTTCCCATCTCCGCCCTGATCTGGAGGACTCTGAGCACCCTCGGGTCGCTCGTCATCTCGGCGATGTCCGGGAGATCCTTCTTGGTAAGGGTGTCGATGTCGAGCCCGGTCTGCTCCGTCAGCCAGCCCTTGAGCTGGGCGTTGGAGTTGGGGTTGCTCAGGCCGGTGATCTTCATCGCCTCCTCATTGAGCCGGGCCTTGCAGATGGCGTCGGCCTTCTGAGCGTTCTTCACGAGCTGGAGATCCAGGAGGACTCCACGGTCATTGATCCTCTGATCGGCGGCATAGAGAGCCTGTTCGGCCCATGTAACCTCATACCAGGAGAGGGCCTCGTCGATCTGCCGCTCGACCTCCACGTCACGGACGCAGTAGTCCTTGAAGGTCTGCCAGTCCTCCGGACGGTCTTCCGGCCTGACTCTCGTCGAGGTGCCGAAAAGGCCCGCCTTGGCCTTCTGAGGGACGCAGAAGAGCTTGATGAGGTTCTTCCCCTCTGTCATCTTCTGCTTCTCGAATCCGAGCGCTGCGCCCGCCTCGGCAAGGCTCAGAGGATAACCGCACCGGGACGCCTGAACCATCGTGCAGAACCATTGCGCGGGATCGAGCCATTGGTCACTCTGGAGGACGCCGTGACGGCGCAGCCACATGGTGAAGCAGACGCGCTCGAAGGCTGCGTTATGGGCCACCTTGGTGACGGTAGGATCCAGGAGATCCTTTATGAGCTTGGGCGGCATGTGATCTCCCGATGCAAGGTCGATGATCTGGATCGGATTGTCCTCTCTCGCCACCGCTATCAGGAGGATGTCGAAGTCCGGGTGCATGGCGTAGCGGTAGAGTCCGCTGTCCGCGATAGGCTCCGGGCTGAAGGTTTCTATGTCAATGTGGAGTCGCATAAACTATGTGGTATTTTGGAGAGGCGGAGGGAGTCGAACCCTCGATGTTCCCGTTTCAATGGAGCGCTTTTTTGAAAAAATAAAACTTGCCAGATACCGACCCGAGCGGAAACGCCTCTCTTTTTCTTAGATGACGTCGTCGTCTTCCAGTTCGGCCAGGGAGTCGAGATCGATCTCGGCGAAGTCGGACTGAGCGCTGGCCTTGCCTCCGAGGAAGCTGCCATCCTTCGTCTTCAGGACGTTGTTGAGGCCTGCGGCGATGCCACGGTTGCCCGCGTTGTTGAAGGCGAAGAAGTTGACGGAGACATAGCCGTAACAGCCGCTATAGATCTCTTCCTCGTTGGTCACCTCCACGAGGCGGGACTCGCCGTTGACTTTCATGGCCTTGACGATCCCCGGCTTGGTGCGGGAGGTGGCGTTGATGAAGTAGCTGTCTGCATAGGCCTCGTCATCGGGCCTTTCGGCGTCACCGTCGCGGAGCGGGGTCTTGAGGGTGGCCGGGCGCTTGCCTCCGAACTTCGGAAGGCCCGCCTGGACGGCTGCCTCGATGGCCGCCTTGACGGCGTTCACGAGCTTGGTGTTGGACTTGGGGATGATGACGGAGACGCTGTACTTCTTGTCTCCGCCGTCTGCGACTGCCTCCGGGGTGAAGAGGTGGCAGTAGCTGAGTCGGACTTCTCCGACGTTGATTCTTGTGTCGGTCATACGTTTATACGATTTAGGGGTTGTGGATTGCGAATTTCTTGAAGGCTCAGGTGGCAGGCGCCGATGCAGAAGAACACATGGCCTTCGTGGCCGTGATGATAGGATATAGTCACCTTCTTGATGCGTTTGTTCTGCTCCCAGAGGATCTCCTGTGCCTTCTGCATGAAGGAGACCATCTCATTGAGGTTTACCACGATGCAATGGAGATAGAGGGTGATTGCCCTTGACATCAGGTTGTCCTCCATCCGGGGACGGCCTGCGGGGTGATAGTAGTCGGTTACGAAATACTGTTTCATACGGTCACGTCCTTGAAGTCATTGACTGCGGTCTGCGTGTTGTTCATCGCCGGCCTCGGATCGGACTCCTCCACGAGGGTGGGCTTGCCCAGAGGCCTGGTGACGTACTCGCCGAGAAGGGACTGGAAGCCCTTCTTGCCGAGGAGGCGCTCGAGATCCGTGATGGACTTGAGATCACGGCGGAGGTAGCTGCCCTCGTCGAAGCCGGCAGCCGCCAGGGTGATGATGGCGTCCTCCGGGCGGGAGATCTGACGGAGGGAGCGGCCCTCCACCACCTTGAAGCCGGGAACGGGGTGTCCGCCCATAGCGCGGTCGAGCGCATACGCCTCGAGGGAGGAGATCCAGGACTTGACGGTGGCGGCGTCCTTCAGGACACGGCCTATCTCTTCGTCGGTCATGAGGTCACCGGTCCGGTCGATCTTGAGGAGGGCGGCGTGCATGCCGAGGGCCTTGCACCGGGGAGCCACCGCGCAGAACTTGCAGTGATCACCGGGCACGAAGGCGCCCTCTCCCTGGAAGGCCATGACGGCAAGCGGCCTCAGTTCCTCCTCCGCCCAGGCGAGGAGCTTGTTGACGGGAAGGCTCCAGCCGGACACCCACGACAGGCGTGGCTGGATGATCGTCATCTCCACCTCCTTGATGTCATAAAGCTCGGCGGGTCCCAGGAGGGCTCCGAGGGCATAGCACATCATCTGGGTATTATGCGGAGCCTCGACCTTCATGCCGCGCCCGTACTTGAGATCATAGACCGCGACGGTATGCTTGTAGATGATCACCGCGTCGGAGGATCCAAAGGACTCCGGGATGTACTCGTCGAGCTTGAGCTGCGCCTCCACGAGGAGGACCGCGTCGGGGTCCGCCTGCTTGGCGCTCTGGTAGTCCTCCCAGACGAACTTGCAGTATTTGTCGGACACGGTCATCAGCATCTCGTCGGGATCTATGTCGAGGTCGATGCTGACCTGGTTGAGGTGGTATTGCAGGGCATCTCCGCCCAGCTCGTAAAGGTAGGCCTTGTCCTCTTCCGGCCACTCGAGGGTGACGTGTCCGGGGAAGAGTGCGCTGTCCTTGGCGAGCATCTCCCGAAGGAGGATCTCCGCCACGGAATGGGCGGCGGTTCCCTCCAGGGAGTAGGCGGTGTCCCTGCGCGGTACATCCGACTCGAGACGGGCGGACGGGGTGCAGGCCATCCAGCGCTTGGAGGCCGACGGGGCCAGGATTGCGTGACTGGTAGGCATGGCGGATCTATTTGAGGTTCTTCAGCCTTTCCACCAGCTCGCTCCTACGCTCCGCCGGACATTCCACGCTGGACGAGAATCCCATCTCGGCGAAGATGTCGCGGATGGGCTTGGCGCCTACCCGGTCCTTCGTCTCCTTGACGATCTGCCGGAGGTCGGCGTCGGTGATCTCCTTGCCCTCGAAGTCGGGCATGTCTTCTGTGATGTCGATGGCCTCCTGTGCGGGTGCGGGCTCCTCGACGGGAGCGTCCCCGGCGCAGTGGCAGTGACAGTTGGATGACCCTCCGAGGAGGGCTCCGATGAGCTGGACCGTCTTCGGCCCGAGCTCGACGTTGATGTTGATCTCAATCATATAAGTAGATGGTTAGAAGGTTCTGTTATTACGTGCGCCGTAGAGCTGGAGGGCGAGGTCCACATTCGTGACGAAGGTCCTCCCCTGCTGCCGGATGGCTTTCTTGATACCACCGTCCTTCTTGATGCGCTTGGCTGTGGATCGGGAACACCCGAAGATCTCGCAGAGGCCGTCGATGCCGTAGACGTACCGAGGGCCGTTTGCTTTGCGGAGGAGGTCTTGATACTCCTCGCGGGATAGTGTGATGGAATCTGGCATATTCGTATGGGCGTTTATCGGTTGGCGTTTTGAAAAAGGGCGGCTGGACCTTCGCGGCGGAGCCGCCCGTTCCCCCTGCGGACGCGGGGCCTGACTCGCTATGAAACTAACTGAACACTAAAACTTACAGCAGGAATGTGGTCTGCTTCAGGTCCGCATGTCTCGGCGATCGGCTCGAACTCGGGCTCGAATCCGGTGCCCTGACATCTGTCGCAGATCTTGTCGTTGCTATCCAGGCCACGGCCGTGGCACTTGATACAATACATCTCTTCCATAGGGCTATTCAACTCTTGTGATGACTATCTTTCCTTCAAATTCTCTCGGACTGCTGACCTGGTACCGCCTTCCGGAGGTGAGGCCGAAACGGGAGGCGCAGACCTGGCAATAGTTGAAGTCTACCTCCTGCATGTTGGTTGTCCATTGCTCCCCTACCGCCATCGTGCGGAGGGTGTTGACTACGGAGATCGCGCCTATATGGCCCCCCGTGGTGTGCTTGATCACTTCCATTTCTGTTCGTATTTGTTGACTAATATGTCGAGGGCTCTTGCCGCGGTGGCGAAGACCGTCAACCAGATAATATTCCACAGGCCGATGCTGCCGTCCTGGTATTCGCAGCAAGTGCAGATGAGGGAGACGGCGCAGATGACTGCGAGCACGTCGAAAAGGATGATGTAGGTTCTCTTTTTCATAGGTCCACTTATTAAATAGCGTTCAACTCCGGATTGGAAACACTTCTCTTGATGATGAGTTCATTCTCAAGATCTGAGAGTTTTTGCTCGAGCTCTGCTTTGGTGAAATGGTCATAGGAGATTGTCATCATCCTTGATGCGCTCCAGGGATGTCGGCCCAATTCACGAGCAACTTTTTCGATTTGAACTGCGATTTGGAACTTAGTCATAGCGATTTATATTAAAATGTCCGTATATTTGCAGCGGGTTACTTACCCGTTTGCAAGGCAAATGTAGCAAGAAAATAACAACTATGCAAGGCTTTTAGCAACTTTCTTGCAGATAAATAACAAATCTTATTATTATGGATAGCAAACAAGAGCAAATAAATAGCATCTACGAGCGTCTGTTGGCGATTGGGCGGTGCAAAAACAAGAAGGATTTTGCTACTCTGCTCGGCGTGAGTTATACCGGATTGACCAGAGCGATGAATGGTGATGAACACTATTTGACAAGTTCACTTCTGTCTAAGGCCATTGCTTTAGTAGCTATTGAAGGCTATACTCCTATAGAGGAAGAGATAGCAGAAGTTCATCGCGTCAGGCTGCTCCCCTATGAGGCCCGAGGCGGCACGATCGGAGACTTCGCGGATGCAGTCCATGAATATGACTGCGAAACCGTCATATCGCCCCTCCCGAAGGCAGACTTCGCTATGGAGATCGTGGGAAATTCTATGGCCCCGGAGTTCTCTCCTGGAGACAGGATCCTGATCAAGCGGATAGATCCCAACTTATTTATAGAATGGGGCCGTGTTTATGTCCTGGACACTGATAACGGAGCCGTCATCAAGCAGATTAAAAAGACCGATGATCCGACGGTAGTGGAGTGTGTCTCCCTCAATCCGACATTCCAGTCTTTCACGATCCCCGTCAACGCCATCAGAGGGTGGTACAGAGTATTGATGGCGATGTCAATGAAATAATCAATTCACCGAATTATGAAAAAGTTCATCCTCCTCGCAGTCTTCGCCATAGTGGTGAGCAGCTGTAGCGTAATGACACATCAGAGGTACGTGTCCACGATGTTCTTGGACTTCCAGCCTTACACAGAGTCAGGTTTCTTCATCAGCCCCAATCCCTACACGGGGCAGTTCTCTCCCGTCGGTGAGATCAACATCACCGTGCAGCCCGCGCTCCAGCAACCCGCGAGGCAAATAAAAGGAGCATATAGCGACGCCGTGTATGCGCCCAAGAATGGCGCGGGCGTAGTGCAAGAAGAGATCCTCGCCGAAGAGTTGCTTGAGATGGCCGTGAATGAGGCGAAGGCAAAAGGCGCCAACGGCATATCGAACTTCAGATGCACCCGTGTCCTGGATGCCAATCCTCTTGAGCCGTACCACTACGAGATCACCGGCTTCGCAATCAAGATCCGGTGACACCTATCCGACATAGGATCCTCTTCACGCTTCATCAGCACGACCGCGAGCTCGATCCGCAGCTCCAGTGCAGGGTGAAGTGGGGAAGCTCGCGCTTCATCGTCACCCTCAACACCGGCTACCGGATAGACCGTGAGAGATGGGACGCGGACGCCCAGAGGTGCATGCCGAACTCCTTCCACGGACGGAGGCGCATCCCAGCCGCCACGATCAACTCGGAGATCCTCCGATATACCGCCGCCGTCGAGGACGCCTTCAGGGGCTTCGCGGAGTCTGAGATCTTTCCCACCGTGCCGGCGATGCGCGCGGATCTCCAGGCACGCCTGACCCGTCAGGCCACCGTGGCGCCCGGAGCGGACGTCCTGGATGCCTTCGACCGCTTCGTCGCGGAGCAGTCAGTGAAGAACAGCTGGACGGAAAGCACCGTCATCAAGATGCGGGTGGTCA
>Ga0310690_10013391_pt1 | contig 9995 bp, 6 predicted proteins | sample AusTroGonzalo_MG_2_FD_207661 | JGI IMG/M metagenome (GOLD analysis project Ga0310690, IMG submission 207661) | Bovine rumen microbial communities from tropical cattle in Woodstock, Queensland, Australia - Gonzalo_04 (v2) (version 2) | ecosystem: Host-associated > Mammals > Digestive system >...
GAACTTGCTCACCTTGTTGCAGGTGTCCATGCTGTCGTTGCCGCCGTTGTAGAAGAAATAGCGAATATTGTACTTTTTGAATACCTCGAGCAAGCGCTTGTAATCAGTGTCGTCCACGTCGGCCGCCTTGAGTTTGTAACGGACGGAGCCCAAGGCCGAACTGGGCGTGTTGCGCAAAAGTTCCAACTCGGCGATATCCTCTTGGCCGATGTCGTAGAACTGCTCGTCCAAGATGCCCTTGATGCCGTGTGCCGCACCGTAGACGTTGGTAATGACGTCACTGTGCTTGAGGGCCTCGATAAAGACGCCCGCTGCCGAACTGTTGATAACGCTGCTGGGGCCACCCGATTGACCGAAGATGGCTGCGCCGACTAATTTGCTCATAGTTTACCTCCAAATTGTTTTTATCTCGATGGCTTACATACTCAGGATGCCCGCCAATTTATACAGTTGCTCGTCCACGCGCCTGGGCATCGCCAAGGCTTCGGTGACGTTCTCGTCGATGATTTTGTTGTCGCGGATGCCGACCACGCGACCGCCCTCGCCCGAGAGCAAGAGTTGCACGGCTCTATCGGCCAAACGGCTGGCCAACACACGGTCGGCCATGGTGGGCACACCGCCGCGCTGGATATAGCCCAACACGGTGGATTTGACCGTCAAATCCGTACGAGTTTTGAGCTCACTGATGACCTCGTCAATGGGCCATGCGCCCTCGGCCAACATGACGATGGCAGACTTCTTACCCGCCTTCTTGTTGGTGGTCAGTCTCTTCGCCACCACGTCGAAGTCCACGGGATGCTCGGGCACCAAGATGACCTCTGCGCCGCCCGCGATGCCCGCATACAGGGCGATATCGCCGCAGGCTCTGCCCATCACTTGCACTACCACCACGCGGTCGTGCGAGCTCATGGTGTCTCTCAAATTGTTGATAGCGGACACCACGGTATTGACCGCCGTATCGAAGCCCAACGTATAATCGGTATAGGCGAGGTCGTTGTCGATAGTGCCGGGAATGCCCACGCACTTGATACCGAACTCCTCATAGAGGGCCTTCATACCCGTGAAGGAGCCGTCACCGCCGATGACGACCAACCCGTCGATACCCCTTGCGGACAGCACCTCTGCCGCCTGCCTCCTATACTCATATTCCTTAAACTCGGGGCAACGCGCGGTCATCAACATGGTACCGCCGCGTTGGATGATACCCGACACCGAGCGCTTGCTCATCAGTTGCAATTCGTTATTGATAAGGCCTCTGTAGCCGCGCTCGATACCAAAGACTTCGATATCCTCGTAGGCGGCGCAACGCACCACGCCACGGATGGCGGCGTTCATTCCGGGGGCGTCTCCGCCCGAAGTCATAATCGCTATTCTCATACACTCCTCCTAAACGGCTCGCGATAAGCCTAGACTATTATAGCACATATCGCGCGCGAATGCACCATTTTTTTATTTTTGCAACATTATTTTTGAGTCGACACGCAAAAAGGTGGCCAAAGCCACCCTTTTATCTGCATATTGCATAACGAATCGGTAAGAAATACCCTCTAAACACGCGCCTTTGCGTTATTTTTTCAGCGCTTTCAATTCCACGCTCGCTTCGCCCAACACGGCCTTGCACTCCGCTAAGGCCGCCGAAGAGGGATAGAATTTGGCGTCGGACAGATAATACTTGCCGCCAATCATCAGATACACCGCCATGTCGCCCGGATAGGCTTGCAAGATACCGTTGACGGTGCCCTGCTCCTGCTTGGTCTGCACCTTGAGGACCAAGGCGTAGTCCTTGCCGCTGGGAACGTTCTCCTCCATTACGGTCTGCTGCGCTCTCGCGCTTTTGCGCCAGTCGGACACCGTCTGCACGTTGAGGCTGTAGCGGTTGTCGCGGTAGTTCAACCTACCCTCCATCTTGACGATGGCGCGCTTGTCGAAGAGTTGACGGTACTTAGCGTAGGTCCTAGCGAAACACACGAATTCCACGCTGCCGGTAAGGTCGGCGAGGACGCCCGATACAAAGTCGTTGCCGCTCTTGTCGGGCTTCTTCGTGAGCGCGTTAATCATACCGGCCACCGTCACCATTTGGTTATTGTACTGACCCAGCCCCTCGTCTTCCACAAACCCCTCGTCGTCGGGGTCAACCACCTCGGCGATGTCCTCTTTGAGATTGCCCAAGTGGAAGGGAATACTCTTGTAGTCCTCGCGGTAAGCGTCCAACGGATGGCCCGACATATACACGTTGAGGAGGTCTTTTTCGTTCTCCAAAAGGAGGTCTCTCTCCATCTCGGGCAGGCGGACCAATTCGATATAGCTGGTCATACCCAACCCAAACGCGTCGTCGAAGAGGGAGAGTTGGCCGGTGGCGCTCTTCTTGCGGTCGCCCAAGATGGCGGCGACGATGTTCTCATAGTTGGCCAACAAGGTGGCGCGCGTCTCGCCGAAGCAATCCATGGCGCCCGACTTGATGAGGCCCTCTATCATGGTCTTGTTGGGCATGGTCTCCTGCCGTTCCAAGAGGTCCTGAAGGTTCTTGTAGGGGCCGTTCAGTTTGCGCTCGGCTACCATCTTTTTGCTGGCGTCCTCGCCAACGCCCTTGATACAGCATAGGCCGTATCTGACGGTCTTGCCGTCCGTATAAAACCAAGTATCGCTAAAATTGACCGAGGGGGGCAACACGTCGATATTGTGCTCCCTCAAGTAGGTCAAATACTTCTCCTTCTCGTCGGGCTTGTCAATGCGGTCGTTCATAACGGCCGTGATGAACTCCTGTGGATAGTAGAGCTTCATATAGGCCGTCTCATAGCTCAACACAGCGTAGGCCGCCGCGTGCGACTTATTAAAGGCGTATTTGGCGAAGGAGGCCATACCGTCGAAGAGCTTAAGCGCCAGCTCCTCGCTCATGCCCAACTTGATGGCGCCGACCACGGGGCTGTTCTTCTCATCTCCGGGGTGACCGACCAAAAAGATGTGCTTCTGCACCTCCATCTCCTTTTGCTTCTTTTTGCTCATGATACGCCTGAGAATATCCGCGCGACCATAGCTGTAGCCACCCACCGTACGTACGATGTCCATTACCTGCTCTTGGTACACGATAACCCCATACGTATTGCTCAAAATCGGCTCAAGACGGGGGTCGATATAGGTAATCAACTCGGGGTTTTTCTTGTTGCGGACATAGGTCGGAATACTGTCCATGGGGCCGGGACGATAGAGGGAAATACCGGCTATGATATCCTCCATCGAGGAGGGTTGCAAGTCGCGCATAAACTTCTTCATACCCGCGCTTTCCAACTGAAATACCGCGTCCGTCTCGCCTTGGCCAATCAGCTCGTACACCTTGGGGTCGTCGTAGCCCAACTCGGCGAAATCTATCTCCTTGCCCGTATTCTCGCGGATATACTGCTTGCACTTCTTGAGGTCGGTCAAGTTGGTCAGACCCAAAAAGTCCATCTTGAGCATACCCAACTCCTCCACTTGGTCCTTGGGGAATTGGGTGGTAATCACGCCGTCGTTTTGTTGCAAAGGAATGTGGTCTGCCACGGGCTCCGAGCATATCACCACGCCCGCCGCGTGCATACCCGTATTGCGGGGCATACCCTCCAATTTCTCGGCCATATCCACCACCATGCGCACGGTAGAGTCGCTGTTGTACAACTCGATGAGGTCGTTGGACCGCATGGGGCCGTACTTGGCGGCGTCCTTGGGGTTGGAGGGGTCGTAGCGCCCCATAACGCCCTTTAAGCAACACCCGGGCATATTGGGGATGGGCTTGGTGATTTTTTCCACCTCGGCGAAGGGGATGCGATACACCCTCGCCACGTCCTTGATGGCCTGTTTGGCGGCCAAGGTACCGAAAGTGATGATTTGGGTGACTTTCTCCCTGCCGTACTTGCCGCGCACGTACTCAATGACCTGCTCGCGCCCTTCCGAGCAGATATCCACGTCGAAGTCGGGCATGGACACGCGCTCTCGGTTGAGGAAACGCTCAAAAATCAAATTGAACCGCAGAGGGTCCACGTTGGTGATACCGATGGCATAAGCCACGATGGAGCCCACGCCCGAACCACGCCCGGCACCCACAGGGATGCCGTGCGTCTTGGCGTAGTGGATAAAGTCCCACACAATCAGGTAGTATTCGGCGAAGCCCATATCGATGACCACGCCCAACTCGTATTTGGCGCGCTCCTCGATTTCGGGCGTAATCTTGCCGTATCGCTTGACCAACCCCTCCATGGTCATCTTGGTCAGATACTCTTGGGGAGTCATGTTGTCGGGCGGATAGTAGGGAGGCAACAGTTTCTCTTTGGTGGGCATTTGCAAAGTAATCTTGTCGGCAATCTCCACCGTGCGGTCCAAAGCGTCCAAGTGGTCGGGGAACAGAGCCGCCATCTCGTCGTAGGACTTGACGTAGAACTCCTTGCCTTGGAAACGCATACGCTTCTCGTCGTCCAAATAGGCGGCGGTCTGTATGCACAACAAGACGTCGTGCATCTCGGCGTCGTCGCGGCTCATATAGTGCGCGTCGTTGGTCACCACCAACTGTATGCCCGTCTCTTTGGATATGCGGATAAGCCCCGCGTTGCTGATTTTTTCGAGGGCTCTCCCCTCCTCCACGATGCCGTGGTCTTGCATCTCGAGATAAAAGTCGCCTTCGGCGAACATCCCTTTCAAGCGCAACGCATACGCCTTGGCACCCTCGTAGTCTCCCGCCAAAATCAGTTTGGGAATATGGCCCACGATACAAGCGGACAGACATATCAATCCCTCGGTGTGCTCGGCTAAGCACTCCAAATCGATGTGCGCCTTGCCGCCGTAGTAGCCCTCCGTCCAAGCCAACGAATTAAGCTTCATCAGGTTCTTATAACCCGCCTTGTTCTTGGCCAACAGTACGAGGTGGTCGTTCTTGACGCCCACGACGTTGTGCATATCGGGCACCACATAGAACTCACAGCCGATGATGGGCTTGATGTAGAGGTCGGCATAGGTCACCTTGTCCTCTTTGTCGATGACGATGTCGTCCTTGGTGGGTTTATCGCCCGCGCTCGTGGGGTCCTCGGCCAATCTCCTTTCATACTCCGCGAGGGCGTTTTTCAACTTGATTGCCTTCACTTGGTCTTCCCAATCGCTCTTGGCGGCGTGGAAGAGGTCCATCGCGCCGTACATATTGCCGTGGTCGGTCATGGCCACGGCGGGCATATTCATCTTGCGCGCATACTGAAACAACTGCTTGATGCGCACGGCGCCATCCAGCAAGCTATACTCGGTGTGTAGGTGCAAATGCACGAATGGTTTGTAAGGCATATCATTCTCCTTTGTATTTCTCGGCCGCATCCGTGATGACCTTCATGCGGCGATAAACGGCGGTTTTGTTGATGGACAGCATATCGGCTATCTCCTGCAAGGAGATACGGTCGTGTTGCTCGCGCACGTCGCCCACTTGGCGTACCTCATAGGGGAGATGGGCATATTCACCCTTCTCCTTGAGCACGCGGATGGCCCACAGTTGCTTGGTAGCCGCCTGGTAGGCCTTGTCCATATTGTTGAGCTCGCAGTTAATGTTGCGGTTCAAAGTACAGTTGACGTTGCGCTCGAGATAGTATTCGGTCACGGCCAGCGAGCAACGCATGGCGCCAATCAATGCCAAGTAAGTGGATACGGCGTCTCGGCGCACCATCACTCTGCACTTCTCCTCCGTCTCGCTGAGACTATAGCGTACGTCGTGCTTGGCGAGGATGGCCGTCAATTCGGCTTGGCGTCTCCCGCCGATGGAGAGCGCAAGGTCCAATCGGTAGTCCTCGCCCCCATAGAGCCGCCCGCACTCCATCGTCAAGGCGGCGAGATAGCGGTTGTCCTTGACCCATCGCATACTGCCGAAGCCGAGGGTATATACCTCTTTGCCGTCCTCCACTTTGAGCATACGGCAATCCGTCAACAGTTGCTTGCCGATGGCTAACGGCAACTCAAAGCGCACCTGACGCGAGCGCTTCTTGGCGAAGGAGCCGTCCAAGCCCAACTCGGGACGATAGCCGTAGAGCGCGGCCAGCAACTCCACGGCAAAGAAGGCAACGTCGGTGTGGCGGAAGGACAAACTCACCTTGGGGTTACGGCCAATGCTCAACTCGCCTCCCAACACCAAAAATGCCGCCAAGTAAGACAGGTTGTCCTTCTTGTCCAAAGCATTCGGTTCTACCGACAGCAATTCTTCTCTCAGTTCCAAGTCCTCTATCATTTTGTTATCTTGTCAACGTGTTTTCGGTGATTTGGTATCGTTTTCCCCGATACGTCCGGCGGTAATTGGTACCAACAATCACGTCACTAATCGTGAATGTGTATAAACTCCTCTTCGAGATTTATCCCATATCGCTCATGCACGGCGCTCTTGACCACGTCCACCAACCTCAGATAGTCTCGGGCGGTGGCGCCTTGCGTATTGACGATATAGTTACAGTGCACGCCCGACAGTTGCGCTTGCCCAATGCGGGTACCCTTCAGCCCGCACCCTTGGATGAGTTTGGCGGCGGGCACGCCCGACGCGGCTTTGAACACGCACCCCAACGAAGGCTGACGGGGGGTATTGGCGGCGCGCGCGGTCTGCATATCCTCCATCTTGGCGGCAATCTCCTTGGTAGCCTTGGGCGTCAAGCGGAAAGTGACCTCGGCCACCACGCCCGACACTTGGCTGTCGCGGTAGCGTAACCCGAGCGCGGCTTTATCCGAGGTTTTCACCTCGTCCGCAGTCACCACCACGGCGCTTGTCACCACGCCCGCCATATCCTGTCCGTAGGCGCCGGCGTTCATCCTTAGGGCGCCGCCCACCGTGGCGGGGATACCCGAGCCGAATTCCAATCCGGACAATGCATGCTCCAGTGCGGCTTTGGACAGTTGCGGCAACATTTCGCCTGCCGCCGAGACCATTTCGTCTCCCGATATGCGCAAACCCTTCATATTGCGGGTGCAGATGACCCATTCCAACCCGAAGTCGCTAATCAGGGTATTGCTCCCCCCGCCTATCACGTGGTAGCGACTGTGGCGGAGCAACCTGAGGCAGGTCTGCAATTCTTCGATATTTTTGGGTAGTAGCAGGTTGCGGACGTTCCCTCCCGCTTGGAAGGTGGACAGTTTGCGACCCGATACCTCGTGTTCGACTTTGATGTCGGCCTTTTGCAAAGCGTCAAGTATATTTTCCATACGTTATTGTATGCCGCCTACACCAAAGGTGTACCCTTGAGAATAGCCGTCAGTACGTCGCCCACGCCGCCCTCGGCACAAGGCGCACATACATAGTCCGCCGCCTCTTTTAAGGCGGGCACGGCATTCCCCACCGCCACGCCGAGGCCCGCAGCCTCCAATAGGGTCATATCGTTCAATTCGTCGCCGAAGGACACGGCCGCTCCGGGCTCATAGCCCAAGTAGTCGCACATAGCCCTGACGCCATTGCCTTTGCCGCTCCCTTTGGTGACCACCTCGATATAGCGAGGAGTAGAGCAAGTAATATCGAGATGGGGGAAAGTCTCCCTAAGCAGCGCGATTCTTTTGGGGGTCTCCGTGGCTTCCGACATCACAATCATCTTGTGCATATCCCAGCCCTCGGCCACGCGCCAAGAAGACAACGGCTCGCCCGCATAAATCCCCCTTATTTCGGTATAGGCGAAGTATTCTTCGCTATACGGATTTTCTTTCTCGGTATACACGTCTACCCCGTGATAGGCCTGAAAAGTCCACCCACGTCCCTCGGCAAATCGTGCCAAACGGTGCCAATCCTCGCTCGGAATATCGTGACGAAACACCTCTTCTCCTTTGGCGAAGTCATACCCCACCGAGCCCTGCAAACACACCAAATAGCGCGGTGCGAAGTTAATCTTTTTTAGTTGTTTGAGGATAGAGCGATACATTCTGCCCGTCGTCACGACAAACACGCCGCCCGCTTGGGTATAGGCGTCGATGGCGTCGAGGGTCTTGGGGGGCACGCGTCCCGACTCGGCGTCGAAGATGGTGCCGTCATAATCGCAGAAGGCTATGGGATAGGTCAATTTCATATTTACTACTATATCACATCCCCACCCCGTCGGTCAATCACGGCGGCTCATTCGGCATGAAAATAATCGTAGATATTTTGGGCGGTCTTCTTGCCGAGTTTGGGCACGGCATTAAGCTCCTCCAAGGTAGCCGCGGCGATGCCCTCATAGGAGCGGAATTGTTTGTAGAGCGCCTTGACCGTACTCTCCCCCACCCCCGCGATGGACAACAGTTTGCTCCTTAGCGTGTTGGTCTCCCGCAGTTGTCGGTGGTAGGTGATGGCGAAGCGGTGCGCCTCGTCGCGGATGCGTTGCAAGAGTTGCAATGCGAGCGAACTGTGAGGCAGTTTAATCTCTCTGCCGTCTCGCAGCACGATGGTCTCCTCGCGCTTGGCAAGGCCTATCACAAAGGTGTCGTTGTACCCTGCGGCCCGCATGGCCTTGAGGGCGTACTCCACTTGAATGATGCCGCCGTCGATGACCAGTAGGTCGGGCACCTCGCGGAAGCTCACGTCCGCCCCCTCTTTCAACCGTTCGAGACGGCGCGTCAACACCTCTTGCATACAGGCGAAATCGTTGTTGCCCTCCACCGTCTTGATGCGGAAATGGCGGTACATCTCGCGGTCTTTCTCCCCGTCCGTGAACACCACCATACTGCCCACCTTGTTGGTGCCCGATATGTGGCTGATATCATAGCATTCCATACGGTGCAAAGTCCCCGTCATGCCGATGGTACGCGCCAACTGCTCGGCCGCCCCCACCGTCATGTTCTCGTGCCTGGTCACCGCCTCGCCCGAGCGAGACAGGTATTCCTGCGCGTTGGCCACGGCCATATCCGCCAGTTGCTTGCGCACGCCCTGCTGAGGGGTCACCACGCTCACCTTTTTGCCTAAGGTAGATAGCGCACTCTCGAGCCCATCGGGCACGTCGAAGGCGCATACCAACTCGTCCGCCACCAAGGGCGTGGAGGTGTAGTAGCGATAGATAAAGGATTCCAAACTGTCCGCGTCGTCCAATCCGCACGCCACGGGCACCTTGTCGATGGCGACCACTTTGCCGCCGCGCACCGACAGCACCGCCGCCACGTCGGCCACCGCGCCGTAGGCTACGCCCCATACGTCCAGGTTGAAATCCTTGGGTAGGGCCACCACTTGGCGGCGAATCATCTTCTCCAAGGTGTCCAACTTGTTCTTGTAGGAGAGGGCTATCTCGTATTCCTCCTTTTCGGAGGCCGCCAACATCTTCTCTGTCAATATCTCCTGCACCTTCTTGTCGTTGCCGTGCAAAAAGTCGATGACGTCCTTGATGACCGCGCGATACTCCTCCTTGCTCACCTTCCCCACGCAGGGGGCCAAACACTGCCCGATGTGGTAGTTGAGACAGGGGCGGTGCGATGCGGGCAATTTGGCGAAGTTGTGGCGACAGTAGCGAATGGGGAAGGCCGTGTGCAGTAGGTCCATCATCTCCCTGGTGGTGATGCCTATCATATACGGGCCGAAATATTTGGCGCCATCCGCTCGCAACCTTCGGATGACGGTCACCTGCGGATAGTCTTCTTTGAGGTCGATACGCAAGAAGGGATAGAGTTTGTCGTCCTTCAGCAGGATGTTATAGTGCGGCTTGTGCTTTTTAATCAGCGTGTTCTCGAGCATCAAGGCGTCTATCTCGCTGTTGCAGATGATATAGTCGAAGTCCTCCACCTTCTCCACCAAGGCCATGGTCTTCTCGGTCTTGGTGCCCGCATGAAAATAGGAGCGTACGCGGTTCTTGAGGTTGGTCGCCTTGCCCACGTACACCACCGTACCCGCCTTGTCCCGCATGATGTACACGCCGGGCGAGGTGGGCAGTTCTTTCAACTTTAAGCGAATGGTATCGTTCATATTTCCATTATACCATATCTCTCCCCCCGCACAACCCCCCGAGTCGTATTTTTATTCGTTAGACTAAGTCATATTCTGCCAAAGCTCGACAATATCCCGTCGCATA
>Ga0310690_10013393_pt1 | contig 9994 bp, 8 predicted proteins | sample AusTroGonzalo_MG_2_FD_207661 | JGI IMG/M metagenome (GOLD analysis project Ga0310690, IMG submission 207661) | Bovine rumen microbial communities from tropical cattle in Woodstock, Queensland, Australia - Gonzalo_04 (v2) (version 2) | ecosystem: Host-associated > Mammals > Digestive system >...
GCAGCGACTTGGACGTGGTCATTTCAAAGCGGGTTATGGTGGAAGATTCAAGGAGTGGCTTCAGTCAAAGGACCCGCAGCCGTATGGTAGTTGGGGTAATGGTTCGGCCATGCGTGTCAGTCCGGTTGGCTTATATGCAAGTAGTGTTGAAGAAGCATGTGAACTTGCTCGTGTATCGGCCAGCGTAACCCATAACCATCCCGATGGAATAAAAGGGGCGATGGCCGTTGCAGAATGTGTGTTTTTGAACAAAAATCGGCTAAATGGTAAGTTGAGTAATAGTGCCATAAAGGCATACATTAAGGACAGGATACAAAAAGAATACGGCTATGATTTAAATCGTAAGCTAGATGAGATTCGTCCTGGTTACAAATTCGATGTTAGCTGTCAGGGAAGTGTTCCTGAAGCCATCATTGCCTTCTTGGAGAGCGAATCCTTAGAGGATTGTGTCAGAAACGCAGTGTCGCTTGGCGGTGACTCGGATACCATAGCGGCAATTGCATGCTCCATCTTTGCCGCAAACAAGGACGGTTGGGATGTACCGCTGATGTCGCAATTCACAAAATACCTGCCGGGTGATTTGCGGACCATTATGGACAATTTTGAGGAGTTGGTTTTTCCTTGCAAGCCAATTCGCAATAGCTATATGGTGATGGATAGGGTATATGCTGGGGAATACCCGATAGACATTGACGACAAGAAAAGTGTCGAGAAAATCAAGCAGTTTGAGAGGTTTGGAATAACGCATTTTGTTAATCTGACAGAAGAAGGCGAACTTCGCCCATATTCTCAAATGCTTGGTGACAAGATGAAGCAGATCAGGTTTCCCATAAAAGATGTGTCTGTTCCCGAGAACATGGAATCTGTTAAAGAATTGATAGAACAGATTATGAGGATATTGAAGGAGGACAATAAGAACAAGGTCTATATCCATTGTTGGGGAGGTGTTGGCAGGACGGGTGTCATAGTGGGTTGCTTACTTTCCGAACAGCACAAATATGATTATGAAGAGACGATGCGGGCATTGATTCAGGCGTTCTCCGATTGCCCAAAGTCTGCCTATAGAGAAACGCCGGAAACAAATGCACAACGTGAGTTTATTGCTAAATATGTCGATGAAATGAAATAGGAGATACTTGGTAGGCAAGCACTGATGATGTGGACATTAGGTTTAGGTGATTCATTTAAGAGGTTTGCTCGCAGAGATTCTGAACAGAACGACTTTGAACTGGATATCAAAGACGCTAATACAGTAATGGAAGAGATGAATTAGTTATGGAACAGCAATATATATCCCGACTTTTCAAAGCCTACAAAAGAGGCTTTGAAATGAAATACACTGGCATCAAGGATGCTCCCGAGCGGAAGGATCATTATTTCAAAGTAAAGGACGACCTTCCGAGGGTGCAAGTCGTGTTGGGATTCCTTCAGGGCGTTGTGTCGGCGGGACAATGCCATTCGTTGCTTGACGTGGGCAGCGGCAGAGGAGTATTTCTGTTTCCATTGCTTCGTGACTTTCCCTATTTGGATGTGACAAGTCTTGACATCCTGCCACATCGCGTGGAACTGCTGCAATGCATCCATGACGGCGGCATAGAAAATTTACACCCATTACTTGGCGACATCTGCACTTGGGACGCACCTGACAAGTCGTTCGATGTGGTGACAATGCTGGAGGTGATGGAACATATACCTGATACCGAGGCGGTGGTTCGCAACGCTGTTCGGTTAGCCAGAAACTACATTATCGTGTCGGTGCCATCCAAACCTGATGACAATCCCGAGCATATCCACTTGTTCAATAAAGAAGACTTGAAATTGCTATTTTTGCAGCATGGATGCTTGAAAGTGAAATTCATGTCTGTAACGAATCACACTGTGATGGTTGCATATCTTAATTAATAGTCAGTTTATGGAAGATGTTATTATTAAATATCCACGCACTCCCCATTTGCAGGGCTCCAGGCTGCAACCGGGAGACGAAGATATGAGCCAGCGGCCATTCAGCGACTTGGTTGGTCGGCATGTGGTGCTGGAGGAGAAAATCGATGGTGCTAATTCAGCTGTGTCTTTTTCTGTAAACGGCGAGTTGCGCCTGCAAAGCCGTGGGCATTTTTTGACGGGTGGCTATCGGGAACGACACTATGACCTGTTGAAGCAGTGGGCCGCTGCTCAACAAGAAAAGTTGTACAAGGTTCTTGGAAGGCGTTACATCATGTATGGCGAATGGATGTATGCCAAACACAGCATCTATTATGACTTGCTGCCACATTACTTCATGGAGTTTGATGTGCTCGACCGCGAAAAAGGTAAGTTTCTTGACACTCCATCACGGCATGAGTTATTGAAAAACCTGTCTGTCTGCCACGTACCTATACTTGCCAGCGGACATTTTAGCAGTATGGATGATATTTTGAAGCATTTGGGTGATTCAAACTATATTTCGACAAATCACATAGAACATTTGCGAGATGATGCGGCGCGACTCGGTTTGGATGCTGACCAGATATGTCGCGAGACCGATGCTGCACGAACAATGGAAGGAATTTATATCAAAGTGGAGGAAAATGGCGAGGTAGTTGATAGGATGAAATATGTACGGTCCTCTTTTCTACAGACTGTGGAAACACCACAGACGCAATGGATTGACCGCCCCATTGTTCCAAACAGAATAACACAAACCATACAAGAGCTTTTCGTATAGATGATAGACTGGGACTACATAGAATCAACTGCTCTTGACCACTTTGCGGAAGGCTTGCGACAGATGCAGCAATCTCCTGTGTATCATGCAGAAGGGGATGCCTATGTTCACACGATGATGGTTGTCGAGGTTTTGAAAGGCCTATCTGAATTTCAGAAACTCAATGAATTGCAGCGGCATATCCTATATGTTGCGGCCATGCTCCACGATATTGGCAAGATTCCAACTACGGTGTTCGAATTGGGTGACTGGCATACACCTCATCATGCACCTACAGGCAGCAGGATGGCACGAGAACTACTATGGAAAGAATATGGTTTGTGCGGGCAGAAAGAACTGATGGAGGTGCGTGAGGCTATCTGTCTGCTTATCCGTTACCATTCATTTCCACCTGTCGCCATCGAGCTAAAGAATGCTAGTCTCAGGATGCATCGCATGGCGGCAAATGGTCTGTTGGCCCCTGATTTCTCAATCAAAATGCTCTGCATCCTTTGCAAAGCCGACATGCTTGGCCGACGGTGTATTGACCAACGGGAAATGATTGAAAAGATTGCCATGTGTGAGGAACTGGCTAAGGAGGAGGGTTGTTACGAAACTTGTTATCCTTTCCCCTCATCGCAGACACGAAGGCCGTTCCTTTCGGGCCGTGAGGTCTGGAAAGACCAAGATTTATATGACGATACTTGGGGCGAGGTGATATTGATGAGTGGTCTGCCTGGCTCTGGCAAGGATTTTTGGATTGAACATAACAAGCCGCATTTGCCTATGATTTCCCTAGATGAGATTCGTAAGACGCACAAAATACCTCCAACGGAGGAGCAGGGTAGAGTGGCCAATATGGCTCGTGAGCAAGCCAAGGTGTATCTCCGCAAACATCAATCATTTGTGTGGAACGCCACCAACATTACTACTCAGATGCGGGAGTCGCTTATTAATCTCTTTGAGACTTATCATTCCCATGTTCGTATCGTCTATTTAGAAACGGAATGGCAAACACTATTGGATAGAAACCATTCTCGTGAAGCGATTGTCCCTCAGCCTGTGATTGAAGATATGCTCGGCAAATTGGTGTTGCCAGAAACCTATGAGGCTCGAAATGTGGAGTGGCTGTATGTTTAACTATAAACGATAATCATAACGAACACCCCAATCATAATCATTCCCGATGTCCACGGCAGGGACTTTTGGCGTTGGACGGTAGTCCAACGGAAGGAAGAAGATACGCTCATCTTTTTGGGCGATTATCTCGACCCTTACGAGGATGAATGGATCTACTGGAGCGATGCCTACAAAGGACTGCTCGACATCATTGCTTTGAAGCGAGAAAACCCTGAAAAAGTGGTGCTACTCTTGGGAAATCACGACTTGCATTATCTTTTTCCCTCACTTCGCGGAAGCCGCTATAACGAGTATCAGGCTGAAAAGATTCGCAAGACCTTTGTTGACAATATGGATTGTTTCCAGATGGCAGCAGAGTGCGAGATTGGCGGGCAGCGTTATCTCTTTACCCATGCGGGAATCAACAAAATGTGGGTCGAGAAGTATGCTGATTTGTTTGGTTCTTCCGAACAAGTGACCGCCGAAACCTTCGATCGCTTGATGTTCAGGGAAGCGTTTGTTGAGGCTTTGGGCGATGTCTCGTTGTTGCGTTGGGGAAAAGACCGCGCGGGCAGTATGGTTTGGGCTGATGTGGAAGAATTTGAATGGAGCGAGACAAGACTGTCTGGTGTGATTCAAGTGTTTGGGCATACTATGCAGGAGGATGGTCCTCGAGTGATTGACCATTCGGTGTATTGCCTGGATTGTAAAAGGCCATTTGTACTTAATGTCTCGGGAGAAATAATGCAGATTTGAGAGGCAGTTTTGCAGACGGATTTTAGACTTGGAAAAAGAAATTGTATATTTTTGTGATCGAATTAACATAAAATGAATACAAACGACAAACCCAAATTCGAAGTGTTAATGTGGGTGGGAACCCATTTCACATGTAAGTTCGACCAAGCTTCTTTTCCGGATGGATATATAAACTTTTGGTTTGAGTATTCGAAAGTAGGGGAGGAATTCATTAGGCGGGAAACGGAAGGATTCGTTTCAGGTTTTAAGCTTATTGCAATACGAAATAAGGAGTTTGGGCAGCCGGGCACTAATTTTATATACAAAATTGATACTCAACACTACGAGCCGATTCCAGAGGTCGATTTCAAGGAAGGAGAATCTGTAATTGGTGTTGAGGATTGCGATTTTAGTTGTATAATGAAAGTCAGTTATAGGCCTTCGCTTGACACTCTAGACGGATCAATCTTGTTGTATGAGTGGGAGATTTGAAATACCATCAGAGCCCTAAGTAGGATGTGAAGAGTGGTATTTGCAGCAAGGCCGCGAGGATAATTTTGCAGCTTTTTTACGTCTAGATATAAATGCATTGAGGCCAGGTGATAAGATTCCAGAAGAGTTTGTGAAACAGATGTCGATAGTTGAACATAACCGCTATAACATGGAAAAGCTCCTGTCTGGATTCGACCCTAAGTATTCGGGCAATAGCCTTGATGGGAGTGGGCAGTCGGAAAAAGAAAAGGAAGGTGCTGATAAGCCGCTTTCATACCATGGAGTGATTCCGTACAAAGAAACGACGGATGAGTATAAGGAATACACCCACAATATAATACGGCACATATTGTTGATGTGATTAAAAGAACCAAGCATGGCTGAACCAGAGAAAGGGTTCCTGATGGGTCACGACCATTGATTCCTTTTTTCTCTCTTCAATTGTTCCAAAATGTAGGCCTCGTTCACCTCTAAGCGGCGGTCTTCGCCCACTTCAAGGTCGAACATGTCTTCCATAAGGGCTTGTTGGAGAAGACCTTTCAGGCCGCGTACACCTAGACCGTTCTCGATAGCAATCCGAGCAAGGGCATGCTTGCCGTCTTCAGTAAGGACGGCCTCAATGCCACTGTATTTGAAGTACTCCTCAAACTCGACGAAAGGCGAACTGACACCGAGGTCGAACAAGCGAACCATGTCGTCCTCAGAAAGCGTCTCGACGGTAGTGAAATTCTGTATTCGACCCACAATTTCGGGCTTGATGCCGAACTGCACTAAGTCGTCTGGTGTGATGAGGTCGGACGACTTGCTCGAAACCACACTCACGGGTACTTCTTTATTGAACCCGATGGGGCGTGTGACTCTTGGTTCAGTATTTTCTTGGTTTTGGCCCTTTTTCATTCCGTTAAACACCCCAGTAAAGACGAACATCATCTTTTCATTCGATACGGTCAGCCTTTCCGCGCGGCTATCATAGCCACGTTTGAACTCTATTTCGCCTTTGTCGTCGATGATGTTTAGCAATTCGTTGATAATCCGTGCGTTGAAATATCCTGCCTCTTCACCTTTTGACGTTTTCTCGAAAAGTTTATCAAACTCGTCGAAACAGATTACCGAGTGCTCAAGTGCCTTGTCGCTCCAACCTTCAAGCGCCAAAGAGGTGAAACACCCAGACAAGGAAGTCCCTATAATGCCTTCCTGCACCAACGAGTTGCAATGGACGACAAGGAAGGGCAGACGGAACAACTTGCTCAAAACCTGCATTCCGTATGTCTTGCCAGAGCCGCTTGGACCGCAAACCAACAAGTTGCATTTGGGGAGTCGGGGTATGGTTCCTTTTTTGCGGATGAGATAAGTGTAGAAATTGACGGCAAGCGTCATTTTGTAGTTCTCTTGTCCAATGACGAAACAGTCGAGCATTTGCTTGATGTTTGACGGCGTAAAGGATATGTCGGTGTACCAATCTACGGGCACGTCCCAGCATTGGGTCATCTGCATGTATTCGGGAATGCTAATTTCACCGAAAGTTTCTTTCCACTCGGAAATCCTCAGTTCGACCAAATCCCTGAAATCATTGTCCCAGGTATTCTTGACCCAACTGTATTGGGAGGTCATCTCCTTTTCGAGATAGCTGAGGATGCTGGGTATTCTCTCTGGATTGGTCTCAATCCGATGGAGCATCTTTTTTGCAGTCTTCACATCGATGGAAAACGATGTAAAAAGCAATTGCCTAATCTTATTTTTCTGTGTGTTAATATCTTGTGCCATCGTCTCTAAATGATTTCATCATGTGGTAATAGACTTGCAAAAGTACTTATTTTTCTGTCAAATTACAACAAAAAGAGCTTAAATCCTTATTCATTAATAGAGTCCGTCCAAAGAGCTCTGTTTGTGTTGGCAAAAAAAATCAATAAGATATGGTGAGGAGTAAGTGTTTCTGGAATCAAGAAAAAAGTGATGTTTTTTCATGAAGACGGTCGGTATTTATTTTATTTGTCACATTTGGGAAAGATAAACACTTTTTCCGTAGCTTTGCGGTCAGAAAGAATTATTAAAAACACGATAATAAATATGACTATCAACGAACTAGAAAGAATCGCTTCACAGGTGCGCCGCGACATCATCCGCATGGTGCATGGATGTCAGTCGGGACATCCGGGTGGTTCCTTGGGCGCAACTGACATTGTCACAGCCCTTTATTTCGACCAAATGCAAATCGACCCTGCCAAATTCCGCATGGACGGCAACGGCGAAGACATGTTTTTCCTCTCCAATGGCCATATCAGCCCAATGTTTTACAGCATTCTGGCGCGACGCGGCTATTTTCCTGTGAGTGAGCTTGCTACGTTCCGTCGCCTTGGTACGCGATTGCAAGGCCATCCCACCACGGCAGAAGGTCTGCCAGGCGTTCGTATTGCATCTGGTTCACTCGGACAAGGTCTTTCTGTCGCTGTTGGTGCGGCGCAAGCCAAACGTCTGAACGGTGACAAGCACCTCGTTTTCGTCCTCATGGGCGATGGTGAGCAGGAGGAAGGTCAAATTTGGGAAGCCGCCATGTATGCGCCCGCCAAAGGCGTGGACAACCTCATCGCCATCATTGATTACAACAAAAAGCAAATCGACGGTTCCACCGATGACGTGATGAACCTTGGTGACATGCGCGCTAAATACGAGGCTTTCGGTTGGAAGGTCATCGAGATGAACGGCAACAAGATGCAGGAAGTCGTTGATACCTTGAATTTTGCACGTAAGAATGCCAGTCAGGGCAAACCGCAGCTCATTCTAGCACACACTGAAATGGGCATGGGCGTGGACTTCATGATGGGCACGCACAAATGGCATGGCTCGGCGCCTAACGACGAACAGGCTGCTAATGCTTTATCCCAATTGAAGGAAACTCTGGGTGATTATTAGATTCTCTGCGAGAATGGAGGTTGTTAGTTGCGGCGGCCTGTAGAGCTACTGTTAGGTAACTTGCTCTTGCCACCGCGAATAATAAACGAACAAATTCCATTCCCGAAGGGAAACCCAATTTTGAAATTTGAAATTATAAATCTTGAAATAACATACCATGGACTTTACAATTCAAAACCAAAAAGATACAAGATCGGGATTCGGTGAAGGCTTGCTTGAGGCGGGTCGCCGAAACCCCAAGGTGGTGGCTTTTTGCGCCGACCTTACTGGCTCACTGAAAATGGGTGACTTCGCGAAGGAGTTTCCCAATCGTTTTTTCCAGACGGGTATCGCTGAAGCCAACATGATTGACATGGCGGCGGGTATGGCCTTGAGCGGCTTTGTGCCGTTCACGGGCACTTTTGCGGCCTTCTCCACGGGTCGCGTCTATGACCAAATTCGCCAATCGGTGGCTTATTCCAACAAGAACGTGAAAATTGCTGCTTCTCATGCGGGAGTCACCCTTGGCGAGGATGGCGCCACGCACCAAATCCTTGAGGATATCGGTTTGATGAAGATGTTGCCCAACATGACAGTCATTGTGCCTTGCGATTTCAACCAAACCAAGAATGCCACCATCGCTGTTGCTGAGTACGAAGGTCCCGTTTATCTGCGTTTCGGTCGCCCGAAAGTGCCGAATTTCACTCCTGTGGATGAAAAGTTTGTCATCGGCAAGGCGCAAATGTTGCAGGAAGGCACCGATGTGACCATCTTTGCGTGCGGACATTTAGTTTGGAAAGCTGTCCAAGCTTTGTCGATATTGAAAGAAATGGGTATCAATGCGGAACTGATTAACATTCACACCATCAAGCCGTTGGATGTAGAAGCGGTTTTGAAATCAGTAGGGAAAACCCGCTGTGTGGTCACGGCGGAGGAACACCAGCGCAATGGCGGTCTCGGCGACAGCATTGCACAAGTGCTGGCCTTGAACATGCCTTGCCCGATGGAGATGGTTGCCGTAAACGATGTGTTTGGTCAAAGTGGCACGCCTGACGAGCTGTTGAAAGCCTATCACCTCGATACTCCCGACATCGTGGATGCGGTGAAAAAAGTTGTTGGTAGAAAGCAATAAATAGTAAAGTATTATGTTGTTTTATTGTCGCTTTGCGTCACTGCGAGGAACGAAGCAGTCTAGACCATTGCTTCAAATTATACTTACGGACTAGATTGCTTCGTCGTACCTTCTCGCAATGACGCGAAGCGCAGTCAGATAATTGAATCAATCCAAATATGAAAAAACTAACTACACTATCCCTAATCGCCCTCGTTATGCTGGGCATGTTGTCCTCATGCGGCAACAAAAAAGAAGAAACCCCTGAACCGCCCAAAGCCATGAACGTCATCTATATGATTGGCGATGGTATGGCGTTGCCTCAGGTCTATGCTGCTATGTTGGCATCGGGCGAGAAAATGACTTTTTCTCAGTTTCCATACATCGGTGTGGTGGATACCCATTCCTCCAGCAACGCCATCACTGATTCGTCGGCAGGTGGTACAGCTCTTGCCAGCGATCACAAGACCAAGAACGGTATGGTTGGCATGAATCCCGATACAATTCCTGTGATGACCGTCCTTGAGGCTCTTGCCGAACAAGGTAAGGAGACGGGCATTGTCGTAACGAGCTATGTCACTCATGCTACGCCAGCTTCGTTCTACGCCAAGGTGCCAAAGCGCAGCATGTATGAGGATATCGCTGTGCAGATGGCAGAGAATCCATATCTCAACCTTATCATCGGTGGTGGCATGAAGCATTTCAACCAGCGTAAGGACAGCCTCAATCTCGTTGAACGCATGGAAAACGAGTTGGGTTGGAAAGTTTATGACACACTCGCCGACATTGATGTCACTTGCAAGAAATATGCGGTAATGGCTGACGAAAACCATATGCCGCATGCCGCTGAACGTGGCGATTTCCTGCCTCGCGCTGTGAAGACCGCCTTGAAGACTTTGGACAATGCTGAAAACGGCTTCTTCCTGATGGTGGAAGGTTCGCAAATCGACATGGCTTGCCACGGC
>Ga0310690_10013394_pt1 | contig 9994 bp, 11 predicted proteins | sample AusTroGonzalo_MG_2_FD_207661 | JGI IMG/M metagenome (GOLD analysis project Ga0310690, IMG submission 207661) | Bovine rumen microbial communities from tropical cattle in Woodstock, Queensland, Australia - Gonzalo_04 (v2) (version 2) | ecosystem: Host-associated > Mammals > Digestive system >...
AGGATAATTTAAATCAATCTTTCTTAATTGGTGGAGATAATAACCCAGATCATAATAATATTAAATATGATGCAGATAGAGATTTTTATCTTATTCGTGGAAAATATCAAATTAAAGGATTGAGTTTAAGTGATCGTATTCTTAATACATCAAGTTCACAACAATTTTATAATACTTTTGATATAAACAATAATAAAGATTGAACTCGTGCAATACTTTCTGGTTATTTTACAAGAATTAGTTTTAATAATATTAATTACAAACCAATGCAATCTAAAAATAATTCAGCAGATCCTGCCATTATTTTTAATTCTTGAAAAGAAGAAAAAGAAAATAATACTAAAAAATATTTTGCTTTTTCAAAACCATTAAGATTAGAAACAGTAGAATCAAGTTCGCCTCTTATACTTTCAGGAGAACTTTATAAAGCTTCTCTTGTAGATTTAAAAAGAACCTACTGAGATTATGAATCAGCGCCAAGAGACACAACCTATATTAAACAAACAAGTTATTATGAACCAATTCACTCTTCTGTTTCAGATGACGTTTGAGAAATAGACTATCATGAAGCATATAATAACCTTCAATCTTTTGCTCAAAAGAAACTTTTATATCGTTCTACAAATATTGAAGATAAATGGGATGATCCAGGCAATTTAGATACATCTCAAGCACTTAAAACAGACGCTTCTGGTGATTATAATATTTATTTAAAAAATCTTCCAATAGACAATATTTATGTAAAAACAAATAAAACCACTTTTGAAGATGGAATCATTGAGGTTATAAATAAAGAAGGTAAAAAAGACCAAGATTTTAGAAATAGTTGGAATAAATTTCTTTCTGGCACTGATAGTACATCTATTGAAGAAAGAACAAGTAATCCATATGGTTTTAAAACATATCAACCAATTTCTTTTGTTAATGAACAAAATAAAAATACCTTCTTTAGACATGTAACTCCAAATCTTTGAAAACCAATTGTTGGTAGTTGTGTTGCAACTTTTGTTATTTTACCTATGGCAACTGTAGCAGCAGCGATTGGTGCGGCAGCCCTGATTGTTTCTCATTGAATTTGATATTATAATTCATACTCTCCAGGTACTGATGGATATAGTTATCATGACTTTTATGGAGATAGTACTGGAAAGTTAGATTTAGACGACAACAATGGTATGTGAAATAAATGACATACTATTGAAGAGGATCAAAACGTTCCATATGAAATTTTCTTTAAAACATCTAATTCATTCCTTGAATATAAAACAATGTATGATAGTAAGACCAGTGGATCTTTCGTTTATAATTATCAGACACCAACAACTGGAGATACATCATTGACGCCATTATATGCCACTTTAGCTAGTGATACTTCTGATCGCAATTTAGCAGGATATTGATGAGCATATAATGGTTCAGGAGATTATGTATTAATTCCTTGGGTTTATGAAGCTTTATGAAGTAAACAAGGTATTACACCGTCTATTATCGAAAAAATGATTTGTAGTTCTGCAAATAAAGAATTAGTCGGTGATTTATATTTATCCAATCCACACTTCTTAAAACCAATTAACCCTTATACAGACACAATATATAAAGGAAAAATATATAAATTATTTATATTAAATTCTGGTATTAAAACAGATGATACTTCATTACAAAATTTTGAAGATTTCTTATCTTCACATTCTAGAATTAATTCTGTTTGATATTATCCAATATATAATCAACTATATCCAATAGATTTATCTCAAGTTGATTTTGAGACTTCAATTTTTACAAAACTTCAACCTGGTATTCAAACAGTTGAAGAATTTAATTATATTTTTGATATGTCACAGGACGGACGAACTATTCGTGCTGTTATATTTGAAGAAATTGACTATAAACTTATTTCAATAAACAATTTAATGGAAAGTTTTATTTCTTATTCAGAACAAATTACTGGAACAGAAACATATTATGATGAAGATGGTCAAGTAGTAGATATTACTAAAAACAACGATTTTACTATTGGATGTATTACATTTCCATTACTTGTAGATAGTCTTATTCATCCAAAAGATTTTAAAAAGGATGCAACTTATTATTTAGATGAAAAAGGATCAAAGAGAGTTTATACAATTTATCAAATTAAAAACTCTAAATCAACAAGATGACAATATGGTTATTTAGACAATGCAACCTATAGTTGAGATGCATTTTATAAACAATTACAAAAAACTTCAATACCTCTTCTTAAAAACGAAATTCAATTATTATGAACAAGAGAATCGGAAAGTGCAACACCAGAATATGTAATTAAATCAATTAATAGTAATTTTTTACCGGTTTATAAAGAAATTAATTTTGATTGAGGAGTTGAAGAAGAAGAAACCACAGCAACAATTTCAATAGATGATGATATTCTCAATTTTACTTGTATATGTGATATTGCTAATAAGGTTGATTTATCATATCTTACTAACGGAGATTTTTGATATAAATATCATGCGGATTTACAACATCAACTATTACAACAATATGCTATGGCAGTTGAATGTAAACTAACTGAATATTGGAGCTCTGCTTATACAAACAGTAAATATTGTGAATATTTCATACCTGAAAATTGAACATTGATAGATAATTATACAAATAATTATTTTGCAAATCGAATTGTATTACATAATAATGAATCTACTTCATTAAATATCGAATTCATCCCTACTGTTAAACTTTATACAGATGACAAAAACACAACAGTTTTTAAAAGATATTATTACAAATATCTCTCATCTACACCAGAACCAAATGATTTATTTAATGCCGGTGATCAGGAAACAATTCATAGTAATTTAGCCGCAAATCCCGCAATTCAAGACATATTTACTAATTTAGAAGATATTTCTCTTGATAATATTATTTGTACAGAACAAGGTAATACAAGTTATTATTATAGAATTAATGGTGGTAAAACTTGAAAAGATTTTATTAGAGAAACAACTACATTATCACTAGATTATTTTAGCGGTTTATATGAAATGACTTTGATAAAAATCTTAAAATCTTATGAACCACTACCAATGACTGAATATTATAGATTGAAGAAAATTCATGATGATATTTGGTCAAGTCAGCTTTATCAACATTTTGGTTCACTAATTCTTGAAAACAACTATAAAGATACCTTATCTACAACATCACAAGAATTATATAATGCGGCAGTAAATGCCTTTAGAGACTATTCTGCACCTGAAAGACAATATAATTTAACACTTATTGATGTTGCTCAGTTAAAAGGTTATACAGGTCAAGACTTACGTATTGGTGATGCTATTCGTATCAATGCTGATATGTATTATAATGAATATGATCAAATTTATAATAGCTTATCACAGTATTTATTTATTACAGACATTAATTACAACTTAAGAAATGTAACAGATATTAGCGTTACAGTAAATTCAATTAAATATCAAGACAAGTTACTTCAAAAACTTGTGAAGTTAATTAAATAGGGGAGATTAATTCTCCCCTGAGAATTGACTCAGTTTAAAGATATTTATATACTAATAGTGAGGTAAAAATATGATTTTTTGAAAATATATTAAAGGATTAAATGAACAAACTCCTAGTGGAGGCACCACTCAACAACTTTATAGTTTTTTAAAATTTTCTGATGCAGTTTATGATGAAAGTTCAAATGTTAAATTTTTACCTGAAATTCATATTAATAATATAAATTCTATTACTGGAACTAGTGTAAGAAATTTAGGTAAGATTATTACATCTGATGCGACAGGACAAGCAATACATCAATCTTTTCGTTTTAGACATGCAAATGACGATGGCACTAGTGAAGGAAAAACTACTGGAGCCATGACAATTTATTTTAAAGATGATCGTACATGAATACAAGATGAATATAACCCCGGCTCAAATAGAGATTTTTTTGAATTTTTTAGTGATAGAAGAGTTATTATCGGTTCAAATACATCCGTTGAATTAAATACAAAAATAAATGGTGATTGAACTCCTACTCTTCAAGTTGTTGGTAATAGCGTAACGATTGGAACAACATCTAAATCAGCAAATTTAACTGTTAAGGGTTATACTCAAGCATCATATTTCGATGCTACATCAGATAAACGCGCAAAAACTAACCTTAAACCAATTGATTTAGCTGCGATTGATTTAATTCGCAACACTCCAGTTTATTCATTTACATACAAAGATTCTGATTTACCTTCTATCGGTATTATTGCTCAAGATGTTCAAAATATTCAAATTGGCGATTTTAAACTTGTAGACAATGAACAAGCTACTGGTCAAGATTATGATTACATGTCAATCCATGAGTCAAAACTTACATATATTCTATGAAAAGCTGTTCAAGAACAACAAGAGCAAATTGAATTGCTTAAGAAAGAAATTGATGAATTAAAAAAGAGAGGTTAATCCTCTCTTTTAATTTCCAAAAGCGTTTTTAATAACCCTATGCGTTGCAACTCCATATCGTCCTATGAGAATTGCTTCCGCAACATCATTATTTACTTTAACGCCGTATTTTTCTTGCACAGTAATAACGCTTAATTGTTTCTCTTGTAATCGTGTTTTTCCGCAAGTTCCAACATATTTTCTTCAAACATTTGGACTAACTACTTCATAAGGAATACCATGTTCAGTGCAAATTGTTTCAAGTACACCAAGTAATTCCGCAAGTACTTTAAAAGTTAAAACTGCACCTCATTGATATTGGATATCTTCCATTACAATAAAATCAGGTTTTCACTCTTTAATTACGATATCTTCGACGAACTTTTTAATTCTTACTAATCTATCTCTTAATAAACCATTAAAAGTATATAAATTAAAGAATTTAAGTTGTCCATCATCAAAAATACTTAATCCAAAACTTTCTGTTGCTTGATCAAAAGCAATAATTCTATATCCACTTTTTGGCGGTACAGCCACAGGATTAACAAAACTTACTTTATCGCATTGAGGACAGGTAAAACTTAATGCGCGAAAATCCGCAAGAGTGGTTTTAGTTAGATGATCTTCTTTACATTTTACTGTAATGAAACTATTTAAATTTTCATATCCTTCGTCACTAACCAAAGTAAAACCTTTTGCTTCTACTTCTGCACGAATTTTTTCGGTAGATAAACGACCCATTAGTTGAGTCCTTTCTCTTTAATTAAACTATCAACAATTGCGGCCTTAAGGATTAGATCACTATCAAGTATCATTTTACTAATACTATCTCCAATCTTTTGCGCTTCTGCTTTAAGTTGTTCTAAAGAAAAATCTTTAATTGACTCTTTAAACTTTGTGATTTCAACTTCTGTCATATTATTCTCCTTAATAGATTATTATAATAAAAACTTTTTATTTTGCCAAAATTGGTTTTGAAAGTATTCAGTTTTTGCTTTTTAATAGAAACAGTCATATAATAATCATGAAGGAGAATAGTATAGTTTCTCGGAGGTTACGAAATGGTAGACAACACAGTTTTAGTAGTTATCGCCTTTGTTGTTTCTATCGCGGTCGAAGCCGCAATAGGCACTGTTGTTGGTCTTGTTATCAAATCAAAATTTGAGAAGAGAGAACAGGAAAAGAAAGAGGCAAAAGAGAACGCAGACAGACTAGCCAAGATTGAAAAAGAAAAAGAGGCTGCAGAGTCTAATGCTCGTTGTGAATTAGTTAAACAAGCAATTCATGAAGAAATGGAATCAATGAAAAATAATATTAAAGAAGAACTTGAACCTCTTAAAGAAAACGTTGATCAACTTAGAAAAGGCTTTCAAAAGGATTTACGCCGCAGTTTAAGACAAGACGGTGCATTATATTTAACCAGAGGCTATGCATCTCATCAAGAAAAAACAGAGTACGATGAACTCTATTGAACATATCATAATATGGGTAGAAATGGTGTTGTGGACGCGGAACACAATAAAGTAATGGAATTACCAGATCACCCAGAAGGAGCGCAACATGACGCCAACAGAAATTAAAGAATTAATTATTGCAATTGTTGGTCTTATCCCAACCCTTGTCAGTGTTATCGCATTAATTGTTAACATTATTAAGAATAAGGACTGGAAGCTTATTATGTCTATGGCTGATACTGCTATGACAGTGGTTGAAAAATATTCAATCGATCATCCAAGCATGACTAGTGAACAAAAACTTGATATGGCATTAGAAGCTGTCAAAGAAAGTATGGCAGTTGCTAATATTAAAGTTACACCTGCAAAAATTAAACGTGTTATTGAATACATCAAACAAAGTATTGACTGGTTCAATGGTATGAAGTAAAAATGAAAAAAGCAAGCGAATTATTCCATTTATGTGCCTATGATATTCAATATCAACAAGTAGGCGATAGTGTTAATTATGCTTTTTTAGAAGAAGATTCAACTTTGTATATCTTCTTTCAAGGAAGTAATTCAATAACTGACTGGGTCAGAAACTTTTTATTTGGCAAACGTCCTTATAAAGACATGATTCTTCCATATCGTGTTCACAGAGGCTTCTTAAGTGCTTGAAAAGAAGTCGAAGACATTATTATTGAAAAAATCACACAAAGAGTGCTAAAGGAACCTACAGCGGAAGAAAAAGAAGCTGGAATCTTAGCAGCTTCAGTTTATAAATATGACGAGATAGTCATTGTTGGCTATAGTCATGGTGCTGCGCTTGCAGGACTTTGTCACGAATGTGTTTGATATAACCGCTGAGATATTAGATACAATATCTTTGGTTTTGGATTTGAAGGACCAAGATTTTATGCGGGTTACAGAGTTAAAAAGCTTTTAAGAGAAAGATGGAAAAACTTTACTCTTATTAGAACTAATAATGATATTGTTACTCATTGTCCACCTGTGATCTTTGGATATACACATATAGGTTCAATTCTTAAAGTTAAAGGAGATACTTCTTTAGTTGAAAAGAAATGACTTCCAAAATGTGTTAAGTCCCATTATCCACAAGTCGTTTACGACGCATTAGTTAAATTTGAAGAAAAAGACCTCGATTAGAGGTCTTTTATTTTAGAATAAACTTGTTCCGTTATCGGACCAGTTGTCTGGATGAATAATTGGATCGACTTTGAAGAAGATATTTTTTAGCATCATTACATCAGCTAAAGCATCATGAGCATTTGCATTACTGAAACCAAGCGCATCAGCGACAAGTGTAAGTTTCCATTTTCTACCTAATTTATCTTTTAAACCAAATAAATTTTGTTTTTTAGCGATGTTAATACAATCATAGTATCCATCAATACCTGGAAATTTATCTTTATCAAAATAACTAAAAGGAATATATAGAGCATCACAACGGCATTTTAACATTGGTCTGTCAAAAGCTTCACCATTATAAGTAAGAACAACATCAACTTCTTGTTGTGCCATCCATTCGCAAAAGTCCATTAAGACTTCTTTTTCACTTCTGCAATTAACAAGATCCTTAGCATAAATACCATGTACGGCACTTGCTGCCTCATCTATCTTGTGTGTAGTTTTAATTTTTTCATTAAAACTATCAAGGATATTTCCTTTGTTATCACAAATAATTGCGGCGATTTGGACTGGTGCCGCGCTATTCCAGTATACACTTGTTGTTTCAGTATCTAATACACATATTCTCTTATATTTCATATTTAAACTCTTCTTTCCATCTCATCCAAGGAATGTCATTATCAGACATTCTTTTATTTCCCCACTGCCAGAGGAGAAAATCCGCATCTTCCCATGTTTGTCTTAATAAATCTCTGAATGTTTCGGGCCATTCTTTTGGTCGTACCCAGAACATTACATCGCGGTCAAATTGACCACCTGAACCATATTTTCTTGTAATATATTCTAACCAACTTAATTCAAAGAAATTGGCGGTCCAGTTTGCCATACTTTCAAAGATAAAGAAGTATGGACTATCTAATCGTTTGCGCAATTCTTTAATCTTTACTTTGATGCGGTTTTGTTTTGCATCAACGATAATTCTTTTGAAAGTTTCAAAATCTTTCAAAGCATATTCTTTGTCTTTCCAATGCTCTAATGGATAAAATCGAATTGGTAACGCCCCAATCGAAACTGTCGGAAAGGCATTTTTTATTTTTAATATAACTTCTTTTGCGGCTTCATATTCACTTGCGTTAATCTCTAACCACTGAAGATTACATCCAGCAGTCAATTTTAACTTTAAAAACTCATCTAGGATTACTTTATCATGGATTAATTTTTGAATCCAAATAGGTTTAAAAAAGGTAACGTTTTTGATTTCTTGTAACTTTTTCAACGCCATTTGTGTATTTTCAGAAGAAGTTGTCCATAAATTATCATCTATAACTATGGTACGTTTTCTTTTGAAGCTGTTCTCCCAGTCCTGAAGGAGCGGCAACATTTTGCCTTGATTATCTAAAAGCCTTATTTGTTCCGCACGTTCAAGTTGAGTTTTCTTTTCAGGATAGAGTAAATAGTCTGGTCGACATGCTAACATCGCATTCGACATTTTCCAATTAACTCTACTACTGAAGGCATTACCCCACCATTTTACTTTTGGATCAAGAAAGAAAGCATAAGGTGGGTTTTTAGTTTCTTTCTTTTCCTTAATGATATAATACATATCATAAGGTCTATATATATCATCTTCACTTAACACAAAGTTTACCGCATCACCTTGTTGTTTATGAAAACTAGATATTTTCATTACATCAGGATTAAAACAATTCACTTTTGATGAATTATAATAGTAGTCTAAATCCCAAATTGTAACTCTCATTATCGCGCCCCTAGTTTCACTTTTAGTTTTTTATTTTTCTCTTTGCCGTAATCTTTTAAGAAAATCGCAATAGTATCTTTACTATCATTACGGAGTCCAATGCGGACGACTGGCTGTTTTAATAGGAATTTCTTTTCTTTATCAGAAAATTCATTCCAAGTCCAATCTTCGGGATTAATCCACCAATGGTGGACTGGTGACCAAATCATCATTTTAGTCACAATCCCGTAAACTTCGTTATCATTTAACTCTATAGATAAGAATTTCTTTAATGTTACTTTAAGCATCCATTTTTCCCCCAACTTTAACAATAGCGTCTTCCAAGAGTTTAGTAAATTCTTCAAAACTAGTTGAATTACTTGCGCAAATTTTAACCAATTGTAATACTTGTCTTACTGAAGCCAATGTTTCGTTTATTTCATACTTTGATTTTTCTTCATGTATTTCTTTATAAGTTTTAGCCATTGTTAATTATTTCCTCCCAATAAGTGAATTGAGGATTTTTTTCGCAGAAATCTTTTGCAATAGCTTCATCTGTTGTAATACAGAAAGGTGTAGTAAGCATATTATTATCACTAATTCTTTCAATAATTTTTGAAACTACAAAATATTTTTTATTAGGCATCTTGTTTCTCCTCGAACTCTACGAAGTCTCCCTCTTCGTCCAAGACAATCTTTAAGATAGACTTTCTTCCCGTACTTTTATAAACCTTTGGAACAAAAGTCATACCTCTTTGAACACCTGTGACTAATAAATGTACACCTTTTTCAAAGAAACTATCTTGCTCAATATCTTTTTCGCCATTCTCATCTATATCACCAATAACAGACATAAATGTTGCGAATAAATCTTTATAAACTTTCAAACTTACAACGCCATCTGGACATTGAAGTGTAACTAATCCTTTTGTTCTATCTCTATCAAGCACAGTTCCCGCGATTGTGTACAATTTCATTCTTGGGATTTCTTTTCCTTTAATAAAGAAGTTACCATCCTGCGCTCCTTCAACAATAGTGTCAATCGGATTGATTGCAATTGGAAGTTGTTTAATTACTTTTTTCAATGGATGTCCACTATAATAGAAGTTAATACTATCTAACTCCCATTGAAGTGCATCGCCTTGACAATACTTTTGATACTCATCATTAAATAATCTTTCATTTAACTTTTTCAAAAGTTCATCATGGTTCTTTGAGATATAATTCTTAATTGCGTTCATTTTATTTTCAT
>Ga0310690_10013395_pt1 | contig 9993 bp, 11 predicted proteins | sample AusTroGonzalo_MG_2_FD_207661 | JGI IMG/M metagenome (GOLD analysis project Ga0310690, IMG submission 207661) | Bovine rumen microbial communities from tropical cattle in Woodstock, Queensland, Australia - Gonzalo_04 (v2) (version 2) | ecosystem: Host-associated > Mammals > Digestive system >...
CGGATGATCTCGCTGTCCACCGTGAGCAGGAGGAAGTTCGTGAGGAACGTGCCGATGAACTGGAGAATCAGCGCGACCGTGATGGAGATGGCCCTGTACTGCTGGTAGAATGCGTTGAACTCCTCCTTCGTGTGGCACGGCTGCCCCATCAGGACGGGAAAGAGAAAGAGGCCGCAGAGGAACGTGCCGATGTAGAATATCACAAGCAGGAGGTCCACGGCGGCGAGGTTGAGAAGCACGGAGTCGCGGACGGAGATCAGGAGAGAGTTCTTCAGCATCCTGCGGACGGAATCAAGAGAGGATTCTGACTTGACGGACGCGGGCGCGCCAGCGATGAGGGTATCGGAAGTATTCATTGAAATATGCCTTTCATTCATTTGTTGTTTTTCGTGGTGGCGGTGTGCTTCGCGGTCAGGTAGTCGGAGACGTCCTGTTCCGAGATGCCGAACATCCCGGCGGACGTGACCAGCGACGCGAAGAGGGTGTCCAGGTGACGCTGTTTTTCCTCATCGCTGAGCTTGTGTCGGGCGTCGTCGCGTTCGGCGACGAAACAACCCATGCCGCGCCGTGTTTCGATGAGCCTGGCGAGCTCCAGTTCGCGGTACGCCTTCGCCACCGTGTTCGGGTTTACGTTCAGCTCCGCGGTCACGTCGCGGATCGACGGGATCTTCTCGCCCGGGGGCAGCGCCCCGGACAGGATCTTCCCGGAGAGGAGCTGGACGATCTGCTTGTAGATCGGCACCCCGGAGGAGAAATTGATGGTAAGTTCGGAAACTTTCATGATGGTCGCCTTTCGGCTGGTGTTATGGTGTTGTTGTCGAGTAGTGTACTATTACAATAGCACATTATGACACGAAAGTCAAACGAAAACCGTGTTTTTTGTTCGAAAAAAGTGAAATCGAGCTCGAAAATGAACGGAAAAGGCCCGTGAGGATATCTTGATCGAGACTGCGATGGCGGCGCTCAAGAGACCGATCGAATCAAACCGGCGGCTGGACCCGTTCGCAAAAGAATCGAACGGAAAAAGAATGGAATAGCCGGATTTCAATCAAGTTTCAGTTAAAAGGAACTGGTTTTAACTGAAACTTGCGCGTATGCGCGTGAGGACAACTCCCAGCCCTTCTTTTCGCGTATACGCGTGGGGAGAGAACCTGTTGGAGGAATCACATCCTTGCTTCGCAGAAAACAATGTGTCGGGGCCTCATCCTTATCAGGATTGAGACGTGTCATTCCCTCTGTGCCCGAGCGAAGCCGGGGACTGCCGCAATGGAGGCCCGGCCTCCGCTTACCGTTTCTCCTCGTCGGTCCACTCGGAGTACGGGTGCCGCACGAGGCGCGAGTTGCGGAATCTGGGCTCGTGGGAGACTTCGCGTCCGAGCCAGGGCGGAGCGGGAAACTCGCGGTCGGGGGCGTCGAGCTCGATCTCGGCCACGATCAGCCCCTGATTCTTCCCGGCGAACTCGTCGATCTCCCACGTGAAATCGCAGAAGGGGACATACCAGCGGCGTTTGAGGATGACGGGCTTGATGCAGAAGCTTGAAAGGAACGCCACGGCGTCCGCAATCGGGATGGGGTATTCGAACTCGGGGCGGGAAATGCCTGTGACGGGCCCCTTGATGGTGAGGCGGGCTTTGTCGCCGGCGATGCGGGCGCGCACGGTCACGCCGTCGCCGGTGGGGAAATACCCCTGTTGAAAGTCCTTGAACGAGGTGGCGGATTCTTTCCAGGAAAGGTCTTTGACGAGGAATTTGCGTTCGATTTCGACAGACATGGGGAGAATGAGCGGTTTGGTGTGCGGGAAGTCGGAGAAAAAGAGGAAAAGTCGAGCTCAGAAAGCGGGAAGTTTGGGTTTGGGACGATACGTTTTCGGCGGCATGGCATCGATTTTGCCCGCGATGATGTCGGCGACGGCTTCGCCCTGGTCCTTCGAGGCGAGCCAGAGTCCGATGACCTTGCCGTCGAGTTCGGCGCAGTCGCCCACCGCGTAAATGTCCGGAGCCGAGGTGCGGAGCGCGCTGTCCACCACGATGCCGCGGCTGCAGGCGAGGCCGGCGTTTTTTGCGAGCTCAAGATTCGCGCGGATGCCTGCGGAAACAAGCACGAGCGAGGCGGGGACCGCCGTGCCGTCCTTGAGGTGAAGCAGGGCCGCGTCGGCGTCGAAACGATCCACGGCGGCTCCGGTGAAGACCTTGTATCCGGCTTTCGTGAAGTTGCCGAGCAACGCGGCGGATTCTTCTTCGTTCATCTGGAGCGGGAGCAGGCGCGGCGCGGCTTCGATGATGGAGACGGCGAGGCCGCGTTTTTGGAGCGCGCAGGCGGCTTCCAGTCCGAGCAGGCCGCCGCCGATGACCGCGGCTGTTTTCCCCGGCTCGCAGAGATCGACCAGCGCGTCGGCGTCCGGGAGTTCGCGCAGCACATGGACGCGCGGACCTGCCTGAAGCCCCGGCACAGGCGGCACGAACGCGTGCGCGCCCACGGCCAGCACGAGGACATCCCACGCGTATTCCCCGGCGACTGTGGCGAGCTTATGCGCGGCGGGGTCGATGGACTTCACGATTTCCCCGAGGTGAAGCTCCGCGCCCCACTCCGCCATCTGTTCCGGCGAGGAGAGGATGAGCTTCTCGCGCGGGAGCGTGCCGGCGAGGTATTCGGGCAGGCGCATTTTCGCATAAAACCCGACAGGGGCGGCGTCGAAAAGCAGGATTTCGGCTTCGGGGAGGTTGAGGCGGAGGCGCTTCACGGCGTAGGATCCGGCTGCTCCGGCTCCGCAGACTGCGATTTTCATGGGGGACTCCTGACGAGGTTGGGGGAGGGGTGAACTTGTTTCATGCACGGAAATCAAGTTCTGGCCAGACTGTCCGCGCATGGACGTTTTTCTGTTTCAATATAGCATACCAAACCGATTTTTAAAGACCTCCCGTCAAAAAAAACGGAAAAAGACGGTTCGCGCCTTCGAGCTGCCTTCGAATTCTACCTGTCGCAGCTGGCGGACGAAGAATCCTGCGTTTTCCCGTTTCCGGCCCGCATTCCGCACGTTTTTTTCAGTGCGGGGAATCGGGTGCGGATTTCAACTGACAATTGGCAGGATGGCCCTCCTCGATTCCGATGGATTCCTGTGTATTTTTGACAGACTTACAAATGTCGATTCTTCCCGTTTTTTCTTTCCGGCGCGACGCGCTTTTTCCTTGATTTCTCCCTCGAAAATCGGTATAGTATATCTTCATCAACCGCTTTTTCGACCCCGTTGCCATTCCCCTGTTGCGACGGAACACTTCCTGCACACTGACATTATCCTGAAGGGGTGGCAACCATGTCCTGCCGTTATTCCAATGCCAAATACATGACCATTGCGGAAATCATCGCCCGGAGGCTTCGCTCCGGCGAGTTTCTGAGCAGCGGGACCTTTTACAGCCGGGACGAACTGGCGCGGGCGTATCACATCGCGCCCGGCACGGCTCAGGCGGTCCTGCGCGAACTGGAGGACCGCGGCGTGATCGCCTGCCGGAAGGGCCGGCGATCCGTCCTTTCCGGGATTTCGGCGGAACAGAGTGTTCCGTCCGCCTGCCGTCCGGTCTTTTTCAGAGACACCTGGACGGCGGAAACGCCGGAATACGATTTCCTGATCTATTGCGTACGGAATTTCCTGCTGCGCCGGAAGTCGGAACTCCGCGAGCGCAATTTCGATCTCACGGATGGCAACGGCGTTTCCGGGCTTGCTCCCGGAGACGTTGCCGTCGTCTTTCCGTCTGTTGGCGTGAACCCGGACCGGACGCCGGAACCGATGCCGTTCCATCCGCCGGGCGGACGCATCGACCTGCTCATCGATCAGGCGGGAAACGACGCGGTTTCCGTGTTCACGAAAAAGGCGATGCTCGACTGCGTGCTGCATTTGATCCGGCATGGCGTGACCGAAGTGGTCCGCGTGGCTTCCGCGCATTCTGCGTTCCCGTGGTTCGCGCATATCGCCTCGCCCGGATTTCTCGACGAATGCTCGCCGGAATGCAGGACCTCCGAGGTGATGTTCGACGCTGAGCTTGAGATGTTTCCCGATTTCCTGTCGGAAGTCATTCTTTCCGGCATTGCTCCGGGCCGTCAGCCCGTTGCCGTTCTGATGGACGATCCCTACCTGTCCGACTATCTGTCCGGAGAGATCAGGACAGGCGCGTATCGTCCGCCGTCAAGGTGTTCTTTCCTGGGCACGGCGTTCAATGAACGCTCCATGGTGTTTCCGTATCTGGACCTGAAGCTCGACGTGCTTGCCGCCACGATCCTTCAGGCGGTCGTTTTCAAGACCGAAAAACCTTCCGCCGTCCTCCCGTGCGCGTTCCACCTGATCAACCTATGCTCAAAAGATCAAGGGTATCTCTATTAATTTGATCGGATGGATTTTCAGCGTATGGGCAAACAAGACAAAGCAGAAAGATTGGAGCGTGGCTACCTGAAGGCAACCACCGAAAATCTTGCCAATTGGAATTTGCCCGGATGCGAAAAGACGCCGGGCCCCAATGAATAGAGGCGCCCTCAATAGATTACTATCCGCATCGTTCGCCGGGGAGATAGAGAAAACCGCCCCGTGCGCTTGACTTTCCATCGCCGGGATTTATATTATATTTTGTCCGGTCCGCAACTGCAAACTCTCTCTCCGCGCCGGATCAAAACCGCCTCAACCAGCCCCCCCGGCCCGACATGTTTTTCTCCCGCAGATTCTTCCCATTTTTCCTGACGTTCTTCTTCGGCGCGTTCAACGACAACCTGTTCCGCAACGCGCTGGTCATCGTGATCTCCTATCAGTCCGGGTTCGCCCCGGCGACGGCGAACGCGCTGTCCTTCACTGCCATGGCGCTGCTGATGCTGCCGTATTTCCCGTTTTCGGCCACGGCCGGGCAGCTCGCAGACAAGTTCCCGCGCCACAAGCTCTTCCGCGCCTACAAGATCATGGAATTCTGCCTCATGGTCCCGGTCTTTTTCGCGTTTCTGCGCGGGAGTGTGTGGCCGCTCCTCGCGCTGCTGTTCTTCATGGGCACGCAGTCCGCGCTCTTCAGCCCGCTCAAATACGCCTACATCCCTCAGATGCTGGAGGAACGCGAGCTCCTGCGCGGCAACGCCTACGTGAACGCCGGGACGTACGTGGCGGTCATTTTCGGCGCGGTCATCGGCAACTACCTGATCACGCTTCCGCGCGGCGGCCTCGTGACCGGCGCGGTGATCCTGCTGATGGCGATCCTCGGGCTGTGCGGCGCGTTCTTCATCCCGGAAATGAAGCCGGAAGCCCCCTCGCTCCGCCTCGATCCGAACCTGATCCGTGCCTCGTGGGAGATTCTGAAGACGGTCTACCGCGACCGCGTCCTGACCCATTGCGTGAACGGCTTGTCGACGTTCTGGATGACCGCCGCGCTGTACGTCTCGCTCCTGGCCGGGTTCTGCAAGGACATCCTGCACGCGCAGACGCATCTGGTCCCGGTCCTGTACCTGCTCTTCTCTGCGGGCGTGGCGATCGGGTCCGTGCTCTGTCAGCTCGTCGGACGCCGCCGCGCCGTGATGCCGCTCGTTTCGCCCGCGTTGATCCTCATGGTGCTCTTCACGCTAGACCTGTTCTTTGCGGCGCGTTCCTGGGGGCATGTCCCGGCGGATGCGGACGCCCTGTTCACGGTCGGCGAGCTCCTCAAATTCCCCGCGTCCTGGCGGATCGCCGTCGACCTCGTGCTGCTGGCGGCCTGCGGCGGGTTCTACTCCGTGCCGCTGAACGCCCTGCTTCAGCACAAGGCCGACCCGGAACAGGTCGCGCGGGCCGTGGCCGCGAACAACATCGTGAACTCGTTCGCGATCGCCCTCGGCACGGTCGTCACGGCGCGGCTCATGGCGCGCGGGATCATCGGTCCGGTCGGCGTCTTCGTGCTTGTCGCGGCGGTCAACTTCCTGACCGCGCTCTACCTGCTCGCCATCCGCTCCGAACGCCTCCCGCGGAAGTAATTGCGACCTGTCTTGCTGGCGCCGCTTCCGCGAACACCATTGCGCTCACTTCTCCAACTTTCCGGGCATTTCCTTAGGATCAGTTTTCCAGTTTCTTCAGAGCTTCCTTTGCGGGTTCAATCCCCTGATCCGCGGCCTTTTGATACCATTTCGCGGCCTCGGCCTTGTCCTGCTTGATGCCATCGCCTTTTTCATAGCAGACGCCGAGATTGAATTGCGCAGGGGCAAACCCCTGATCCGCGGCTTTGCGGTACCATTTGACCGCCTCGGTTTTGTCCTGTTCGACGCCCTCGCCATTTGCATAGCAGAGCCCGAGTTTGAGTTGCGCCAAGTCATCCCCCTGGTCCGCAGCCATGCGGAACCATTTCACCGCCTCGGCCTTGTCCTGTTCGACCCCATCGCCTTTTTCATAGCAGACGGCGAGATTGTATTGCGCAAGGGCAAAACCCTGATCCGCGGCCTTTTGATACCATTTCGCGGCCTCGGCTTTGTCCTGTTCGATGCCATAGCCATTCTCATAGCAAAGACCGAGATTGTTCTGTGCCTTGGCAAACCCCTGTTCCGCCGCCTTGCGGTACCATTTCGCCGCCTCAGTCATATCCGCCTGGACGCCATTGCCCACGTAATAGCAAAACGCAAGATTGCATTGCGCCCCGGCATTGCCCTGTTCCGCGGCCTTTCGATACCATTTCACCGCCTCGGCATGGTCCTGCTTGACTCCTTCGCCATTTTCATGACAGACGCCGAGAAAGTATTGTGCTTCGGCGTAGTCCTGTTCGGCAGCCTTGCGGAGGCATGCAGCCGCTTCAGCAAAATCCTGTTCGACGCCCTCGCCGGTGTAATAGCAGGCGCCGAGAATGAATTGTGCCTCGGCATGACCCTGATCTGCAGCTTTGCGTACCCATTTCACCGCCTCGGCTATGTCCTGTTTGACGCCCTCGCCTCTGAAATAGCAGCGGCCGAGATAGCATTGCGCCTCGACATCCCCTTGATCCGCGGCTTTGCGGTACCACTTCACCGCCTTGGCATAGTCCTGCTTGACACCCTCACCGAGATGATAACTTAATGCGAGATTGCGCTGCGCCTGGACCAAACCTTGTTCCGCCGCCTTGCGATACCATTTCACCGCCTCGGCATGGTCCTGCTTGACTCCTTCGCCATTTTCATAGATTAAGCCGATATCGTTTTGCGCAGGGGCATAATCCTGATCCGCGGCTTTGCGATACCACTTCATCGCCTCGGCTTTGTCCTGTTCGATGCCATAGCCGGTTTGATAGCAGGAGGCGAGATTGTGCTGCGCCTCGGCCAGACCTTGATCCGCGGCTTTGCGGAACCATTTCACCGCCTCGGCATGGTCCTGTGCGATGCCCTCGCCTTTGTAATAGCAGGTGCCCAGAGCGGATTGCGCCATGGCATAATCCTGATCCGCGGATTTGCGTAACCATTTCACCGCCTCGGCATAGTCCTGTTCGACGCCTTTGTCATAGTAATAGCAGCCGGCGAGAGCATATTGTGCCATGGCATCGCCCTGTTCAGCGGCCGTGCGGAACCATTTCACCGCCTCGGTATAGTCCTGTTCGACGCCTCTGCCATAGTAATAGCGGGCGCCGAGCTTGTATTGCGCCACGACATCGCCCTGATCCGCGGCTTCCTGAAGCCGTTTCACATTATGTTGGCAGGCCGACAGTATGGCGGCGAGCGCCAGGCAGCTCAGGACAAGTACGAGGCGAAAACGTTTCATTTTGATCTCCTTTGCGTTTTTTTGTGGGCAGATTAATAATTTTATAACATATATAACATATCATCTTTTTGCAAGAATTTCAAGAGGAAAAGGTGCTTTTTCGAATAAAACAGTTTGCAGAAAAAGCGAAAAGCCGATCTCCCCCCCCCGCTCAGACGCGAAAAGCCGCCGAAAACCAATTTTTAGAGGTGCCCTTAGCTCAGTCGTCCTGTTCTTTCAGAGTTTCTTTTGCCGGTTCATTGTCCTGTTCGGCCACTTTGCGGAACCATTTGACCGCTTCGGCATAGTCCTGTTCGACGCCTTCGCCCCTCTGATAACAGAGTCCGAGATTGTATTGCGCCATGACATTTCCCTGATCCGCGGCCATGCGCCACCATTTTGCCGCCTGAGCCATATCCTTTTCGACACCGTCGCCATGCAGATAGCAGATGCCGAGACTGAATTGCGCTACGGCATTGCCCTGTTCGGCCGCTTTGCGGAACCATTTGACCGCCTCGGTCAAATCCTCTTTGACTCCATCGCCATTCTGATAACAGACGCCAAGATTGTATTGTGCCAGGACATCGCCCTGTTCCGCGGCCATGCGCCACCATTTTGCCGCCTCAGTCATATCCTTTTCGACACCGTCGCCGGTGAGATAGCATTTCCCGAGACGGAACTGCGCCTTGACATCGCCTTGTTCCGCGGCCATGCGCAACAGCTTCACCGCCTCACTGTCGCCCTGTTCGGCGGCTTTCTGAAGCTGTTTCTCGTCCTGGCCGGCATTTGACGCATTGGAGTGGCAGGCGGGCAGCATGGCGGCGAGCGCAAGGCAGCTCAGGACAAGAACGAGGTGAAAATGTTTCATGGCGAGCGCCTTTATTGGTTTGCGGACATTCCGGGGAGCTCTTCACTTCTTCGCCGATTTCTTCGAGGCTGCTTTCTCGGGCTTTTCCGTTTTCTTTGCGGGCTTTTCCGATTTCTTCGCGGCCGGTTTCGTTGGCTTCTTTGTGCTGGATTCCGCCGTTTTCTTCGCCGTTTTCTTCGCCGCCGGTTTCACGGGCTTTTCGGGCGCGAGCTTCAGCGCGTCGAGCTGATCCCACGGGGACGGCGCGGCGGGGGCCGCTTCGGGTTCGGCCGGGGCATTGCCGCAGGAACACGTCTCGTGGTTGAGGTTTGCTCCGCACATCGGGCAGATGCCCTTGCAGTCCGGGGAACAGTAGAAGCAGGACGGCACAGCAAGGAGAAGCTCTTCGCGCACGTCTTCCGTCAGGTCGACTTCCAGGTCCTTCACCTTTTCGAAGTGAAAACAAAGGTCCTTCACCGAAACAGGCACGCGGATGTCGTCCAGGCAGCGCGCGCAGACCGTGGCGAGCGGGACGGATGCGCTGCCGGTCACGATGAGGTCGGCTCCGGCCATGACCGCGGACAGGCGGTACGTAATATCGCCGGCGGGCGCCAGCGGCGGATCGGCGTCGGGCGGGAGCTCCAGCACGTCGGCGGGCTCCGTGCCTTCCAGGAGATACGGGGTGTCGGGGAGGATATGCGAGGTGTTGATCTTGATCATGATTGGACTTGCTCCATTTTTTTGCGGATGGCGGCGACGACTTCCGGCGGCACGAACGCCGAGATGGAACCGCCGCAGGATGCGATTTCGCGGATGAGACGCGAGCTCAGGAACGAATATTCCGGGCTCGGCATCATGAAGAGGGTTTCGCAGGCGGGATTCAGCTCGCGGTTCATGAGCGCCATCTGGAATTCATACTCGAAATCGGAGACGGCGCGGAGGCCGCGGATGACCGCCGAGACTTCGAACGCCGACACGGCGTCGGCCAGCAGTCCGGTGAACGTCACCACGCGGACGTTGCCGAGGGATGCCGTGACCGTGCGGATGAGCTCGATGCGCTCCTCCGTCGTGAAAAGTGGGGATTTTTCCGAATTGCGGGCGACCGCCACCAGCACTTCGTCGGCGATGCGGGCCGCGCGCCGGATGACGTCCAGATGCCCGTTTGTAACGGGGTCGAAACTGCCGGGATACATGAGCCTTTTCATGATTCAGCCGCCTCCTGATTGATTGTTTTGCCGCATACGTCGGCGATGCGGGCCGCCGGAAAGACGTCCAGCTCCGGTTCCATCGGGTCGTAATAGGCGAGTTCGGACGCATTGGCATACGCCGGAAGGACTTCCAGAAATCTGCCGTCCGTCGTCTTCGTCAGACGGTCGTGGAAATGCCCCGCGAAGACGATGGAATCCGGCGGGCACGAGGAAAGAAAACTCAGCGCGTGCGGTTCCGGGAAAAACTT